>Ga0207426_1001476_pt1 | contig 19329 bp, 21 predicted proteins | sample AraplaMF_Cvi_mMS_FD_184265 | JGI IMG/M metagenome (GOLD analysis project Ga0207426, IMG submission 184265) | Arabidopsis root microbial communities from the University of North Carolina, USA - plate scrape MF_Cvi_mMS (SPAdes) (version 2) | ecosystem: Host-associated > Plants > Roots > Endosphere... | reverse complement strand
ACCCAGACCAGCCATCGCATGAGGGCCAGAGGCCGCCAACTTCGCCCCGCCTCAGAACCCAACTAAAACAACCAACGTCCAAAAAACAAACCCGCCGAAAATATCGACGGGTTCGTCAGCAGTCTGACGGCGCCCCAAGGGCGCCGCTTAAAGCAAGGACCGAGTCACTCTCTGGCAGCTTTAATCCGCTACCGGTTCCGGAGCGACGACGTTGACGGGCTTGCCCGTCCTCTTGTGTTGTCCGGAGTCACTCGTCTTGGGGAGGTAGTCGAGCTGTTCCAGCATGACCTGCTCGATATACTCTCCACCCAGATGCTGGTTGACGTCCTTCTTTATCATCTCCCGAAAGGCGTTCGGATCGAAGGATTTCATGTTGGAGATGTCGATCATCTTGTTGCCGACGAGCAATGTAAAGAGCTCGTCGGTCGTCATTTCCGTCAGAGGCAAGGACACGTTCTTCACCGCGTCCTTGTTCATCATGAACGAGATCCTGCCGAGGAAGTAGCCGGTAATTGTACCGTCGGCGATGATCGGCACGGTGATCGTCTCGCCCTTTACAAGCTCGAGCTGGCTTTGCTTGGCATCATCGGGGGCCGGCGCAGGTGCCGTTGCCATGTGCACCGAGAAATAGACCGATGCCAGCGTGATCGCGCAAACCCAGACGCCTGTCAGAACGAGCTTAATCATCAAGCGTCACGTGCTACGAATTGCTCTTGGGAATAGGTGCCGTCGGCGTCCGCATCCTGGACTGCATTCTTCAGGAGATCGGCAACGGTGCGGACCGCTTCCAGATGCGCTTCGACGCGCCGTGCGTTCAGCACCAGCTTCTTCTTGAGCCCATGCAGCTGATCAAGATGCGTGGCAGCCAGTTCCTTCGGGTCTGTGTCGCGGAAGAGCATCGACAGCTCGTAGAGGCAGCGGCTCTTGTGCGTGTTCGACACCTTGAGATCGAACTGCGGATCGTTGCCGATACGCGTGTTCTCGTTGTCGATGATCATTTCGAGGCGTCCAAGAACCGATTTGATACGATAGTCGTTCGAGATTATTTCCATTTTTGTCCTCGATTTTCTCAGGCGTCATTGGCGGACTTGTTGTCCGCAGTTGGTGTACCGAAGGTCTTGCGCTGGAAGTCGTCGATCATGCTCATCGCCATGTTGCGATCGTCCTGATCGGTGGAAGCGTTGGCGACCTTGCCTTCCTGCTTCTTCAGCGCATCGTGATAGAGCTGCTTGGCAATGCCGATGCCGTCGCCCTTCGAAATCTCGTTGCCGAGCTGTTCGGCCATCATGCCCTTCCAGATATCACCGGTGGCACCCTTGCCGTACACTTCTTCGCTGTCGTTCGGCAGCATGTTCTTGATGAAGTTCTGCAGGACCATGGCCTCGAACTTGCGATAGGTTTCCGGCACCTCTTCTGTCTTGGTGCTGCGGTTTTTGCTGTCGCTCAAACCGGTCTTGCCCGCGGCGCGATCGAGAATATCGACGGCCGAGGTAAAGCCGTTGCCGGCTTCGGCGAGACTGTTGGCGGCAAACGCCGCCTGGTTTGCCTTCAGTTTTTCCTGGGCTGCCTGCACCTCGAGCGGGTCGGCAGCTTTGACAACATCCAGGACCAGATCACTCGGAGGTGAAATAGCCAAGTCACAATCCTCTTGATTAAGATTGTGACGATTATGATTTTTGAAGCTTGCTGGAGGCTGGCGTACCGAATTTTTGATCGATGAGATCATAGACTGCGTTGTCGGCGGCTTCGCGGCGCTCGGCCTCGAGCGCCTCACGCATGCCGTCTTCCAGGCGATCGCCCTTGGCGCGTTCCTGAACAACGCGCATTTCGTGAATCTGCTGCATGCCGATCAGCTGCTTGTCCTTGATCCCCAATCGGTTGAAGCGATCCGCATAGCTTTGCGAGAAGGCATGATGGACCGGGTCCATGGAGCCGAGCGCTAGGATGACGCTGTCCATTTGCTCGTTGACTTCCGACCGCTGACGGCTCGTTTCGGCAAGGTCGAATTCAGCCATCTGCTCCAGATGACGTTGAACCGCCACGAGGCGTTTCAGTTTCTGTGAGCGCGTCTTGTCCACCATGTCGCTACCTGCCGATGAACACGCTGGCGAAGGATTGGCCGAACTGGCTGACCAGCGCCGCCACTGAGAAATAGAACAGGAACAGGCCGCCGAGAAGCAGATAGGGCGTCGAAATGAAATACACCGGAATCTGCGGCGCCAGCTTGTTGATGAAGCCGATCGCGATGTTGAACATCAGGCCGTAGATCAAGAAGGGGCTTGAGAGCCGCAGCATGATCAAGAACGTCGATGACAGCGTGTCCGTGAACGAGATCAGCGTGCTGCGCATCTGCAGGATGCCTCCGAAGGGCATCGACGTGTAGGAATCGACCAATGCCCGGAAGACGACGTGATGAAAGTCCATCATGAACAGGATCATCATGCCGGCAAAGGTGATGAACCCTGAAAGGCTGCTTTCCGGGGAATCTTCGAAGATATCGCCCGCGCTCGGTTGAGTGTAGCCGACCATCATCGCAATCACGCTGGCTGCGAACTGCAGGCCGAGCGTGTAAAGCCGAGCAAGCATGCCATACATGACGCCAACCAGCGACTCGCTGAAAATGTAGCCGATATAGGTGGCGTTCGAGGTGTGGACGATCGGATAGACCGTTTCCCAGAGCACTGGAAGGATCGCAAGGGATAAGGCAGCTGCAATGAAAACCCGCAAGTGCGGTGCGACACGGGCAGACGAAAAGCCGGGCATCACCAGAACACAGCCGCCGATCCTGCAGAAGATCAGGAACAGCGCCAGGACGGTCCCTTGCGGGTCTGTTATCATGAAATGGAGCCCAGAATCTTTATCTCGATGCCCTTGGCCAGCTCGACATGCGACAGGACCGGGAGCGTTGCGAACAATCGTTCGATGATCATGCGCACATAGGAGCGTGTTTCCGGCGAGGTGACAAGGGCGAACGGCAGGCCGCGATCCATGAATTCACGGATAACTTTTGTCGCTTGCTCGCTGAACTCTTCGAGCATGCGCGGGTCGATGTCGAACTCGATGATCTCGCCCTTGTTGTCGCGCTTCAGCGCCTGATGGAAGGCGAGATCCCACTTGCTGCCGAGTCGCAGCACGCGAAGCACGCCGTTGTCCGCGAGATCGCCGCAAAGCTGCTGCGCCATGCGAACACGCACATGCTCGACAATCTGCTCGGTCTTGCGGACATGCGGCGCGAGTTCGGCGACGGCTTCCAGGATGAGGTGCAGGTTGCGGATCGACACACGCTCGGCGAGGAGCAATTTCAGCACGGCCTGCAGGCCGGAATAGGACATGTGCGACGAGCAGATCTCGTCCGCCAGCTTCTTGTATTCCGGATCGAGCCTGTCGATCAGGACCTTCACATCCTTGTACGACAGGAGCGCCGGCAGATTGTTGCGGATGACTTCGCTCATATGCGTCAGGACGACAGAAACGTTGTCGATCGGCTGGAAACCCTCGCGCTTCAGATCGTCGGCGAATGCTTCGAGTATGGAAACCGCCGGCATGCCGAAGGCTGGTTCGCGAATCTCGTCGCCCGGAATGCTTGGCTTGCGGCCGGAGCCGGTGACAACAAGAACTTCGCCAACGCGCAGCAGGTTGGACGCGACCGTCGTGCCGTGGATTCGGATCTGATAGGACTTCTCGGCAATGCCGATATCGTCCGTGACCTTGATCTCCGGAACAACGAAACCGTACTGCGTCGCGAACTTCTTGCGCATCTTGCCGACGCGGAAGGCAAGCTCCTGGTGAGCGCCGAGCAGGCGTGTCGACACCATCTTGCCGAGCGCGAGCTCGATTTCCGATGTGCGCAGCACCGACTTGACGGAATCCTTTTCGAGTTCCTTGTTCTGGATGACCTTCTTTTCTTCCAGCTCGCGGCGAGCCCTGTTCTCCGCCTCGACCTGGCGGGGAATGAACCAGGCACCAAAGGCCAGAAGACCGGACAGGAACATGAAGGGCACAAATGGCAGACCCGGCATCAGGCCGAGGATCGCCATCAGAACCGCAGAAACAGAAAGCGCCCGCGGATAACCGCTGAGCTGGTTGACGACTGCCTGTTCGGTGGAACCGACGGTGCCGCCGCGCGACACGAGAAGGCCGGCTGCGAGAGAAACGATGAGGGCCGGCATCTGCGAAACGAGACCGTCACCAACCGAGAGCTTGACGAAGACGTCGGCGGCTTCGGAGATCGGCATTCCATGGCGGAAGTAACCGATGATGATGCCGCCGAAGACGTTGATGCAAGTGATCAGCAAGCCGGCAATCGCGTCGCCGCGAACGAACTTGGACGCACCGTCCATGGCGCCGAAGAAGGAGCTTTCCTCTTCCAGCTCCTTGCGGCGGCGCTGTGCTTCCTTCTCGTCGATGATGCCGGCCGAAAGGTCGGCGTCGATCGACATCTGCTTGCCGGGGATCGCATCGAGGGTGAAGCGCGCGCCGACTTCCGCGATACGCGTAGCACCCTTGGTGATAACGATGAAGTTGATGGTGATCAGGATCAAAAAGACGATCAGACCGATCACGAAGTCGCCGGACATGACAAGGCTGGCAAAGCCCGCGATGACACCGCCGGCGGCATCATGACCCTCGTTGCCATGCGATAGGATGACGCGCGTCGTCGCGATGTTCAGCGCCAATCGCGTCATGGTCGCGATCAGAAGAATGGTCGGGAAGGACGAGAAATCGAGCGGCTTCTGGATCCACAGCGCCACCATCAGGATCAGCACCGAGAAGGCGATCGAGAAGGCCAGTCCCATATCGATCAGGAACGGCGGGATCGGCAGGAAGAGCACGCAGATAATAACGATGATGCCCATGGCAAAACCGATATCACGTACGCTAAGTCCGGCTTTCGGGAGGGGGAGTGCAGGAGGTTGCGCCATTTCGATTCCGTCTCTTCATGAGAGGTGCGGGCATGATGCCCACCAATTCGGAACGAGACTTAAATGGCGAAGCTTGCGCGAAAGTGGCTCAGAAACCTGACTGAATGCGCGAAAACACCAGATTGGTGAAAATCGAAATCTGCGATCCGACGAACGGAGCCGAGATGCCGATGGTGACGAGGACGGCCACGATCTTCGGAACGAAGGTGAGTGTCGCTTCTTGAACCTGCGTCAGCGCCTGGAACAGCGCGATGATCAGACCGACGATCATGGCCGCTGCGACCGCCGGGCCGGCGGAAACAAGAACGGTCCAGATCGCTGCCTGGAATAGGTCAAGTGCATCAGCTTCATTCATTGCAGGCAACCTCATATCGCCTTGCGGTCCGTCCGGTGTGGCCGAACCGCCTTGTCATTTCAACTAGCTCGAAGACGATGTGTCGGTCGTCGTCGGAGCCTTGTCGGCCAGGGTGATTCCCGCCTGAACGAGAATACTACCGCCATCCGTCGTCGTCGCAATGATGCCGTCGGAATAAACCTTCACCGACGCAACCGTGCCCTTCACGCTGCCGTCAGCGCTGGTCATGTACTTGCCGATGTAGCTGCCAGCCTGCGTCAGGCTGGAGCTCGCCAGCAGCGTGTCCAGCTTGCTGTTCGTCTGGATCGTCTGCTCGACCTGCGAGAAGCTCGCCAGCTGCGACATCTGTTCGCTCGCGTCCACCGGATCCGTCGGATCCTGGTTTTTCATCTGCGCGATGAGGAGCTGCAGGAAGTTGTCGTAGTTGAGCGTCGCCTTCTGTTGCGCGCTCGAGGTGCTCGACGACGAAGAACTATTGACGTTTGAGACGCCGTCTACCGCCATGGTGCGATCTCCTTGCGAATCTGCTCGACCATCGTCGGGTGCATTTCTTGGTTGTTGAGAATGCTATCCTCGATCGGATAGAGACCGCGGATCGCCTTCAGGGCGTCGAAGGCGCGGCCGGTCGAAACGAGACCGTCAACGCGCTTCAGTTCGGCGAGGACTTCCTCGTTCTTGAAGCAGGTCAGCAGCATCGTGATCGACTTGCGGAACATCGCGGTCGACTGATCCTTGCCTTCCGGATTGATGAGGATCATCTGCGCGATGAAATAGAGCTGGCGCAGAGGCGTCGTCGCGTCTTCCGGCTGGAGGACGTGGTTTTCGAGAAGGAATGTTACATCATTCAGGAATTCCAGCGCGACCTTGCGATCGACGCGCAGGACCGCACCGTTGATGAAGATCTTTTCCCCGGCTTTTAGCGAGATACGAAGTGTGCTTTTCATTTTAGTCCATCCCTGATGATGGTGGTAACGTCGATAATGCCTTGGTAGTTTGTCGATTGCCGGCGCCTGATCCGATCGCACTCCTTCAAGATCCAGATCGCGATGGAGATGAGGTTGGCCCGCAATTGGATCTCAAGCTGGTTGTCCGGATGCTTGAGATCCTCGATAAAACTTACCCAAACGCGCCGGGTGTAGAACAATGCATCAATGGCTTCCCGGCTGTATTTCTCTTTGTCTCGCGCAATCGACAGCAGCTCTATGGACCGGTCGAGAACTTGACGCTCCCGCTCCTTCGCATCGGCCACCGAGTCCTCCATGATCTCGGAGTAAGAGAACTGATACATTCATGCATCCTTCTTTGTCTTTCGTACCTTTGATCATCAAAGGTAATTCACGAGACTCAACTGCTGGATTTTCGATACGATGGTGTAGGCGGTCTCCAGCTGAGTCTGGAGGGTATTGACCAGCGTCGACGCTTCCGACGTATCCACGCCCTGAAGATCGACGAGCTTGTTCTGAAGAATGCTCGACTGTGCATCGAGAGCGTCATTGGCCTTCTCGACGCGCTCCTGCGAAAGGCCGAGTTGGCTCGCCTGGGTCACGATGCCGGTCGTGGCCTGCGCGGCATAGCCAATCGCCGTGGAGGTGACCTTGCTCAGTGCGTCGGCGCCCAGATTTTGGCTGGCCAGCGCCGACACTGTGATCGAAGCCAGCGCGAAGTAGCGCATGCCGTCCGAGTTGGAATTGGTCGACGACGTGACGACTTCAGAGTTGCTGATGCGGCTCGTCATGTTCTGGTTCGAAGCAGCCGACCAATCGCTCCAGGCCGGCGGCGTGACGTAGGCCGCGGGTGCAACCGGGGTCGGTGCGCCGGGCGGCGGGAATGCAACCGGTGTGGAGGTGCTGTTGAACGTGTCCTGGGAGAACATCGGCTCAACGAAGTTCGTGATGAAGGTGCCCATCTCGGCGCCGGTCAAAGAGCTTACCGGCTTGCCCAGGCCGCTCGCGTAGGCTTCGAGGTTCGTCTGAATGGCGGTCGTTGCGGCATTCTGTTGGTTGGTGAGCGGCTGCACATCGGTGTTGATACCCGAGAACAGGTACTCGCCGTTGAGCATCGAATTGCCCGTGTCCATCAGCTGCGAAAGCGCGTCGCCGGCAGATTGCATGGCCACCGCGATGCTGGTCTTGTCCTGGCTTCCCTGAAGCGCGGTCAGCTTGGAGACCAGTGCGTCGCCGGCCGTCTTCATACTGTTGAGGCCGAGCTGCGAAGCTTCGAGACGCGCCGATACGATGGAATTGCTGCCCTTGAGGGCCTTGATGCGGCTGACCTCAGCTGTGAAATTCACGCTCTTGGCTGCACCAGAGCCCAGGGAGGCGCCGATGTCGGCGTAAACGCCCGTTGTCGCCTCGAGAGACGCGGTTACCAATTGCTTCTGCGACTGGCGGATCGTCAATCGCATTGCGTTCTGAATGGCCGAACTAGAAATAAATGAACTTTTCATGGCTTAACTCGCTATGTCTAGCAATGACTTCAACATTTCATCGACAGCGTTTAGGATCTTGGTGGCCGCCTTGTAGGACTGCTCGATGTCGAGGAGCAGGGTCAGTTCTTCGTCGAGATTGACGCCGGTCTCGTTGGAATAAGCTTCCGTCGAACGCGAGAGCGCCGCTGCCGTATTCTCGGACGCAGTCGTCGCATCGCTTCGATACTGCTCGAGCCATCCGATCGAATTGGAGGCGTAGTCCATGATGTTCACGTTGGACGAGATGCCGGCGGTCGACGAGAAGGTCTGGGCCGCGCCCATCGCCGTGTAGAGCGCATCGAGATTGTCGGAGAAACCGCTGCTGCCCGTCGGATTGAGATTCGTGAGGCCGGTGATCGTGCCGTCACGCAATTTCATCGGGTCGCCGCCCTGGTTGGTGATGACGGCGGCATTGACCGCAATCGTACCCGCGATGCCATCGATCACGCCTGTGGTCGTCGGTGTGCCGCCAGTTGCTCCGGTCGCCGTCTTCCAGACGAAAAGACCTGGCTGTGTCGTAGTGGGAGTGCCGCCGGTCTCCGAGAACATAGTCACGAGAGACTTTGCGATCTCATCGAGCTGCGACTGGAACGTCGTTGCGATGTCATCGCGCACTTGTAGCAGTGACTGCAGGCTTCCCTGCGCCGTCGTTGTCGACCCTTTGCCACTGCCGAGCAGCACGCCGTCGATGTAGACGCCGTTGCCCTTTGTCTGGGCGGTGTAAGTGTCCTGCGCGACGAAAGTAACCGTTCGCGGAATGGTGTCGAACACGACGGTTCCGTCCGTCGTATAGAGCGCCATGTCGCCGTTTTGACGGTCGACGGCGTTGACACCGACAATCGAAGAAATCTGCTTCAGCAGCTTGTCGCGATCGTCCAGCGCATCGGCAGGGTTACCACCGGTTGCCGTTTCGCTCTTGACGGCATCGTTCGCCGTCTTGAACTGCGCGAGCAGCGTATTGAGCGTCGAAACCTGCGTTGCAATTTCCTTGTCGGCGCCCAGGCGTACCGCCTGCACGGATTTCGTCGCGTTGTTCAGCGAATTGGCGACGTCCTGCGCAGCCGTGACTGCGCTTTGCGCGGCAATGGTGCTGCTTGGCGATGTGCGGAAAGCCTGCAGCTTTTCGCGGAACGTCGCCAGGTAGTTGGCCGGCGACGTCTCGTAGTCGTTGCCGCCCATGATCGATTTCAGGTCGGTCAGACCACCAAGCAGCGTCTGCTGGCCACTGTCTTGCGCACTCGCCTTCAGCCACTGACGCATTAGCGCGTCTTCTTGCGCGCGGCTGATCTTCACAACCTGCGCTCCATTCAGCGACGTGGTGATCATCGCCTGCCGGCGCACGTAGTCGCTGTTGCTGGAGTTCGAGATATTGTTCGACACCACACTGCTTTGAGTGCCGGTGTTGCTGAATATGCTCTGCGCGGTATTCAGTGCGGAAGTGAGCGACATGGCTTATCCGAACCCTACTTATCTCTTGAGGTTGACGAGGACGTCCATGATGTCGGACCCCGTCTGGAACACCTTGGAATTGGCAGTGTAGCTGCGCTGCGACTCGATCATTTCGGTCAGTTCGCCGGCGAGGTCGACGTTCGAGCTTTCAAGTGCTCCCGCCTGGATCGTGCCGAAACCGTTGGTCTGCGGGAAGCCGGTGACCGTCACGCCGGACTGGCCGTTTGCGCTATAAACGTTGCCGCTCATCAGCGTCATGTTGTCCGGGCTGGCGACGGTCGCTAGCGGAATGCGGTAGAGCGGCTTCGACGTGCCATCCGCATACTTGGCATATACCGTGCCGTCCTTATCGATCGTGACATCCTTGACCGGGCTGGCGGCCTGGCCGTTCGGCGTGCCGCTACCTGCAAAATCAGCGGCGAGCTGCGTGAAACCGCTGAGGTCCATGGCGATCGAACCGGTGGTGACGGGATCGGCGATGGTGAGGGCGCCAGTGCTGACCATCTTGCCGTTGGCATCGAACGTCAAATTTGTCGAGCCAACGAGAGCCGGACCCGGCGTCGAAGTGTACGGAAATGATGAGGTTCCACCTGTTGCCGCATCGTCATGACGGAAGACTGCAACCTCCCACGTGCTCGCAACACCCGGAGCTGCCGGCGGGGGCGTCGTCACGGCCGTCTTGGTGAAGTAGAAATCGTACTGAACCGTGTTGCCGAGCTTGTCGTAACCAACCATCGACATCTGCTTCGTGTCAGCTGTGATCGGCGCCGTGTTGGAAGACGGAAGGTTGCCAGTTGCGACGTTGGCATTGGAGTTCAAGTTGCCGGTAAAGGTACCGGTCGTCGAAGCGATGGCCGTCAAGCCGGACTGGTTGACGTTGATCGGCACGAGTCCCGAGAAACCGTTGACGACGACGGCCGGCGCGCCAGCGTCGTAAGAATAACCCATCAGCTTGAAGCCGGCGGAATTGACCAGGTTGCCTTCGGGGTCTTTGGTGAAATCGCCGGCGCGGGTCAGAACCGGAACGCCGTCCGGGCTCTGAACGATGAAGAAGCCGTCGCCCGAGATCGCCAGGTCGTAGCCTGATGTCGTGTAGGAGATGTCGCCCTGTTCCGAAACCGACTGGCGAACGGATGTCTGGACGCCGCCCGAATTATAGTTACCCGAGGTCGATGGCAGGACCAGCGACGAGAAAGCGGTCGAAACGGACTTGTAGCCCGTCGTGTTTGCGTTCGCGATGTTATCGGCGACGGTGCTGAGGCGGTTTGCCTGGGCGTTCATGCCGGACACGGCCGTCTTCATGCTGCCAAAAATGCTCATCTGAAAACCTCGATTCCCCTAGTAGGCTTGAGAGTATTTGGTGGGCCTTGCGTGAGGCTGTCTGGCGTTGAACCAATGTCGCGAGAATGCAGCGACCAGGTTCAGGCAACGCGGCCCGTTCTGAAAAAATCAGTTCCAGTCAATGCAATAGCCAAGGAAGCGCTTCGAATCGACCGGATCGAAGCCCAGCTTCTTCCGGAGCTTCTTGCGCAGCTTGGAAATATGGCTTTCAACCACGTTTTCTTCGACTTCGTCGTCGAAAATCCCGTAGATCGCGTTGAAGATCTGCGTCTTGGTGACACGACGACCGCGGTTTGCAATCAAGTACTCAAGGATGCGACGCTCGCGACGGGGGAGCGCAAAAACCTCACCGTGAATTTCCGGATCGCGGCCGTCGGAGAACACGCGGATCGCACCGATATCCGTGTGGCTGGAAATCGCTTTCAGTCTGCGCCGAATGGCGGCAGCTCTAGCCAGGATCTCGCGGGGATGCACAGGCTTGCGCACGACGTCATCGACGCCACAATCAAAAAGTGCAAGGGTGTTTTCCAGCGACGGCTGATCGCTGACTGCGATAACCGGCGCCATGGTACGGTCACGGATCGCGCGCGGCAGCTCGAAAGTCTGCTGCCCCTGCCCGATCAGGAACGCCTCGACGGCCGCGACATCAGCGTCCGCCGCCGTCTGAACCCATTCGCCAAATTCACGTGGATCAAACCCTGTGGAAGGAATGCCTTCCCGCCCAAAAAGTGAAGTGTAACCATCTTTCACGAGCTCACGCTCATCAACCACTACGATCATTCGTCCGCCTCCGAATCACTTGTGGTACCTCGATGCTCTATGGGTACGAATCGCGCGATTCCGGGACAAGCTGTAGGAACTTACTGGCAGGAATTAATAGTTGATTAAGAATTGAGGCGCGATTTGATCTAGATGTAGTAGCGGTCCGAAATTATGCACACAAAAATTTCGTGGAAAAGTTAACAAGGTCTAAAATGTGACTTGCCTTGCCATATTGAGACAGATTCTCGCCACAATATGACACATTTCTGTTTTGTTCTGTTTTCTGCTAGTTTTGATTGAATCAATTTTGGCAGAAGGTGCTCGCATTGCGAGTCCATTTGCCGTAGCCGGTGGCGACCAGATTGGCGATGACCCGGCAGACATATTGCTTCTGGGCAGGGTCATTGTTGGGACCGGCGTGATAGCGGGCCACTGCCATCGTCCAGGTTTCGTGTCGGTCGTGGAGATTGCGCAGGAACCTTGCCGCGTATTCCACATTGCGGCGGGGGTCGAACATCTCTTCCGCGGACCGGAAATTCTCACCATGGTAGTATTGGTTGATCTGCATGCAGCCGATGTCGATGAGCTTCGCGCCCGATCGGCGCGCCACATCGACCTGCCTCAGAGCATCCTGCTCGGAGGGCGGAAAGAAGGCTTTGCCTTCGATGTTCAGCGCGTAAGGGTAGAGGGATCCCTTGCGCCCGGTTTCGGTCAGACCCACGGAATAGAGTATGCCTTCCGGAATACCGTATTTCAGTGCGGCGGCTTGAATCTCCACCTCGCAGGCGCTGTTCGACGCTTCAGCGCTAGAGGTAGACGTCGCCAGTGCGACTACTGCCAGCGGCGCCAGAAGAAGTGCTTTCAACACCGCTTTCGCCCGAGCCATTGAAGCCTCCGCCAGTTCGCTGTCCTGAGTGATTTTGGCGCTCACGCGCCTCCCCGCCTTGGCCTTGCTGGGCAAACGCCTGGCCCTGTGCGGTCGCTTGGTTGCCCGTGTCCGAACGGTCGACTGGCGCCATGCTGATCGTCACGTTGTCGATCGCGAAGCCCTGGCTGCGCAATGCCTCGATGATCTTCCCGTGGTCTTCCTTGAGCTGCCGGTAGGCAGCTGGTGTCTCGACCTTCAAATCGACGTTGAGCGCGTCGCCTTGCAGCCGCATCGTCGCCGTGACGAGACCGAGTTCGATCGGATTCATCTGGATCTTGAGTGTATTCACCACCTTGCCGGTGCTCGTCCACTCAGCGGCGTTCGACAGCGAAGAACTCGCCTGCATGGCGTGCGCCCATTCCTGATCACCGGATATGGCGGCCGTCACGGCGGAAGAATTGGTGTTCTGCGCAAGGCCGATGTAGCGGCGCGAATCCAGAACAGAGACGCTCTCGATGTTAGCCTTGCCGCCGGACTCGGCGGCATCCGTGTCAACGCCAAGATGCATGTCCATGGACTGACCACGGCCATCGGCACGGGTCAGCCGGAATGTCGTCGCGTCGATACCGCCTTCGGCCTCAGTGCCGGGTAACTGGACGTCCGCGGTTGTATCGACGCCGGTCAGACCTGCGTCAACAGACATCTCATCCTTGGCCTTGACGCTGGCAACGGACTTTTCTTTCGGTTCTGTCGATACCTTGCCTTCCGGCTTCGCGCCTGCCATCGCCGCGAACGCTGCAGCCGCAGTTCCGTCCGTCGGGACTTGCTTGAGTAAGCTCAGGACATCAGACAGCGCGCTATCGTCCGGGGCGACCTTCTGGTCGTCGGCACCGTCGGCCTTCGTCTCCTTGGCGCCCTTTCGAACCGTTACAGCGTCATCATCCAGCCTATCCGAAAGATCCTGCAAATCGGCTTCATCAGCGTGCTTGCCCTTAGGCTTGCCGTTATGTTCCGTCGTCTTCGTTTCTTTGTCCGCCGAACCAGACGCTTTCTCTTTCATCTGCGCCTGCGCAGCGAGAGATGTGCTGCCGAGATCGATCAATGGCTGAGTGCTTGGGCGTCGCGGCGCAGTGGATGTACTGCCATCGGTGCCGTCGCCTGCCTGCTGGCCGGCCGTGGACTGTTCGGCGGAGTCATGCTTTCCGCCGCTTGCCTTGTTCAGGGCATCGGAGAACCCGCCTGCATCCGCATCGCCACCGCTGCCCGTCTGGCGGCCAATGCCAGAGGCAGCCCCTGCTCCGGATGCTCCCCCCAAAACACTGATGTCCATCATCTCAATTACTCTCTTTGCTCAAGAGGCCGTCGATCTCATCCAACTGCGATCGGCTTGACGTCACGAATGCGTTGAATGACGGGTCGGCGTCCTGCTGTCCCCCAACATCGGACGGCGGCCCCCCCGCCGCTTCTCCCACAACGGGACCTGGAACTGGGTTTGGTACCTCCCCCTGATCCGCTTCAGCCTGTTCAGAAGTAATTTCTTGGCCATTAGATTTAGGGGTCGTCGCTTGCGTCAAGCTTGCCGGTTCAGGCGGACGAAGCACTTGTTCCGCAATAGCTTTTGCCGCGGCTCTTAGGGCCTGGTCGCGCGGCGACAACTCCTGCTCGGGGATGGATTCGATGTTCTTCGTGGCCGCATCGATCTTGTCGGTCGGGATCGCCGCCATGCCGCCGTAGAAATCCGCCAGCGCTCCAAAGGCGTTATCAGAATCGCCTGCAAGCGTCTGGGCGCGCGCCGCGGCCATCCGTGCGAGATCGCCCTTGCCGGCGATCGCCGCCGCGCGGGCGATACGGAGGTAGACCTCGCGCTGCCTGGCCTCGTCCATGAAGGAGAGGATGTTAACAACGTCGTCCGGCTTCACCTCATGATCGTGATTGACCAGCAGGCTGACAAAAAGATCCGCGAACTGGCTGGCATATGGCGAATGCAGGAAACGACGCACGTAGCGCTGCGAGTAGTCGAGACCCTTATCCACCATCCCTGCTTCGACGCAGATAGACACGGAGCGGCGTAGCGCCGCCTCCTCGACGATCGTACCCGGCGCATAGAGGCGAGCCTGATCATACAGCTTCAGCGCTTCCACTGGACTCTTGGCAATGGTGACGTTGCCGCCCACCAGCGCCAGATAGGGACCGATTTTCTTGTCCTTGTATTCGTTTGCGGTCTCGACAAGGCTCTTTGCAACAAGCAGGCCTTTGCCGCTCAGATATTTCCGCAGGACGTCGCTGACCCGGTTGTCGAAGTGACCGTTCACGTCGCGCGCGACGAGATATTCGAGGGTCTCCGGATTACCACCGCTCATCGCGTAGATTAGAGCCGCATCGACATTACGCTCATCATCGAAAACCGATGGATCGATCGTGCGTAGACGCTGATCGATCGTCCCGAGCATGAAACGCTGCATCTCGGCAGCCGAGTGATCCCCGAGCACGACGGAATCCTGCACGAACTGCAGCGACCGGAGCATCTTGTAAGGGACAATGTCCTCCTGATCTTCCGCGTGCACGCCGGTAGCAGGGCTCACCGCAAGCCCCAAAAGCAAAAGCAGAAGACGTTGGTGGTGACGGACCATGGATTATCCCTGATCCGCCTGCAGCAATATCTCGATGCGCCGGTTGGCAGCATTGAACGGATCGGCCGGCTCCTTCAGCATGCGATCGGCAAAGCCCGAAACCTGCGAGACGCGTTTTTCGTCGATTCCGCCCCGAACGACCATGTAGTAGGCCGCCTGGGCACGATCCATGGACAAGCGCCAGTTCTCGTTTTCACCCTTGTATTGACGGCCGTCCGTATGACCGCGGATGGCGACTGCGCCCGGCTTGCTCTTCAGGATCTCACCGATCTTTTCCATTGCGAGCACCATTTCCTTGCGCGGAACGGCCGACCCGATATTGAACATGGAATCGTCGCTCTGATCGGAGATGCTGACCAAGAGGCCGCCTTCCGACGCCGTAACCGTGAGGCCTTCGGCGAGCTTGCCGGCCACGCCGCTGATCTGCTGCGCGATTTCCTTTTGCAGGTCCTCGGCCTTCTTCTGCTGAACGGCTTTTTGCGCCTCGGCTTGCGGCTTGTCCTCTGCTGTCGCTGCGGCTTGTGCCTCCTGACTCTCGCCGGCGTCCGCCGCTTTCGTCAGATCCGCCGGGTTCCCGGATTCGGCCTTCGCAACTTCCGTGGCGTCCGCTGCTTCATCAGCAGGAACATCTTTCGAAGCCGGCTGCCTTTTGTTGGCATGGGTAACTTCGACCTGCTTCGTCCAGAAGTCGGGATCGAACGGGTCACGATAAGCCTGGCCACCGTCGGCTCCGGTTGCAGGACCGGAGTCGCTCGCGCCGCCCTCACCCTTGGCGCTGACGTTTGCCTGCTGGCCGACCTCCTGCGCAATTTCTGCCAGGACCGAATAGGGATTCTCGAAGAAGTCGGCTTCGGAGTAGTTCGTTTGGTCGCCGGATGTCGAGGTCTGGTCGTCGCCGTTTGCCGCCGCCGCGCCCTCGTTGGGCTTGTCCTCCTTTTCCTTCGACTTCTCCTGATTCTGATCGCCATCCGCCTGATCGACAGGCTTCTTCAGGCCTTTTTGCGTGGGCTTCTCGTCGGAGAGCTTGATCGGATTGAAATAGGTCGCGACGGAGGCCTTGGTTTCCTCGTTCGCGGCGTTGACCAGCCACATGACGAGAAAGAACGCCATCATGGCCGTCATGAAGTCGGCGTAGGCGATCTTCCAGGCGCCGCCATGCGCCCCATCGTGATCGCCGCCGCCATGCCGCTTGACGATGATGATCTCGTTCTTGCCGTGATGGTGGTTTTCGCTCTCACTCATTCCAGAACTTTCTTCAAGCTCGTCGCCCAGGCCGACATGCGCGTCACAAGGACGGCGTCGCCAAATTCGACAGTCAGGTCGACATCGCCGGTTTCAAGGTGGCGCAGAAGACCTGCCTTTTCGCCAAGAGTACCCTTCAACACATCGAACAGCCGGGCAGGTCCCTTGACGGTCACGGTGCCGACATCGCCTTCCAATACCGCCTCGCGAAGAATGCCGGCGAGATCGACGGCAGCCTTCTGCGACAGGACATCGGTCATTACGGGGGCCAGCGCCCTTGCGACAGTCGCGCTGACAAGCTCGGCAATCGCGCTCGCCATGGCATCAAGCCGGGAGGCGACCAGCGCCGCAGTCTCAACCTCGTAGCGGTCGCGAAGCTCTTCGACCTCGCGCTGGTGAACAAAGGCGACCGTTTGCGCTTCCAGTTCATACTTCTCCGTCAACACGGCGGTCGCTTCCGCATAGCCCTCGGCGTGAGCATTGTGGCGCTCTGCTTCGAGATCGACGACAGGCTCTGAGGCAAGATCGGCAAAGCCGCCAAAGTCGTTCGCGAAATCGTCCGCATCCACGACGGGAGCGGCGACGGCCGGTTCTCCAAAATCCTTGAGATACCGAGAAAGCAGCGCGCTCACCGAATCCACCCTCTCGCTGCAGAAGACTGCGACATGCCGCGCCCCATCATGAACTGACAACTCATCAGGCACGGTTTCCGCACTGCGCCTTTGTATCGAAACTAGGCAATCAAACTTGCGCGAGGATGAAGGGTGAGGCCCAACAAGCTCACCCGCGCCTCACCTCACTATTGCAGCAGTAGCAGTACTTTGCTGGCGGCTGTGTTCAGGATCGAGATCGTCTGAATGCCCATCTGCTGTTGCGCAAGCAACGCCTTCTGAAGGGTCGCCGTTTCGTCCATGTCGGTGTCAACGAGTGCGCCGACACCTTTGTCGATCAAGTCAGACATGTCCGCGGTGTAGGCAACGCGATCGCCGATACGCGCGCTCATCGTGCCGAGGCCAGCCGCGGTCTCCGTCAGTGTCGACAACAGGGAATCGACCACTGCGATCATATCGTCCACCTGTGCGGACGTCGTATTGCTATCGAGCTTTATTTCCGTTCCGGTCGCCGGCGTCGTCGAGCCGGCGCTAAGCAGATAATAGTTGCGTGCCGTCGCAGTGCCGTCGGAATTCAGGGTGTTCGCATCTACCGTTTTCGTGAGCAGTCCGCGATTGGCGTCCGTCATATCGATCATGACGGTCTGGTCCGCCGGAAAATCGATGGTTTGCATCTGGTATTCACCACTCGCGCCGCGCACGAAACCGCCGATCACGGATCGCGAGGTCGGAAGCGTGGCATCTCGGTTAAGAAGCCAGTTCTCGCCGGCGATGCTGGTCGACTGAACCGTCGTCTGCAGTTGTCCCTTCAACTCGCTGAGGCTGGTATTAAGCTTCGTCTTGTCGACGCCGGCTTCCTTCGCCGTCAGCAGCGTCTTGCGGATCTCGCCCAACTGGTCAATCAGGCTGTCCATCGAGGTATAGGCAGTATCGACCTTCGATGCGCCGACGCCGAGCGCGTCGTGAATGTTCTGCAGCGAATTGCTGTCCGAGCGCATGACGCTTGCAAAGGACCAATAGGTTGCGTCGTCCGCAGCCGTTTCGACGCGGTAACCCGACGAAACCTGCTGCTGAACCGTTGCGGCGTCCTTGTTGATGATGCGCAGCGCCGCGAGGGCGTTCACCTGTGCCGAGCTGGTAATTTTGTATGTCATTTTCTGGCTCTGAATAGGGAAACGGGACAGGCCGGCGAGCGGCAGCGACTGAGCTGGCGTCATGCCCCCGACTGGATCCTCCAGGCCGGTTTGTCGCTAAAACAAATCAACTGTTAAGCGAAGGTAACCAAGGCTCCGGACCGGCGCAAGGGCTACGGCGTCGGTGCCGCAAGCCTCGCGCAACCTTGATTATCGCTTCAAAAACAAAGATAAAGCCGCATCTCGCGACGCGGCTTTCGGTCTCACTTCGTGGCTGGCGGCGTTCTTAGCCCTTGAACAGCGTGAGGACGTTCTGTGCGCTGTTGTTGGCGATTGACAGCGACTGGATCGCCAGTTGCTGCTGCGTCTGCAGCGCGGTCAGCTTGCTCGATTCCTCTTCCATGTCAGCGTCAACGAGGCGTCCGACGCCCGAGTCGATCGAGTCGCTGAGGTTCGAAACGAAGCTTTCCTGAAGATCGATACGGGTGGAGATCGAACCGAGCTGCGAACCCGCCTTCGTCAGCGCGCTGAGGCCGTTTTCCACGGTGGTCAATGCCAGGTTAATATCGCTGTCGCTGAAGCTCGTGATGTCCATGCTGAAGATCGAGCCAACGCTGCCCGAGGAGGTTCCGATGATACCAGTCGCAGTGTCGATTGCTCCGGTTGTCGTCATGCCAAACAGAACGTTGCCGCTGGTCGAGTCATCGAGGAAATATTCTGTCGTCTGGACGGACACCTGTCCATTCGCGTCGCGGACGAACGAGGAGACCACGCTTTTCGTTGTATTGCCTGCAACCCAGTTTTCACCGGAGAAGGAAGCAGATTGCGCAACACTCAGCAACTGTTGCTGCAGCTGCGCGATTTCGTCCTGAACCTTGGTCTTGTCGACGCCCTTTTCCGTTGCGGCTACGATCTTGGCCTTGATCTCGCTGACGATATCGATGGCGCTATCCATGGCGGAATATGCGGTATCGACCTTCGCCGCGCCGAGGCCAAGCGCGTCGGAGACGGCCGACAGCGCCTTGTTGTCCGAGCGCATCGTCGTCGCAATAGACCAATAGGCAGCGTTGTCCTTGGCTTCCGCGACGCGGTAGCCTGACGAAACACGGCTCTGCGTTTCTTCCAGGCTGCCATTGATGCCGCGGAGGGTCTGGAGGGCGGACATTGCCGCGACGTTCGTCAAAATGCTGGTCATGAAATTATTGGTCCTTGGCTGGCAAATATTGAAAAGGACACTCCGGTCCGCCACCGGGAACGGCAATCAGCTTCATGCCCGCTAACCGCTTCTTAAGCTTGGTTAACATACCGTTTCGTTGACGGCAGAAAACATGAGTTTGGTTAACGCCGAGTTAACAAACATAAAAAAGCCACGCTCGGGGGAGCGCGGCTTCGATCGGTTTGAAGCGCCCGCGGGCGCTCCTGCTATTAGCTGCGGAACAGCGAGAGGATGTTCTGCGAAGAGGAGTTCGCGATCGACAGCGACTGGATCGCCAGCTGCTGCTGGGTCTGCAGGGCGCTGAGCTTGGAGGACTCTTCTTCCATGTCGGCG
>Ga0207426_1001475_pt1 | contig 19354 bp, 20 predicted proteins | sample AraplaMF_Cvi_mMS_FD_184265 | JGI IMG/M metagenome (GOLD analysis project Ga0207426, IMG submission 184265) | Arabidopsis root microbial communities from the University of North Carolina, USA - plate scrape MF_Cvi_mMS (SPAdes) (version 2) | ecosystem: Host-associated > Plants > Roots > Endosphere... | reverse complement strand
GGTCGTCGTGTCTCTCAGAAATCCTGGCCGGGCTCTTCGGCAGTCTTGTCAGCGTCCGCCATCCGGTATCGGACCAGCATCTGGCTACGTGACAGGAATGACTTGCTCGCCGGGCCCGCGAGCAGGGCAGCATGTATCACATTTGACCGGGTCAGTGCCAAATCCAATTCTAACGATTTAAGCGCGGTGACGACGGGAATCTGCGCCCGGGCGCCAAGATTTCCGGCGTTTTGACGCGCCAGCGTGTCCAATTTGCGGATTCCGTCCGCAGCCCCGTCGCTGGCGTGGATCAGGACCTCGACCGAGCCTTCCCGGAGGGCGCTTTCGACCTTGCCGAAGCCGGCGACGATCTGGCCCGCCTTGGCAGCAATCCCGAGGGCTTCCGATACGCTCCGAACCAGGAGCGCCTCGATGTCGGCGGGAAGCGTCTGGGGAGTGCGCAGCTCGCGCTTGAAGGCCTTGCTAAATTGGTGACGCCGCACGGCTTCCGCAACCACCTCGCGCGAGGCGGTGACCCACATGCCGCGGCCGGGCAGTTTGCGCTTGAGATCGGCAACGACGTCGCCTTGCGGCGAAATGACGAAGCGGATCAGCTCGTCGATCGGCCGGACCTCGCGGCTGACCGCGCACATGCGCATGGTCGCGGACCTTTCGGTCCGCGGGCCATGGTCAAGATCGTGGTCAGTGTCTGCGAGCATCCGGGCGACATTCTCCTTGCCCTTAAGCCGGCTGATCTTCGGTCGCCTCGGCCTCTTCGGCGGGCTTGGCGAGATCGGCCTCGGTGATCCAGCCGGCCTTGACGCGGGCCTGCATGATCATCGCTTCAGCGTCGTCACGGGAGATGTCGATACCGTCGAGCGCGCCCGGGTGCTTGGTCGGCTCGCCGCCTTCCTTGCGCTCGGTCCAGCCGACCAGATCGTCGGTGGCGCAGCCGGCGAGGTCCTCGACCGACTTGATGTCGTTCTCGCCGAACTTCACCAGCATCTTGGAGGTGACGCCGGGCACGTCCTTGACCGCGTCCTCGACGCCCAGCTCCTTGCGGCGGGCCTCGATCTCGGCTTCCTGCTGCTCGAGATATTCGCGGGCACGGCTCTGCAGCTCCTGCGCGGTCTCCTCGTCGAAGCCCTCGATGCCGGCGAGCTCCTTGAGGTCCACCATCGCGAGCTCCTCGACCGAGGTGAAGCCTTCGGACGCGAGCAGCTGGCCGACCACTTCGTCGACGTTGAGCGATTCCATGAAGACGCGGGTGGAGTTCTCGAAGTCGGCCTGGCGGCGCTCCGATTCCTCCTGCTCGGTCAGGATGTCGATATCCCAGCCGGTGAGCTGCGAGGCCAGACGCACGTTCTGGCCGCGGCGGCCGATCGCCAGCGAGAGCTGGTTGTTGGTGTCGGGCACCACGACTTCGATGCGCTCACGGTCTTCGTCGATGACGACCTTGGAGACTTCCGCCGGCGCCAGCGCGTTGACCACGAAGGTCGCGATGTCGGGCGACCACGGGATGATGTCGATCTTCTCGCCCTGCAGTTCGTTCACCACGGCCTGCACGCGCGAACCGCGCATACCGACGCAGGCGCCGACCGGATCCACCGAGGAATCGCGGGAAATTACGCCGATTTTCGCACGCGAGCCCGGATCGCGGGCCACCGCCTTGATCTCGACGATGCCGTCATAGATCTCGGGCACTTCCTGCGCGAACAGCTTCGCCATGAACTGCGGATGGGTGCGGGAGAGGAAGATCTGCGGGCCGCGGGTCTCGCGGCGGACGTCGAAGATGTAGGCGCGGACACGGTCGCCGTTGCGGAACACTTCGCGCGGCAGCATCTCGTCGCGGCGGATGATGGCTTCACCACGGCCGAGATCGACGATCACGCTGCCATATTCGACGCGCTTGACGACGCCGTTGACGATGTCGCCGATGCGATCCTTGAATTCCTGATATTGCCGGTCACGCTCGGCCTCGCGCACCTTCTGCACGATGACCTGCTTGGCAGACTGGGCGGCGATGCGGCCGTATTCGAGCGGCGGCAGCGTGTCAGCGATGGTGTCGCCGACCTGGGCGCCGGGATTGGCGCGCTGGGCATCGACCAGCGAGATCTGGTTGGAGTGGTTCTCGACCTTCTCGACCACCAGCATGTGGCGCGACAGCCGCAGCTCGCCCTTCTTCGGGTCGATCTCCGCGTGAACGTCAGTCTCGCTGCCGTAACGGGCGCGCGCGGCCTTGGCGATCGCGTCTTCCATCGCCGCGATGACGATGCCGCGGTCGATCGATTTCTCGCGCGCAACGGCGTCTGCGATCTGAAGCAATTCAAGTCGATTGGCGCTGACTGCCATGGCTAGTCTCCTTGGTCAGGATCGATCTCGCCGCGCCGCGCGCGTTCGGCGGCAAGGCGATGTTTCTTGGTGTTGGTCGGAGCCGGCTTCTTCTGTTTTTGCGGCTTGGTGTTCTTGGTGGTCTTCGCGCTGATCTCGGCGTGCGGCGCCTGCGGCGGCTCGATGCCGAGATCGCGCCGTATCTGGCGCTCCTCGGCCTTGCCGCGGCGCATGGACTCCGCGATCAGCTCATCGGTCAGCACCAGACGCGCCTCGCCGATGTCTTCCATCGTCAGGAGAACGTCCGGATTGTCGCTCGCCTTGGCGTCGTCGCGATGCAGATGCACGCGGTCGCCTTCGACGGCACCGAGGGTGCCGCGGAAGCGCTTGCGGCCTTCATGGGCCACGGCCATGTCGACCTTCACCAGATGGCCGGAATAGCGCTCGAAATCGGAACGGCGCACCAGCGGACGGTCGATCCCCGGCGAAGAGATCTCCAGCCGATAGGCACGGTCGATGGGGTCGGCGACATCAAGCACGGGCGACAGCGCCCGCGAGATCGCCTCGCAATCCTCGAGCTGCATCGAACCGTCCGGCCGTTCGGCCATGATCTGCACGGTGCAGCCGGCTTCACCGGAAATACGGATGCGCACCAGGCGATAACCCATGCCTTCGAGCACCGGGGCCGCGACCGCAGACACCCGCGCCGCGACGCCCGGCTCGACCACGAGCCTCGGCTCGGCCAGCAACTCGGCGTCGGTGGAACCAGTGTTCGGTTCGGTCATATCGGAGATCAAGGCGCTCGTTGAAGGGGCTTGGAACTAAGGCTTGGGTTAAGGCGCGGTTAAGATGTCAAAGCCTGCATCGGAAACTTTCCCGGCAGCGCGCCGGGCCACATCTTCCGCCAAGCCGCGTTCAGGTAATAAAAAAGAGCGGGTCCTTTCGGGCCCACTCTCGATACGCGGATCGTATGAGAAGATGAATTGGCGCTGATATAGCCCTTTCCGCTCGCCCGGACAAGGCCCATCGCAGGCCAAACGGGGCTTTTTGCGAGCGATTTCGCGGTCCCCTGCGGCAACGGTTCCTTCATGAAGCAGCCCTAAATTCCCTGATCGTGGGGCGACTTGGATCAGGTGCGCACCCGCGGCGTGCCCTGTACGAGTTCGCGTTTCATGACCGTTGCCACGTCGCTCATTCCCGGACTGGACGAGATCGTCAAACGCGGCGATCCGAGGCGTCGCGGCGAGGTTGCACGCGCGATCTCCGATCTGTTCTTCCACGACGCTGCACGGCTTCGCCCCGATCTGATCGATCTCTTCGACAATCTGCTGATCGACCTCGTTCCGCATGCCGAGCTTGCCTCGCGGGTCGATCTCGCCGAACGCTTCTCTCGCCTCGACAACGCGCCGCCGCATCTGGTCAACCAGCTCGCGCGCGAAAACGAGATCATGGTGGCAGGCCCCGTGCTGCGTCGCTCGCCGGTGCTCGACGAAGCTGCGCTGGTCGAGATCGCGCGGCTGAAGGGGCAGGGCCATCTGCTGGCGATGACGGAGCGTCCCGTCCTGTCGACCGTCATCACCGACGTGCTGGTCGAGCGCGGCGATCGCGACGTGGTGCGCCGTGCCGCCGGCAATGCCGGTGCGGCGTTCTCGCCGGACAGCTATTCCGAGTTGGTCAAACGCGCCGCGCATGACGGCGTGTTGACGCTGAAGATCGGCCAACGCGAAGACCTCTCGGGCGATCATCTGAAAGAACTTCTCAACGGCACGCTCGACGTCATCCGCCGCCGCCTCTCCAGCGTGGTCAATCCGGGGCGACAGGTCGAGATCAAGCGCGCGATGGCCTCGATCGAGGAGGCTTCGCTGCCGGCGGGGCCGCGCCGTGATTTCTCGTCGGCGCAGCGCACGGTGCTCGCTTTGCATCGCGAGGGACATCTCGGCGAGAGCGCGCTGCTCGGCTTTGCCAAGGCGCACAAATACGAGGAATCGGTCGCCGCGCTCTCGGCGATGGCCGGTGTTCGCCTCTCGGTCCTCGACCGCCTGATCTCGGGCGACCGTTACGATCCGATCCTGATCCTGGGGCGGATGTTGAATTTCGGATGGCCCACCGTGCGTGCGCTGATCCTGCTCTGGTACGGGCCGCATCGTACACCGGCCGCGGCCGACATCGAGGCCGCTCGCGTGAATTTCACGCGCTTGATGCCGTCGACCGCCCAGCGCGTCGTGAAGTTCTGGCGCAACCGGCAGACGATCTAGCTTCGCACTCCGTCATTGCGAGCGGAGTGAAGCAGTCCAGAGTGTCTCCGCGGAAACAGTCTGGATTGTCTTCGTCGCCAGCGCAAAAATTGCTTCGCAATTTTGCCGCGGGCTCCTCGCAACGACGGCTAAGTGACTCGCCTGAACCGCAAATACGTCGTCTTGCGCCCCTCGCGCGTCGCCTTCCGGCCGTAGCGCGTCATGGTGTAGCCGCCCCATGGCTGGCGGAAATCGTCGGCGCGCTCCGCGAGCCAGACAAAATCCTGTGAGCGCGCCAGATGCATCAGCGTCCAGGCGCAGTAATCGTCGATATCACAGACGAAACGGAATTCGCCGCCGCCCTTGAGCACGCGCGCCATCGCGGCGATGGTGCGATCCTGGACGAAGCGCCGCTTCCAGTGCCGCCGCTTCGGCCAGGGATCGGGATGGATCAGGTCGATCCGCGACAGCGACGATGGCGGCAGCCATGCCAGCAGCTCGGCGGCATCGCCCGCGAACAGGCGGATGTTGCCGATGTTGGCCGCCTCGATCTGCGCGAGGATCTTTGCCATGCCGTTGACATAGGGCTCGCAGCCGATGAAGCCGGTTGTCGCAAAGCTCTGCGCTTCTGCCGCAAGATGCTCGCCGCCGCCGAAGCCGATCTCCAGCCGTACATCGTCGGCCGCGGGATCGAAGATCTCGTTGGCGCTCGCCGGCTTCTCGCTTTCGATATCGAGTGCGAGATGCGGCAGCAGATGATCGATCAGCTCGGCCTGGTGCTGCCTGAGCTTGTGACCCTTGCGGCGCCCGAAGAAGGCGCGCTCGCTGTCATCGCGATCGGGATCCGACTTGCGTTCGCTCATCGCAGCGTCTGGTACAGGCGGTGGAGCAGCCGCGCGCGCGATGCGAGCGACGAGACGTAGAGCTGCTCATAATGCGTGTGTGCGCCCTTGCCGTCGACGCCGAGCCCGTCGAGCGTCGCGGTATGCGGCGCGGTGAAATTGCCGTCGGAGCCGCCGCCGGTGTCGGTGTCGTTCAGCTCGAAGCCGATCTCGGTGGCGAGCGACCTCGCATGTTCGAACAGCGAGGCGCCGGCATTGCCCTTTTCGTAGGGCGGACGATTGAGTCCGCCGGTGACCTTGACGGTGACGCCTTCGGTCTTCGATGTCAGCCCGAGGATCTTGCCGACGAACTCTTCCGCGTCGGCAGCACTCGGGACGCGCAGGTCGACTTCTGCAAAGGCCTCTTCCGGCGTCACGTTGGGGCGCGTGCCGCCGCGCGCCACGCCGACATTCACGGTCACGCCGCGCTTCAGGTCGTTCATGCCTTCGAGCGCCAGGATGACGTTGCCGAGCTCGCGAACCGCGCTGCGTCCGTCTTCCGGTCGCGAGCCGGCATGCGCGGGCACGCCTTTGATGAACACCTTGAAGCGTCCGACGCCCTTGCGCCCGGTGACGACCTTGCCGCCGTCGCGCGCCGGCTCCGTCACCAGCACATACTTGGCTTTGCGTCCTTCCGCCTCGATCAGCTTGCGCGAGGTGGGACTGCCGATCTCTTCGTCGGAATTGAAAAGGTGCGTGATGCCGAGCGGCGGACGGTCGCCGTCGGCGCAGAGCGCGAGAAAGGCGTGATGGGCCAGATAGGCACCGCCCTTCATGTCGTAGATGCCAGGGCCGAAAGCGCTGTCGCCCTCGACCTTGAACGGCAGGCGCTCGATGAATCCCATGGGATGAACGGTGTCGAGGTGGCTCATCACCAGGATGCCGGGCTTGTCCTGCCCCCAGGTCGAGCGCGCGATCAGATGATCGCCGCAGCCATCGACGCCGGCGATGCGTTCGAGCGTCACCGGCAGATCGCGATATTGCTCCGCGACCAGCGAGACGAGCTTGTTGACCTGTTCGGGTGCGTCCGTCGGCGTCTCGATCTCGACCCACTGGCGGATGCCGTCGAGAATAGTTTTGGTATCGAACCACTTGGATTGGGTCATGAACGCATCTGTGCCTTTGAATCACATCAACTGAGCGCGCGCGCATCGATGCGCGGCCGCAAATGACGACATAGGCCAGATTTGACGCAGTCTCAAATGAGATTGAGCGCGCGTCAGCGCTTGTCGGGACCTTCGCGGGCCGCGATCTGCTCGACCAGATCGACGATCGAGCGGCGCATCTTCGAATCAGTGATTCGGGTGAACGCCTTGGTCAACGCGAGACCTTCGGAGGTCGCGAGGAAGTCTGAGACGTAGGACGGCGAAGCGCCTTCGGCGAATCCGTCGGGACCCGCCACGCCACTCGGGCCGCCCTCGAACAGGAACGACACCGGCACCTGCAGGATCTCCGCGATCTGCTGGATGCGGCTCGCACCAACGCGGTTCGTGCCCTTCTCGTACTTCTGAATCTGCTGGAAAGTCAGGCCCAAAGCTTCACCGAGCTTTTCCTGGCTCATGCCCAACATGATGCGGCGCATGCGCACGCGGCTGCCGACATATTTGTCAACAGGGTTGGGCGCTTTCGACATTTCCTCAGCCTCCAAACATCACCTTCGGCGCAATCGTCAAGAATGCCTCCGGTGTCAGCATCGTCAAAATCCAACCCTGTTATTGGGAAACATTGCGGAGAAATTTAGCAACGCCCACTGTCTTTTGCAGCGGGTGCAGAATGAGGAGGCAGTGTGCAATCTGTCAACCGTGGTACTACGGTTGTCAAAGGATTCCGGACGACTCGACCAAAAACCGCTATCGTCTCCGTGTCAGGGGTGCCGTTTGGCAACACGGCGCCTCACCGCCAGAATCACGGCCAGCGCGACCAGCATGGCGGCGGGGATATCGCCCACTCTCGCATAGACGGTCGGCGGGATTGCGGCCGGCAGGCTTGCATCCAAAATGCCTTCTACGCCGAGGCCGAGGCTCGCAACGGTGCGTCCCACCGGGTCGATCACCGCGGAGACGCCGGTATTGGCGGAACGGACCAGCGGCAATCCGAGCTCGATCGCACGCATCCGCGCCTGCTCCAGATGCTGATAGGGACCGGTCGAGATACCGAACCAGCCGTCATTGGTGAGATTCACGATCCAGCCCGGACGCGCGTTGCGATCGGCAACTTCGCCGGGAAAAATGGCTTCGTAGCAGATTAGCGGCAGCGCGCTCGGCGCGCCCGGCACCGGAAGTGCGTGACGCACCGTGCCGGGAATAAAGCCGCCGCGCACCCGCGTCAGTTGTTCGAAGCCGAGCTTCTCCATCAGATTCTGATAGGGAAGGAATTCGCCAAACGGCACGAGGTGGAGCTTGTCGTAGACCGAGAGCACGCTGCCGTCGTGATCGATCACATAGATCGAGTTGTACGCGCGCGTGATCGGTGTGCCGCGCGGCAGGTCGGGCGCGCGGACCGAGCCCGTGATCAGCACGGTTCCCTTCGGCAACAGATCGGCGATCTCGGCCATCGCGTCGGCTTCGCGGGTCAGGAAGAACGGGAACGCCGACTCCGGCCAGATCAGGATGGTGGCATCGCGCACGCCGGTCGATTGCGGCCCCGAGGCGCGGTCGGACAGTGCGAGATATTTCTTCATCACCTCCGGCTTGGCGGCGTAGTTGAATTTCGCATCCTGCTGCAAATCAGGCTGCATCAGGCGCAGCTTGGTGCCGGCGACCATCGTGGTCGGGTGCAGCGACATGCGGATCGCGCCGAAGATGCTCATGACAATCAGGAGCGCAATCGCGGCAGCCGGCGCGCGCCAAGCCGGGCGGCGATCCCGTGTGCGATCGATCAGCGCCGCGGGACTCGCGAAGATCGCGATGCTGAGGAACGTCATGCCCCACAGGCCGATCAGCGATGCCGTCTGCGACAGCGGCAATGGTTCCGACAGCGCGTAGCCGAACGCGTTCCAGGGAAAGCCGGTCAGCACGTGACCACGCAGCCATTCGGCGATGGTGAGGCTCGCGGCAAGCGCGAGGATGCGGGTGGCATCCTTGGTCCAGAGCAGGCGCGCCAGCGCAAAGCCGATCGCGGTGAAGATCGAGAGATAGGCCGGCAGGCCCAGTACCGCGAACGGCGTCAGCCAGGCGAACATGTCGGCATCGACGAAGAAGGCGATGCCGATCCAGTAAAGGCCGGGCACGAAATAGCCGAGCCCGAAGAAATAGCCGGTCAGCGCAGCAGCGGGAACTCCGCCATAACGGCCGGCGCCCGCGCCGTCGATCAGCCAGACCATCACGGGCAGTGTGATGAACAGCACCGGAAAAATGTTGAACGGCGCCAGTGCCAGCACCGACAGCGCGCCGCATGCCATTGCGAGCAGCGCGCGCTTCCATCCCCAGGTGAGGATGACGGCAAGGGCAATCTGCTTGAATCGCTGGAAGGCGCTCACTGCGAGGCGGCCCCGTCGCTTGGCGGCGGAGTGGGCGTGTCGGTCGCGGGCGGCTGTCCGCTCTCCGGCGCAGTCTCGCGGCGGCGGCTCTCGCGCTGGGTGCGCGGTGCGGGACGTTCCTTCCGCGTCGAGATCCGCAGCCGCTTGACGCGGCGCGGATCGGCATCGAGCACCTCGACCTCGTAATTGCCGGGGCCGGAGATCACCTCGCCGCGCACCGGCAGGCGGCCGACATGGCTGACGAGATAGCCGCCCAGCGTCTCCACCTCTTCGCCGGCCTCGCCGGTGACGAAGTCCTCGCCGATCACGGTGCGGACGTCGTCGAGGCTGGCGCGGGCATCTGCGATGAAGGCATTGTCGGGCAGCCGCACGATCGACGGCGGCTCGTCGCTGTCGTGCTCGTCGTCGATCTCGCCGACGATCTGCTCGACGATGTCCTCGAGCGAAACCAGCCCGTCGCTGCCGCCATATTCGTCGACCACCAGCGCCAGGTGAATGCGCGTTGCCTGCATCTGCGCGAGCAGGTCGATCGCGCGCATCGACGGCGGCACGTAAAGCAGCTTGCGGATGATGCGCGCGTCCTGCAGCGGCAGCGCGAGGTCGACGGCCTTCAGGTCGAGCCCGGCCGGCAGCGGTTTCTTGCGCTTGGTCTTGGCCGCTTCCGACACGCGCGCACGCGCGGTCATGAAGGCGAGCAGGTCGCGGATGTGGACGATGCCGACGGGGTCGTCGAGCGTTTCGTTGTAGACGACGAGGCGCGAATGACCGGCGCTCTCGAAACGGTCCATCAACTCGCCGAGCGGAATGTCTCGCTTCACCGCGATGATGTCGGCGCGATGAACCATGACGTCGGCGATGCGGCGCTCGTGCAGGCCGAGGATGTTGCGCAGCATGGTGCGCTCGACCGCCGAGAAGCCGGTGTCGTCGGGCGTCGTGGCGTCGAGCACGACCTGGAGGTCGTCGCGCACCGATCCGGCCTTCCAGCCGAACAATGTGCGGATCGCACGCAGCAGCCAGCCTTCGGCGGTCGGCCGCAGCACCTCGCCTGACGTCACCACGGCGGGAAGATTGGCCGTGTTGCGCGGGTTGTCGTGGGTAGGCTCGGAATCCGGCATCTCAGTGCGTCCCCGCGCGATCGGCATAGGGATCGGGGATGCCGAGGTGGGCCAGGATCTCGGTCTCCAGCGCTTCCATTTCCTCGGCGTCGTCGTCGTTCTCGTGATCGTAGCCGATCAGGTGCAGGAAACCATGCACTGCGAGATGGCTCAAATGATGGTCGAACGGTTTGTGTTCCTCGTCCGCCTCGCGCCGCATGGTCTCGTAGGCGATCGCGATATCGCCGAGCATGCGCGGCGCATCGCCGGGTTTCCATTCGCCTTCCGGCTGGAGCGCGGGGAACGACAGCACGTTGGTCGGCTTGTCGATGCCGCGCCAGTTGCTGTTGAGCGTGCGGATGCCGGCATCATCGGTCAGCATCACGGCCACTTCTGCGTCCGCGAAATCCTCGTCGATGCTCTCGGCGGCCGCGGCAACCGCGCGCTGGATCACGGTTTCGGAATCGGATTCGCGCTGCCAGCATTCGGCAACGACGAGGACCTCGGTCATGGGAAGGTTCGGATGTGACATTGTCTTTGTTCGGAGCGAGAGGGCGCCGTGTCCGCGCTCCCTGTGGTCCGGCTGTTGTCTCGTCAGGATTTACCGGTGGCCGGCCGCTGCGGCGACCCTTCATAGGCGGCGACGATCCGCGCCACCAATTCGTGGCGGATCACGTCCTCGGCTTTGAAATGAACTTGTGCAATGCCCTCGACGCCGCTCAACAGACGCGTCGCCTCGGCGAGACCCGAGGTCTGGCCGTTCGGCAAGTCGATCTGCGAGGGGTCGCCCGTCACGATCATCCGGCTGTTCTCGCCGAGACGCGTCAGGAACATCTTCATCTGCATCGAGGTGGTGTTCTGCGCCTCGTCCAGGATGATCGCGGCATTGGTCAGCGTGCGGCCGCGCATGAAGGCCAGCGGCGCGATCTCGATCTCGCCGGTCTGCAGCGCGCGCTCGACGATGCGCGCATCCATGAGGTCATAGAGCGCGTCGTAGATCGGGCGCAGATACGGATCGACCTTTTCGCGGAGATCGCCGGGCAGGAAGCCGAGCCGTTCGCCGGCTTCGACCGCCGGGCGCGACAGGATGATCTTGTCGACCTCCTTGCGCTCGAACAGCTGCGCGGCATGGGCGACGGCGAGCCAGGTCTTGCCGGTGCCGGCCGGGCCGATGCCGAACACCAGTTCGTGGCGCTTCAGCGCGCGGATATAGGAATCCTGTGCTGCCGTGCGCGCGCGCACCGGGCGCTTGCGCAGATTGATGCTGTCGAAGCTGGATTTGGCCGATTTGGCGTCGAACTCGAACAGCGAGCCCTGGGCGATCACCGCGCGGATCGCGCCTTCGACCTCACCCTGGTCGAGATCCTGTCCCTTCACGGCCTGGGCATAGAGCGTCTCCAGCACGCGGCGCGCGGCATCGCAGCCGTCGCGCGAGCCGCCGATGGTGATGTGGTTGCCCTTGGAATCGACAACGACGCCGAGCCGCCGCTCGATCTGTGCCAGGTGCTGGCCATAGGGGCCGACCAGCGCGGATGCGGCGCGGTTGTCGTCGAAGTCGATGACGACCTGGGTCTCGGGCGGAACTTGCATGTCGCGGTCAAATTTGCGGCTGGGAGCGATAGAAGACGAATCCGATGCGCTTTTTGGCAAGGGTTCAGGCTCCAGTGGCTTGCGATAAAGCGGGCTCGCGCGTGTGGCGCGGGGTCACGAGCTCGCCGAGGAAACTGTAGCGCTCGAGGCTGTCGATCCTGACCGGCAGGATCTGTCCGATGATGTCGGGCGAGGCCATCACGTGAGCGGGCTGGAGAAATGCGGTGCGGCCGACGATCTGGCCGTCCTTGCGCGCCGGACGTTCGAACAGCACGTCGACCGTTGAGCCAATCGCAGCCTTGTTGAAGGCCGATTGCTGGCTGTCGATCAATTCCTGGAGCCGCTCCAATCGCTGGTCCATCTCGGCGGGGGACACCGTCTCCTGCATATCCGCGGCCGGCGTTCCCTGCCGGGCGGAGTATTTGAACGAATACGCCGCAGCGTAGCCGATTTGCGTGACAAGCGCGAGTGTGGCGAGAAAATCCTGCTCGCTCTCCCCAGGGAAGCCGACGATAAAATCTGATGAAAAAGCAATGTCTTGGCGTGCCGACCGGAAACGGTCGATGACTCGCCGATAATCATCGGCGGTATGTTTCCGGTTCATGGCGGCAAGAATCCGGTCCGAGCCCGACTGAACCGGCAGGTGCACGAACGGCATCAGGGCGTCGAGATCGCGATGGGCTGCAATCAAACTGTCATCGACGTCTCGGGGATGGCTGGTCGAGTAACGCAGCCGCGCGATGCCGGGAATGTCGGCGAGATGCGCGAGCAGCTTGCCGAGCGGCCAGGTTTTTCCATCGGGTCCGTCGCCGTGATAGCCGTTGACGTTCTGGCCGATCAGCGTGAGTTCGCGCACGCCGTTGTCGGCGAGCCGCTTCACGTCCTCGACGATCTTCGCGACGGGGCGCGAGACTTCGGCGCCGCGCGTATAGGGCACGACGCAGAAGGTGCAGAACTTGTCGCAGCCTTCCTGCACCGTGACGAACGCGGAAATGCCGCGCGCGCGGATGGCATCGGGTTTCGGCTGGGCCAGGAAGCCGAACTTGTCGGCGGCGGGAAACTCGGTCTCGATCGCGCGGCCTTCACTGCCGGCGCGCTTCAAGAGATCCGGTAAATGGTGATAGCTCTGCGGGCCGACCACGACGTCGACCACAGGCGCGCGCTTCACGATCTCCTCGCCCTCGGCCTGCGCCACGCAGCCGGCGACCGCGATCTGCATCGCCCGGCCACCGCGCGCGGCTTCGTCCTTGGCGACGCGCAACCGGCCGAGCTCGGAATAGACCTTTTCGGAGGCCTTCTCGCGGATATGGCAGGTGTTGAGGATGACGAGGTCCGCGTCTTCCGCGTTGGCTGTCTCCACGAATCCTTCCGGCGCCAGCGTGTCCACCATGCGCTGGGCATCGTAGACGTTCATCTGGCAGCCATAAGATTTGATGTGCAGCTTGCGCGGCGGCGTCATGGAACCCGAAAATTGAGGTGGAGGACGGCCCTCAAATATAGGCTGGTGGGTCGAAAATCCAGCGAATGGGAGCTTCGAACCGTCATTGCAGCGCGATCTAACCCGGAATCCAGACATTTGGACCCGATTTTGCCAATTGACGACGCTCGCTAGCCCGTCAAGATACCCGCCGCGACCCGCCCGACCAGCTCCGGCAATTGCCGCATATCGTCGAATGTCAGGTTGGCGCCCGCGGCGCGCAGCCTCTCGGCATGCCCCGGCGGGCAGTGGCTGCCGCCGTGAAAGCCCAGCACGGTCATTCCGGCGGCGTGGGCGCCTGTGACCCCGGGGACGCTGTCCTCGATCACGATGCACCGTTCCGGCGCGGCCTTCATCTGCGCGGCGGCAAACAGGAACAGATCGGGGGCCGGCTTGCCGCGTGCGACCTGGCTCGCGGAAAAGATGTGCGGGGCAAGCAGCTCATGCAGGCCGGCGCAATTCAGCCCGTGATGAATTTTCTCCGGCGTGCCGCTCGAAGCCACGCATTTGGGCAGATCGATCGCGCCGATTGCCGCGGCGACATGGGTGATCGGCTGAAGGTCGCTGGCGTAGAAGCGCAACGTGGCCGCACTCACCTGCTGCTCGAGATCGTCGGGGAGGCTGCGGCCGATTTCCTGCTCGACCATTCGCCGCGCGTCTTTCTCGGACACGCCGAGGAAGCGGACCAGGACCTGCTCCGATGTGATCGGATAGCCGTGTCGCGTCAGCACGTCGGCATGTGCGCGGCAGGAGATCACCTCGCTGTCCACGAGCACGCCGTCGCAATCGAAAATGATGAGATCGACAGGCACTAGGGCGTGATCCGGAAAAGTGTGGCGTGGTTTTCCCGCGCGACAAACGCGGAAGGCGTTTGCGTGGAGATCACGCCACTCAAGACGTCGGCTTGTCGTCGTCGAGCGGGACGCAATAGAGCTCCAGCCGGTGGTCGACCAGCCGGTAGCCGAGCTTGCGGGCGATCTCCGCCTGCAGCTTCTCGATCTCTTCGGAGGTGAACTCGATCACCTTGCCGTCGCGCAGATTGATGAGATGGTCGTGATGGCTGTCGCGCATCGTCTCGTAGCGCGCGCGGCCCTCGCGGAAATCATGACGTTCGATGATGCCGGCATCCTCGAACAGCTTGACGGTGCGGTAGACGGTCGAGATCGAGATCTTGTCGTCGACGGCCACGCAGCGCCGGTACAATTCCTCGACATCGGGATGATCGACGGCCTCCGCAAGCACGCGCGCGATGACGCGGCGCTGCTCGGTCATGCGCATGCCGGTGGCGGCACAGCGCGCCTCGATACCGGAGGCCTTGGATGCGGCGGAAGCTTTAAGTCCAGTCATCTGTTGTCTGCCTGACGGGGCGCTTTCTGCCATCAATATTACGACAAGTCACGTCGCATCAGAAGGGCGTTCAATTGTTCCCCGTTCGGCTGCTTATAGTAGCGTTCTCGGCGCCCCACCACCGTAAATCCGGCTCTTTCATAGAGGCGCCGCGCCGGCTGGTTGTTCTCCTCGACTTCGAGAAAGATCGTCCGTACGCCGCGGCCTGCGAGGTGGCCGAGATGGGTCATCAGCAGCGTGCGGGACAGGCCGCGGCCGCGATGGGCCTGGTCGACCGCGACCGAAAGAATTTCCGCCTCGTCGGCGCCGATCCGCGACACCGCGAAGCCGATGGTCTTGCGTCCGAGGCGCAAGCGATGCACGAGCGTGTTGCGCTCGATCATCATGTTTTCAAATTCGCTTTCGCCCCAGCCGTGCGCGAACGAGGCGCCGTGCAGTTGTGCCAGCCGCATGGCGTCGCGCGCGGAGGCAGGTTCGACGGCGGCGGTGCCGCCGCGCCACCATTCCGAAAACCAATTCATCATGAGTTCGCGGCTTGTGCGAGCGGCGGAAGTGCAGCCGGCTTGGCGTCGGGCGCTTTCAAATAGAAGGGACGCGCCGGTGTCGTCTCGGGATTGGCGGCGGCGCCGAGCCAGGCGACCCAGCTGATGTCGGGTGCGGGCTGCGCGTCGACCGAAACAGGTTGCGGCCCATCCTTGGGCCAACGATCGGCGAGAATGTTCGCGGCGTTGCCGACCAGATGCGGTGCGCCGAATTGCGAGGCTGCGATGGCGTCGTCGATAGAGGCGACGGTCGGTCGCACCAGCAGGCTGCCGTCACCGGCGACGATCTGGAAATAGACGTGGTCATGCCGCGCATCGATCGCCGAGATCACCGGCACCGATCCGCTCTGGCCGACGATTGTCGCCGCATAGGCGGACAGGGTGGTGAGGCCGATGGCCGGCCGCTTCGCGGCCAGTGCGAGGCCGCGTGCCGCCGAGATGCCGACGCGCAGGCCGGTAAAGCTTCCGGGCCCGACCGTGACGGCGATGCGGTCGAGCGAAGTGAAGGCGAGATGGGCCGACTGCATCAAGCGCGCGATCATCGGCATCAGCGCTTCGGCGTGGCCGCGCTTCATCAGGACCTGCTCCTGCGCGAGCAGCTCACCGGCGTCGGTGTCGAGAACGGCGGCCGCGCAGGCTTCCAGCGCGGTATCGAGGGCAAGGATCAGCATCGAATCAGCTTAGTCGGTTCCGCCGCGGTCGAACCAGTCCAAGTTTGATTTCTCGACAGGCGCACGATCAGCTCCGTAATTCTACGCGAGCGGGAACTCGATGGAACTTTCGTGCCCCATTTTCGAGGGGGACATGTCGGCTTGCAACCTCTAGGATAGCTAAGTATTTGAAATATAATCATTTTAAGAAAAAATTAGCAATCTAATGCCACTTTGCGTGCATAGCGGAAAAGTAGTCAACGACGACTCGGGCGATGCATTTTTGGGCAGATATAGCCGCGCTTGCTCCGGGCATTTGGGAAGGAATTCATTAAATGTCTTTCTGGAGAAACGGCGCATCGGCCCGTGAGGCGATGGCCCAGGTCAGTGCGCTCTCGAAGTCCCAAGCGGTGATCGAATTCAATCTCGACGGCACCATCATCACGGCCAATCAGAACTTTCTGGACGCGATGGGCTACGGGCTCAGCGAGATCCAGGGAAAGCATCACTCCATGTTCGTGGTGCCGGAGGAGCGGAGCAGCCCGGCCTATCGTGAGTTCTGGGTGCGTCTTGGCCGCGGCGAATATCAGGCCGCCGAGTACAAGCGGCTCGGCAAGGGCGGCCGAGAGATCTGGATCCAGGCGTCCTACAATCCGATCATTGACGAGGCCGGCAAGCCGGTGAAGGTCGTCAAGTTCGCCACCGACATCACCGCGCGCAAGATTCGCAGCCTCGAGGACGCCGGCAAGATTTCCGCGATCGGCCGCGCCCAGGCCGTGATCGAGTTCAATCTCGACGGCACCATCATCACCGCCAACGACAATTTCCTGGCGACCGTCGGCTATCGTCTCGACGAGATCCAGGGCCAGCATCACCGGATGTTCGTGGGGGCCGGCGAGCGCGACAGCGCCGCTTATCGCGAATTCTGGGCGAAGCTTGCCCGCGGTGAATTCCAGTCCGCCGAGTACAAGCGTTTCGGCAAGGGCGGCAAGGAGGTCTGGATCCTCGCCTCCTATAATCCGATCCTCGACGAGACCGGCAAGCCGTTCAAGGTGGTGAAGTTCGCCACCGACATCAGCGCGCAGAAGCTGTCGAATGCGAATTTCGCCGGTCAGATCGAGGCGATCGGCAAGTCGCAGGCCGTGATCGAATTCAGCATGGACGGCAAGGTCCTGACCGCCAACGAGAACTTCCTCGGCGCGCTCGGCTATACGCTGTCGGAAATCGTCGGCAAGCATCACAGCATGTTCGTCGCCGCTGGCGAGCGCGAGGGTGACGACTATCGCGCGTTCTGGGCCAGGCTCAACGCCGGCGAATTCCAGTCCGGCGAATATCAGCGCATCGGCAAGGGTGGACGGCAGGTCTATATCCAGGCCTCCTACAATCCGATCCGCGACCTCAACGGCAAGCCGTTCAAGGTCGTGAAATACGCCTCCGATACCACCGCGCAGGTGATCGCGCGCAAGCGCAGCGAGCGGGTGCGCGACATGATGGAGACGGTCGCCGCCGGTGCCGAGGAGCTCAACGCCTCGGTGCGCGAGATCGCCGAAGCGATGACGCGTTCGCGCGAGAATGCGTCGACCGCAGTGGGCCGGGTCGAGGCCGCCGATCATCAGGCGCAGCGCCTGACCCAGGCGGCGGAATCGATGAGCACGATCGTTCAGCTGATCGGCAACATCACCGGCCAGATCAACCTGCTGGCGCTGAATGCCACCATCGAATCCGCGCGCGCCGGCGAGGCCGGTCGCGGCTTCGCGGTGGTCGCATCGGAAGTGAAGAACCTCGCCAACCAGGCCAAGCAGGCCGCCGACCGGATCGAGCAGGAGATCAGCAACCTCAACGGCATCTCGGTCGACGTCGTCGCGGCGCTGGAATCGATCCGCGGCGCAATCCAGGGCGTCAACGAGTATGTCTCGTCAACGGCCGCCGCGGTCGAGGAGCAGAGCACGGTGACCAACGAGATGTCGGCGAGCATGCGCAAGGCCGCGGAAGAAGCCGCCGGTATCGGCCAGGCGGCGTAGTTATTGTCGTTCCGGGATGGCGCGTCAGCACCAGTCTCGTAGGGTGGGCAAAGCGAAGCGTGCCCACGACCTTTTGCTGCAATTCGCAGTGGTGGGCACGGCGCAAACGCGCCTTTGCCCACCCTACGGCACCTATGTTTACATCGGCCGGACTTCGACCACGTCGGGCACGAAATGCTTCAGCAGATTCTGAATGCCGTGCTGGAGCGTCGCGGTCGATGACGGGCAGCCGGCGCACGATCCCTTCATGTTGAGATAGACGATCCCGTCCTTGAAGCCGCGGAAGGTGATGTCGCCGCCGTCGTTGGCGACCGCCGGCCGGACGCGGGTTTCGATCAGATCCTTGATCATGTCGACGGTCTCGGCATCGGACTCGTCGAAGAACTCGTCCTCGTCGTCGAGATCGACATCGCTCGTCGCCGCACCGTCGGCGAGCAGCGGCGCGCCGGACATGTAGTGCTCCATGATGGCGCCGAGGATCGCGGGCTTGAGCTGCTGCCATTCACCGTTCGCCTTGGTCACGGTAATGAAATCCGATCCGTAGAACACGCCGGTAACGCCGGGCACGTCGAACAGCTTTTCGGCGAGCGGCGAACGCGTGGCCGCTTCGCGGCTCGAAAATTCCATCGGGCCACCGTCGACGACGACGCGGCCGGGAATGAATTTCAGCGTGGCGGGATTGGGGGTGGCTTCGGTTTGAATGAACATGGTTTTCTCCAGACGTCGCCGGTTCAAGGCCGGCGCGTGCCCTATTCCCTAGCAGATGGCGACGGCGAACGCACGATCAAGGGGTGGTGAGGGTGTTTCCCTGTTACATCAGCGGGTTAGGGGTCACTTCTCCCTCGCCCCCAAGCGGGGCGAGGTGAAGAACAAACCTACGACAGCGAATCCACGCTTCCGTCGCTCAGCGCCCCCGAGATGATCGTCACCGGCACCGGGAACGTGCCCAGCGCATGCGCCAGCAGATTGACCAGCGGGCCGGGCCCCTCCGCGCCGGGATTGGCGGCGAGCACGAGCATGGCGATATCGGGGTCCTCGTCGATGACGGCGAGCAGCTGTTCCATCGCGGTACCCTCGCGGATCACTCGCTCCGGCGTGATCGCGGCGATCCCGTTGGCCCGCCCGGCGGCGCGATCGAGCGCGGCCTCGGCCGCCTCCTGCGCCTCGGCGCGCATGATGTCGGCAACCCCGAGCCATTCCTGGGTTTGCTGTTCGGGTTCGATGATGCGCAGCAACACCACGCCGCCGCCGGCGCGGATCGCCCAGCGGCTGGCGTAATAGACCGCGCGATCCCATTCGGCGGTGTCGTCGACGATGACGAGGCATTTGGGCTTGTGACCCGGCTCGTAGCAAAGTCGCTTGCTGGTCATGCATGTCCCGGAATGTGCAAGGCCGGCATGCTGCCACACTCCCGCAGGCTTGGGGAGAGGCGAAGCGGCGGCGTCGCGACGCGGCCGCTTCGCGAACGCTCAGCGCCGGCGGATGAAGCCGACGATGTCCTTCGAGAGGTTCATGGTCTCTTCGGCGATGGCGCGGGCGCGATCGGAGCCGTCGTTCAGGATCGCGTCGATATGGCCGGGATCGGCGACCAGGCGCTTCATTTCGCCGGCGATCGGCGCGAGCTTGGTGACGCACAGCTCGACCAGCGAATTCTTGAAGCTGGAGAACTGGCCGCCGCCGAATTCGCGCAGCACGTCGGCCTTGGTGCGGCCGGAGAGCGCGGCGAAGAT
>Ga0207426_1001473_pt1 | contig 19356 bp, 18 predicted proteins | sample AraplaMF_Cvi_mMS_FD_184265 | JGI IMG/M metagenome (GOLD analysis project Ga0207426, IMG submission 184265) | Arabidopsis root microbial communities from the University of North Carolina, USA - plate scrape MF_Cvi_mMS (SPAdes) (version 2) | ecosystem: Host-associated > Plants > Roots > Endosphere... | reverse complement strand
CGTGACGGCGAGCGGCCGACCTACGAGCAGCTGCCGCGGGACCGTTACCGTGAGACGATCGACCGTGACGGCTATCAGATCGTGACGATCCGCAACCGCTATGGTGACATCATCCAGCGGTCGCGCATCGACAATGGCGGGCGCGAGTCCGTGCTCTACTATTCGCCTGGTCTCTACGAAGATCCGGACCGCGGCTACTTCGAAGATCCGGGCCGCGACCTGCCGCCGATGCGCCTGCGTATTCCGCTCGATGACTACATCATGGACACGAGCAGCGACGACGATCGCGACTACTACGACTTCCTGCGCGAGCCGCCGGTGGAGCCCGTGGAGCGTGTCTATTCGCTGGATGAGGTGAAGTATTCGGCGCGTATCCGCGACAAGGTTCGCCGTATCGATCTCGATACGATCACCTTTGCGACGGGGAGTGCCGAGATCCCGATGAGCCAGGCGCGCAGCCTGCGCAAGGTCGCCGATGCGATCAACGAGGTGTTGCGGAAGGATCCGTCGGAAACCTTTCTGATCGAAGGCCATACGGACGCGGTCGGCTCCGACCAGAGCAACCTCGTCCTCTCGGACCAGCGCGCGGAATCGGTGGCGAATGTGATGACCGACGTTTACGGCATCCCGCCCGAAAACCTGGCGACGCAGGGCTACGGCGAACGTTACCTCAAGGTCAACACGCAGGGGCCGAACCAGGAGAACCGCCGCGTCACCATCCGTCGCGTGACGGCGCTGGTACGCCCGGTCGCCTCCGCGAGCCGATAATCGAAACTGATCGGAAGCCGTCGGGAGACCGGCGGCTTTCGTTTGCGCGCTCTGCGGTTCTGGCGCGAGCGCACCAGCTTCTAGGTCGTAACGTTTCCTACTTTGCAGGCAGCTCCACTATTCCGGAAATGAAGTCTGCGATTGCCTGGGTGTCATCGAGGTTGAATACCGGCAGAAAGCCTTCGGCGATCGGGTGATCGGCCGCGATGGCAACGATGTGGGGATCCGTCGGGGCGAGGGGTTCCTGGTTGGCGGATTCGAGCCGCCGCGCCTCGATCTTCGGGATCGGTTCGCGCTTGTAGCCCTCGATCAAGACAAGGTCGCAGGGCGCGATGCGGGCAAGAATTTCGTCGAATGTCGGCTCTGGGGCGCCGCGCAATTCGTGCATGATGGCATAACGCGTTCCGGAGACGATGGTCACTTCGTGAGCGCCGGCCTGTCGGTGGCGGTAGCTATCGGCACCGACCTTGTCGATGTCAAAGTCATGATGGGCATGCTTGATGGTGGAAATGCGGTAGCCGCGGCGGGTGAATTCCTCGACGAGGCGGACCGCCAAACCGGTCTTGCCCGAGTTCTTCCAGCCGGCGATGCCAAAGACCTTCGGTTTCTCCATCATGCCATGACCTTGAGCCAGCGCTCCGCCTCGGCGAGATCGTCCGGCGTGTTGACGTTGAAAAACGGATCGAGGAGGCTCGCCCGCGTCGGGCGCAGCGGGAAGGCAACTTCCGTAACGTCATGCCGTAGAAGGAAGTCGCGCGCACGGCGTTTTTCGTCGGTTGCGATCCAGGATTCCAGGTCATCGGCAAGGCTGACGGGCCACAGGCCGAACACCGGATGGCTGCGGCCCTCGGAGGCGGCGATGGCAATCTTGCCAGGTGAATCGATGACGCCAGCGAACCAATCGACGAGGTCGCTCGGAAAGAATGGACTGTCGACAGAAACCGTGACCACGTGTGTGACACCCCCAAGCGATGCACCGTAGGTCATCGCTGCATGGATGCCGGCCATCGGTCCCGCTTTGCCGGGAACTATATCAGGAATGAACAGATGCCGGCAATTTTCCGGGGTTGCGTCGGCGTTGACGGCAAGGGTGCTCACCTGCGGCTCGAGCTGTTCGATGACGCGCTCCAGCAGCGTGCGGCCATCGAGCCGCACGGAGGCTTTGTCGCGGCCCATGCGCGAAGAGCGTCCTCCCGCCAGGACCACACCCGGAATATTGGATCTATCCAGCACAAAATCGTTCATGGTTGCCTCAGACGGGGGTTCTCGGCTCGGACTCCTGGGCGACCGGCGGTACATGGCGCTTGGCCTCACGATAGAACGTGTAGAGGCCGGACGCTATGACGATAGCCGCACCGCCGAGCGTCCAGACATCGGGAAACTCCGCAAAGAAGACGAAGCCCAGCAATGTCGAGAAGATCAGGCTGGTGTAGCGGAACGGTGCGACGAAGGAGATTTCACCGGTGCGCATCGCCATGATGACCGACTGATAGCCGACCAGGACGAGAATGGCGGCGAGCAGCAGGTGCGAAAGCGAAGTCACGCTAACCGGCTCCCATCCTCCCAGCAGCGGCGTCAGCAATGCACCGACGACCGTTACCGAGACGGCCGTCACCACTGTGATCATCAGTGACGGGATCTCGGGGGCGATGCCGCGCGTGGCGAGGTCGCGGCCGGCCGTCGTGAGGACGCTGCCAACGCAGAGGAGGGCTGCGGCCGTGAAACCGTCCGGTCCCGGCCGAATGATGATCAGCACGCCAATCAGGCCGACGAGAATGGCCGACCAGCGACGCCAGCCGACGGGTTCGCGGAAGAATAGCGCCGCACCGAAGGTCACGACCAGCGGCAGCGACTGCAGGATGGCCGATGCGTTCGCGATCGGCATCATTCCGAGCGCCGTAATGTAAGTCACCGCTGCCAATATCTCGCAAATGACGCGGATGATGATCATGGGCTTGAGGATGATGCGCCACGATCGCAAGGCACCCATGTGGCGCGCGATGAAGTAGACGAAGATGCTGGTGAAGAGGCCGCGCAGACACATGATCTGGCCGGCATTCATGTAAGCGATAACTGATTTGGAAAGTGCGTCGCTGCAGGAAAATCCGGCCATGGCCGAACTCATGTAGATGGCGCCCTGGGTGTTGCGGGACCGCGGCATGTCGATATTCCGATTCTCGTACACGTGTTCTTAGAGCGTGCCAGGCGCCAGGGGTATCGAACGAAAGACACACCCGAAATAATTCGATTGCGCAGTGCACAATAGGGCGCGCGCCGACACGGGCAGGAAACGGGTGGCTGAGCGCCAGGATGTCTGGGATTGGGATACCGCGAACAACAAGCGGAGGTTCCGACATGAGATATCTGGATGGCAAGGTTGCGATCATAACCGGCGCGAGCTCCGGCATCGGCCGGGCGGCCGCCAAGCTCTTTGCAGCCGAAGGCGCGCGGCTGGTCGTCGCGGCGCGACGCGAGGCTCAGCTTGGCATGCTGGTCGAAGAGATCGGAGATGCGGGCGGCGAGGCGGTTGCGGTTGCCGGCGACGTGCGCGACGAGGCTTTGAACTGGCGGCTGGTCGAAGTGGCGGTCGAACGCTTCGGCGGTCTGGATGTTGCCTTCAACAACGCCGGCAGCGCCGGCGAATCGGCGCCGGTGGCTGACCTGTCGCTGGATGGCTGGAACGAAATGCTGGCGGTCAATCTCACCAGCGCATTTCTGGCAGCGAAATATCAGGTGCCAGCAATGATCGCCCGCGGCCGCGGGTCGATCGTCTTCACCTCGACCTTCGTCGGTCACACGGCAGGAATGCCTGGGATGGGTGCCTATGCGGCAAGCAAGGCGGGACTGACCGGCCTGGTGCAGGTTCTTGCCGCCGAGCTCGGTCCGAAAAACATCCGCGTCAACGCGCTGTTGCCCGGGGGCACAGACACCGCGCTGAACCCGGCGAATTTCGAGAATCCCGACATGCAGCTCGTCGCCTTCATCCATGGCCTGCACGCGCTCAAACGGCTGGCACGGCCGGAGGAGATCGCCAAGGCCGCACTGTTCCTGGGATCGGATATGGCGAGCTTTGTAACCGGGACGTCAATGCTGGCGGATGGCGGGGTTTCGATCAACCGGACGTAAGCTGCCCTAGCTCCGCGGGTGTCACCCACCCGTGACACTCATGTGGCGGGCAACGGCAGGGCGATTGTGGGTGCGGTCGATAATGAAGTCGTGGCCCTTGGGCTTGCGCGAAATGGCCTCGTCGATCGCCGCATAGAGCAATCCGTCGTCCTCGGTGGCGCGCAAGGCGGCGCGTAGATCCGCGGCGTCGTTCTGGCCAAGGCACATGTAAAGCGTGCCGGTGCAGGTCAGTCGGACGCGGTTGCAGCTCTCGCAGAAATTATGCGTCATCGGAGTGATGAAGCCGAGCCGGCCGCCGGTTTCCTTCACCTGGACATAGCGTGCCGGACCGCCGGTGCGGTAGCCGATGTCGGAGAAGGTGAATCGTTCTTCGAGATCGGCCCTGAGCTTCGACAGCGGCAGGTAGCGGTCCGTCCGGTCTTCCTCGATCTCGCCCATCGGCATGGTTTCGATGACGGTGAGATCCATGCCGCGGCCGTGCGCGAAGCGGATCATCTCCGGCATTTCGGTGTCGTTGAAGTCCTTCAGTGCTACCGCATTCAGTTTGACCTTGAGGCCGGCCTTCTGGGCCGCCTCGATGCCTTCCATCACCTTGTGGAAATCGCCCCAGCGGGTGATCTGGCGGAACTTGTCGGGATCAAGCGTGTCGAGCGAGACGTTGATGCGACGCACGCCGCTATCATAGAGCTCGCCGGCAAAGCGGGAAAGCTGCGAGCCGTTGGTGGTCAGGGTCAGCTCGTCGAGGCCGGAGCCGATCTGTTTGCCGAGTTCCCGCACGAGATACATGATGTTCTTGCGCACCAACGGCTCGCCGCCGGTGAGTCTCAGCTTGCGCACGCCCTTGGCGATAAAGGCGGAACAGAGCCGGTGCAATTCCTCGAGCGTCAACAGCTCCTGTTTCGGCAGGAAGGTCATGTGCTCGGCCATGCAGTAGGTGCAGCGGAAGTCGCAGCGGTCGGTGACGGAGACACGCAGATAGGTCACGGCCCGTTTGAACGGGTCGATCATCGGTTTCGTCTCTGCAACCAGTGGCGATGCGTTGCCTGTCGTTCCGACGTTGCTGTTCACGAATACCTCCGCAATGCTACTAATGTGCGTATATGCCATTGCCGCGTCAAGGGAAACGCCCCTTACGCACGGTAAATTGAGCTTGCCTCGGCAAGCCTCATTGCCTACTCGTGATTTTGAAGGGGAATGGGATCATGACCGATATCTGGCCGACTGAACTCAGAGTTTCAAAAGACCGGCAGCACCTCGTCGTGACGTTCAACGACGAGCAGAGTTTCGATCTTTCCGCCGAGATGCTGCGGGTGCTTTCGCCATCGGCGGAGGTGCAGGGGCACGGGCCCGGGCAGAAAGTCACCGTTCCCGGCAAGCGCAATGTCGCGATCATTTCCATGACGCCGACCGGCAATTATGCGGTGCGCATCGGCTTTGACGACATGCATGATACCGGCATCTATACCTGGACCTATCTGCGCGAGCTCGGCGAGCGCGGCGAGGAGCTGTTCTCGGCCTATGAAGAAGAGCTGCGCGAAAAGGGCATGAGCCGCGACACCTCAGAGAAGCCGCGTTAAGCGACAATTGCCGCAAGGGGGAAATGCATGGCGGGAACGAGCAAGCGAAACTGGCTGCGCGCCAAAGGCAGTCCGAGTGAAAGCAGGGTCAGCTTCCTCGAACTGTTTTTCGATCTCGTCTTCGTCTTCTCGATCTCGCAGCTCTCGCATGCCCTCGCGGCGCATTATACGCCGCTCGGCGCTCTTGAAGCCGGCCTGATGACCTTTGCCGTCTGGTGGGTGTGGATATTCACGACCTGGGTTACAAACTGGCTCGACCCCGACAAGATGGCGGTTCGCGGCATGCTCGTCGTCTTGATGCTGCTTGGCCTGGTTCTTTCCGCGTCTATCCCCGAGGCTTTTGGCGACAAGGGGCTGCTCTTTGCCGGGTCCTACGTGCTCATGCAGGTCGGTCGATCGCTGTTTGCGTGCTATGCGGTCAAGTCGGACGCCTTGAAGTATCGAAATTTCGTGCGCATCAGTAGCTGGCTAATATTTTCCGGCGTCTTCTGGATCGCCGGCGGCCTTCTGGAACACGAGGCGCGACTGATCGCATGGCTCATCGCCCTTGCTATTGAATATGCCGCTCCGGCGAGCGGCTTTACCGTCCCGGGACTTGGCAAATCGACCGCCGCGGACTGGGACGTGTCGGGCGCGCATATGGCCGAGCGTTGCGCGCTTTTCGTCATCATCTGCCTTGGCGAGGCGGTGCTGGTGTCGGGGCGGACTTTCTCGGAAATGCCGTTTTCGCCATTGACGGCGGTCGTCTTCGGGACTGGATTCGCGGGGACGGTGGCGATGTGGTGGCTCTATTTCCGCTTCGGCCACGAGCGGGCGGCGCATCGGATCGAACACGACGAAACGCCGGGAAGCCTGGCACGGCTGGCGTTCACCTATGCCCATATCCCGATCCTGGCGGGCATCATCGTTCACGCCGTCGCCGTCGAGTTCATGTTCTCGCATCCGCATGAGACTGGCAATCTAGGCGTGATGGCCTCCGTACTCGGTGGCTCCGGACTGTTTCTTGCCGGCAATCTCTGGTTCAAAGGGGCGACCAGCGGACGTATGCCGCTGTCGCATCTGGCCGGCCTTGTGCTCTTGATTCTGCTCGCCTTCATTGCGCCGTTCATCGAGGTCTACCTTGCCGGTATCCTCGCGATGCTGGTGCTGATCATCGTGGCCGCGTGGGAATACAAATCCCTTGCGGGGCAAACGGTCGGCCACACCGTTCACTGAGATCAGTCTTCGTCGACAAGGTCTTGCTGCAGGACCCGGATGATCCGTTCCATTGATCCGGCCATCGCCATGCATTGCTCGATCGGCTCGGGCGAAAGCACCCGCTCGATGAGGTCGGTCTGGATGACCATGGCCTTCTCCGTGACATTCCGGCCTTCCGGCGTCAGGAAGAGGCGCAGTACGCGCTTGTCCTTCTCATCGCCGCGCCGTTCGATCAGCCCGCGCTTCTCCATCTGCGGCAAGAGCATGCTCATGTTCGAGCGACCGACCAGCAGCTTGCGGGCGAGTTCCTGCTGCGAGATGCCCTCGAAGCGATAGAGATTGATCAGAATATCGAGGTGCGGGGTCTTGATATCGAGTTCGGATAGCGAGCGACCGAGCGACTGCTGCATGAGTTGGCAGGCGCGGGCAACAGCGATCCAGCTGCGAAAACGCGGATGATCCCAGGGCAGGGATTGATTTTTGTTCATCGTTGTACTTTATTGTTCAGTGTTGAACATTATTGGATTCCCACTATGACAAACTTTGCGCTGAAGGTCACCCGCCTCGGTTTTTCCCTGCTGCAGTCGGTTTCGCCGCGCCTCGCCGGGAAGGCGGCGTTCCGCCTGTTCTGCGTAACACCCTCGACAAGGCCGAAGGGCGAGAAGGCGAAAGCAGCACATGCGGCCGGCGCGGCAAAGCTTGCCGGAGCGGAGCGGTTCACGCTTCGTCTGGCCGGCGGCGGACGGGCGCATGCCTATCGGCTGAACGGTGGCGCCTTGGGACGGCGCCCGCGCTATCTTGTGACCCATGGCTGGGGATCGAGCGGTGCCTACATGGCCGACATCGCGACGACTTTGGCGGCAACCGGCGCGGAAGTGATCGCGGTCGACTTTCCCGGTCATGGCCGCGCGGCGGGGAGGATGCTCCACATGGGCATGGCGGTGAAGGCGATCGCCGCGGCCGAGCGTCGATTCGGTGCGTTCGATGCCGCGATCGGCCACTCCTTTGGCGGCGCCGCGCTGATGGTGGCCGCGGCAGGCATGTTGCCTGGCGAGTCTGCCGTGCTTCCGGAAAAGCTGGTGCTGATCGGCTCGCCAAGCGAAATGCACTGGCTCTTCAAGGATTTCGGCAGGCTGATCGGGCTTAGGCGCCCGGCACAGCAGGCGCTGGAGAACGAGGTGCACCGTGTCACCGGTCGGCGACTGGAGGCGTTCGATGCGAGCGGGGCGGCCGGCGCGATCCAGCGGCCAGTGATGATCGTGCACGCGGAGGACGACAAGGAAGTGAGTGCCAATCACGCTCGGCGTTACGCGGCCGCAAGCAATGCCGTGCGGCTCCACTGGGCAAATGGCTTCGGGCACCGTCGCATCGTGGCGGCGCGGTCGGTTCTCGATGCGATTAGGGGTTTTCTCGCGGAGGACGATTCCGGAAAGGATGCTGAGATCATTCCGCTTTTCGATCTTCCTGCGCGGCGCGTGTCATTGTAACGTCACGTTAGGCAGCTAAAGGCCGCCACGATAAAAAGCGGCAGGACAGTCATGAAAATCATTGAAACGGTAGAGGAACTCGCAGCGATCTACGCTGGCGGGCTGACGCAGGCATCCGTAGCCAAGGTGACGGACTATCTGACGCCGCTCTATCGCGAGATGATCGAGGCGTCGCCCTTCGTGGCACTCGCGACGGTGGGACCCGAAGGCCTCGACTGTTCGCCGCGCGGTGATATCGGCGGCGTCGTGCGCATCGTCGACGACCGGACGCTGCATCTGCCTGACTGGCGCGGCAATAACCGGGTGGATTCGCTCTCCAACATCGTGCGGGATCCACGCCTGGCGCTGATGTTCCTCATTCCCGGTTCGAACACCACCATGCGTATTAACGGGCGTGGTGTCGTGACGAACGACGAGGCAGTCCTGTCCAGCTTCGTGATGGACGGAAAGCATCCGCGTACGGTGATCGTCATTACGATCGACGAGGTCTATTTCCAATGCGCTCGTGCGCTGATCCGTTCGGAGCTGTGGAATCCGGCAACCTTCATCGATCCGAAGAGCCTGCCAACGCCCGGTTTGATGCTGAAGGCGGCGACAGGGGATTTCGACTACGAAACCTATGACCGCGAATGGCCGGAGCGTGCCGCCAGGACGATGTGGTAGGCTTCCGCGTGGGATTGGCAGGCCCACCTCTTAGGAAGGAGGGCCGCGCAAATCGCGGTCCATTGCGATGGCGACGGGCGATTGCGGCAATCAAGCTCATCGACAGGCAGGCGAAGACGCTGCTTGCCAGGGTCTATCCCTTGTAGATCAGCCAGCTCTTCGTGAAGTCCTTCTGCATACCGTCTTCGAAGAGGACGCTGCAGTTGCGGCCGGAATTCTTTGCGCCGTAAAGGGCAACGTCGGCCCTGTGGTAAAGCTCGCCGGCGTCTTCCGCGTAGGACGCCATACAGACGCCGACCGATACCGTGACCGGCCCGTAGTTTATTCTGGTGCGCGAGTTGGTGAAGGGCGTCGTTTCCAGCGTGCGACGAATGCGCTCGGCCATCCCCATGACTTCGTCGGCCGTGTTGCCTTCTATGATGAGGGCGAACTCCTCGCCGCCGGTGCGGGCGACGAAAACGTCGCGGCGGACGTTGGCGCGGATGACCGAGGCGACCGTGGCGAGAATCTTGTCGCCGACCGGATGACCGTAGGTGTCGTTGATCTTCTTGAAATTGTCGATGTCGGCGAGCACCAGCGCAGTGACGGGCCGCATGGCCGGATTGTTGTAGACGGCGGCGAGGCGATCGTCGAATGCACGGCGGTTCGACAGGCGTGTCAATGAGTCCGTGTTGGCGATACGCTTGTATTCGTCAAGCTCCTTGCGGACCTGATCCATTTCCTGCGATCGCTGGACGACGTTCTCGACCGTGCGTTCGCCGTGCGCCATGGTGTCGCCGGTTGCCTGCGTGAGCAGGCTGAGGGCGTTTTCGATAAGCTCCACGCTGGTATGGTTCTTCGAGCTGATCCGCTTGTAGGTTTCGCCAAGCAGCTTGTTGTAGCTCTCCAGCGAGATTTGCTCCTGGCGCAGCACGCGCAGCAGCGTCTCGAGCTCGGCGGCAATGCGACCGTGCGCGTCGTCGAACACACGGGCAGGGCTGTGCGTAAAATACTGCGCCCCGAGCGCGTCCAGTTCCTCCTGCGTCGCCTGACTGCCGAGCGCAGCAAGATCTCGTGTCAGCGCCGGGTTGGAGCCGATATAGGCTTCGTAAAAGAGTTCGTAGTTCCGAGGGATCGGTGCGACGCCCATGGAGCGCATGGCGAACGTGATCTGACCTGCCACGTCGGGAACCTGCGCCCTCGTTGGCGCTGCGGCCGTCGTCATGCGACTACTCCTCAATTGAATGTCAAATGCAGTCTTTAATTTGATAGCTAAGAAATATTGGGAAATGATTAAGAGAGGATATACCAATGATTACATGTGAAATTTATCCATTATTCTGCGTTATTTGCTTATCGTATTGATTTTTATCTGAGAAGCTGCAGAAGGGTTGCGGTAATTTCGCCTTATGGGCGAGTGGCGCAAAATAAAAAATCCAACCAGTCGTTTCAGTTGCTTTTGCATTGTTTCATATTTGTTGACAGTCGGTGTCGATCGGTCGCGCTGTTGCGGATCGGCGAGAAGGCGCACATTCCCCCCGAAAGAGCCGTGTGGCTCCAACGGAAGGCAGAGATCTTGGAAAGCTCTCGTCACACTTCGCCGATCGTCCTTGTTGCTGCAGTCATTGCAGGCTCCGTCGCGCTGATCCAGCAGGATGGTTTCTTCGACGGTGTATTTCGCAGCGACATTCTCGCCAGCGTGAAGGCGGAGGAGGTCCTCAATGTTGCTGATCTCGCAAATCGCGTCGATACCGCCACGGTCGACCATCGGGCGACCGCGGCAATCCATTGACGTCGATCAGCCGAGGTTGAATTCCTGGAAGAAGTCGTTGCCCTTGTCGTCGGTGACGATGAAGGCCGGGAAGGCTGCCACCTCTATCTTCCACACGGCTTCCATGCCCAGTTCCTGATACTCCAGCACCTCGACCTTCTTGATGCAGTCCTGCGCGAGGCGGGCAGCCGGTCCGCCGATCGAGCCGAGGTAGAAGCCGCCATGTGTCTTACAGGCTTCGCGCACGGCGCGGGAGCGGTTGCCCTTGGCAAGCATCACCATGGAGCCGCCGAAGGATTGGAATTGGTCGACATATGAATCCATGCGACCGGCGGTCGTCGGGCCGAAAGAGCCTGAGGCGTAGCCTGCCGGGGTCTTGGCCGGGCCGGCGTAGTAAACCGGATGGTTCTTCATGTAATCCGGCATGCCTTCGCCTTTTTCCAGTCGCTCGCGGATCTTGGCGTGGGCAAGGTCGCGCGCGACGATGATCGTGCCCGTCAGCGACAGGCGGGTCTTGACCGGGTGCTTGCTGAGTTCGGCCAGGATTGCGCTCATCGGCTGGTTGAGATCGATCCGGACCATCGAGTCCGACAGCTTCGACTCGTCGATCTCAGGCATGTATTTGGAGGGATCGGTCTCCAGCTGCTCGACGAAGATGCCGTCGCGGGTGATCTTGCCCTTCGCCTGGCGGTCGGCGGAGCAGGAAACGCCGAGGCCGATCGGAAGGGATGCGCCGTGGCGGGGCAGGCGGATGACGCGGACGTCGTGGCAGAAATACTTGCCGCCGAACTGCGCGCCGACGCCCATCTGCTGCGTCAGCTTGTGGATTTCCTTCTCCATCTTGAGGTCGCGGAACGCGTGGCCGCTCTCGGAACCTTCGGTCGGCAAATCGTCGAGGTAGCGCGTCGAGGCGAGCTTGACGGTCTTCAGGTTCATTTCGGCGGAGGTGCCGCCGATGACGATCGCCAGATGGTAGGGGGGACAGGCTGCCGTACCCAGCGTAAGGATCTTCTCCTTAAGGAAGTCGATCATCCGGTCATGCGTCAGGAGCGACGGGGTGCCCTGGTAGAGGAAGGTCTTGTTGGCCGAACCGCCGCCCTTGGCGACAAACAGGAAGTCGTAGGAGTCGGTGCCTTCCTCGTAGATGTCGATCTGCGCCGGCAGGTTGTTCTTGGTGTTCTTTTCCTCGAACATCTTGATGGGCGCGAGCTGCGAATAGCGCAGGTTCTTCTTCTCGTACGCGTCCATGACGCCCTTGGCGAGAGCCGAGTAGTCCTCACCTTCGGTCCAGACGCGGCGTCCTTTCTTGCCCATTATGATCGCCGTGCCGGTGTCCTGGCACATCGGCAAGATGCCACCTGCGGCGATGTTGGCGTTCTTCAGCAGGTCATAAGCAACGAAGCGGTCGTTGTCGGTCGCCTCCGGGTCTTCGAGGATCGAGGCGAGCTGCTTCAGGTGGCCGGGTCGCAGGAGATGGTTGATGTCGGCAAAGGCCGTTTCGGCAAGGAGGCGGATGCCTTCCGGCTCGACGGTCAGGATATCCTGCCCCTTGAAGCTGTCGACAGAGACGTAGTCGCTGCTGATCTTGCGGTATTGGGTGGAGTCTTTGCTGAGGGGGAAAAGATCGTCAGCCATCGAGGGACCTTTCATGCGGACCGAAATCGCAGATGATCTATTCGGGCGTCTTCGCAATTGCAATAATTCTAAAACTTGTCTGTTTTAGTCATGAAAATCTGGAAAACACCGCCGCGGGTACGGCGGTGTCAACTGTTTCAAGCAAGCGAGGAGGCAGGCTTACTTCGGGCCGATCATCGTTTCAGGGCGAACGATTGCGTCGTATTCCTCGACGGTGACGAGGCCACTCGCCAACGCTTCTTCCTTCAGGGTCGTGCCGTTCTTGTGCGCGGTCTTGGCGATCTTGGCGGCGTTGTCATAGCCGATCTTCGGAGCAAGCGCCGTGACCAGCATCAGGGACCGTTCGAGACCGGCCTTGATGTTGTCCTCGCGCGCCTCGATGCCGACGACGCAATTGTCGGTGAAAGAAACGGCGGCGTCGCCGAGCAGTTGCACCGACTGGAGGAAGTTGTAGGCCATCATCGGATTGTAGACGTTGAGCTCGAAGTGGCCCTGGCTATCGGCGAAGGTGAGGGCCGCGTTGTTGCCGAAGATGTGGATGCAGACCTGCGTCAGCGCCTCGCACTGGGTCGGGTTGACCTTGCCGGGCATGATCGAGGAGCCGGGCTCGTTCTCGGGAAGGGCGAGTTCGCCGAGGCCGGCGCGGGGACCGGAGCCCAGCAGGCGGATGTCGTTGGCAATCTTGAAGAGCGCGGCGGCGGCCGCATTGATGGCGCCATGGCCGAACACCATGGAGTCATGGGCGGCGAGTGCTTCGAACTTGTTCGGGGCCGTCACGAAGGGCAGGCCGGTGATTTCGGCGATCTCGTCAGCGACCTTCTCGGCAAATCCAACAGGCGCGTTGAGACCGGTGCCGACCGCGGTGCCGCCCTGGGCCAGCTCGCAAAGGCCAGGAAGCGTCAATTCGATGCGCTTGATGGCGGAGCCGACCTGCGCTGCATAGCCGGAGAATTCCTGGCCAAGCGTCAGCGGCGTCGCATCCTGCGTGTGCGTGCGGCCGATCTTAATGATGTGGCTGAATTCGGTCACCTTCATGTCGAGCGCGGCGTGCAGGTGCTTCAAGCTCGGAAGCAGGTGGCGCACGATCTGCTCCGCACAGGCGATATGCATGGCCGTCGGATAGGTGTCGTTTGACGACTGGCTCATATTGACGTGATCGTTGGGATGCACCGGCTTCTTCGATCCCATGACGCCGCCCAACAATTCGATGGCACGGTTGGAGATCACTTCGTTGGCATTCATGTTTGACTGCGTGCCGGAGCCCGTCTGCCAGACAACGAGGGGGAAGTGGTCGTTGAGCGTGCCGTCGATCACTTCCTGCGCCGCGTCGACAATGGCGTTGCCGACCTCCGGATTGAGCTGACCGAGCGCCATGTTGGCACGCGCCGCCGCCTGCTTGACGATGCCGAGGGCGCGAACGATCGAAAGCGGCTGCTTCTCCCAGCCAATCTTGAAATTGCCGAGCGAGCGCTGCGCCTGAGCACCCCAATATCTGTCGTTCTGTACTTCGATCGGGCCGAACGTATCTGTTTCGGTGCGGGTGGAGGTCATGGTCATGCCTTTCTGTCGCGGTGCCTTCGGAGATGCGTCTTATAGGTCCGAAACGGGACGAAGAAAACTGCTGGAAATGCAAAATATGAATGTATAAATCATGTTATCGGCGGGTGATCAGTGGCCATTTAGACACGGCTAAATTTTTATATTTCAGTGCCTCGTTGGCCACTGTGTCCGAAGGCGAAAATAAAGTAAAAAATTAACTAATAATTTCATTATTTTGTGTGAACTGGGGCTCGGCATAAGCGTTTTCCGCGTTACTTTGGGTTGAGAGGCCCAAGGCTGGCGGCTGCGGCCAGTTTCTGCCATGTGACGCTCGCGCCGGATGAAACGAGTTTTAAGGCGGGTTTTTGCCCGCGATTTGAAGACAGCATGACACTGGGACTGGATAAAAGCATGACATTCCTTCTGAAAGGTGCGGCTTCCGCACTAGCGCTTTCCTGCGGCATGGCTGCGATGGGTTCCACGCCCGCGCAGGCTTACACGTTGATGGATATGATCCGCGGGGATCGCGCTCGCACCCAGAGCACGATTGTCAATCCGAGGCGGTCGGTTCCGTCCTTCCTTCAGTCGGCTCCGGATGCGCCGCTGCCGAAGGTTTCGAGCCCGCGCTACTATACCTATCAGCCAGATGCGATGCGCTTCGTCGATACCGGTAAATTTACCGATCCTGTCGTCACCGGGGCAGTTGCCGATGCGTCGGCTGCGACCGAGGCAACGCCGTCGGTACAGCGCCGCTTCCTTATCGAGGCGAAGGTGCGCGCCCCCGTCGAAGTCGCCAGGGCGCTTGAGGCCTATTACGGCGATGTGAAGAATCCGCTGGTCTGGCTCGCCGGAACGGATGTCAACGATCGTGCCAAGGCGGCGATGGACGTTCTGGCGGATGCCGCTTCGGTCGGTCTCGACCCGGCCGACTATGCGGTCCAGGTGCCGGCGGAGGATCCGACCAATCCGGATCCGGCAGTCCGTGACCGCGCCCTGACGCAGTTTGAACTGGAACTGTCCGCAAAGGTGCTCGCCTATGTCCAGGATACAGTTCGTGGTCGCGTCGATCCGAACAAGCTCTCCGGCTATCACGATTTCAAGCGTAAGGACGTGAACCTTGCGCCGGTGCTGAAGCTCGCCCGCATGAGCCCGGATACCCCGGCCTATCTCAGAAGCCGTACGCCTGATGCGCCGCAGTTCGTTGCACTCGAAGGCGAACTGGCGAAGTTGCGCGCAGAGGGAGCCAGCGAAGAGCGCATCGATATCGCGCTGAGCGGCCTGCTTCGTCCGGGCGACAACTCGTCCGAAATCCCGAACATCGTGAAGGCGATCGGCAAGCATGGCTCGGCCGCGCTCAAGGCGGAACATGCGACAACGCTCTCCGCCTATACGGGCAGCACCGAATATTCGCCTGAGATCGTTTCGCTCGTTGAAGGTTTCCAGAAGGAACATGGACTGAAGCCGGACGGCGTTATCGGCCAGGCGACGGTCCGCATCATGGCTGGCGGCGACAGCAACGCATCGAAGGTCGAGAAGCTGATTGTTGCGTTGGAGCAGGCCCGCTGGCTGCCGGCCGACCTCGGCTCGCGCTACGTCTTCATCAACCAGCCGGCCTATATGGTCTACTACCACAACGACAACAAGGAACAGTTGTCGATGCGCGTGGTGATCGGTCAGCCGTCGCACCAGACCTTCTTCTTCCAGGATCAGATCGAGACGGTCGAGTTTAATCCTTTCTGGGGTGTGCCGCAGTCGATCATCATCAACGAGATGCTGCCGCGCCTGCGCTCCGACCCGAGCTATCTGGACCGGATGGGCTATGAGGTAACAGTCGGCGGTCGCGCCGTGGCGTCGTCCAGCGTCGACTGGTACGGCTCGACGACCAACGTTTCCGTGCGCCAGCCGCCGAGCGACGACAATGCGCTTGGCGAACTCAAGATCCTTTTCCCGAATGCTCACGCCATCTACATGCATGACACGCCTTCGAAGAGCTTCTTCAAGCGCGATATGCGCGCCCTCAGCCATGGTTGCGTCCGCCTTGCCGAGCCACGCGCGATGGCAGCGGCCGTGCTGAACACGTCGGTGGACCAGATCGGCAAGGAGATTGCCACGGGCAAGAACCACGCCCTGCAGGTTCCGCAGAAGATCCCGGTCTACGTGGCTTACTTCACGGCCTGGCCGAACAAGGATGGTGTCATCCAGTATTTCGATGACGTATACGGCCGCGACGCCTATGTGCAGAAGGCTTTCGATGCGACGACGAAGGCGCGTGACGCGCAGATTTGATCGCGCCGATGATATGACGGCGGCCGGGGAGCCGCCTTTTCTTTTTGCGATCGGCTTGCCGCCGCTGCGCGCGTTGCGGAAGCAAGCTCCGCGATCAATTCGTCGATCTGTGCAGGCTCCGTGGATCTCGACGCGATGTCGGAATAGTCGAATGGCACGGCGATCAAAACCATATCGGCTACCGCGACATCGTGCGCTGTCCGATGGTGCCTTCACTGAAAACCATTGGGATACCGGAAGGGCTTCCGCACGGGAGACACTGGATTTGCACTCCGACGACGTCTCCCCACCCGTTGGTGATGATCTCCCTTGCCCTATCGAGTTCTTCCTGTGTTGGGAAGAGCGGGTAGACTTCGGTACCAGAATGCTGAACCCGTGCCAGCTTTCCTTCCAAGTCGGCAGGCGCATACCCGCTATTCAGGAAGGCCCGCGTCTCAGTGTATAGGTATTCCATCCACAATCGGGCTGCGTTCGGATGCGGAGTGAACGCGCTGATGGCCTGGGCATAGACGCCACCGACGATGCCCGTCTTCGGCCTCACGATCTCAATCCTGGTTCGTCCTCCTGATCGTTCGCGATCAGTAGCTGCAAGGTAGTCCCAGCGAACGAGGATAGGCGTGCGCCCGTCCTCAAGCGAAGCAAGGCCGCCGACGATAGGAACGAAGTTGCCGCGGCGGCTGAGGTCTGCAAAGAAGCTCAGCCCCTGATCGGCTGCCTCGTCCGCGTTGCCGTGAGCAGCTGACAGGCCCGCAGCGAAAATGCCTTGGATGGCTTGATTTGATGTCAGATTGCCGGCGAGACCCACGGCATTTCTGTATTTCGGCGAGGCGAGGTCCGCCCAATCGGTCGGCATCGTCGTCACGATATCCGCGTTGACCTCGAAGGCAAGCGTGCCGTAGTAGCCGCCGTACCAGTATCCATCAGGATCCTTGGCTGCGTCCGGAATGGCTTCCCACGCCGCCACCTTGTAAGGCCGCAGCAGGCCGTCCCTCTTCGCCGATAAGGCGAAAGGCAGACCGACGTCGATGACATCCGGTGCTTGCGGGTCGGCTGTGTCCCTCGCATTTCTGATGGTATTGATCACCTTGGCCGATCCCGCATCGGGCATAAGTTCGGTGATACCAAGGCCGTATTTCGCCTTGAAACCGTCGATGATGTCCCCGTATCCCCACCAGTCGCGAGGCAGGCCGACAACGGTGAGGTGGCCCTCTGCCTTGGCAGCGGCCACGAGCTCGTCCGTCGGAGCCGCGGACGCAGGAGATGAAGAATTGAGACCGGCCATCCCGGCGAGCGCCGCCGTGCTACCTTGAACGAGAAATTTTCTGCGCTGGAAATCAGGCATATTTCCCTCCGTGACGGTTCTGGAACGCCGTCGCACCGTCCATTCGTCGGTCACCTGAACAGGGACATGCGGGCTATGCGCAACCCACTTGGAACTATCGCGAGCCAATCATGTATCAGTTGCGCATATCACGCATGCGGCATCGGACGATTTGCAACTTGCGCCTCGTATCCTGAATCTGTGCCTCTGCAAAAGAAGAGTCCATAGTCGAGGCTGGGCATGTCGCAAAACCTCCTTGCGTAGGTCAGGGTTTCGCGAGGGTTTTTTCGCGCGATCGGGTTAGGGGCTGGGCCGCGGGCCTCCTTTTCTTTTGCGTCAGCCTGCCGCCGCCGCCGGCGTTGCCGAGGTGAAGTCCTCGATCAATTCGTCGATCAGCGCAGGAGTTAACTCCTTGAAATGCGTAATCACGCTCGTTGGCCCGAGGGTCTCGACGGGGACGTCGGAATAGCCGAACGGCACGGCGATCGAAGGGACGCCGGCATTGCGGGCAACAAGAATGTCGTTGACGCTGTCGCCGATCATGACGGTCCTGCGGACATCGCCGCCGGCGCGCTCGATGGTTCCGAGAAGATGTTGGGCGTCGGGCTTCCTGACGGTGAAGGTGTCGCCGCCGGCAATGGCATCGAAATAATGGGTGAGTTCAAGCTTCTCGATCAGGTTGCGCGCCAGGCCCTCGAGCTTGTTGGTGCAAACGGCAAGCTTGCAGCCGGCACTCTTCAGTTGATCCATTGCCTCGACCAGGCTGGGGTAAGGCGCGGTATGTCCCGGCATGTTGTCGGTGTAGTGCGCAATGAAGCGGTTGAGCAGGGCAGGAAGCTGTTCCTGTGCCAACGGATGTCCTCGAAGACCGCAGGCCCGCTCGATCATGACCTTGGCGCCATGTCCGACGAGATGCGTGAGGTCGTCGTAGCTGACCGGCGCCACACCGATTGCCGCGATCGTATAATTCAGGCTCTCAACAAGATCGGTGTGAGTATCGAGCAGTGTTCCGTCAAGATCGAATACAACAAGGGCAGGGGTCAAGGATTGCGCCTTTCAGAAATGATGTCATCGGCAGTAGGTGATGAGGACCGGAAAAGCAATATTTGCCGGCAAAGGCGACGAGTTGCAAATGCCCACGGCTTTTCAAAAATCATTACGCTCTTTTGGCTTTCGTTTGGCAAGCGAGCCGTGTAAACAGCACATCCAACGCAATAATTCGGAGTCAGCGGCGCATGGATGCCCGCGAAATGAAGATCAAGGCCGCCGAGGCCGCACTCGCTCATGTCGAATATGGCATGCGGCTTGGAATCGGAACCGGGAGTACTGCCGAAGAGTTTGTTCGGCTGCTCGCAGAGAAGGTTTCAACCGGCTTCAAGGTCGAAGGCGTGCCAACCTCCGAACGCACGGCAAGGCTTTGCGTCGAGCTCGGCGTACCGCTGAAGTCACTGGATGAACTGCCGGAACTCGATCTGACGATCGATGGCGCGGATGAGGTCGATTCCGACCTCACGCTCATCAAGGGTGGCGGCGGTGCACTGCTGCGCGAGAAGATCGTCGCTGCGGCATCTCAGCGCATGATCGTGATTGCCGACGAGAGCAAACTGGTCGAGACACTTGGCGCATTTCCGCTACCGATTGAGGTCAATCCGTTCGGACTCGTATCGACACGCATGGCGATCGAAAAGAAGGCCTCGAAGCTTGGGTTGAGCGGCAGCCTGACGCTGCGCCAATCCGGTGGCGAAGACTTCATGACGGATGGCGGCCACTACATCCTGGATGCATCTTTTGGCCGCATTCCTGATGCAGAGGCGCTTTCAAACGAGCTGAATTCAATACCCGGAGTCGTTGAACACGGGCTCTTTCTAAAAATGGCGGCGCTTGCGATCATTGCAGGTCCAGCAGGCGCACGCACGCTGCGGGCGAACAGGTAACAGGAGCATTGAAACTCATGATTAAATTTGCAGGTCTTGGCCGTTTTGCTGCTGCGACCGTTATTTTCTCGGG
>Ga0207426_1001471_pt1 | contig 19401 bp, 19 predicted proteins | sample AraplaMF_Cvi_mMS_FD_184265 | JGI IMG/M metagenome (GOLD analysis project Ga0207426, IMG submission 184265) | Arabidopsis root microbial communities from the University of North Carolina, USA - plate scrape MF_Cvi_mMS (SPAdes) (version 2) | ecosystem: Host-associated > Plants > Roots > Endosphere... | reverse complement strand
GCCGCATCTTCTGTCAGCTTGTAAGCGAACCGGAACACCTTATCGTGGTTGGTTTCAAACAGCTGCTGGAAGAGCGCTTTTGACGGGTTATCAGACATAGCTTATGCATTAGCGATTTGCGAGTTTAAATGTAGAAAGAATATGTTACTACAATGTTAACAGTATTGGCTTCGCAGTCGATGGTCCATGGACTTAACCCGGACCATCGACCATGGACTAAATTTTTTACCTTTGCCGGATGTTTACAGAATTATGCAACCAGGTATTTAGCCAGAGCATCAAGGATTATCATGTGAAAAATGATGTGCACCAGGATATCGTAAATCCCTACGAAAGCAGCAGCATTGAACACCTGCTGTACCTGAAGAACTGGATAGATACGGTGCAGTGGCACCTGGAAGATATTATCCGGGATCCGGCCATTGACCCGGTTAAAGCCCTGGAGATCAAACGCTGGATAGACCGCTCTAATCAGGAGCGTACGGATGTAGTGGAATATATTGACAGCTATTTCCTGGAACGCTATAAAACGGTGCAGGCAGCTCCTGAGGCAAAGATCAATACAGAAAGCCCGGCCTGGGCGGTAGACCGGTTATCTATACTGGCGCTGAAGATCTACCATATGCTGGAAGAAGCTACCCGTACAGATGCTACAGCGGAACACCGCGCTGCCTGCCAGCGTAAGCTGGACATTTTACTGGAACAGCGCCGCGACCTGAGCACCGGTATCGAGGACCTGCTGGCAGATATCAGCACCGGCAAAAAGTATATGAAGGTGTACCGGCAAATGAAAATGTACAACGATCCTTCCCTGAACCCGGTATTATACAGCAGCCGTAAGTAAGCCGCATGCAACAAACCATTCTCGCACTCCGTTTTTCTGCTTTGGGTGATGCCGCCATGACCATTCCTGTAATGCGACAGGTGCTGGCGGAAAACCCGGAAGTGAATATTGTTTTTGTTTCCAACAAGAACTGGGGAGCTTTGTGTAAGGATATTCCCCGGCTTACGTTTTTCCCGGCCGATCTTAAAGGCAGGCATAAAGGCGTACCGGGTTTATACCGCTTGTTCCGCGAGGTTCGCAAGCAGCACCGCATTCATGCGGTGGCCGATCTGCACCAGGTGCTGCGCTCCAAAATAGTGCGCACTTTTTTCCGTTTCAGCGGCGCGCCGGTAGCGGTGATAGATAAAGGCCGTGCGGAAAAGAAAGCGCTTACCCGCCAGGAGAATAAGATCCTTCAACCGCTTACCACTACCATTGAGCGTTATGCAGCTGTTTTCCGGCAGCTGGGACTGCAGTGTAATATGGCGCAGGCGCAGGTAAAAGTAGCGCCCCTGCCCTTAAATGACCGTATTACGTCCATTACCGGGCCTGTAGCGCCGGGCAGCTGGATAGGGCTGGCACCTTTTGCTACTTACCGGGAAAAAATGTACCCGCTGCAAAAAATGGAGCAGGTGCTGGCGCAATTGTCGCAGCACAAAGTGCTGCTTTTTGGCGGCGGCACAGCAGAGGTGGAGCAGCTGACCGCATTAGCGGCGCGCTATCCCAATGCGGTAGTAATAGCCGGCCGTTTTACACTCGAGGAGGAGCTGGCCATTATCAGCCACCTGCAGCTGATGATCAGCATGGATTCAGCCAACATGCACCTGGCTTCCCTGTTTGGCGTGCCGGTGGTGTCTGTTTGGGGCGCTACCCACCCCTTTGCCGGTTTTATGGGCTTTGGGCAAACACTGGACCGGGCCGTGCAGATCGATGACCTGGAATGCCGCCCCTGTTCTGTATTTGGGAACAAACCCTGCTTCCGGGGCGATCATGCCTGTATGGAGTGGATAACATCGGAAAGGGTGCTGGAAAAGGTAGGGCAGGTGTTGTATAAGTGATTGATTATGTGCGGGTAAAAAAATGAGCAAGATATTTTTTGAAGTAATAAAAAAAAGGCTAATTTTGCCATCCCAAATCATGGAAACATGATGTCCCATAGTATAATGGTAGTACGACAGATTTTGGTTCTGTTTGTCTAGGTTCGAATCCTGGTGGGACAACTTGATAGGACTCAGCGGATTTTTCTCTGAGTCCTATTTTTTTGTGCTAACCCTTCAGAAAACATTGCAAATGGCCTATTCAAAACCCATCAAAGAGATTATTACCTACCCGCCGGAAGCGTTAAGATCATTCAGTCCTATTATGTATGAATGGATAGATAACCTGGATTTTACCCTTGCCCCGGACGATTATTTAGCGAATGCAGATGCTTACATAAACATTGCCCGTGAATTATTTTCAGCAGCCGGCTGGGATGGAGATGGCGACATCCGGTTAATGTGGATACCACCTTTTATGTTCAGCGGTGTAAGAACAGCGGAGTTTACTGTTGGCGTAATTGTATGGCATGTAAAGCAGGAGAGTGACGGGCTTTCGTGGATCTTATCGCCGGTGGAATTGCCGTGTGAAAGTGAATTTGAATAGATCTTATAAACAAGCCCGCTCTCTTTTGAAGCGGGCTTGTTGTTATTTATAGTTACTTAATCGTTGTTCTGTACAATCCTGTGCGCCCGGTGAAATATAAAGTATTTCCATTCGTAATAACCAGTGATGAGGGGCGATCCGGCACACGGATCCACTCCCGTTGTTTGCCTGCTGCATCAAAGGAATAAATGTCCCCATCTGCTATCCACACATTTCCCTGCTGATCAGGTATAGAATTGAACTCACCTTTTTCTGCAAAGTAGCTAAGGTCAGAAAGATAGCCCTGCGCATCTACCTGCATTTTAACGGTACGTTTGTCATATTCATCTACCGCATATAAAGGCTTGCCCGGGAAAGCGTTTACCAGGGCACAGGAGCGGGCAAGGTCGTAACAAATGGGGATGATGGTTTTCCCATCCGGCGCTACCCAGCATTCCTCGTTCCTGTTTAATGATACGGTATTGAAATCGTGATAATCGCGCCAGCGGTTAGAGGGGTATAATGCTTTGTATACATCTTTCACCGTGCCCATTGGTTTTTTATCCAGCAGGCGGATGGTATTTTCAGGCTGTTCCGGATCTACTGCATATACCAGCGTACCAAAGCCGGAATTACCCCAACCACTAAACGAAGTACCGCTGGCATCCGGCGGATTCTGATAGCGTTCCGGCTGCCCGTTGATGATGTAGCCGGGTTGCGGGTTGTAGCGGAATACTACCAGCAGGTTATCTTTGGAATCGCAGGCCAGCGAAAGCGGTTCCCAGGGAAAATCGGCCAGCAGCTGCAGGGATTGTGTGGCAGCCGACCATTTGTATACGCGTTTCATACGTTGCTCTGCAAAGTATACGTTGCCTTTTGAATCTGCACAAAGGCCAATGGCAAATTCAAAACCTTTGGCTAACAGCTGTATGGGCGTAGCAGCCTTTGCCGGTTTATTACCGCTGATCAGTAAACGTGCAAACTCAGTAGGGCGGATGGTTATACCGGTATTAATATCATAGAGCGGGTTATCGGTAGTGTACTTGATCTGGCTGTAGTTGTGCACATTCAGCAGCTCCAGGTTAGCGCAGTCCCAGGTACGTACGGAATAAGGATAGGGCACTTTAACCCTGATCACACGGAACATGTACAGGTTGGCAAAGGTCATATCCTTACATGCCTCAATTTCCAGCGGCTGACATTCGGAGCTTTCCACGCTTTCCTCTTCTAACTGCAAAGCATATACTTTCCAGTTGGATACGTTTTTGAAACGTACCTCATTCCGCACATGATGTTCTACCGACATGGCATAGATCCTGCCGCGTGTAGCCGTATTGTTTACATAGCACCCGGAAGTAGCAAAGGTGCTGGCAGACCAGATATTCTTGAAAATACCGCCGCCGTTATTGGTTACCCACAGGCTCCAGTATTGCGTATCCCACAGCGGATCTCCCACGGTGCGGCGGCCTGTTTGCGGCTGCTCCCTTTCTTCCCACTTCCAGCGTACCTGCGGGCCGGGGCGCATGGTGCCATGCCCGCCAATGAACTTCACATCATCCACCATCGACTTTTCACCGGCCATCCATTTACAGGCCACGGCGCGGTAGTTGCTTTCTGCAGTATATAAACCAATTCCGGTGATGATGTTGGTGCCGCCTTCCGGCGCTTCTACCATGGCTTTGGGCGCGCCAAAGCTGCCGAATGCTGCTGCATTCTCTGCCAGCGCAAAGTTAGTGGCCATGGGATGCAGGCCTATTAATACGGTATTAGGTTTTAGCCGGATGGTTTCAGAGATGCGGTAAGAGCCTTGCGGTACGTAAATAACAGGGTGTTCGTCAATGGCTTTCTGAATAGCCTTAGTATCGTCTGTAACACCATCGCCTGCTGCACCCAGCGTTTTCAGGCTCACCCAATCTGCCATGGGCGGTAGTGCGGGTATATCATTGCTAAGTGTGGCTGGTAGTGTTTTTAGCGCTTGTATTTCACTGATGGTTTTATATACCGGCTCTTTATCCAGGTCATCCATCTGCAACCCATATACAAAGCGTTGTACTTCGTAGGTGATAAAAGCAGCTTTGGTTACAGTGTCTGCTTTTGGGTAATGCACTAACACGGGCACCTGTTTGCAGTACAGGTTGCGGATGTTCAGCTGCATATTGGCATTTCCTTCATTGCTGATCCTGATGGCGGTATCGCGGATATTTTCAAATTTGCAGTTTTCCAGGAATATCTTTTCCCAATAGTTGCTGTCTACCTGTATAGCGGCCGGCACATTTTTTACCTGCATACGTACAATGGTAAATCCGGCCTGCTGTGTTTTAATAGCGGTTTTACGCTGCCCTTCAAAGTAAGTGTCCATCATCATGAACTGCCAGCCGGGAGATGCTTTGGTGGTGTAAATGCCGTAATCACCGCCAAAGAATTTTACATCTTCCATAAAGTTGCCAACATCAAACAAACCGGCTTTCCCTTTTCCTATATCAATATTGCAGTGCGCTACATAGCTGTGTTGTGCAAAGTGTGTACGCAGCGCTACTGCAGCGGGATTGCCGTCTTCTATCTTCAGGTCAATGTTGGAGAGGGCGCTGTAAAAAGTGCCGGCGCCGGCATCGCTTACATTACCGCCGGGCTCCACTATGCTGCTGGTGAACCAGAACATGTAGGAGGCTTTGCCTTTGTCCTGCTGGTTGGCTGCTGCAAAGCCAGGCGAACTCTTTTTCAGGACGATCACCGGGCGGCTTTTCCCATAACCGATCAAACGGATGGCAGCAGGAATGTAAATGGTTTTAGAAATGAAGTAAGTGCCTTCCGGGATGAAGAGGATGCCGAAGTTCCTGTCTTTTTTCAGCTGGTTAATAGCGGTTTGCAGCTGGCCGGATACATCGGCCGCCTTGCCGGGAGCGAAGTACACTGCATCCGGATCATCCGGTTTTTGCGTGTACAAAGATCTGCCGGGTGTGAATTGACTAAAAGCGTTGCTGCAGCTGCCGGTTAACAGAACCAGCAGCAAAAAGGCCTTGACGTGGTAAGCCATATAAAGTGGAATTTTTTGCAGCAACAAAATAGTGCGGAAAGCGATAGGTTCAAAGGGTATCCAGGTAATCCGGCGGAAAAACCTGCTGCCCATATTTTTCGCTGATCGCTTTCATTTTGTTGATGCCTGCTTCATCCATTGGTACTGGCGGTAAAAATGTACCGGCGCTCACAGGGGTTCCTGCTTCCCTGAAAAAATCATCTAACCCAGCCGGCACCACAATACATAACAGCTGCGCCATTTGCTTGCTCTTGTTCTTAAACCCATGCACGATGCCGCCTTTGGGTATATTCACAAAAGCGCCTTTGCGGGCCACATAGGTTTGCGTTTCTGTACGTACTTCTATTTCTCCATCCACTACATAAAAGTTCTCCTGAAAGCTGGCATGTGCATGCGGGCCGGGGCCGCTACCCGGTGGCACCAGCATATCGATCACGGCAAATTCGCCCTGTGTTTGCTGCCCGCTGATTATAATACGATAGTTGCCGCCTGCCATGGCTAAGCTATCACCGGCTGTAGGATCTATGGTGATGGCGGGTTGTTTGGTTTGTTCCATATATCAATGTTTAAGAAGTTCAAAATTTACAACTACTATGCCGTTGTTAATGGCCTGAAATTTTTAAAAATCTGATTGAACAAAGTTCCTCCTGTGCGCGTACTAATAATAGCCGTAGCCGTCTTAAAAATAGCCGGATCAGACGGCTGGGTAATCCCCGGCGCCGGCGGCTATCCAGTAATATTTTGCACACAGCCGTCTTAAAAAGGAGCCGCGCTGTTTTATACTAAACGGGTTGTTAATAGCTGATTATACTTTAATAAATCCGTACAATTACTCTTCTGCCAGCTGCAGATCTTTACGTATAAACCCGGTTTTTTGCAGCGCAGGCGGTAAAGACGATTATTTGTATATTTTTGTATCCATTCTGATTAACCTTAATCTCTCCTTAAGAGTACAACAATGAAAAAGCTATTTGTTATTGGGACCGCCTGTATGTTAACCTGTACGGTAGTAAAGGCACAGCTATTTGACCGCATTAAAAATAAAATGGAGCAGAAAGCAAATGATGCGATAGATAAAACCATAGACAATGCGGGTAAGAAGAAAGATAAAAAGAAATCCGGAGAAAGCTCCCCGGAAAGTACTGATAGCGGCAGTACCGGTACTACTACTACCGCTAACAGCGAAGGCAACACAGGCGCTGCTACCGCGTCTAACATGGATATAACCTCTTACTCCAAATTTGATTTTGTGCCCGGCGCCAAAATAATTATGGATGAAGATTTTTCGCAGGAAGCAATTGGTGATTTTCCTGCGCAGTGGAATACCCGTACCGGCGCAGAAGTGGTAACTGTAAACAACCGTCCGGGTAAATGGCTGGGCATTAAACAGGAAGGCACATTTTACCCGGAATACCTGACCAGCAACTTCCCCGATAATTTTACGCTGCAGATGGATGTAATGGCCAACAACGGCATTGCCAGTATTGCGCAGCTGACCATTACCCTGCTGCAGGCAAAAGATGCAGATGAGAAGTTCGACTATGGTACCTCCAGCAACACCAGCAGCGTCCCTAACTTTAAGGTGGGCCTTAACCCCAAATCTTCCGGGTATGGTAACATGAATTATTCGAGCAATGTTATTGGCAGTCATAATATCAGCGCCACGCCGGAGTTCAGCGTACCTAAAAAGAATACGGTAAGAGTATCTATCTGGCGGCAGAAACAACGGATACGCCTATATCTTGACAGCACAAAAACGCTGGACCTGCCCCGCGCGCTGGATGCCAACGCTGTGCTGAACTCCCTGGTATTTAACGCCTATGCGCCGGATTATGGAAGGGAAGGCGGAACGTTCTTTATCAGCAACATACGCCTGGCAGTAGGCGCACCGGATACCCGCAACAAGCTGATAACAGAAGGCAAGTTTGTAACGCACGGCATTTTGTTTGACGTGAACAGTGATAAGATCCAGGCCGCATCTTACGGCAGCCTGCAGGATATTGCCAATGTGCTGAAAGAAAATGCCAGTGTACGTGTGAAAATTGTTGGCCATACAGATGCCAACGGCGATGACCAGCTGAACCAGGACCTTTCCAAACGCCGCGCTGCAGCGGTAAAAGAGGCGCTCAGCAAAAATTTTGGTATTGATGCCGCCCGCATGGATACGGATGGTAAAGGCAAAGCACAGCCTATTGATGATAACAATACCGCTGCCGGCCGGGCCAATAACAGAAGGGTAGAGTTTATAAAGCTGTAACCCCGCCGCTGTAAAAGCATATAATTATAAAACCCGCTATGGTTAGCACCGTAGCGGGTTTTAATTTTAACTAAAGCTGGCGTAGCGTAGCTGCTGACGTTAGTTTATGTCAGACGGTAATGAAAATTTTATCGGTAAAGTGTGGCTCATTTTAGCTGTAATGGAATTTTGTTTGCCCGGGATCCATTTACCGCTTTCCTTTATCAGGCGCACGGCTTCTTCTCCCATTGCGGGGCTGGGCGATCGCATACAGGTAACATTAGACAGGGTGCTGTCTTTTGCCACCACAAAATATACATAGGCAACACCTTCCAAACGTGCTTGCTTATCTTTTTCAGGATAGCGTAAATTTCTGCTGATGAACCGCTGCAGGCTGTCTGTACCTTTCAGGTAGCTGGGCGGTTGTTCAATAAACACAAAAATACGGTCGTCCCCATCACTTTCCTTTGTAAGCGGTATACCGGCCGTTTTAGTTTGTGCCATGCCCGGGATAACGGTTCCCAAAAGTGTTATCCAGAGTAAAAATCGAATCATATTAATATTATTTAATATAGCAAGATAGGGACTTTTCTGCAAAAGCCGGTTATGTGGATGTTAAGGTTAAAAAAGTATCTTTAAAAGGTATTAATGTATTATTGGGATGTAGCATACATTAATGCCACACCTGGCCGGTGTGGCATTAATATTAAACAGTGTTTCCAGTGAATGAAAAACGTTTACAGTATTTACATCTCAGCTTTATAGAACACATAACCGCCGTGGTACAATACTCCATCCCGGAAATCGCCATCGGCACTAAAGCCGGAATCATCCTGGTATTCAATATGATCACCGTTAATGGTGTAGCTGCCGGTGTAGGCGCTTTGGCGGGTACCTCTTGCTTCGTCATACCGGCCATTGGGTAACAGCTCCTGGCGGATGTGGCCATCTTTCGTCATCCACATGCCGGTGTAAGGGGAAGGTGTTTGCATACAATACAATTTTAAATGTTCGGGCTATGCATTAACTGCTTCATGCGCAGTAGCAGTAGCCAGTGTTTTCCAGTCTTCCAGATCTTTTTCAATAGCGGCTATTTTTTTATGCGCTAATTCATAAGCATCTTCTCCCAGGAACAGGTGTAAAGGCGGATTTTTTTCATTGGCAATACGGATCACTGCTGCCACAGCCTTTTCCGGGTCGCCGGGCTGGTTACCATTTATGTCCTGCTGGTGCAGTTCCTGTGCGGCTCTTACTGCTTTGTAGGCAGCAATTTCATTTGCCGGTACCCGCAGGGAATCGGAAGTCAGGAACTGAGTTCTGAAATAACCCGGTGATACAATAGTGACGTTTATACCAAACTCTTTTATTTCTGTTGACAAAGATTCTGAAAGCCCGTCTACCGCAAATTTGGTAGCGCAATAAATACCGAAGCCGGGGAACGTACCGATAAAACCGCCAATAGAAGAAATGTTGATGATATGGCCTGCCTGCTGTTCGCGCATATACGGCAGCACACTGCGTATTACGTTCAGGGTGCCAAATACATTTACATCAAAGTTGTCGCGGCTTTCGGCGTCGGAGAGTTCTTCCAGGCTGCCTGCCAGGCCGTAGCCAGCATTGTTCACTACTACATCAATACGTCCAAAATGTTGAATAGTAGCGGCGATAGCATTTTGTACGCTGCTTTCTGATTTAATATCAACAGCCAGCGGAAGAAATCCTTCCACATTTTCACCCACCGCGGAGATCAGGTCATTTATATTCCGGGAGGTAGCTGCTACCTGCTGGCCTTGTTGCAATAGCTGCTTCACAAAGGAAAGACCTAAACCTTTGGAGGCGCCGGTGATAAACCATGTTTTTGTGCTGTTCATATGTTTGTGTTTTTGATGGAACAAAATTACCACAGGGAACCTTGCGGGACTTACGCGGTTCAAACGTATAATTGCAAAATTCAAACATTTCAAAAAGGAGGCACCGGGGGTAGGAAGCCGGATAGCAGGAGGCGCCTCTTAAAGAAGGGAATCTGGCTATTATTAATCAAAGAATTTGACCAGGCTGGCCATCAGCAACAGGGAGCCCAAAACGATACCTGCGACGGTTCCTTACCGGTGCTCCGCATCAGGCTGTTTGTATCTGTTAGATTGTCTATAAACGGCAACACATTGTTTATAAAAGGCCGCAATACACTTGCTGCCTGCGGGTAAGCGCAAACTGGCGCGATTTTTTTCCTTTTTTGGATATGGAAAAGCATTTCAAAAAGGGCGATACCGTTCACTGGAAATCATCCGGCGGCCCATCTACCGGTAAAATCATTAAGGTGCACACCAAAGATTTTACGTTTAAAGGCGTAACACACCGTGCATCTGCCAGCGAGCCGCAATATGAAGTGGAAAGTGATAAAAGCGGGGAAACCGCTGCGCATAAAGCATCTGCCCTGCATAAATAGGATTGATCATCAAAAAATTTGTGATATGCCTGCACATAAAAAAGCAACGCCGCATAAAGGTACCCGGAAATGGTCTGCTGAGGTAACGGAGAATAGTGATGCGCTTGACCTGAAGAAAAACATTTTTGAATCACATGATCCGAAGGAGATTGCGCAATCCCTGAAATCATCTGCCAACAAAAGTCACCGGCGGAAATCCAGCCCGTACAGGTCTGCCATGTCTATGTTAACTTTTTATATTAACCGGGCGGGAAAGAATTTGCCGAAGCGGCAAAAGAACGTATTGGAAAAAGCAAAAGATGAGCTGAGAGTGGCTTTTGGACGAGAATAAAAAAAGTGTGCCATACCTTTAAGGTGTGGCACACATCCTTACTCCGGCAGTGCAAACGCTACATACGTATCTCCCGACTTACTCCCTATTTTACCACCGCCGCATGCAATCACCACGTACTGCTTACCATTTGCCATATAAGTAGCCGGTGTTGCATAACCGGCAGCAGGCAAAGGCGCTTCCCACAACACTTTGCCGCTGGCTTTATCAAACGCGCGGATCTTTTCATCTTTAGTAGCTGCAATAAATATCAATCCGCCTTTAGTAACCAAAGGCCCGCCATAGTTTTCAGTACCGGTTACAGGAAAGCCTTTTTTTGTAAGCTCCGTATATTCACCTAAGGGTACTTTCCATAACAGCTTACCGCTGTTCAGGTCTACGGCATTCAGGGTGCCCCAGGGCGGCTTAATGCCGGGGTAACCGGCTGCATCCAGGAAACGGTTATAGCCCGTCATGGTATAAGGCACTTCATCCAGGATGCTTTTTTTCATGCGCATGCTGTCTGTGCTGCCGGGCTCTTTTGGCATCTCTTTTTTAGTAGCCGGTATGGCAGGCTGTTTTTCCTGCAGGTGCAATAAAAAGGCTAGCAGCACCTGTTTTTCATCATTCTCCATTTTAAAGGCAGGCATCATGTTCTTGCCGTGGGTAATAATTTCCTGCACCTGTACAGCGGAATATTTTTTATCGATATCTACCAGGGAAGGGTAGGAGCTGCCATTACCTTTCAACTCGGGGCCATGGCAGGCCACGCAGTATTTGCCATACACCGCTTTGCCCAGGTTTTTGGGAGAGGCGTCTGCCGTTTTAGCCGGCATATCTATCATGGTTAATGACCAGGGCAGCTCGCTGCTGTTCACATACAAAATACCGGTTTCAGGATCTACGGCTGCACCGCCCCATTCGCCGCCGCCATCAAAACCAGGGAAGATCCATACGCCGGCTTTGCTGGGTGGTGTGAACATGGTATTGTATTTCACCTGGCGGAACTTTTTCATGAGCAATTCATATGATTCATGCGTAACGCCAAATACATCGGCAGAATCAAAATGCTGTCGGGCAAAAGGTTCCGGCAGGCTGGGGATGGGCTGCGTGGGCCACACCACCTCACCCGGCAGGTCAGAGGCTGGTACCGGTGTTTCATTTATCGGAAATACGGGCTGGCCGTTGCTGCGGTCAAATAAAAAGATGTACCCATGTTTGGTAACCTGCGCTACGGCATCGATCTTTTTACCATTATGGGTAATGGTCACCAGGTTGGGATTGGCTGCCAGGTCACGGTCCCAGAGGTCGTGGTGCACAAACTGGTAATGCCAGCTGTATTTGCCTGTAGCTGCATCCAGCGCTATCAGTGAATTACCATAGAGGTTAGCTCCTTTGCGGATGCCGCCATAAAAATCGCCTCCAATAGATCCGGTAGGTACATACAGGATGCCGGTATTTTCATCTAACGACATACCGGCCCAGCTATTGGCGCCGCCGAACTTTTTCCAGGCATCCTTATCGTCCCAGGTATCATAACCTTTTTCACCGGGTTGGGGAACAGTATGGAAGATCCATACCCGTTTGCCGGTAAGCACGTCGTAGGCGCGGATATGGCCGGGTGCTGCATCCGCAGATTCTGCTACCCGCATGCCAATGATCATTAGGTTCTTATAGATGATACCCGGTGTGGTAGCTGCAATAAAAGGGTTATAGCTGGCAGTATCGCGGTCCAGGTCTTTGGAAAGATCCACATAACCCTTTTCGCCAAAGCTGCTGATATGCTTACCGGTAACGGCGTTAATAGCATACACTTTTTCACCCACACTGTAAAGAATGCGTTTATCTTTCCCGTCTTCACTTTGCCAGTACATAACACCGCGGCTTACTTTAAAAAAAGCCATGGGATCGGCATTGGTAGTGTCTTCCAGGCTGGCGGGGTCAAATATCCATTTAGGTGTGCCGGTAGCTGCATCCAGCGCCAGTAGCTTCAGGCGCGGAGAGGTGCCATACAGCACCCCATCTATCACAACAGGATTACACTGGTTCTGGGAATGATTATCCGGGTCTTTATCGTGGGAGCTGTAGGTCCAGGCTACCTGCAGCTTAGCTGCATTCCCGGTATTGATCTGGTCATTGGATGAATAACGGTTGCCGTCTTTAGAGCCGGCATAGTTGCGCCAGCCGCTGTAATCATGGTGAGTAGAGGGTTGCCGGCAGGCGGCCAGCATCAGCGCTAACAGGGCTGCCTGCGTGAACGTGCGTAAGATCATACGTGGATTAGCTTATCTATCAAATATAAGCGTCCGGCCCTGTATTTTATAATTTGCCGGGGAGATGAAATACCGCCGGTAAATCCGATTTTTGCAGCAATAATACAGGACAGACAGATGAAGATGATATTCAAAGACCCCGCTGTTGGCGGAGAGCTGCTATTAGTGATCAATGAACCGCAATTTGACCGGTACTTTTTTACCCGCGACAGCAAAACAAAATACCTTACCATTGCCTGGAACCGGGGCCCGGCGCAGCAGGTGGTGATAGATGAGATCAGCTATACCTTCCCGGCCAATGCCATTCTGCCGCTGGTCATTAACCAGTCGTTCCGGTTTGAAAAGCCGGAGGATATTACCGGCTGGCAGTTTAACCGCGACTTTTACTGTATTATTGACCACGACAAGGAAGTGAGCTGTATAGGCTTCATCTTTGGTGCATCGGAACCCATGTTCATTCATATAGATGATGCGGAGGAGCATAAGATCCAGGCCCTGCTGGAGGTATTTAAAGACGAGCTGGCGGATGAAGATGAGATCCAGGCCACCATGCTGCGTACCCTGCTGGTAAGGCTGATCATTAAAATAACCCGCCTAGCCAAAAAACAATATATAGACCCGGAGAAGATCAATAAGAACAAGCTGGATATTATCCGCCACTTTACCCTGATGGTGGAGGAGCATTATAAACAGCAGCACCAGGTGCAGTTCTATGCCAATGCGCTTAACAAATCGCCCAAAACACTTTCCAACCTGTTTGCCCTGTATAACCAGCGGTCGCCCCTGCAGATCATCCAGGAAAGGATTATCCAGGAAGCCAAACGCCTGTTCTACTATACCGAAAGATCGGCCAAGGAAATAGCGCTGGAGCTGGGTTTTGAGGATGCCGGGCACTTTAGCCGTTTCTTTAAGAACCAAACAGACCTGAGCCCCTCTGACTTCAAAAGATCACTACAAAACAGGGCGTAGGGAAAAATCGGCAAATCTTCGGGAAGAGTGTCCATTTTAAAAGGACTGAAATCGTAGCAATTTTACATCGTCAACAACGACAATGAAAAATTAAAACGATAAAAAATGAAAACGTTCAAAGTTCCCGCCAAAGAAAATGTATCTCCCGCTAACCAGCAGCTGTTTGATAAATTAGCCAAAGGTATAGGTAAAGTGCCCAACTTATACGCTACCATGGCCTATTCTGAAAATGGCCTGGGCGCTTACCTGGCCCTGAATGGCGCCAAAAGCTCTTTAAAAGCCAAAGAAAAAGAAGCCGTTAACCTGGTAGTAAGTGAAGTGAACAGCTGTGAATATTGTTTAAGCGCGCATACCATGATCGGTAAGCTGAATGGTTTTACCGATGAACAGATCCTGGACATCCGCGGTGGTGAAGCGCCTTTTGACAGTAAGCTGGATGCCCTGGTGAAGCTGGCCAAGAACCTGACTGAAAAACGTGGTAAGGCTGATGCCGAAATAGTTGACAACTTTTTTGCCGCCGGTTATACGGAAGAAAACCTGGTAGATACCATCCTGCTGGTAGGCGATAAAACCATCACCAACCTGCTGTACGGTGTAACCCAGATACCTATTGACTTCCCGGCAGCCCCTGCTTTACACGCTGCAAAAGCTTAAAATAATAATGGCTCTCTATATATAATTGACCGGGATATTCTGGTATCTTTATAAAGGCCCTGTGAACCTGCGATCGTGTGGTATCAGATATCCCCTTCAATGAATCCCAAATCCATCATCTTTAAAAATCCAGCATCATGAGTAACACAATCATCGTAGAAAAGAACAGCGCCGTAGCCAACTATGCAACAGATCCTCATCTTGACAGCGGTACCAAAGCCGTACTAAAAGTATTAAACTCCGGTGGCGCCCCGGTAGAAAGCCTTTCCAAGGAAGATGCCCGTAATGTACTGGTAACGGTGCAGAACTCTGTAAAAGTAGACCTGTCAGGCATTGAAGAATCAGAAAAAACTATTAACGCAGATGGCTACACGGTAAAGCTGAATATTGTGCGCCCCGAAGGTGCAACTGAAACCCTGCCGGTATTTATTTTCATCCATGGCGGTGGCTGGATCCTGGGCGATTACCCCACCCACAAACGGATGGTGCGCGACCTGGTAGTGCTTTCCGGCGCAGCTGCGGTGTTTGTGAACTATACGCCTTCTCCCGAAGCCCAATACCCACAGGCTATTAACGAAATTTATGCAGCTACCAAATGGGTGGCGGAACATGGCAGTGAGATTAATGTAGATGGTAAAAGACTGGCAGTAGTAGGCAACAGCGTAGGTGGTAACATGACCGGTGTAACGGCTTTGATGGCGAAAGAAAAAGGTGGTCCGGATATTAAATTACAGATCCTGATGTGGCCTGTAACAGATACCAATTTTGAAACGGAATCTTACCAGAAGTATGGTGAAGACCGCTTTCTGAGCACTTCTTTAATGAAATGGATGTTTGACCAGTATACTACAGATGCTGATGAGCGTAAAGAGCCGCACCTGGCTATTTTGCGCAACTCCGTGGAAAACCTGAAAGGTTTGCCCCCGGCATTGATACAGGTAGCGGAGAACGATATTCTGCGTGATGAAGGTGAAGCATACGGCCGCAAGCTGGACGAAGCCGGTGTGAAGGTGACTACGGTACGTTATAATGGTATGATCCACGACTTTGGCCTGCTGAATCCCCTGGCAGAACTGCCTACCGTACGCTCCCTGTTTGAGCATGCCGCTGCGGAGCTGAAGAAATATCTTGCTTAGAGCAGAAAGGATAAAGCATAAAGCAGAAAGCTAATGCAGCGTATCTCTCCGAAGCTTAAATATAAACGCCGTTGATATTGCCGGGTTCTGTGCTGTGTGAGGTTTTTGAGATGTGGATGATCCGGGGTTAATGGTTACAAAAGAAGCAGGTGTTTAAACTTATGGTTTAAACGCCTGTTTTTATTTGGCCTGAAGCCATGGTGAGGTAATTGCATTTATTAAAAAAGGTATTGTGCGATGATCTCCACCAGCTCATCCTGTGAGAACCGGTCTGCGGGATCTTTTTCCTCATCCACTTCAGCAGTGTAAGTATCCACCGCCCATTCCCGCGGCAGCGCAGCAGTGCCACATAGTGAGCGTGGTGCTGCCGGCGTTTCGGGCCATTGCTGATAAATATTCATATGCATATTGCTGGTCATATCCGTTATTATTTGCTTGATGATACAAAGTAACCACCGGGTTGTGACAGCATTATGTCAGTAGGAAAAAGGGAAAAATAATTAAATGCGGTATCTTGATTAGATCGTTGATAATTAATTGTTTATAGGTGTCAGGTACGCCGGTTATTTATGGTAATAAACCTTGTTACTGCAGGGGCTGCATGTTCGGCGCCTGTGAAGCAAGGGTGTTAGTGAAAGAGTTTAGTAAATAAGCATTATAAATCCCAGGATGCGCCATCCTCCGGTACGCTGATCTGCGCCTGCAGGTTGTTGGCTTCAATGGCCGCTTTAAAATCGGGTCTTCGCTGGTAGCAATGGTTAACCGTTTCCAGGTGTACTACCTTTATGGGCGCTTCGGTGAATTGCGCCACCGCCAGCACATCGTTGATGGTCATGGTAATGGGATCGCCCTGTACAAACTGCGCCCCGCCGCCGTTTACAATAATGTGGGTAGGCAGGTGGGTGGTAATAGCATCTTCTACATCACTGCACCAGATGGTATCCCCGGCAATATATAAACGCTGTTCGCCGTACGTAAGCACAAAGCCTGAAACTGTTCCCATTTTCTGCCCGATCTCGCCGGTACCATGCTGTCCATTGGTGCGGTGAATGGAAATATCGTTCCAGATGAAATTACTTTCAATGGGCTGTACCCGGGTAAATCCCTGCGATTGTATCAATGCTTCATCAATGGGCTGGCAAAAGATGATCTTATCTTTTGCGATCTGTTCCTGCGCAGCAGGATCCCAGTGATCACGATGGGTATGGGTAATAATAACGGCGTCTATATCATTTAACAAAGTGGTTAATTCAGTAGCGGAAACCGGGAGGTCTACCAGGGGAATGCGGTCTTCATTAGCAGCCATGGGTACAGGATCCATAGCGGCTCTTTTGCTGAGCATGGGATCTACGAGTATGCGTTGGTTATTAATGGTGAGGAGGAGGGTAGCATGGCGTAGTAGCTGGATGGTAATGGTAGACATGGTAATGGTTTTTTGATGGGATAAATATAAGGGGATAAGGTGTTAAAATGGTGTTTTTTTATCCGAAATCAATGGTGTTTAATAATAATGAATAAAAGTTTAAATTTGTTATATGCAACCGGCAATTAACAATAAAGAAATACTACTGCAGTGCTTAACCAGTCACCGTCAACAAATAAGAGCTTTTGGGGTGAAGGAGTTAGGGCTGTTTGGTTCTTTTGTTCGCAATACCGCTATCCATACTGATAGTGATGTGGACCTGCTGGTTGAATTTGAACCGGGTAAAAAGAGCTATGATAACTTTATGGAGCTGGCCTTTTACCTGGAAGATCTGTTAGGCAGAAAAGTTGAGCTGGTTACCCTCCAATCTTTAAGTAAATATATAGGCCCTTATATTTTAAAAGAGGTAGAAAATGTTAGCCTCTAACCAGGAGTTACTGCGGCACATATTGGATGAAGTAGATTTTGTTTTGCTTAACACCCATGGCAAAACAAAAGATGTAGTGATTAATGATGGCATTTTGTGCCGGGCCATTGTCCGCAGCCTTGAAATTATTGGAGAAGCCACCAAGAAGCTCGATGAAGAATTTACAGCAGCTTATCCGCATATAGAATGGAAGAAAATGGCGCGGACAAGAGATAAGCTCATCCACGATTATTTTGGAGTGGATTATGATATTGTCTGGAATATTGTTGAAACCAAGCTGCCGGAATTAAAGGAATTTATAGACGGCATATTTAATCCGCAATAAATTTAACCTACCTCTACACCTTTATCCACCCTTTCAGCAACATCCCCAATGAGCTATACGCCAGCTGGTAACCTTGCGGCATTTCATCCAGCAGGCTATGAAATGTTACTACCCGTGTACCTGCCGGTTTACTATCCAGCGCCTGGTACAGCGCACGGGCATTAAAATTATACATCCCTTCAGAGTAATCTACTTCATCATCTATCCGGTCGTCAGATTCAACCAGGTGCTCATAAAAAGAGTTGTAAAAATAAAAGTGGTTATACGGGGTTACATCCAAACGGGTAAAATCACCATGTATAAAAGTTACATTCTCCACACCGGTCAGTGCCTGCGCTGCCTCCGCATGTTCAATCAGCTCCCGGCGTTGTTCTACCCCATAAAAATGTTGTTCCGGGCAAAAGTGGCCACCCACCAGGCAAAATTTACCTACGCCGCTGCCAATGTCCAGGATCTTATCACCTGGTTTGGCTGCCAGGAATTGCGCTGCTTTTTTGGCTACACCCAACGGGGTCCAGTGGCGTTTGGATAATTGGCGGATGCGCTCCGGGTAAATACTATCAAGATCCGCATTAGATGAAAAATAATGCGGCTGCTCTGGGTCAATCATTTCACCGTTTTTACTTTTTCCATCACAAAGTTAATCCCAAAAAATAAATCGTGGTCATGATAACACCGGTAAGGCGCCATTACAGCCATCCAAACGAGTGCTTACACAGCCATTTAGCTGGCCCTCTTTTCATGCAGCAGCATATTCACGGCATGTTCCAGCGAGCCGGCGCGGATCACCTCTCCTGCATTCACAAAAAAGATCTCATCTGCATTTTCAATAGTGTTCAGGCGGTGTGCAATGATCACGCGGGTAGTAGTAGCCGGCAGCTGTTGTAAGATCTTTTCCAGCAGCTGTTCGGTAATAGTATCAATGTTAGCGGTGGCTTCATCTAATATCAAAAGCTCCGGCTTGCGCAGTACGGCGCGGATGAAAGCGATCAGCTGTTTTTGCCCTAGGCTTACGGCATCTCCGCTGGTCAGTATCTTGGTATCCAGCCCCTGCTCAAAACGTGCCAGCAGGCTTTCCAGGTGGGCTTCTTTTATTACCTCACTCAATTGCTCGTTTGTCATGCCCACGTATTCCGCGTTACCAAACAAAATGTTATCGCGCAGGGTGCCACTGAACAGGAAAGGCTCCTGTAGTATAAATCCGATCTTGCTGCTGCGGGTGGCTGCTTCATAGGTGCGGATATCCTTACCATTCAGGAATACCTGTCCTTCTGTAGGATCGTACAGGCGTGCTATTAACGAGGCCGTAGTGGTTTTACCGCCACCGGTTGGTCCTACCAGTGCATAGGTTTTACCCTGCTCCATGGTAAAGCTTACGTTGTGCAGTACAGGCGGACTGTCAGGATAACGGAACTGCACGTTCCTGAACTCCATAACAGCCGTGTTGTTACTTTCCGCTGCAGTGGCCAGCAAAGGCAGGTCAGACTGCAGGGTAAGGATCTGTGAGATGCGGTCCCATCCCGCCAGCGCTACCTGGAAGTTGGCCCATAGCACAGAAAGCTGGCGTATAGGATTATAAAAGCTGGTTACATACGCAAAGAAGCTGATGAGCATTCCAATCGTGAACTGCCCGGTAGCTACCAGGTAAATACCATACGTAAGCACGGTTAGCTGCGCCAGCTGTGCGCATAAGCCAAATACCGGCATAAATACGTTGTTGGC
>Ga0207426_1001470_pt1 | contig 19401 bp, 16 predicted proteins | sample AraplaMF_Cvi_mMS_FD_184265 | JGI IMG/M metagenome (GOLD analysis project Ga0207426, IMG submission 184265) | Arabidopsis root microbial communities from the University of North Carolina, USA - plate scrape MF_Cvi_mMS (SPAdes) (version 2) | ecosystem: Host-associated > Plants > Roots > Endosphere... | reverse complement strand
CAGCGGCAGTGCAGCATAGCTATGTACGGACGGGATAACCGCTGAAAGCATCTAAGCGGGAAACCCACCTCAAAACGAGCATTCCCTTGAGAACCGTGGAAGACCACCACGTTGATAGGCCGGGTGTGGAAGTGCAGTAATGCATGTAGCTTACCGGTACTAATCGTTCGATTGGCTTGATTGCTCTCATTTTCAGTGTCCATGAGGTCGCAAGACCCAGACCAGAATGAATGAGAGGCGCTAGTCGCCAAACAAAGATCTGCTTGCTTCGTGTTCTTGTCCTTCGCCGGCCTGGTGGTTTTAGCGAAGAGCCTCAACCCGATCCCATCCCGAACTCGGCCGTTAAACTCTTCAGCGCCAATGGTACTATGGCTTAAGCCCTGGGAGAGTAGGTCGCTGCCAGGCCTGCCAAGGACAAGAAATCTTCCTCTTTCGATGTTCGAAATACAAAACGCCGTCTCCCGCGGGAGGCGGCGTTTTTGTTTGTGTGCGTGCAAGCCGATGGAATGCCGCGCTGCCTGCATCTTTCCGTCACGTTCAGCGTCCAGCATGCGCAAGCGGTGCTGCGCGGTCGTGTCTGCGTGCGATGTTCGATCTCCTCGCTGCCCCCGGCCTCGCGTTCTGTTGAACGGCGCGGGCTTTAGAGTTCATGAGGCATTCACGTCGAGACCGGTAATCGGGTTCCGCGCCTTCCAGACTGCCAATCCAAAACCGACCACTCCAGGATCCGAGGAAACCTCCATGTCAGCATTGCTTCGTCCCGCTCTCGCCGCGCTCGGTGTCGCGTGTCTCGTGTCGGCGGCATCGCTCTCCTCGTCCGGCCCGGCGTTCGCGCAGGCCAAGCCGGCCGCGCCGGCTCCGGAGCAGGCCGCGCCCGCGCAGCCGCCTGCGCTCAAGCAGATCGCGCTGACCGACAAGCAGATCGAATCCGTCATCGCCGCCCAGAAGGACATGGATGCGATCACCGAGAAGCTCCCGGAGAACAGCGCGCCGGACCAGAAGATGATCGGCCAGCTCGACGCCGTCGCCAAGAAGAACGGCTTCGCCGGCTATGACGAGTACAACAACGTCGTCGACAACATCAGCCTGGTGCTCGGCGGCTTCGATCCCCAGACCAAGAAATATGTCGGCGCCGAAGCCGTCATCAAGGCGCAGATCGCCCAGCTCCAGGCCGACAAGAAAATGCCGGCCAAAGACAAGAAGGAAGCCCTCGACGATCTCAACGACGCCCTGAAGACGCCGGGGCCGCAGGTCGAGAATAAGGGCAACATCGATCTGGTCGGCAAATACTACGACAAGCTGATCGCCGCGCTCGGCGACGACGAGAACTGAGTTCATCGCGCTCGTGTCCCGGACGCGCGGCAACGCGCAAGCGTTGCTGCGCAGAGCCGGGCCTCGGCGTGCGACCAAAATGAAAGCCCCGGAGACATCTCCGGGGCTTTCAACGTTTTCAGGCTCTGCGAAATTTCCTTACGTCCTTGTCCGCATCCGCATCATGAAGCTGTCGTAGCTGAGCTCCGCCACCTGCATCCACGCCAGCGACTCGTTCCGGAACGCCGAGAGGCTGGTGTACATCCTGTTGAAATGCGGGTTGGTCTTGTTGAGATCCGCATAGATCTCGCCCGCGGCGTTGTAGCAGGCCTCGAGCACTTCCTGCGGGAACGGCTTGAGGATCGCGCCGGCGACCAGCAGGCGCTTCAGCGCCGGCGGATTGACGTAGTCGTATTTGCCGGTGACCCAGGTGAAAGTGTCGCGCGAGGCCATCTCGATCACCGCTTGGTAGTGCTTCGGCAGTGCGTTCCACTTGTCGAGATTCATGATGTTGTGGCCTTGCCCGGTGCCTTCCCACCAGCCGGGATAGTAGTAATATTTCGCGACCTTCACGAAGCCGAGCTTCTCGTCGTCATAGGGACCAACCCATTCGGCCGCGTCGATCGTGCCTTTCTCCAGCGCCGGATAGATGTCGCCGCCCGCGATCTGCTGCGGCACGCCGCCGACCTTGGCGATGATGGTGCCGGCAAACCCGCCGACGCGGAATTTCAGACCCCTGAAATCCTCCATCGACTTGATCTCCTTCCGGAACCAGCCGCCCATCTGTGCGCCGGTCGAGCCGGTCGGGATCCCGACCGCGTTGTATTCCTTCAGGAGGTCGTTGAGCATCTCGGTGCCGCCGCCGAAGTGTAGCCACGCAATATGCGCGCGTGTGTTCAGCCCGAACGGCAGCGAGGTGCCGAAGGTGAAGGCGGGATTCTTGCCCCAGTAATAGTACAGCGCCGTGTTGCCCATCTCGACCGTGCCGTTGGAGACGGCGTCGAGCACCTGCAGGCCAGGGACGATCTCGCCGGCCGCGAACGGCTGGATCTGGAATTTGTTGTCGGTGGCCTCGGCCACGCGCTTGCAGAAATATTCGCAGCCGCCATAGAGCGTATCGAGCGCCTTCGGCCAGCTCGCCGCCAGCCGCCATCTCACTTCCGGCGAGCTTTGCGCGATGGCTGGCGCGGCCACGGCCGTGCTTGCTGCAAGACCGGCGCCTGTCACTTTCAGGAATTCACGACGTTTCATGCGTATCCCTCCAATGTGCCGATTGCTCGACTAAGGGAACGATCTTCGTGTCGTCTTGGCTTCGCCGATAACCGACGTTGTGATGTGACGATGTGAATGTGTCTGATGGCCCTTGAGGGCTCTTCGCGGGCGCCGTGCGTTGCGGCTCCGCCGATGAGGATGACGGCTCGCCCGGCGATAATCAAGAGACGTCGTAATGCTCGCAGTTGCGAAGGGCGTCAGGCCCAGGGCGATCCCGGCGGCGGCAAGCGCAGCCGCCGTATCTGTGCGCGACGCAAAGAGGCCCCGGATCATCTCCGCGGCCTCTCATTCCTTGGCCGTGTGGCTTGCTACCGCCTCACGTCTTGGTGCGCATCCGCGCCATGAAGCTGTCGTAGCTGAGCTCGGCGACCTGGGTCCACGGCAGCGAGTCGTTCTTGAACGCGTTCATGCTCGCCAGCATCTTGCCGAAATGCGGATTGGTCTTGGAGAGGTCGGCGTAGATCTCGTTGGCCGCGGTGTAGCAGGCCTCCAGCACTTCCTGCGGGAAGCCCTTGAGGATGGCGCCGTTGACGATCAGCCGCTTCAGCGCCGGCGCGTTGACCGCGTCGTATTTGCCGGTGATCCAGGTGAAGGTATCGCGCGACGCCGCGTCGATCGCCGCCTGGTAGTGCTTCGGCAGCGCGTTCCACTTCTCCATGTTCATGATGTTATGGCCCTGGCTCGTGCCTTCCCACCAGCCGGGATAGTAGTAGTACTTGGCGACCTTGGCGAAGCCGAGCTTCTCGTCGTCGTAGGGGCCGACCCATTCGGCCGCGTCGATCGTGCCCTTTTCCAGCGCGGGATAGATGTCGCCACCAGCGAGTTGCTGCGGCACTGCGCCGAGCTTGGCCATGATGGTGCCGGCGAAGCCGCCGATACGCATCTTCAGGCCCTTGAGATCGTCGACCGACTTGATCTCCTTCCTGAACCAGCCGCCCATCTGCGCGCCGGTCGATCCGGTCGGAATGCCGTAGACGTTGTGCTCCTTGAGCAGGTCGTTGACGAGATCCTGCCCGCCGCCCCACAGCAGCCACGAGATCTGCTGGCGCGTGTTCAGTCCGAACGGCAGCGCCGTCGCGAAGGTGAAAGCGGGGTTCTTGCCCCAATAGTAATAAAGCGCGGTATTACCGATCTCGACGGTGCCGTTCGAGACGGCGTCGAGCACCTGCAGGCCCGGCACGATTTCGCCGGCCGCAAACGGCTGGATCTGGAATTTGTTGTCGGTGATATCGGCGACCTGCTTGCAGAAATATTCGCAGCCGCCATAGAGCGTATCCAGTGCCTTCGGCCAGCTCGTGGCGTAACGCCACCGGATTTCGGGCGAGGATTGTGCGATCGCTGGCGCAGCGACGGCTGTGCTCGCGGCCAGGCTCGCGCCGGTCACCTTCAGAAAATCACGACGTTTCATGCGTACCCTCCGTAGTGCCGATGCTTCGACAAGGGGAACGATCTTGCTGTCGTTTATTCTTCGCCGAGGCTCGACGTTGTTTTGTTTGAGATTGTCAGCGTTTCCGAATGGCCCTGACGGGCTCTTTTTGTTGGAATTCCGATCATTGCGGTTCCGTCAGCAAGGATGACTGGTCGTTTCAGGATAATCAAGCCTCAAGCCTCCCTCGCAGGTGCGAATGCGGACCAGACGCAAGTCGCATTGACCCGCCATCTGCTACCGGATTGGGCAACAACAAAAGGGAGGCTCGCGCATGACGAGCAAGAAGGTGGTGGTCGCCGGCGCGACCGGTCTGGTCGGCAACGCCGCGTTGCGACACTTCGGCACATCCTGCGAGGTCGTGGCGCTGTCGCGGCGCAAGCCGCGTGATCTCTACGGCGCCCGTCACGTCGCCCTCGATCTCACCAGCGAAGCCGATTGCCGCCGTGCCGCGGCCGAGCTGAAGGGCACCACTCATCTGGTCTACGCCGCGCTTTATGAAGCGCCGCAGCTCGTCGACGGCTGGCGCGACCAGCAGCAGATCAAGACCAATGATGCGATGCTGCGCAATCTGATGGGCGCGCTCGAGCCTGTTGCGCCTGATCTCAAGCACGTCGCCCTGTTGCAGGGCACCAAGGCCTATGGCGTCCATGTCCGTCCGCTGACGGTGCCGGCCCGCGAAGGCCGCTCCGAAATGTACGAGCAGCCCAATTTCTACTGGGCCCAGGAAAACTTCCTGCGCGAGCTGCAGAAGGGCAAAGCCTCTGGTGAAAAGGCCTGGCACTGGAGCATTCTGCGCCCCGTGCTGATCGTCGGCCTCGCCATGGGCGGCGCCATGGACCTGATTCCGCCGCTCGGCGTCTATGCCGCGATGTTGCGCGAGCAGGGCAGGCCGCTCGATTTTCCCGGCGGCGCGCCGCGGGTGGCCCAGGCCGTCGATGTCGATCTCCTCGCACGCGCGATCGCCTGGTCAGGTGAGGCGAAATCGGCGCAGAACGAAGCGTTCAACGTCACCAATGGTGATGTCTTCACCTGGGAAAATATCTGGCCGGCAGTCGCGGACGCGCTGGAGATGAAGCCGGGCAAGCCGGTGCCCTTGTCGCTCGCAAAGGAATATCCGAGCTGGGGGGCGTCCTGGGACGCGCTGCGCCACAAGCACAGCCTGGTCTCGCCCGATCTTGCCGACTTCGTCGGTCTGTCATTCCAGTATGCCGACTACAGTATGCGCTATGGCCAGACCGAGACAGGGCCGCCCTCGATCGTCTCGACCGTCAAGATCAACCGCGCCGGTTTCACCGAAATGATGGACACCGAGGACATGTTCCGGAAGTGGTTCAGGCAGGCGAAGCAGGAGCGGCTGCTGCCGTGAAGCGCGGGACCGGATCGGTCGCCTTGGCGCGCGTCCTGTTGCGATGCGGAATCGTTCGGTGCCGGCGACGTCACGGGATGCCCACGGAGTCCTGAATTGAAAGATCCGGAGGCACAGGGCATCTTGCCCCCATGGTTGCGATCTCGATTCTCGTGGCGGTCATCGTCGCCGTCGCGCTGACGGAACGAAGCGTCGAACATCTGCCGTTTGCGGTCGCAGCTCTTCTCTTCAACGCCGCTCTGCTGCTGCTGTTTCTTGGCGATGCCGAGAGGGCGCTCCTGCTGTCCGGCATACTGGCGCTGGCGATCGCCGGCATCTCGATCGTTAAGTTCAATCACAGCGCGCTCAAGCTGACCGTGTCCGACCTGCCGCTGGCGTTTGCGGGCACGGTCCCGTTCTTCGTGCTGCAATACCCGCGCATGATGCTCGGGGTCATGGCGGGAAGCGCGCTATTCGCCTTTGCTGCGAGTGCGGTTCTGCTCTACGGAGCGGGATCTCCCCTTTCGATCACGCATCGAGTTCTATTGCTTTTGCTGATACTCTTTGCGTTCGTGAAGGCGTCGGCGTTCAAGGGGACGAGGCGGTTGCTCTTGAATCTGACGCAAGGGCGATGCTTCTACTCGACCTTTATGGCCTCGCTGGCAGATCCCGCTTGCTGGCGGCAGTTCGGCGCCTTGGCGCTGAGCGATATCGCGAACGAGCCGCTGCCGTTGCGGGACCCCACACCTGCACGTTCCGCCTGCTCTCCCGACATCATCGTCATCCAGCACGAGTCCGTTTTCGATCCGCGCATTTACGGGCTGCCGGTCGAACCTGCAGTCGAAGCCTTCCTGTCGCCTCGGGGCGGGGAATCCGGACGCCTGAACGTCGACATCTTCGGCGGCGGTTCATGGCAATCGGAATTCAGCCTTCTCACGGGTCTCTCGAGTGCGAGCTTTGGATCGAGCGCCTACTACCTCTTCAACAAGGGCGCCGGCCGCTTTCACAGCAGCCTGCCGCGTTCGCTGGCGTCGCTCGGCTACAAGACGGCATTGATCTCCAGCTGCCGCCGCGGCTTTCTCAGCTACGATAAATTCTACAGCTCGATCGGCATCGACGAGCGAATCTTCGCCGACGAACTTCCCTCGCCCTTCGACGTCAGGCACTTCGAGACGACGAATTCGGATGCCATGTTCCTGGGGGCAGCCATCGATGCGCATATCAGGGGTGTTGCCAGCGACCCGGCACCGAGATTTCTCTACATGCTGACCAACTTCAATCACGGTCCGCATACCCGGCAGCTGGTGCCATCGGGACAATTCGAGAGCGAGCGCGCCTTTGCCGCGGCGAGTTTCCCCGATGCCGGATATCCCGAATACTACGCACGACTGGCAGAGACCGCGTCCACCTGGCAAGCGCTTCGAGCCAGGCTGGCAAGCAGCTTCCCCGGGCGGCCTGTTCTCATCGTCCATTACGGGGACCATCAACCCGTGCTGACCAAGCAGATCGATCGACGCTTCCCGCGACCGGCAGATGGGCGGCGCTCGTTCGGTACATTCTACGCGATAGAAGCCTTGAACATCCCACACCTGCATCCGGCAAGGGGCGCCGATCTCGACATCGCATTTCTAGGAACGGTCGCCCTGCAACGCGCGGGCATTGCGCTCGACCCTGTCTTTGCCACGCGTGCGAGCCTGCTTGATGATTGTGGAGAGGCCTACTTCGCGTCATCCTCCGAACGGAAGCGTCGATTCCATCGCACGCTCGTGAATCTCGGCCTGATCGACCTGATGCCTAACGCCAGGCAGGCTCGCTAGCTCCGCCCGCCATGCACACCGCTAGGATTTCGGCGCAATGCCCGCGCATTTGGCCCGCTCCGCCTTCAACATCGCCCTCATCTTGGGGAAATACATCTCGTCGAGAGATGCCGGCATGTCCGCGCAGATGTACGGCAAATGATACCTGATGTCCTCTTCGAAGCTGCGGTGCCATTCCGGCTCGTCGTAGACTTCCACGATCTCGTCATAGGCGAACAGCATATGCGCGACGAAACTCTTGTAGCGGACCCATTCGGTCGGATTTGCTCGCAGCTTCTGGAGGTCCGGCTCGGAGAGCTCGGGGTATCGCAACGACGCTTCGCTGTAGGACATGTAAACCTGCCGCGCCGTCGCGATCCGCGCGTTGGCGCGAATGTTCCAGACCTGATAGGCGACGAAAATCAAGGCAACCGCCGAGACCACCGCGGACGCAATCTGCGCCGTGTTCCCGTGCGTGGCGGAAAACGTCGGCTTGGGCGGCTCGGGTTGTGCGGTCAGTGCAGCAACGACACTGCTTATCAGGAGGGTCAGTCGCTCGCTCATCACTGCTTGTCCAAGGCTCTCTAGAATCAACTGTCGGCCGGATATTAGACCAGTCGCGGTCGATCCGGTGACGTCGTTGCCGGTAACCTGATCAATCCGTAAATCGCTGCCGTTCTGGATGGCCACTCGGAAGCGGGTGTCCGAGCAAGCGCCTCGTCCTTCGAGACGGCTGCTTCGCAGCCTCCCAAGGATGAGGCTAAGCAGCATCGGCGTTCGTCGACTTTGCGACCACACACTCCACCCCCATCCTGAGGGCCCGCCGGAGGCGGGCGTCTCGAAGGATGCGCCACGGGCGAGTCTCCGCCCCAATCTTCTCTCTCCTTCCTTTGCGCAGTGGCTAAATTGGCACAGGCGTCCGCAAGAACGCCCCCCTCAACCTTCCGGTTGATGTGGCTCGCAGCGCATTTGACCACTCTCATGACGCACTGAGTATTCGATCACCTCTCCGCATCTGCCCTCACACAGGGACAGCCGAAACGCGGAACCGAGATCGCTGTCAAGTGCGTGAGGCAACTCGGGTGTATCTGCGGAGTATTTAGCAGGGACACCCCGTTCAATATTTGAGGGACGTGGAATGAAGACGATTGCTCTCGCTCTCGCTGCTGTTGCCGCTCTGGCGCTCGGCGCCCCCGGTGCCGAAGCGGCTGACATGGCCGTCAAGGCGCGTCCAGTCGCTGCTTTGCCGTCGTGGACCGGATTTTACGCGGGTATCAACGGCGGCGGAGCCTGGTCGGACCCGCCGTCCATGACCTATGTGGACCTTGCGAACATCGGCAACACGACCAATGCCTACGCTCCATCCACCATCAATCCGTCATCCTCGACCAGCGGGCTCGTAGGTCTGCATGCCGGCTATAATTGGCAGATTGCGCCCACCTGGGTCGTGGGCATTGAAGGCGACTGGGATTGGACAAACCTGAACGCCAGCGGCACCAACAATTTGTTCGGAGCCACGAACAATGCCGGTGCAACGTTGGGTCTTCTCAGGGACAACGTGACGATGCAATCCAAAGTCAATTGGCTTGCCAGCGTGCGCGGTCGCCTCGGCTATGCTTCGTCGAGCTGGATGCTCTACGGCACCGGCGGCGTTGCTTTCGCCGACATGGACTTCAACGCGCAGGTGCATTGCGTGGGCCCGGTCAATGGCGCGGGGACTCTCTGTGGTGCCCCGGGACAAGACATCAGGCCCACCGGATTCAATAGCACCCGGGTTGGATGGGTCGCGGGCGCTGGTTTTGAATATAAGCCCGTGTCCAATTGGATCTTCGGTCTCGAATATCTGTACTATCGCTTCGACGAAACCAGCACCGGAGGCGGCAACTGGACCTTTCCCGGCGGTGCTCCGGCGCCGTTCTACGCCTGCACGACTGCGGGACAGAACTGCGCCAAATTCTCCTACGGCGATATGAACGTGCAAACCGTGCGCGCGCGTGTGTCCTACCAGTTCAACAGCCCGACCGTGTCGCGATACTGATCTCGCCCGAAGCGGGAGACCTGAAAGCCCCGGCTGCGGCCGGGGCTTTTTTCTTTGTCGCGACGTGCTACGGGGCTCGTCGGCTTGCGACCTGATGACGCGCTCACCCCTCCTTCGCGAACGCCGTCTCCATCGCCTTTCTCGTCTTGATCGTCTCGTTGTTCGCGTCGAACTCGACGTCGCTCCAGCGTACAATCTGGCCATGGGCGATGTCGTGCTTCAGCTTGAGGCGGTGCGCGAGGCCGATCGGCAGGGCGCTGGCCTTCAGGCTCGCGGCCGCCGGCACCAGCTTGCCCCACACCGTGTAGCCGCCTTCGCCGTCCAGCATCTCGCCGGCGCGCAGGTTGCGCTTGGCGACGGAGGCGACGTCGCCACGGAAGCCGTAGGGCTGGCCGGTCGGCTCGCCGCGCAGCGCGGCGGAGAGCACCGAGATGTTCAGCTCGAGCCCGATCAGGTGGTACGGCTTGTACATCGCGGCGAACCGCCCGCTGGAATCGGTCTTGAGGCCGTATTGCCTGAAGCAATCCGCCGCATAGTCGTTCGGCGCCTCCAGCACGACGTAGACGCCCCAGCGCAGGTCGCGAAACACCGGTCGTCCGTCGCGCTCGAGCGAGGAGACGACCTCCACGACGCCGGACCGCTCCAGCACGCCGCCCTTGTCGGCGGGGCGCATGATGTGCGGGAGGTCGTCGACGCCGCAGGGGGGAAACAGCAGGCCGCCTGCGGGGACGTCGAGACCGCAGGCATTCGCGATCGCGGCCATCTCGATCGCAGATTTTGTGCCGTCGAGGAAGGAGTTGAACATCTGCGGGTTCATGCCGGCCGACTGTGCCTCGCCGGCGGTGAGGCCGTAATGCTGCCAGACGCCGTCGGGCGTCACGTCGTGATAGGCCGGCAGATATTTCGTGCCCTTGCCGGCGGCGACGACGCGGAATCCCGTCGCGCGCGCCCAGTCCACCATCTCCGCTGTCAGTGCCGGCTGGTCGCCATAGGCGAGCGAGTACACCACGCCCGCTTTCCGCGCCTCCTCTGCGAGCAGCGGGCCTGCCAGCACGTCGGCTTCGACATTGACCATTACGATATGCTTGCCCGCCGCGATCGCCGCGCGGGCGTGGCGGATGCCGACGGCCGGGTTGCCGGTCGCCTCCACCACAACATCCATCGCGCCGCCGGCGATGGCGCGCGCGCCGTCATCGGTGAACACGGTCTTGGCGATCAGCTCGGCGCTCCAGCCGACAGTGCGGCACGCTTCGCGCGCGCGTTCGCGGTCGATGTCGATAATGATGGGGACTTCCAGCCCCGGCGTGTGCGGCACCTGCGCCAGAAACATCGAGCCGAATTTGCCGGCGCCGATCAGCGCGACACGGACAGGCTTGCCGGCGGACGCGCGGGCCTGGAGAAGGCGGAAGAGGTTCATGGGGAATGTCCTGCGAAACTATCATGTCCCGGACGCGCTGCAGCGTGCAACGCTGCTGCGCAGAGCCGGGACCCAGAAAGGGAAACTATCCGTGCGGCATGGGCCCCGGCTCAGCAGCGCATCGTCGAAGAGACGCTGCGCTGCGTCCGGGGCACGAGACCTGTTTACTCCGCCGCCTGCCGCGGCGCCCGCGCCAGCCGCACCAGCGCGTCATCGTCCACCGTCTTGATCGGGGCAAAGTCGCGATGCGCGATATACTCCGGGCGTGTCGGCGTGCGGATGTAGTTCGAGACCGCGTTCAGCGTCAGGTACACGATCTTGCGCGGGTAGGGCGTGATGTTGCCGGCCGATCCGTGCACCAGATTGCCGTGGAACATCAGCATGCCGCCGGGCTTGCCGGTCGGCGCGACGATGCCGCCCTGCTTGACGAGGCGCGTCACGGTGTCCTCGTCCAGCGTCCAAAGCGGGTAGGACGTGGTGGAGAGATCATGTGACGCTTGAAGATCGCCCGCATTCTGGCTGCGCGGCACCAGCATCAGGGGCCCGTTGATCGGCATCACCTCGTCGAGGAAGATCGCAATGTTCATCGCGCGCGGCTCGGGCATGCCGTCGTCGCGCTTCCAGGTGCCGTAGTCCTGGTGCCACTGCCAGACGTCGCCGGTAAAGGCCGATTTCGCGTTGATCTTGAACTGATGCATGTAGACCGGCTCGCCGAACAGCTGCTCGACCGGATCGATCATGCGCGGATGCGCGCCGAGCACGCCGAAGGCGTCGTTGTAGAGATGCGCGGCAAACGCCGTGCGCGGCGCGCCGCTCTTCTCGCGCCAGACCTCGGGCCGGTTGGCGTCATAGATGCCGACCGCCTCGCGCGCGAGGAAATCGACTTCCTCCTGGCTGAACAGCTCGGGCAGGAACAGCCAGCCCTCGCGGTGGAAGAACTCCAATTGCTCCTGAGACAGTTTCATGGGTCGTCCTCCTTGGTTTTGTCGTCTTGTTGTTTTCGCTCGTCATGGCCGGGCTTGACCCGGCCATTCACGTCTTTGCTCCACGTCCAAGAAAGAACGTGGATGCCCGGGACTAGCTCGGGCATGACGACTGCGGGCTTGGCTTCTACGCCGCCGCTTCCTCCGTCGCCCTCAATCTCTCCTCGGTCATTCGTCCCGCCGTCTGAGCATGCGCCAGCGCGGCGCGTTCGGCCGCGCTCGCATCGCCCGCGAGAATGTATTTCGCGATATCGGCATGCTCCGCCCAGGCGCTGCCGCGATAGTCGAGCTCGGAGAGCACCGTCGCCATCGAGCGGCGCATATGCGGCCATTGCGGCGCGATCGTCTCCTCGATCACGGGATTGCCGGCGAGCTGATAGATCGCGCGGTGAAAATCGACGTCGAGCACGATCAGCTCGGCCAGCGGCGTGTTGCGGTCGATGCGCCGTCCGGCGGCAAGCGCTGCGTCGAGCCGCGCGCGTCCGGCTGCGTCGTTGCCTGCGCGTTCCGCGGCAAGCCGCGCCGCGAGCGCATCGATGGCGCCGCGGACTTCGTAGAGCTGACGGATGCGCGAGGGGTCGAGCTGGGTGACTTCAAAACCTCGCTTGCCGCTCTCGGCGACGAGGCCCTGCCGGTGCAACAGATGCAACGCGTGCGACACCGGCTGGCGCGAGACGCCGAGCTTGTCGGCCAGCTCGTTCTGCCGGATGCGCTGGCCCGGCTGCAGCGTGCGGTCGGAGATCGCCTCCAGGATCCGCGCATAGACCTGGTCGATCAGGTTCGGAAGCGGGTCGAGAGGGATCACGCCGGCGGCTCCGAAGCTCGAAGGGAATACGGAATTCCGTATTCGAAGGTACTCCGGGAGGGGCTGCGGGTCAAGAGCACTTGGGGACGAACTAACTCATTGAAATTGCTGAGTTCGTCTACTGTGCATGGGGTTGTTTTCGCACAATTGGGCCAGCGCTATTCCGCCAGAAACGCCGCGACGACCTCGCCGAACTCCAGCGGCGCCTGCTCGAACATCCAATGACCGGCGTTCGGAATGACGGCTGTTTGCGCGCCCGCGATGTGCTCGGCGAGGACGCGCCACATCACCGAGAGGCTGCCGGTGGTGGCGCCACCGCCGATCAGCAGCGTCGGCGTCCTGATCGCCTGTGCATCGGCGAGCGTGTAGGACCGGCGCTGCTCGTTGATCTGGCCGAGGAAGGTCAGCGTATTGTCGCGCAATTGCTGCTTGGCCGCCGCCGGCACGCGCCGCCAGGAGCCGTCGCCTTCGATGCCCTCGAAGAAATTCTGCAATGCGCCCTCGATATCGCCCGCGCGAATCATCTCGACCGAGCGAATCGTCTTCGCGGCGAGCGGCGGATGCGCAGGCGTGCCTTGGGGCGGCGGCAGGCTGGTATCGAGATCGCCGCCCGGCTCGGACAGTACCAGCTTGCGCAACAGGTCGGGCCGCGCCTGCGCGACGCGAAACGCGATATGGCCGCCGCGCGAATGACCCATCAGATCGACCGGGCCGGGCTGGACCTGCTCGATGAAGGCGATCACATCGGCGACGTGTTGCGCCATCTTGTAATCATCGCCGGCGCCGTCCCAATGCGCGGGGAAGAAGTGCCGCAGGCTGACCGAAATCACGCGATGGGATTTGGACAGCGGACCAAGCACCGAATACCAGGTGCGGAAGTCGCCGAGCGTGCCGTGCACGCAGACCAGCGGATGACCCTGGCCGACTTCGAGATAGGCCATGTCGTAATCGTTGACGCGAAAACTTTGCATGATCAGCTTGCCAGAAAATCGAGGACGACTTCGGAATATTTCTGCGGCGCCTGCTCGAACATCGGGTGCGTCGCGTTCGGGATGATCGCCGTCCTGGAATAGGGCACATGCGCGGCGAGTGCGTGCAACACCTTCGGCAACAGGCCCTTGGTGCGCGCGCCGAGAATGAACAGCGTCGGCATCCGGATCGATTCCGCATCCGCCTTCGAGAATGGCGGGCGGTTGTCGCGAACCTGGCCGATCAGGGTATAAGCATTGTCGCGCAGGTTCTGCTTCACCATCGCCGGCAGCCGCGGCCAGGTGCCGGCGCCTTCCAGCGTGTCGACGAAAACTGCAAGGCCGCCGTCGACGTCGCCGGCGGCGATCTTCTCGGCCGAGGCCGTGAACCGCGCCAGCAGCGGCGAGGGACCGCCGGCGTAATCGGGATCGAGGCTCGCATCGAGCTCGCCGCCGGGTTCGGCCAGAATCAGACGCCGCAGCAGATCCGGCCGCTGCTGCGCCACGCGGAAGCAGATGTGGCCGCCGCGCGAATGGCCCATCAGATCGACCGGCCCGAGGTCGAGCTTCTCGATGAAGGCGATGACGTCACTGACATGCTGGGCGATCGAATAGGTGTCCCCGACACCGTCCCAGCGATCGGGAAAGAAGTGCCGCAGGCTGACGACGATCATCCGGTGCCGCTCGGTCAGCGGACCCAGCACGCAGCCCCAGACGCGGAAGTCGTTGAGCGAGCCGTGCACGCAGACCAGCGGCGGCCGGCCCCTCTCCTCGCCCACGTCGAGATAGGGCATGTCGTATCCGTTGACGTGTAGGCTTTGCATGGTTGGCTCGCGAAAAGGTGAGGCGGAACTCCTGTGCAAGATTCCCGGAAACCGGGTGGATCGCAACTATTTCCAAGCCTAGATTTGACGGCCGATCACATTGGGGGCATGCGACGAAGACGCAAGCCTGGGAAACAAGACATGACCGACCAGCATTTTGCCCTGTTCGACACCAAGATCGGCCTCTGCGCCATCGCCTGGGGCCCGCGCGGCATCAACGGCACGCAACTGCCGATGGGCGGCGAACGGAAGATCCGCAGCCGCATCAGCCAGCGCCACGCCGATGCCACCGAAGCCGAGCCGACGGCAGAGGTGCAGCACGCGATCGACCGCATGACGAAGCTGCTTGCGGGCGAGCCCGACGATCTCGCCGATATCGAGCTCGATCTCGACGGCGTGCCCGATTTCAACCGCGGTGTCTACGAGATCGCCCGCGCCATTCCGCCCGGCAGGACCGTCACCTATGGCGACATCGCCAAGCAGCTCGGCGGCGTCCAGCTGTCGCGCGACGTCGGCCAGGCGCTCGGCCGCAACCCGTGTCCGATCGTCGTGCCTTGCCATCGCGTGCTGGCAGCCGGCAACAAGCCGGGCGGCTTCTCGGCCAATGGCGGCGTGGTGACGAAGTTGAAAATGCTGGAGATCGAAGGCGCGCTGGTGAACCACACGCCGAGCCTGTTTGATTGAGGCTGCACCGGCGCGGTAGGGTGGATTAGCCGAAGGCGTAATCCACCACTTCTCGGGCAGCGACAAAAGAGGTGGATTACGCTTCGCTAGTCCACCCTACGAGACCTCCTCAAATCTTCGCCGCCGCCTTCGGCCAGTACCTGTCGCGCAGATGCCGCTTCACCAGCTTGCCTGTCGGCGTGCGCGGCAGTTCGGCCTCGAAATCGATCGAGCGCGGACATTTGATCGCCGACAGCCGCGTCTTGCAGTAGGCGATGAGATCGGCCTCGAGCGCCTTTCCGGCACGCGCCATGTCGTGCGGCTGCACCACCGCCTTCACCTCTTCGCCCATCTCCTCGTTCGGCACGCCGAACACGGCGACGTCGGCGATCTCGGGGTGGGTGATGAGCACGTCCTCGGTCTCCTGCGGGTAGATGTTCACGCCGCCGGAGATGATCATGTAGGACTTGCGGTCGGTGAGGAACAGGAAGCCGTCCTTGTCGAGATAACCGACGTCGCCGAGCGTCGACCAGCCCTTGGCGTTGTAAGCCTTCTTCGTCTTCTCGGGGTCGTTGTGATAGGTGAAAGCCGGTGTGTCTGCGAAGTAAACGGTGCCGATCTCGCTCGCCGGCTGCTCCTCGTCGTTCTCGTCCAGAATCTTGATCTTGCCGACCACGGCGCGGCCGACGCTGCCGCGATGCTCCAGCCATTGCTGCGAGTTGCAGACGGTGACGCCGTTGCCTTCCGAGCCCGCGTAATACTCGATCAGGATCGGTCCCCACCACTCGATCATCTTCGCTTTCACGTCGACCGGGCAGGGCGCGGCGGCGTGGATCGCGCCCTTCAGCGTCGAGACGTCGTACTTGCCGCGGACGTCGTCCGGCAGCTTCAGCATGCGCACGAACATGGTCGGAACGAGCTGGGATTGGGTCACCTTGTATTTTTCGACGAGCCTCAGGAAGTCCTCGGCGTCGAAATGCTCCATGATGACCGAGGTGCCCCCGAGCACGATCGCCATCATGTTGAAGCGCAAGGGAGCTGCGTGATAGAGCGGCGCCGGCGACAGGTAGGTGCTGTCGGCATTCATGCCGCACATGTCGGCGCAGAGCACGCGCAGGAAGGCGTTCGGTACGTCGATCTTGTTGCCCTCGAAGGCCTTCTTGATGCCCTTCGGCCGGCCGGTCGTGCCCGATGAATAGAGCATGTCGTAGCCGGCGACTTCATCCGCGATCGGCGTCACCGGCTGCACGGCGGCCTCCTTGTCGTAGGAGCGGAAGCCGGGCAGGGGATCGTCGACCATGTAGAACACCGGCTCGCCGGGCGCACCCTTGACCAGGTCCTTGATCTGGTCGGCGCATTTCGGCGTGGTGATCACGACCTTGGCGCCGCAATCACCGATGATGTAGTCGATCTCGTCCTGCTTCAGGTAGCGGCTGATCGCGGTGTAATAGAGCCCGCTCCGTTGTGCCGCCCAGCAGATCTCCATGAACGCGAGCCGGTTCTCCATCAGCAGCGCGATGTGGTCGCCGGCCTTCAGGCCGAGCGAGCGGAACAGCTGCGCGCCCTGGTTCGAGAGCTCATCGAGTTCGCGATAGGTGATCGCCTTGCCGGTCCCCGCCATCCGATAGGCGATCTTGTCGGGCGTGGTCCTGGCGTAGACGGACGGATGGGTCATGGCGTTTCCTCAAAATGATAATGGCGAGTAGCGAGTGGCGAATAGGGAAGGGCAAACCGCTCTCCGCCTACGCACCATTCGCTACTCGCCACTCACGACCTGTTTTTTGTTTTTCTTACAGTCGTTCGACGATCGTCACGTTGGCCATGCCGCCGCCTTCGCACATGGTCTGCAGGCCGTAGCGCTTGCCGCGTTGGTGCAGGGCGTGGACCAGCGTGGTCATCAGCTTGGTGCCGGAACCGCCGAGCGGATGGCCGAGCGCGATGGCGCCGCCGTTGACGTTCAGGCGCGCCGGATCGGCGCCGGTGGTCTTCAGCCAGCCGGTCGGCACCGAGGCGAAGGCCTCGTTGACCTCGAACAGGTCGATGTCGTCGACCTTCATGCCGGCCTTCTCCAGCGCCTTCTTGGTGGCGTGCAGCGGCGCGTCGAGCATGATGACGGGGTCGCCGCCGGTCATGGTCATGTGGTGGATGCGCGCCAGCGGCTTGACGCCGAGCTGCTTGAGGCCGCGCTCGTTGACGACCATCACGCCGGAGGCGCCGTCGCAGATCTGGCTGGCGCTGGCCGCGGTGAGCTTGCCGTTCTCGGCGATCAGCTTGACACCCTTGATGCCGTCGAGCGTGGCATCGAAGCGGATGCCTTCGTCGATGTGATGGGTATCCTTGGAGCCGTCGGCACGGCTGATCTCGAGCGGCACGATCTCCTTCTTGAAGTGACCGGCCTGGGTCGCTGCGATCGCGCGCTGATGGCTCTGGAAGGAGTATTCGTCGAGATCATCCTTCGACAGGCCGTACTTCTCGGCCATCATCTCGGCGCCGGTGAACTGGCTGAACACGATGTTCGGATACTTCGCCTCAATGCCCGGGCTCTTGTAGTGGCCAAAACCGTTCTTGGCGGCGAGCTGCGAGGAGAGACCCATCGGCACGCGCGTCATCGATTCCACGCCGGCGGCGATGACGACGTCCATGGTGCCGGACATCACGGCCTGCGCCGCGAAGTGCAGCGCCTGCTGCGAGGAGCCGCACTGACGGTCGATCGAGGTGCCCGGCACGCTTTCCGGCAGCTTCGAGGCCATGATCGCGTTGCGCGCGACGTTGTTGGACTGCTCACCGACCTGCATCACGCAGCCCATGATCACGTCCTCGACCAGCGCGGGATCGACCTTGGTGCGATCGACAAGTTCGTCCAGCACCTTGGCGGCGAGATCGGCCGGATGCCAGCCGGCGAGGCGGCCCCCCTTGCGCCCGCCCGCGGTACGCGCAGCGGCGACGATGTAAGCCTCGGCCATTTCGGTCTCTCCCATGATTGTTCTTGGATCAGGTTGGGTTGTCGGGGGCGGATTTAAGGGGCGCGATATCGTTTAGTCAATCGATCAATTAACTCTTGTGATGAGGCGCTGCTTCGGCTTATCTGCGGCCCGCCTCAAGCGGCGAGAACAGGGATTTCCGTGACTACCAGCGTACCGAACAAGCTCCCCAGCGGGAAAAATTCCACGGCAGAGAAATTGCTCGTGGCCGCGAGCGAGCTGATGATCGAACGCTCATCGATCGAGATCTCGCTCTCCGACATCGCCCAGAAATCGGGCGCCAATGCCGCGCTGGTCAAATATCATTTCGGCAACAAGGATGGCCTGCTGCTGGCGCTGCTCGCGCGCGATGCCGCCACCGAGATGTCCAATCTCGAATATCTGCTGGCGCAGCAGATCACCTCGACAGCGAAGCTGAAGCTGCACATCGCCGGCATCATCCGCGCCTATTACCGGTTCCCTTATATGAACCGGCTGATCCACTATCTCTTGCATGAGAGCGTGGCCGGCTCCGCCGACGAAGTCTCGAAATTCTTCGTCGCGCCGCTGCTCGACTTCCATCGCCGCCTGCTCGCCGAGGGCGTCAGCCGCGGCGAGTTCCGCGCCACCGATCCGGTGCTGTTTTACACCAGCCTGATCGGCGCCTGCGATCATCTGTTCTTCGGCCGGCACGCGATGTCGCGCGCGACCGGCGTCGGTCCTGTGACCGATGACGTCTGCCGGCAATACATCAAACATATGGAAACGCTGATCTGCGGCGGCATCCTCACGCAAGCCGGGGAAGCTGCCGCGGCCGGATAATCCGGCCATCGCTCGTCAATCAGAACACTTGCAAAGTCTAGAGAAGAAACGCCCAAGGAAAGGTAGCCTGTCATGGAATTGAAAGACGTAGCCGTTCTCATCACCGGTGGTGGCTCGGGTCTGGGCGAAGCGACCGCCCGCGCCATGGCGGCCAAGGGCGCCAAGATCGGCGTGATCGACCAGAACAAGGACAACGCCGAGAAGGTCGCTGCCGAGGTGAAGGGCGTCGCGCTTCATGCCGACGTCACCAGCGAAGAGCAGATCAAGGCTGCGATCGCGAAGGCGGAAGCCGCGCATGGCGTGGCCCGCGTACTGATGAACTGCGCCGGCATCGGCGGCTCGCAGCGCATCGTCGGCCGCGACGGCGTCTATCCGCTCGAGAAGTTCGCGCGCATCATCAACGTCAACCTGATCGGCACCTTCAACTGCCTGCGTCTGTTCGCCGAACGCCTCGTCACCATCGAGCCGGTCGGTGAAGAGCGCGGCGTCATCATCAACACCGCTTCGGTCGCCGCTTACGAAGGCCAGATCGGCCAGATCGCCTATTCGGCTTCGAAGGGCGGCGTCGTCGGCCTGACGCTGCCGGCCGCGCGCGACCTTTCCAGCCAGAAGATCCGCGTCAACACCATCGCGCCCGGCCTGTTCTTCACGCCGCTGCTGATGGGCCTGAACGAGGAAGCGCGCAAGAGCCTGGGCGCCCAGGTGCCGCATCCCTCGCGCCTCGGTGATGCCAAGGAATACGGCGCGCTCGCCGTGCACATCGTCGAG
>Ga0207426_1001468_pt1 | contig 19420 bp, 17 predicted proteins | sample AraplaMF_Cvi_mMS_FD_184265 | JGI IMG/M metagenome (GOLD analysis project Ga0207426, IMG submission 184265) | Arabidopsis root microbial communities from the University of North Carolina, USA - plate scrape MF_Cvi_mMS (SPAdes) (version 2) | ecosystem: Host-associated > Plants > Roots > Endosphere... | reverse complement strand
GACCGGCACGCCCGGCTGACGCAGGCCGTCCTGCGCGGCGACATCGAGGCCCGCGAGCCAGATGCCGGTGCCGTGCTGGCTGCGCTGCGTGAGCACCTCCGCGAAAATCTCGAAATGCGTGAGCGCGGCCTGGAAATACAGCTTCAGGAGCGCATGGCGGCGCTGCGCCCGGGCCACGTTCGCCGGCGTGGCCGCGAGCGTGCGCAACTGCCGCAGAAATTGCGCGATGCGCTTGCGCAGTTGCTGGCGGGCCGCCTGCATGTGCCGTTCGATGGCGCCCATCGCTTCGTCGCTGACGTTGGCGGCGGGCACCATCGGCATCTGCAGGGCATACGGGAGTTGCGCGTCGAGCCGTGCCCGGATGCCGAGCACCTCCTGTTCGAGCAGACGCAGCGCTTCTTCACACGAGTTCATCGCACTCGAGCCTCGCGGTTCAGTACGCCGTACGGCGCGGGCCCAGATAGAGGATGATGGCCCGCCCGTTGCGCGAACGACGCCATTGCCCGCTGTGAGGCATCGCGACCTGCGTATGCGTGCCGCAGTTCGGGCAAGGCGCGCTCGCGGCGGGCGCGGAGCCCTCGTAGGCCGATGCGGTTGCGGCGCCGTCGTAGTACCCGCCCGGCGCATAGCGCTGGCCGGGATAGCGGCGCGCGGGGGCACCGAAGATCGCCACAGGCGCCTGGCGCGCGGCCGCGATGCCGTTGCGCGAGATCGCGCGCATTGCCGGCACGAGTCCCGGCGCAACCTGACGCGCGGCGCGCAGGAACGCGATGCGCGCCGCGCGGGCGGGCGGTACGTGCGCGGGCATCGACGCGAGATGCTGGGTCGCATGCTGGCCGATGCGCACGAGACGGCGCGCGACTTCGAACTCACGATCCTCGTTGCTGAGCCCTTCCAGTTCGAGACCCAGCGCGCTGCCGGCCATGCTCGCGAGCTTGCCGCCGATCAGCCCGCCGGCTCCGGGCACCACGAAGTTGCCGAGCGCACTGCCGACGATCGGCAACGCGGACTTCGCCGCGGAGCGCAGGATGCCGCCGAGCGCCTTGCCCGCGGACGACTTCGCGAAGTTCGTCGCCGCGCGTCCGACGGACTTGATCAACCCGCCGAGAAACTGTTCCATCTCCTGTTCGTTGCTGACGGCGAGCAGTTCGGCGGCGAGTTCCATCTCCTGCATTTCGCCCGAGACTTCGCCTTCGAATTCGTTCTCGAACTCGCTTTCGCCGACTTCGAACTCGGTTTCGAACTCGCCTTCGCCCTCGAATTCCTGAGCCGTCTCGCCCGCCGCTTCAGCCGACAATTCCTGCTCAAACTCGTTATAGCCGGGGCCCCATCCGGTGGGCCGGGAACTTCCGATATCGTGCATTTTGTCGCTCCTTTTGCGCTGTTTGGCGAGACTCGAAGCTCGCACGCACTTCTGTTTGCGAAGGTCGTGCCAGTTTGAAGAAACGCGCCAAAGCCTTGTCGCGCAAGGGGTTAGACGATGAGCGCTGGCAATGCCGGCGAATGCCGCTTCGCTTGATGCGGGGATAACGGGGGCGAGCCGCGAAGCGTGCTTCGCATGGCGGCAGAGGGGTTTTCGCGGGGTGCGGGAAAAAGGCGCGCGCTTCTGGTTAGCGCGGCGTCTTGACAGCATCCATCAAAATGGACTGATGCCTGACATGCCGCCGTCGACTGCGAGGTCGGCGCCTGTCATGTAGCGCGATGCATCGGAAGCAAGAAAGAGAATGGCTGCGGCGATTTCGGCGGGGTCGGCGGGCCGCTTCATCGGAATTACGCGAGACCATTCCAGCAGTTGCGCTTCCGACATGCCGAGGCTATCGAATATAGGCGTATTGGCCACGCCCGGCGAAATGCTGTTGACGCGTATGCCGGACTCGACGAACTCCGCCGCGAAACTCTTTGCAAGCGAAACGACCGCCGCCTTCGACGCACAGTACGCAGAAAAATTCTTCGTGCCCTGATGGGCCGCAAGCGACGCAACGAGAATGATCGACGCCGGTCTCGCGAGAAACGGCAGTGCCTCGCGCACGGTGGCGTAGACCCCGCCGACGTTGGTATCGAACACTTCGGAGAACTGCGCCAGCGACGTGTCGCGCACCGGCGTTTGACGGGATACACCCGCATTAGCGACGACGATATCGACATTCGATTGGAAGTGGCCGACTGCCGTCTCGTATAACCGACGCATGTCGTCGGGAACCGCGGCGTCGGCGACGACAGGCAGCGCGTTCCTGCCGAGCTTGTGCGCGGCACGTTCGAGTTTTTCCGCGTTACGTCCGCTGATGACCACGCGCGCGCCTTCGGCAAGGAATCGTTCGGCGGCGGCGAGGCCTATGCCACTGCCGCCGCCCGTCACGACTGCCAGCGCATCCTTCGATAACATGGTGTCATCCCCGCAGGTTGACGACCAATGCGCGGCCTGATCGGATGGCGCGCGTCGTATGGCCTGTGCCGTTCATGTCACCGGCAATGAATATCGCGCCTGCTGCAAAACGTTGCGCGGCGTCACTGCCTTGCACGGTGATTTCGAGTTCCCCCTCGAGGACGACGACGTACTGTCTGCATGGCGGGTTGTGCCAGCCGAGCACATAGTCTGCGTCGAACTCATGCACGAGCACGCTTTCGCACGGCTGCGGCGCCGATAACGACACGGCGACGCCATTGAATATCACGGGGCTTGCTTCGAATGTGTGGACGGTTCTGAACGACGAGTGGCCGTCGTGGCCGGTGTATATCTCGGTGCATTTCATCGTCTCTCCTCTCGGCACGCCCACGGACAGGCAGAAGCACTTGTGGAAATGCGCAGACGAATTCGCGCTTTCGTCGACTGCTTATGGTGTGGAATCGAAGTCTAGGCGGCGAGAAGGAAAAATCAATGCGGACGTCATTGAACCGGACGCCGGCGGCTAGAGGCTACCGTTTCCTGCGAGTCGATCGAAGAATCGAGCGATTTCCCTGCTCGCCCGCGGTCCGCGGATGTCCGTGTGGGTTCCATCGGGATGGCCTCCCGACCATGCATGACCCAGCCCGTGCACGATCCACTGCTCGCCGATCAATACACCGCCACGATCATGAAACTCGTGTCGGGTATAAGCGTGGCCGCCCTCCTCCTGGGCGACGTGGACTACGGATGACGTCACCGTGTCGTCAGACATGCCATGCAATAGCTGACTCATCGACACGATCTGTTCGCTGTTACGCGGATGCACGGTGTCGTCGGCATCGCCGTGAAAGACGATCAGCGGCACGGCGCGCGGCGTGGCTCGCCCGGACGACGCTTGCGGAAGGCGCACCTTTCCCTTGCCGTCATTCATCGCGCAGAGTGCCGCCAGTTGCTCGTCGGCGACGCCGAATGCCAGCCCTGAATGAATCGCCGCGGCAGCGTACAGTTCAGGATGAGTCACGGCGAGATTGACGGCCAGCGCGCCACCGGCCGACATGCCTGCAACATAAATGCGCGCGCGATCGACGTTATACATGTCCGCGACCTCGCGCGTGAGCGCCGCGATCGCCGCCGCTTCGCCCGATTCGCGTGTCTGATTCGCCGGCAGGAACCAATTCCAGCATTTCAGTGGATTCGAACTCTCCGGCTGCTCCGGATAAACGACGATAAAGCCATTCTCTTCGGCAACGATGTTCATTCCGGTCCCTGACGCGAAGTCGTCCGAGTCCTGTTGCGCACCGTGGAGCATGACGATCATCGGTAACGGACGACCATCGTGTGCACCGGGAATGTAGACCTTGAATCGATACGTCTCGTTGCCATGCTCGAAATGTTTGCTCAACCAACGATGAGCGGTCGCTTCGGGCACGAGCGTTTCGGCGTGGGAGGCGGTCGCGCTCACTCGCGCGACCGGCGTGTCGCTGCGCGGCGGGTCATCTTTGGCATGCGCTGTGTGCGCTTCGCTCTCCGACTGCAATGGAGTTGCGGGTGCCGCGATCGCGGTCTCGGCGTTGTCGAATAACTGTGCCGTGAGACCGACGATTTCGCGAGGGAAGAACGACCAGAACGAGTCGTGCGCCCACGCAAGGGGATGGAAGGGATTCATCGATTTTCCCCGTGGGGTCGGGCGGAATAAAAAACCCGCTTGGTGCGGGCTTTGAACATCATTGGCGGCACGTCAGGTTGATGACATGCATTAGCGCTTCGAGTCGGCTTTCGAAGGCCGGAGTGCCTTTTCGGATTCGCTGATCGCCTCGGCGCCGGCATCCGCAACATCGGTCGACGTCCTGGCGATATCCGAAAGGAGTGCGAGCGGCTTCTGCGAAACAGAATCAGTCACCCCTTTCAACTCAAAGCCGAACTGCTTGAGCGGGCCACTCGCTTCATTGAGGATATCCGTCTGAGTCGCACGAACGATCTGCAAGAAGTGCCTTGAATATGCGGCCGCTTTTTCGGGCATCTCGGCAAGCAGCGTAGTTTGCCAGTTCAGAAAGTCGCCCGGTTTCGCCTTCGGGCCCGCACCGGCGACCGCTGCGCTTTCTTCGAAAACGGTCTTCACGGTCTGAACGTTCAGTTCGGCAAGCTGCTGAAGCCCGCCCACATAGCGCTTGGTGATATTCACGAGAACTTGCACGTTGGCTGCCGGGAATGCGAATGTCTGATTAGGGAAAGAAGGAAACATTGATGCTCCTGAAATGAGATTCGACGGGACGCCGTATTTATGACCGAAATGGTTTTTGCTGCACTGCAATATACAGGACCATCATACGGCACTTTCGGCTATCGTCAAGCGCGTATTCTCGATTTCGTCTTTCCGCTCATCAGTGGGTCGAAGCTCGCCGCATTACATCTGACGAATATCATCGTTCGGATCGCTTAATATTTTTTGCTCATGCGATTTCGAAGGCCGCGAGACGGCGCGGGCGCGCATGGACCGTCGCCCACGGCGCCCGCCATGGCGTTGTTCAGCGCGCCACCAATACGAACGGTGCGAGACCGTTGTACGTTGCGCCGCTGGTGAATGACCGCAGTCCGAGGTCCGTGCTCCGGTACTTGCCGTCCGCCCGCTGCTTCAACTGATTGACCGACCAAACGCCGCTTCGCTCGAGGAGAATGGACCTGTTGATCGGATCGTATTGCATGTATGCCACCATGCTCGGTGAATTCAGCAAGGTCGTGCGGGTTCTGCTCGTCACGTCATAGAGGATGATCGGACTCGGGCTCGTGTCGTTGTCGTCGGCAAAGAGAATCTGCTGGTTATTGATGGCCGTGAGGAATCTCGGTTTTTTTTCCGGCAGATCGGTCAGCACGCGCGTAATGCCGCTCCCGAGATCCATTTCGGTCAGGCTGCCCGCGGCCTGAACGGACGCAAAGCTCACGAAATAAGCCTTTTTCGCATCGTCGGTCACGGTAAATTCGCCGCTCATCGTGCTCGACGCCGAACCCGCCGGATAGCCGCCCACGATGTACCCGCTGGCCGTCTCGATGCGCAGAACTTCCAGCCTCGCTCCCGGCGCGCTCGCCAGCGCGTAGAGGTGTTCGTCGTCATTCTTCGCCGTCACTACCTTGATGAGGCTGAAGTCCTTAGGCAGCACCAGCTTCCTGAGTAGCGCGCCTGACTCGGTGTCGATGACGTTGATGATGTTCTTGCTCGATAGATAGACCTGTTTCCCATCCGGCGCAGGCTCGAGGCTATATCCGGTGGAGGTCGTCAGCAATGGACCGATGGGCGTGACGTGCAGAACCCTGTTGGTTGCGGTGTCGATCGTGGCGAGATCGATCGACGTCGGATTTCTCTCCAGAAGCACGTGCAGCCGTGTCCCGTCCAGGCTGGCGAACATCTGATCGACCTGTTTATAGTCGCCCGTCAGCGAAAGATCGATCGAAGCCTTGGCGACGCGCGAAGCGAGATCGTACGCGGTCACCCGAGCCGGGGCTTGGGCGCGCGTCAACGTGTACACGGTTTCGGTGCGCCGCGGGGGTCCGTAGTATTTCTGCGCCATTTCGATGTCGGTGGCGCTAAGCTCGCCGTCGCCATTCCAGTTCGGATTGCAGTAGTTCATGATCGATGCGAGATCCCATGCGCCGATCATCGTGTCGCCCGATGTGCCTTGCGCGGGCTCGTTGCACGTCGAAGGGGTGTCAGGGCGGTTCTGCTCGTGCGCAAAGCCCAGCGCATGACCGAACTCGTGCGCAGCAACCCGTCGAATGCAGTACTCTTCACGCCCCTGGCAACTCTGGCTCCAGTTCCTGAAGGTGAAGTCGAGCGCCATTCCGCCCGCCGCGTTGTCCAGCATCGCACCCAGGCCAAGGGTGTGCGGTGCGCTCCCCGGCTCGTCCTCGACAGTAATCCGTATGCCGTAGTAGTTCGGATCGTTCGTGCACTGCTGCCATCCCGTGAAACGGGCGCCCGAATGCTCCTCCCAGGTTGCCTGAACCGCGAGACGGCTCCAGCCGCGTTCTGCGGAGTACCGTGCGAAATCGGCGTTGCTCATGTCCCAGCAGACGCCAATGGGAACGCGGTCCCAGATGACGGTCGACAGCGCATAACCCTTGGTCGTGGCACCTTGCTGCGCCGCCGGCTGCCCAGTTGCACTCTTTCCGTTCGAACCCGGAGCATCGGACCCGGCGTCGCCGCCGCATCCGGAAATCAATACTCCTGATGAAATAGCGAGAACCAGCCCTCGTATCCTTCGCATTCTCTTCTCCGTTTATCGAGACCATGCAATGTCGCGCATGGCGGAAGGAAATATGTTCAGCGCGTAATCAGTCCAGGGGCTCCATGACGAAGTATTGCCGAAAGCATCGGCCTCGCGGCGTGAGGCAGTCAATCATTAATTCTCCGTATTGTCGGACGAAGCGCGACGGTCCCATGAAGGTTGCGACGCAGATCGTCGAGCGGCGCGTTGTCGCCGATGACTGCCGATGGATGCCGATGAGGCCGTCCCGCCGCGCTCGCCGCAATTAATTCGACTAATAGTTGACCAATTCATTGGGGTTTGGTACTATTCAAATTGAAGTTCAAGAAGTCGACTGCTGCTCATCAATCGTCCGTTGCACCGGAATTCGTTGTCCACTCTCTCCTTGATGCTTCACCTCTTCAACACCCCAATTTTTATTTCAAGGATTTTTCATGGATAACGGCACCGTCAAGTGGTTCAATGACACCAAGGGTTTTGGTTTCATTACCCCTGATAACGGCGGCGATGATCTGTTCGCGCACTTCTCCGAGATTCGCGCTGACGGTTTCAAAACCTTGGCTGAAGGTCAGAAGGTAAGCTTCGAAACGAAGCGCGGCCCGAAGGGCATGCAAGCTTCGAACATCAAGCCGCTGTAATTGCAGCATCACGGGATCCGCTCTCCGGGTCCCGTTCCCTCAGGTCTCTCCGCTTTTCTCCTCACCCCCTCCCTGCCGCGTGTCCCGACATTGGTCGGTGACTGATTGCGCGCACTCTTTTCCCACTCATCGCGTTTGAACGTAAGTATCAGCGCCAAAAAATATAAAACCTAATGGCATCTATTCAGAGTTATCAAGGCTATGCGGTACAAGCGACCGCCCACCGCCTCCCGGATCGTACATTTTCGGCAAATGTGTCTGTCGACCGTACGAGCAAGCGTTCTTCAGAATCTCAATACACTTTTTATTCCCTCGGTTATTTCTCGAAAGAAGTCGAGGCCGTCGCTTACGCCTATCGCTGGGCGAAGGACTGGATCGACACACGCGGATAGTGCGTGGCCCGCGGGCCTCGCTTCATTCACGCGTGCACTTGTTCGTCCGCGTATCGCATTTCGCCCGCTGCCTGGTCCGAGAAAACACCTTGACCGGGTCGAGCGAGATGCGTATCGTCGATTCAAGCTTGAGCATTCGATAGCTGTCCATCAATCAACTGCCTTACGCGGCGATAAAACCCCGCGCCGCTCAGTCCCTCAATCGTGAGCGGGAGCATCCATGCTCCGGTTCACGTCCTCTCCAATCTGCATATTCCCGGCGACCGCTGCACCCGAAGCGACCCATTTGGATAGACGGTCGCGTGGACGACGGCGACGCTGCAAATGCGCGTCACCAGGACACTACGGCATGCACCCAACCGAGTTTTATCGCAGTTCAAACGGCGACAGCTGGCTCTTGTTCGATGGAGCGCGTGCCGTTGTCAGGCACGTGCCAAACGCAGCGTCCGGCGGCTCTGTTTCGGACAAGCCTGTCGCGGAGTTTCTGTCGGAAAACGACCGGCAGAATCAGGGCCCGCAGCACGAAGCGCTGCGAGACTTCCTCGCAAGAAGCACGGCCAGTTCGAATGTCCCCAGCGAATCTGACGCGGCACGCGGGCCCACGGTGGAAACGCTTCTGCTCACGGCGGTGCGAGTGCGCACCTTCGCGCAGACGCACCATCTGACCAACGCGAGCGGCTTTTTCTTCACGCGCGGCGATCGCCTCTTTCTCGTCACGAGCCGTCACGTGCTCACGGACCCCCCGAGCAGGCATTATCCGGACCGTATCGAGATCGAATTGCACGTGGATGGCGGCAATCTGGGCGCGTCAGCGTGGGCATCACTGCCGCTATACGACAAAGGCATGAGCTTGTGGCGCCAGGCATCGGATACCGGCGGCGAAATCGACGTCGCCGTGCTCGAAGTCCCCCGCAATCAGTTGCCGGCCACGGCCGTGTTCGCCGCGTTTGGTCCCGAACATCTCCCCACATCCGGCGAAGCAATGCCGATTGGCGCATCCGTGCTGATCGTCGGCTTTCCGCTGGGCTTTCATGACTCGCTGCATCATCTGCCCGTGGTCAGACAAGGCATCATCGCGTCCGCATTCGGGCTGCGGTTTCAGGGCAAAGGCTGCTTCATCACGGATGCGCGCACGCACCGGGGCACGAGCGGCGCGCCGGTAGTGATCAGCCACCTGCCGACCGATGAGAACGGGGCGGCGGGCGCACTTCCCTGGCGGCTGCTGGGCATTCACTCGTCGACCATCGACATGAACACGCGCGATTTGCAGGTCGACGAGTCGCTCGGCCTCAACAGCGCCTGGTACGCAGACGTACTGATGAGCCTCACGAACGACTGACGCATTGCACTGCGCGTCCGTTGCGTCCATGCCTGCGGGCGTTCAATGATCGAGAAACGAACGCAGCTTGTCCGCGCGACGAGGATGCATGAGCTTGCGGATTGCCTGACTTTCGATCTGCCGGACGCGTTCGCGCGACACGCCCAGATGCGTGCCCAGTTCGCCAAGCGTAAATTCGTTGAGCATATCGATGCCGAAGCGCATGCGCAGCACTCTGGCCTCGCGTGGTGAAAGCGCGTTCAAAGCATCGTCGATGGCAGCGCGCAAACTTGCGCGCACGACGGCATCGAGCGGCGACTCCGCGTTCGAGTCTTCGATCAGATCGCCAAGCGTCGCGTCAGCGTCATCGTTCGCCGGCGTTTCAAGCGAAATCAGGCGCATGGCCATCTTCTGAATGCTGCCGATCCGCGCCTCCGGCAATTCCATGCGCTCGGCCAGCACCGCGGGCAGCGCAGGCTTGCCGGTTTGCTGCAGGATCTCGCTCGAAATGCGGTTGAGCTTGTTGATCGTCTCGACCATATGCACTGGCACGCGAATCGTGCGCGCCTGGTCCGCAACCGCGCGTGTCACGGCCTGACGAACCCACCACGTCGCATATGTCGAGAATTTCCAGCCGCGCCTGTATTCGAATTTATCGACGGCCTTCATCAATCCGATATTGCCCTCCTGAACCAGGTCCAGGAAGTGCACGCCGCGATTCATATATTTCTTGGCGATCGAAATCACGAGCCGCAGATTGGCCTCGATCATCTCGTTCTTCGCATGCCGCATGCGGGATTCCGCCGCGAGCAGCTTGCGGCCGATGTGCTTCAGGCGCTGAATCGGCATGGCGGCCTGCCGTTCGAGATCGAGCAGGCGCATCTGCTCGGCCTGAATGGCGGGCAGACTGCGTTCCAGCGATGGACCGTAATCGCGCGATTTCGCGGCGGTATTCGCGGTCCAGTCGAGGTCGGTCTCGTTGCCCGGAAACGATGCAATGAACTGCTCACGCGGCATGCCGCACCGGTCGATGACGATGCCGGAAATCCGCCGCTCGATCTGACGCACGTGCGCGAGCCGCTGCTGGATGTCGTTGCACGCGCGTTCGACCGTGCGCGCGGTAAAGCGCACGCGCGCAAGTTCATGTCGAATCGTCTCGTGAGCGACCGGAACATCGTCCGCGCCCGCTTCGCGCAGCTGATCGACGCACTGGCCCACCCGCGTAAAAAGATCGAGTGCGTCGTGCCTGAGTTGCATCAGCCGCAACCGGTTCGCCTCGTCCTCGGCCTCCGGATCGCTTTCGCCATCGGCGCGCCCGGGTTTGTCGAGATCCGCCGGCATGGATGCATCGTCGATGCCGTCGATGAGTTCGTCGATGCCGAGCTTGTCCTCCGCGACCTGCCCGGCGCTCGCGAGAATCATCGAGATGGTGGGAGGACAAGCCGCGATGGCCTGAATCATCTCATTGATACTTTCTTCGATTCGCCGTGCAATTTGAACCTCGGCCGCGCGCGTCAGCAATTGCTTCGCACCCATCTCGCGCATGTACATGCGCACGGGATCGGTCGTGCGGCCGTATTCGGCATCGACGGTCGAAAGCGCGACTTCGGCGTCTTCTTCCGTCTGATCGTCGAGCGTGACAGCAGGAAGCGCGTCATCGAGCAACAGCGTTTCGGTATCGGGAACCTGTTCGTAGACCGTCACGCCCATTTCGAGGAACGTGCGCGATATATCTTCGAACACTGTCGGCTGGGCAACATCATCGGGCAGGTGATCATTGATCTGCGCATGCGTGACAAAGCCTTGATCCCTCGCTACACGGATCAAAGCGCGTACCGCCCGTTGCTGTTCGTCTGCGCGTCGCTGCCGGTCGGACTGCACCGCATCGGCTACGACGCCTTGCGCGTCCGGATGATGAACTTCGCTTACTTGATTTCGACGGGAACCGGCCATCCTCTCTCCACATTCAGCTTCTTTGCCAACGTGAGACGTTAGCCAGAGGCGCGGCGGCCTGCGCATACGAAATCACGGCATTTGTTATACCGATGTCAATTCAGCCAAACCGGACTTCGAGCCACGCGCGTGCCCAGTTCGCCGCAAAAGCGACGGCCTCGTCGCGCCGGTCGAATCCGGCAAGGTCGCCGCTCACGAAGACATCCGTTTCGCGGCCGTCCGCACCGCTGGTACTGATGCGGGCATGCGCCATGTACTCCCCATCGGCCCGGCGCGGCGTTGGATCGATGCGAATGTTGCTGATGTCGGGTTGCATCACAGTTGCTCTCCGATCGCCGCGAGAAGCGGTCAATCCCGGCCTCGCCGGTTGCGACAGCAGGCCATCGAGGGCGCTGCCCGAACTGCTCACCACGCTAGTCGAGGAACGATCTCGCCTGCGGGCACTTGTCGATCATCTGCTCGGCATAGGCGATCGATGCGCGACGCGCGTCGCCGGCGCTCTGAAACGGCTCGCTTGCGCTAAGCTTGAATACACGGCTGCGCGACAGGCCCACTGACTCCGGCGGTTCCTGAATGCGCACGGCGGCATCGAACCCATCGTCCTGGTTGTATGCGTGAACGGCTCCGGCGGCCCGATGTGAAAAGACGAGCGGGCATATTTCCAGGCCACGGTAAAGGCGGTTTTCGACTGTCATGAAATGATCTCTCGCCGCAAGCAGGCGGCAATGTATTAAGGGGGCGTAGAGCAGTATCGGCAAGCTGACACGAATGACCGCGTTGCACGGTCTCCGATGTGAGGCTGTCCCGTTCGGGGCCGGCGCTTGAGCGCTATCGGATGCTGCGAATTATTTCAACTCGCTTGAGTTGTTCCATCCTACGCGGTTTATGGATTTTGTATAGCGAAATTTTCGTCGATGCCGCCGATGCATGGCGACAATGAAAACGCTTCGAGAGTCCTTTTCACCGGACCCGACCCGCTACGGAGGAGGATGACGCTTATTTGCCGGATTGCTTGTATGCGGAATGAACTTCGCTATCCGATCGCCTGCCAAATTCGAGGAAATCAGGTACACGCGTTGCGCGTATTTTGTCCATTGACACGCTTGCTGGGCGCTTCTCACACTTCAACACTTCGCTATCGTTATCGAGGCACGCATGAAAGTCGGCATCATCACACACGTGAACTGCCCCTGCGGGCATCGCGGCTCGATCGTGGAAAGCATCTACGATGACGGGCACTCGCACTGGTATCGGGCGACGTTGCAAGGCCTCTCCGATAACGGCCACTACGACGGCACCGACCGCCTCTTCGCGGACAACACGCCCGCGTGTTCAGCGTGTGGCCGTTCGCTGACTCCGGACGATGTCGATTCGAGCGAGTTCATGACGCGCCAGCTTCGAAGGCAGGCCGAGGTCGTCGGCGGCGGAGAATAAGCGTGGATGCAAACACTGCGTAGCGCTTTGCGTTCGGCGCGGCCGCGAAGAACTCGTATGCGCTTCAATATATTTCGCACGACGAAGCTCTAATCAGTCCGCATGCTGTTTCCCAACCGCATCACTTGAGGACCGCCGCTTCCACAGCGGCCAGATAGGCTGCCAGCGCTCGCTTGACTTCGCGCAGATAGCGGCGCGCCAACTGCACATCGCCCATCGACGGACGCAATTTGACGGCTAACGCGCCGCCCGCGAGTGCATGAAGCATCTCCACGTAAAGTTCGCGCTCGGACGCTTTCACGCCGGGCATGCGCGCGTCGATCACCTTTCTCATCATGCTGGACTTGCGTTTCTTTTTCGCTTCGTCGTGCGGCCTCGCCGACATCAGAATCAGGAAATCGGTCTTTCGCTCGAAGTATTCGATGTGCGGCGTCATGATGCGATCGATCACCGCCTCCGCCGACAGCCCGCGCCACGTCTCGCTGTCGATCCGGCCAAGCTCGTCTTCCAGTTCGTCGAGCGCCGCCGCGTGCCGATCCCACAACGCGGCAAGCAGGCTGTCGCGATCCGGGAAGAAGTGATACATCGAGCCGATCGGCGTCTCTGCGCGCCGGGCGACGCCGTGCATCGTGACGCCCTCGAGACCTTTTTCGACAATCAACTCGGCGGTCGCGTCGAGCACAGCCTCGATGCGCGCACGCCCGCGCGCCTGCAGCGGCGAACGCGCGGTGCTGCCGCGCTCCTGACCCTGCAATTCGCTTTCATTATCCGCACGAGGCTTCTTCATCGTCTCTCCTGGGACGGGCAAAACTAGACGCAATCGTCTAGACTCGGGCATACTAGACGACACCGTCTAGTTTGGCGAGCGCACCGCGTGTATCGCACACGCCGCAAGCGCCCTCGCCGTCTCGTATTCACCGAAGACTACCGTACGCACGCGGTAGTGCAAAAGATCCCGGAGAAATGATGTCAGTCACAGTGCCCACGCACGGCGACCAACCCGTTGACGCCGCCCAGGGCAAACCGTCACGCAAGCGCGTGCTGATCGCGATCGGAATCGTCGCGGTCGTCGTCGGCGTTGCGTGGGGTTTGCGCTGGTGGACTGTCGGCCGCTTCGTCGAAACCACCGACGACGCCTATCTCAAGGCCGACAGCGTGACCATCGCGCCGAAGGTGAGCGGCTACATCACGGAAGTGCTGGTCGACGACAATCAGGCCGTCGCGGCGGGCGCGCCGCTCGCGCGCCTCGACGCGCGGCAGTATCAGGCATCGCTCGATCAGGCAAAGGCGACGCTCGATGCGCGCGCCGCCGATATCCAGCGCGCGCAAGCCGAATTGAAGCAGCAGCACGCGAACGCCGAGCAGGCGAAGGCGCAGGCCGACGTGTCGCGCGTGAGCCTCACGCACGCGGAGGACGACGTCACTCGCTATCGTCCGCTCGTCGCGACCGGCGCCGAAACCGCCGAGCGCCTCGCGAGTCTCGTTTCGACGCGCGATCAGGCGCGCGCCACGCTCGCCGCGAATCTCGCCGCCGCGCGCTCCGCCACGATGCAGATCGGCGCGACCGAAGCGCAGATCGCGCAGGCGCGCGCGCAGATGGAAGCGGCGCAGGCGCAACTCAACCAGTCGAAGCTCGACCTCGACGACACGACGCTCGTGAGTCCGGTCGCGGGTCGCGTGGGCGACCGCACGGTGCGCGTCGGCCAGTACGTGCAACCCGGCACGCGCCTGATGACGGTCGTGCCGGTCCAGTCGCTGTATCTCGAGGCGAACTTCAAGGAAACGCAAGTGGGCCGGATGCGTGTCGGTCAGCCAGCGACGTTGCACGTCGATGCGCTCAAGGGCACCGAGCTGCACGGTGTCGTCGAAAGCTTCGCGCCGGGCACCGGCGCGCAGTTCGCGCTGCTGCCGCCCGAGAACGCGACCGGGAACTTCACGAAGATCGTGCAGCGCGTGCCCGTGCGTATTCGCGTCGATACGGGTCCGGAAACGCGCAAGGTGCTGCTGCCGGGATTGTCGGTGACGGTCGATGTCGATACGAAAGCGGCCACCGACGACAGCAAGCGCGTCGCCGCCGAGAATCGCCATGACTGAATCGCACGCACGCGCGAGCGCCGTCGACTGGATCGCGGTCACGGCCGGTGCGCTCGGCGCGCTGATGGCCACGCTCGATATCTCCATCACCAACTCCGCGCTGCCGCAGATTCAGGGTGAGATCGGCGCGACCGGCACCGAAGGCACATGGATATCGACCGGCTACCTGATGTCGGAAATCGTGATGATTCCGCTCGCCGCGTGGCTCACGCGCGTATTCGGCCTGCGCAGCTTCCTGCTCGGCAACGCGGTGCTGTTCACGCTCTTTTCCGTAATGTGCGGCCTTTCGAACTCGCTGCCGATGATGGTCGCGGGCCGCATCGGTCAGGGCTTCACCGGCGGCGCGATGATCCCGACCGCCCAGACCATCATCCGCACGCGGCTGCCGCGCGAGCAGATGCCTGTCGGCATGACGATCTTCGGTCTGATCGTGCTGCTCGGACCGCTGCTCGGCCCCGTGCTCGGCGGCTGGCTCGCGGAGAACATCTCATGGTCGTGGTGCTTCTTCGTGAACGTGCCGGTGGGCTTTGCGCTCGTCGCGCTGCTCATCACCGGCTTGCCGCCCGAGAAGTCGCACTGGGAGGCATTTCTCAAGGCCGACTGGCTCGGCATTGCGGGTCTGGCGATCGGTCTGAGTTCGCTCACCGTCGTGCTGGAGGAAGGCCAGCGCAATCAATGGTTCGAATCGAGCGAGATCGTGATGCTCACCTGCGTCACGGCGTTCGGCTTCCTCTTCATCGCGCTCTCGCAGTTCTTTGCGAAAAAGCCGATCGTGCGGCTCTCGCTGCTGCGCAATCCGCGCTATGCGAGCGTGATCCTGATCGTGTTCGCCGTGGGCGCGGGACTCTACTGCGTGTCGTTCCTGCTGCCGCAGTTCCTGAGCGTGGTCGCGGGTTATAACGCGTTGCAGTCCGGCTCGATCATGCTGGTGTCCGGCGTGCCCGCGTTTCTCATCATGCCGGTGCTGCCGCGTCTGCTCGGCAAGGTGGATTTTCGCGTGCTGGTCATCACGGGGCTGCTGTTCTTCGCGGCGAGTTGCCTGCTCGACATTTCGCTTACCGCGCAAAGCGTCGGGCACGACTTCTTCTGGTCGCAGATCCTGCGCGGCTTCGGCCAGATGCTCGCGATGATGCCGCTCAATCAGGCGTCGATGGCCGCGGTTTCGCGCGAGGAATCCGGCGATGCGGCCGGCCTCTACAACATGGCGCGCAATCTCGGCGGGTCGGTCGGCCTCGCGATCATCGGCACCGTGATCGACCGTCGCAACGACTTCCATACGGCGGCGATCCGCGAATCGCTGACGGCGAACTCGGTGATCGGTCAGGAGCGCATGGCGGCGAGCGCGGCGAGCTTCGCGGCGCAAGGTGGCGACATCGCACACGCGAAAATGCAGGCGCTCGGTCAGTTGTCGATGCAAATCGGCCAGCAGGCAATCGTGATGACCTACTCCGAAACTTTTTACGTGCTGGCGATCGCACTGCTCGCGTGCCTGCCGCTCGCGCTCCTTCTCAAGACGCCGCGCGCTCAAGCCGGCGAGATGCCGTCCGCCGGCCACTGATGTCATGAATCATTCGACGATGTTTCCTTCACGCTTCACCTGTTTGCTTCCGCTCGCCGCGCTGGCGCTCGCCGCGTGCACGGTCGGCCCCGACTATCACGGCGCGCCGGATGTCGCGTCCGATGCCGCGAAAAGCGGCGCATTCGTGCGCGCACCGGCACAAGGCGTTGTCGCGACGCATGCGCCCGCGGCATGGTGGCAGGCACTCGACGATGCGCAACTGAATACCTTGATCGATGCCGCGTTCGCGCACAATCCCGACCTCAAGATGGCACGGGCGCGTCTGCGCCAGTCGCGCTCGCAACTGAGCGGGCAGCGCGCCAACGAGTTGCCCAAGGTGTCGGCTTCGGCGGCGGCGCTGCGCATGCGTTCGCCGGATACGTCGATCTTCGGCTCGTCGTCGGGTGATCAGGGCGCGGCGGCATCGAACGGGCGCGGTCCGGTCGATTTCTACACCGTGGGCTTCGACGCCTCCTGGGAAATCGACCTCTTCGGCGGCACGCGCCGCGCGATCGAAGCCGCATCGGACGAAGCCGACGCCGTGGATGCAGATCTTTCCGACGCGCAAGTTTCGCTCGCCGCGGAAGTGGCTTCGGTGTACGTCGACCTGCGCGACCAGCAGCAGCGGCTCGCCCTCGCCGAATACACGGCCGAGTATCAACAGCAGATGCTCACGCTCACCGAGCAGCGCCGCGCGCGCGGCACGGCGGCGGAAGTCGATGTCGAACGCCTCACCACGCAGGTCGATACGACGCGCGCGACGCTCGTGCCGCTGCAAGTGCAGATCACCGACTCGCTGGATCAGCTCGCCGTGCTGACGGGCCGCACGCCCGGCGCCCTCGATGCCGAACTCGGCGCGCGTGCGCCGCTGCCCGCGTTGCCGTCGTCGGTGCCGATCGGCGATCCGGCGACGATGCTGCAGCAGCGTCCCGATATTCGCGCAGCCGAGCGGCGTCTTGCGTCGAGCAATGCGCAGATCGGCGAGCATATCGCGGACTATTTCCCGAAGGTGTCCCTCCTCGGCGATATCGGCTTTTCCGCGTCGGACCCCGGCCATCTGCTACGCAAGCAGAATTTTTCCTGGGTCGGCGTGCCGTATCTGCAATGGAATCTGTTCGACTTCGGACGGACGGCGGCGAATGTCGATGCCGCCGAAGCCGCGCGCGACGAAGCCGAAGCGCGCTACGAGAAGACCGTGCTCGGCGCGCTGAAGGACGCCAATTCGTCGCTGTCGCGTTATGGCAATCAGCGTGAGCACGTGGTGCGGCTTCAGCAGGTTCAGGCATCGGCGGAACGCTCGGCCACGCTCGTGCGTCAGCGTTACACGGCGGGCGTATCAACGCTCATCGATCTGCTCGATGCGCAACGCACGCAGTTCGTCGCGCAACAGGACGTGGTGGCGGCGCAAGCCGAATTGCTGAAGGACTTCGTGTCGCTTCAGAAAAGCCTCGGGCTGGGGTGGGCGTTGTCGGATGCGGCGGTGCCGGTGGCGCGGGTTCGCTGAAGCGTCGCATCAAAAAAAGAGCCCCGTCAGCATTCGCGACGGGGCTCTGTGCTTTCAGCAGCGTAATGCGCTTACTTGCAGTGGCGCTCCCAATGATGATGCACGCGCACCTTGTGGCACACCGGATGATGGTGATGCGAGTCAGCAAAAGCCGGAGCGACGGACAAAAATGCCATGCCAGCGGCCAATACGGCGAGAACAGCCTTTTTCATGAGTTCGTTGTCTTCGAGAGGAAAGAGGCGAAATCGTAACAGCGTGAGTTTACGAGTACCTTGGCAAAGCTGAACCGCGCTTTCTCGTGCCCTTCGCGCGATGCGATCGAGGAGCGCAAACCAGAGCGAAGGCGTGCGGTAAATGAATTCGCGGACGAAGTGTGCTCCGTGCGCCTGCGGCGTGAGCGTGCAAGTAACCGTCCCGGCCGCGCGGCGCTCTTCCACGCGAACTTGCGACGAGCCATACGAACACTATCTGCGCGACAGCGCCTTCGCGGACTGAAGCAGGTCGTCGAGCATCGCCTGCCGGCGTTCGGGATCGGTATCGCGACCCGTCATGAAGCACAGCGCGGCGATCGGCATGCCGGCGCGATCGCGCACGGGCGCCGCCATGCACAGGCGAAACGCGTTCGACAATCCTTCCGTGCAGCAGTAGCCCAGTTCCTTCGCGCGCTGGACATCGCGCATGAATTCATCGAAGTCGATCGTCACGCCGTTGTCGAGCGTGAAGTCCTCGCGCGGAATCAACGCGCGGATGTCGTCGGCGTTCAGATGACCCAGCAGGAGGCGTCCGGTCGCGGTCCACGGAATCGGCACTCTCACGCCGATATCCGAACTGATGTTGAACGGGCGCGCGCTGTTCTCGGACAGCACCACGGTGTACTTGTTGCCCTCGAGCATGCACAACTGCGTGGTTTCGTCATACTTGCGCACCAGCGCGAGAATCGACTGATGCGCGCGGCTGATCAGGTCGTTGTGCGTGGCATAGTCGGAGCCGTAGTAGTGCATCTCCCGACCGAAGAAGACGCTTCCATCGGCCGATGTTTCGAGCCAGCCGACTTCCGCGAGAATCGCGACCAGCTCATAGATGCTCGAGCGCGGCGCACCGGTCGCTTCGATCAACTCGCGCATCGTCATCGGGCGCTGGGCGAGATGCAATTGCCGAAACATGGCAATGACCCGGTCCACGCCTCTCGCTCGCGACGATTCTGTAACTGCCATGCATTCGCTCCGTATGCGTCAATGGTCGAGCACGCGATGCAGAAACTGCCGGGTGCGCTCGTTCGATGGATTGACGAAGATCTCCTCCGGCTCGCCCTGCTCCGCGATCACGCCCTTGTCCATGAAGACGACGCGATCGGCGGTCTTGCGCGCGAAACCCATTTCATGCGTGACGACGACCATCGTCATGCCGTCGCGTGCGAGTCCGCGCATCACTTCGGTGACTTCGCCGACGAGTTCCGGATCGAGCGCCGACGTCGCTTCATCGAAGAACATGATGCCCGGCTCGACCGCGAGCGCCCGCGCGATCGCGACGCGCTGCTGTTGGCCGCCCGACAACTGGCTCGGGTAATGGTCGGCCCGATCCGCGAGCCCGACGCGATCGAGGACCTCCATTGCGCGCTTGCGCGCATCGGCCGGATTCATCTTGCGCGCCTTGATCAACGCAAGCGTCACGTTGCCGAGCGCGGTCTTGTGCGGAAACAGATTGAACTGCTGGAAGACCATGCCGACGTGACCGCGAATGTCGCGTGCGCGCTTCGGGTCGTGCATCGGCACGTCGTTGACCCAGACTTCGCCGGAATCCGTCGTTTCGAGTCCTGCCATGATGCGCAGCACCGTGCTCTTGCCCGAACCCGACGCGCCGATGAGCACGAGCACCTCGCCCGCCCGC
>Ga0207426_1001467_pt1 | contig 19421 bp, 19 predicted proteins | sample AraplaMF_Cvi_mMS_FD_184265 | JGI IMG/M metagenome (GOLD analysis project Ga0207426, IMG submission 184265) | Arabidopsis root microbial communities from the University of North Carolina, USA - plate scrape MF_Cvi_mMS (SPAdes) (version 2) | ecosystem: Host-associated > Plants > Roots > Endosphere... | reverse complement strand
CCATGCGCACCGACGAGCCGCCGGGGATCACGGCCTTGAGGTTGTCCCAGCCGCCGCGGATGCCGCCGCAATGCTTGTCGATCAGCTCACGGAACGGAATGCCCATGGCCTCTTCGACGTTGCAGGGCCGCTCGACATGACCGGAGATGCAGAAGAGCTTGGTGCCGACATTGTTCGGACGGCCGATGCCGGCGAACCAGGCGGCGCCGCGGCGCAGGATGTCGGGCGCGACCGCGATGGACTCGACGTTGTTGACGGTGGTCGGGCAGCCATAGAGGCCGACGTTGGCCGGAAACGGCGGCTTCAGGCGCGGCTGGCCCTTCTTGCCTTCGAGGCTTTCGAGCAGCGCGGTCTCTTCGCCGCAGATGTAAGCGCCGGCGCCGTGGGCGACGTAGATGTCGAACGGCCAGCCGTTGACGTTGTCCTTACCGACGAGCTTGGCGTCATAGGCCTGGTCGATCGCGGCCTGAAGGTGCTCGCGCTCCCTAATGAACTCGCCGCGGACATAGATGTAACAGGTATGCGCGTTCATCGCGCAGCTCGCGATCAGGCAGCCCTCGATCAGAAGATGCGGATCGTGCCGCATGATCTCGCGATCCTTGCAGGTGCCGGGCTCTGACTCGTCGGCGTTGACGACGAGATAGCTCGGACGGCCGTCGGTCGATTCCTTCGGCATGAAGGACCATTTCAGGCCGGTCGGGAAGCCGGCGCCGCCGCGGCCGCGCAGACCCGACGCCTTCATCTCGTTGATGATCCAGTCGCGACCCTTGTCGATGATGTTCTTCGTACCATCCCAGGCGCCGCGGCGCCGCGCACCCTCGAGCCCCCAGTCGTGGAGGCCGTAGAGGTTCTTGAAGATGCGGTCCTTGTCCTCGAGCATATCAGTGCTTTCCGATCAACGAATGGACTGCTTGTAGGCAAGTCCGGCGGCGCAGACGCCAAACGTCAGCGCCCAGAGCAGGCTGGATTCCAGCGACGCGTTCAGGCTGAAGCGTTGCAGGAGGAAGATGAAGGCAGCCGCCACGGCGGCATGCATTGCGATGAAGCCCCACTTCTTCATGGCACCACTCCCCTGCACCGAAGGCTGCGAGAGACCGCGCATCAGGTGATCTCCTTCAGCGTGGTCGGCCCACCGTTCGGCGCCGAGAACTGGCGGCCGTTCTGCGGACCGGGCTTGGGCGGATTGCCCGAAGCGAAGCCGTCGAGCACCTTGCCGAAGCTTTCCTTGGTCAGGTCCTCATAAGTATCCCTGCCGATCAGCACCATCGGCGCGTTCACACAGGCACCGAGGCACTCGACCTCCTCCCAGCTGAAATTGCCGTCCTTGGAGAGGTGGAAGGGCTCGTGATGGATGCGGTGCTCGCAGACGTGGATCAGATCCTCGGCGCCGCGCAGCCGGCACGGCGTGGTGCCGCAGACCTGGACGTGGGCCTTCTTGCCGACGGGGGCGAGCTGGAACATCGTGTAGAAGGTCGCGACCTCCAGCACGCGGATATAGGGCATGTCGAGCAGGTCGGCGACGGCGCGGATGGCGGCTTCCGAGACCCAGCCCTCGTGCTGCTCCTGGACGCGCCAGAGGATCGCAATCACCGCGGAGGCCTGGCGGCCGGCCGGATATTTCGCGATCTGCTGCTTGGCGAATGCGAGGTTCTCCTCCGTGAACGCGAAGCTCGCGGGCTGGACTTCCTTCGGTGCTAATCGGCGAACGGACATCTCTTCAATCTCTCACTGCATGCGGCGCGCGGACTGGGCATCAAGAATCTTGGCATTGAGGGCTTCGATCCTGTCCTGCCAGAATGCGCTTGCGGTGCCGAAAACGTTGTAGCCGACGTGGGTCGAGACCTTGATGCGGTCGAGGATCGACAGCTCGGTCACGGTCTCCATCCGGTTGCTGCGCGGATCGAACACGATCAGCTTCAGCGGGGTCTGCTCGAGGATGTAGCGCGACACCGCATGGGAGCGGTCGCTGCCATGCTCCTCGCACATGATGACGCTGTCGGCCTGGAGCAGCCGGGCGCCACCCTTGATCGCCTCGATCTCGACGCCCTCGACGTCGAGCTTGATCAAATACTTGCCGGTGCTTGCGACCTTGCCGTCTTCGATCAAATTGTCCAGCGCGATGACAGGCACCTCCTCGCCGCCCGCCGACGGATCGCCAGCGATGCTGAAGGCCTCGTGCTTGGTGCCCGACAGACGCGCGGTGCCGCGGGCAGAGCCGATCGCGCATTTCATGGTCTCGAAGCGACTGCCGTTGACGCGGGCGTTGTTGGCAAGCTTCGGATAGTTCTGCCCCGAGGGCTCGATCGCGATCGCCTTGTGCGCGCCGAACGGCTTGCTCGAGACCAGCACCGACCAGTAGCCGTAATTCGCGCCGCAATCGAGCAGCGTGTAGTCGACGTCGATGGAGTCGGAAAACAGCAGCTCGAGCTCGTCTTCGTAATTGTACGAGCGGTTGAGCAGCTTGCTCCAGTAGCCGTCGCCATAGGGGAATTCGAACACGGCGTCGGGATTGAGCCTGATCGCGATGTTGCGCTTGGGCAGCGTCTTCGCCAGCAGATTGGCGCAGGCGATGTAGCCCATGTGCGAGAAGTGCGAGGAGATCTTCGAGCCCGTCACCAGCGCCAAGGCAGCCGTCCGCTCCCACAGGTTGGCTCCTTCAAGGGCCCCCGTGGCGCGGTCAAACTGGATTGGCGCCTGCGCCATCACCGATCGACCTCTCCGAACACGATGTCGAGCGAGCCGAGAATGGCCGAGACGTCCGCGAGCAAATGGCCCCGGCAGATGTGGTCCATCGCCTGCAGATGAGCAAAGCCCGGCGCGCGGATCTTGCACTTGTAGGGTTTGTTGGTGCCGTCGGAGACGAGATAGACGCCGAACTCGCCCTTGGGCGCCTCGACCGCGGCGTAGACCTCGCCGGCCGGCACGTGAACGCCTTCGGTGTAAAGCTTGAAGTGGTGGATCAGCGCTTCCATCGAGCGCTTCATGTCGCCGCGGCGGGGCGGAGCGACCTTGTTGTCCTCGACGACGACGGGGCCCTTCCCGTCGGCTGCGTTCAGCTTCTGGATGCACTGCTTCATGATGCGCACGGACTGGCGCATCTCTTCCATGCGGATCAGGTAGCGGTCGTAGCAGTCGCCGTTCTTGCCGATCGGGATGTCGAAATCCATCTCGGCGTAGCATTCATAGGGCTGCGACTTGCGCAGGTCCCAGGCCGCGCCCGAGCCGCGCACCATCACGCCCGAGAAGCCCCATTCCCAGGCTTCCTTCAGCGGCACCACGCCGATGTCGACGTTGCGCTGCTTGAAGATGCGGTTGGCGGTAAGCAGACGGTCGAGATCGTCCACAACCTTCAGGAACGGATCGCACCAGGCCTCGATGTCGTCGACCAGCTTCTGCGGCAGGTCCTGATGCACGCCGCCGACGCGGAAGAAGGCTGCGTGCATGCGGCTGCCGGAGGCGCGCTCGTAGAACACCATCAGCTTCTCGCGCTCTTCGAAGCCCCACAGCGGCGGGGTCAGCGCGCCGACGTCCATCGCCTGCGTGGTGACGTTGAGAAGATGGGAGAGAATGCGGCCGATCTCGCAATAGAGCACGCGGATGAGCTGGCCACGGCGCGGCACCTCGATGCCGAGCAGCTTTTCGGCAGCCATGCAGAAGGCATGCTCCTGATTCATCGGCGCGACGTAGTCGAGGCGGTCGAAGTAAGGGATCGCCTGGAGATAGGTCTTCTGCTCGATCAGCTTCTCGGTGCCGCGGTGAAGCAGGCCGATATGGGGATCGACGCGGGCGACGATTTCGCCGTCAAGCTCCAGCACGAGGCGCAGCACGCCGTGCGCCGCCGGATGCTGCGGCCCGAAGTTGATGGTGAAATTGCGAAGCTGTTCGGGTTGCTCGTTCATGACGCAGCTCCTGCTGCGAGGCGAATGGCGAATGGTGAATGGCGAATGGTCATTTCGTGGACTTGTCCTGCAGAGAACGTATCAACGCGCGAAGCATTTTGCCCAAGCTCTCGCATCGACCTATGACGGGCTCCAGATCGGATGCGGCCAAAATCCCGACGCGCTCCGCCAAGAGCAGATGAGTTTCCAGCTCCTTGAGCGATCCCTGCGAAATTCGCAGCGATTGCACGAAACTGCCCGTGTTTTCGCGCCCATGTCCTTCCGCGACGTTTGCCGGAATGGACGCGGCCGCACGCCTGACTTGCGAGGTCAGTCCGAACAGTTCGTCGCGGGGGAATTGAGCCGTCAATCGATAGCAGGACTCCGCCAGAGACATGGCATCCTGCCACACTCTCAGGTCCCGATACGAATTGATCGACTGGTCGCTCAACTAACATCCCTATTCGCCACTCGCTATTCGCTACTCACTGCTTCGCCTTCTCGTCACCGGGAAGCGGATAGTCCGCCCCTTCCCACGGCGAGAGGAAATCGAACTTGCGGAATTCCTGGTTGAGCCGGACGGGCTCGTACACCACCCGCTTCTCCTGGTCGTCGTAGCGGACCTCGACGAAACCGGTGAGCGGGAAGTCCTTGCGCAGCGGATGCCCCTCGAAACCGTAATCGGTGAGGAGGCGGCGCATGTCGGGGTGGCCGACGAAGAACACGCCGTAGAGATCGTACGCCTCGCGCTCGAACCAGTCGGCGCCGGGGAATTCGTCGATCAGCGACGGAACCTGCGTGGTCTCGTCGGCGGCGACGCGGAGCCGGATCCGCGCGTTCAGGGTCGGCGACAGGAAGTGGTAGATCACGTCGAAGCGCTTGTCGCGCGAGGGGTAATCGACCGCGGTCACGTCGGTGATGTTGACGAAACGGCAGTTCGGATCGTCGCGGAGGTACTTGACCACCTCGACGATCTTGCTGGCCTCGACATCAACCGTGAGCTGGTTGAAGGCCACCGTGTGACCGGTGGCGGCGCCCGGAAGCGCGCTAACGATCGTTTGCCCAAGGGCGTCGAGCTTGCCGTCGTCCATGACGTAAAACCTTAGCGTTCGATGGTGCCGGTGCGCCGGATCTTCTTCTGCAGCAGCAGCACGCCGTAGAGCAGCGCTTCCGCCGTGGGCGGGCAGCCCGGCACGTAGATGTCGATCGGCACGATGCGGTCGCAGCCGCGCACGACCGAGTAGGAATAGTGATAGTAGCCGCCGCCGTTGGCGCAGGAGCCCATCGAGATGACGTAACGCGGCTCGGGCATCTGGTCGTAGACCTTGCGCAGCGCCGGGGCCATCTTGTTGGTCAGGGTGCCCGCGACGATCATCACGTCGGACTGGCGCGGCGAGGCACGCGGGGCGAAGCCGAAGCGCTCGACGTCGTAGCGCGGCATCGACACCTGCATCATCTCGACGGCGCAACAGGCCAGACCGAAGGTCATCCACATCAGGGAGCCGGTACGGGCCCAGGTGATGAGGTCGTCGGTCGCGGCCACGAAGAAGCCCTTGTCGGACAGCTCGGAGTTGACCTCGAGGAAGAACGGATCATTGGCCCCGACCGGCCTGCCGGTCGACGGATCCAGAATGCCCTTGGGGGCCGGCGCAACAACCGGACCGGTGGACGTTGCAGGGTTCAATCCCATTCGAGTGCTCCCTTCTTCCATTCATAGGCGAACCCGACCGTCAGCACGGCGAGAAACACCACCATGGACCAGAAGCCGGTCGCGCCAAGCTTGCCGAACGCCACCGCCCAGGGAAACAGGAACGCCACCTCGAGGTCGAAGATGATGAAGAGGATGGCGACCAGATAGAAGCGGACGTCGAACTTCATTCGCGCGTCGTCGAAGGCGTTGAAGCCGCACTCATACGCCGACAACTTTTCCGGGTCCGGCTGCTGGAACGCGACGATGAACGGCGCGATCAGCAGCACAAGGCCAATGAGGCCCGCTACCCCTATAAAGACGACGAGTGGAAGATAGTTCTGCAGAATGCCGCTCATTGGCGAGCCCTTTTTCCCGCGACGTCGGGGGAGCCGCGGATTCGTCCCGATTTGGAATTATTCTGAGCCTTAGCGCAGTGCACCAATGGGCGCAAGACACGCTCTTTTTAGGCCCTTTGTCGCCCCCAGAACGGTGGAAATCCCGGAATCACCCCGCGGCTGGTATGGAGCAGATCGCCCAGCCCAGCAAGGGTGACCACAGTTTTGCACGGCGGCCGTTCCGAGATTGCGGTGCATAGAGCGCGACAGCTCTCCGTCACGCAGCATCGGGGCAAAATGCTCGGATTTTTCGTGCGGCAGCGCACCCATGGCCAGGCCATGACGCGGCCAGGACGGCCCTTTCCGTCACCCCGGCGACATATTGCCGACAGTCCCCGCGGAGATGATCGTGATCACCGGCAGGATCGCTCGGCGGAGACATTTATCCCAAAGACGCGACCAACCGGACGAGCCATGCATCACGACGGGACCGGGGCCCGTCTGGCGAATGCGTCGGGGCGGCTCCGGACCCGACCGACCGCGAGCGCGGCGGCGACTTGCTGGGTCGTCGCACGCGCCGCGCTCGCATGAGCTTCCGGCCGGGGGGCATAGCCTGGAGCTCATCGATCTCCCCAACGGAAGATCGGCGGTCGTCCGGTCGGCAGGACAGTGAGGAGGACGGGATCAGGCAGGCGCGAGACTGCCCTCGCCTGTCCTCACCCTGGCCTCACCATTTGTAGGAGACGCTGGCGGTGACCCGCCGGCGGTCGCCGTAGAAGCAAGACGTGGCCGACGCGCAGCTTGCGACGTAGATCTTGTCGGTCAGGTTGATGACGTTGAGGGCGGTACGCCAGTTCTGCCATTCGTAGTGGAGCGCGAGGTCGCCGAGCACCACCGCGGGAACCTCGAGGCTGTTGGCGGTATCGGCCCAGGACGAGCCGATATAGCGCACGCCGCCGCCGAAGCCGAAGCCCTCGAGCGGTCCGTCCTTGAAGGTGTAGTCCGCCCAGCCAGAGACCAGCATCTCGGGTGTGTTGGTCGGGGTCTTGCCGACCAGGGTCGGATCGAGGTCCTTGCTGTTGAACAGATGATAGGCGGTGAACGCGCCGATCAGCTTCAGTTCCTTGGTGGCGTTGGCGACCGCTTCGAGCTCGATGCCGCGCGAGGTCACCTCGCCGGTTTGGTTCTGCAGGACCGGAACACTGCCCGGCAGCGTCGTCGCTACATTCTGACGGACCAGGTCGAAGGCAGAGACCGTGAAATAGCCGTCGAACCCCTTTGGTGCGACCTTCACACCGATCTCAGCCTGCTTGCCCGTCTCCGGCAGGAACAGCTTGTTCTGCGCGTTGAGGCCGATGATCGGATTGTAGCTCGTCGAGTAGGAGACGTAGGGCGCAATGCCGTTGTCGAAATTGTAGATCAGCCCGGCGCGGCCGCTGAACCTGCTGTCGTTGCGGCTGTCGACACTGGCGCCCGTGTCGCGGGCGTCCTGCGTCGTCTCGACCCAATCATTCCGCCCGCTCAGGACCAGCGTGAAATTGCCGAGCTTCATCTGGTCCTGGAGATAGGTGCCGGCCTGCTTCTGCGTGATCAGGAAGTTGCGGAACGGCGTGGTCGGCAGCGGCGTTTCGGCGCCGCCGTAAACGGGATTGAAGATGCTGATTGAAGGCACGCCGAACCCGAAGGCCTGGTAATCGTCGATCTGATAGCCCTTCAGATCGACGCCGAACAGCATGGTGTGCCTCACCGGGCCGGTGTTGAAGCGATACTCCAGCTGGTTGTCGAGATCGGCCTGATTGGCCGTGTTCTTCGCATACCAATTGTAGCGATTGAGCGTGGCGGTCGCCTGATTGGCATCGTTGCCGACATAGCCGCGATAGGTCAGGTCGATATGCGCAAACCGCGCGTTCTGCCGGAACGTGAGGTCGTCGGTGAGATGGCGCTCGAACTGGTAGCCGAGCATCTCCTGCTCGCGCGTGAACTTGTCAACGCTGGGATCGCCGCCAAAGAAACTGGTCGGAATCTTGCCATACGAGGCATTCGTCACCGTACCGACATAGGGCAGGAAGTTGATGCCGCGGGTGTCCTGCTTCGAGGCCGACGCCAGCACCGTGAACGTGGTGTCGGCATCCGGCTTCCACGTCACCGACGGTGCGATGAAGTAGTTGTTGTCGGGCGTGAAGTTGACCTGCGTCGGGCCGTTCTGGACCTGGCCGACGACGCGGTAGAACAGCTTGCCATCCTGGGGCTGCGTCGCGACCGGCCCACCGAAATCGAAGCCGACATAGGCATTGCCGAAATTGTTGACGCCGGTCTCGACGTAGCGGATCGGCTCGGCCGGCGGCATCTTGCTGATGACGTTGACGATGCCGCTCGGGCTCGATCCGCCATAGAGCACCGCCGACGGACCGCGCAGCACCTCGACCCGCTCCATGTTGGGCGGCTGGAGCTTCCAGCTCGCATAGGACGTGTAGAACAGCTGCATGCCGTCAAGGAACAGCCCGACATCGTCGGACTTGAAACCGCGGATCAGCCACCAGTCGTTGCGCGTATCCGCGCCAAAGGTCCCTGCCCGCACGCCGGCGGTGTAGCGCAGCACCTCGTCGAGCTTGTTCGGCTTCTGATCGCGAATCTGCTCCGCGCCGATGACGGACACCGATTGCGGTGTCTCCATGATCGGCGTGTCGGTCTTGGTGCCGGACGAGCTGCGCTTGCCGAGATAGCCGTTCACCGGGCCTCGCGCCGTCTCGACGAAACCGGCATTGCGCTGCGGCTGCGGCTTGCTCCGGTTGACGGTCTGCACCGACCGCCGCGGCGCGCTGCGCACCGCGGCTGCGGGTGCGCGGCGGCGCACTTCCGGTGCGGTGACGGTCACCGACGGCAGGTTCTGCGCCCCGCTCTGCGCGGATGATTGTGCGAGCGATGCCTGCGGCACCAAAACCCAAGCGGATGCGGTCGCCAACACGGCAGACCGCAGCATTCCAAGACTGTTCAACGCGCCACCCCGAAGCTGCATGTTTGCGTCATGCCGCCGTGTCCCGGCAACGGCATACGCCCAAGGGTGACGCTTATGTGAGCGCGCGCGATTTCCCTAATTGAAAACTTCTTAGAGCGCCTCTTAGAACCGATCCATTGTTCCCGGACACGATCGAAGCGTCAGCGCGCGTTCTTCTCGCTCTCGAGCATGTCGGCGGCGATCGCCGTGAGCTGATCGACCTGCTGCAGCAGCATCTCGAACTCGGCGGGGCTCAACTGCTCCAACAGGCGACGGTTGCGCTCCTGCGCGCCTTCGACGATCGCATCATGCGCCGCAAGGCCCGCCGCGGTGAGCGAGATCAGCACCTCGCGGCTGTCTTTCGGATTTGCCGACTTCGCGATCAGCTTGCGCGACACCAGATTGGCCAGCGCGCGGCTGATCTGCCCCTTGTCCTGGCCGACGGCCTCGGCGAGCCGCGCCACGCTCATCGGCGGACGCCGGCCGAGCGAGGCGACCAGACCGAACTCGACGGAGGACAATCCCGTCAGCCGCTTGTAGCGGAGGATGGCACCGCGCTTGAGCAGATTGGCGAGCACCATCAGCCGCGACGACAACATCGCGGTGACCGGCGCCGCCTCGCTCTTGCTCGGCTCGGGGGCCGTCCACCCCTCCCTGCTCGGTGTCTCGTTCATCGTCCACCTCTGCCAAGAAAGCCCGGCGCTGCCAAGCCTGAGCCCTCGCGGCCGCGACGTTCTCCTCAAATGCGATTAAGAGGCATTTAGAAGATCGTTGACATTGTCATCGATTTATTTTTCACTCCTCCCAACACATCAAGAAGGCCCGGTCAGCGCGGCCGGCGGCGGGAGGATCAGCATGACCATCACCCAGCGGGATCGCGATCTCGGCACGGCCTATGCGATGAAGCCGGCGCACACGCGCATCGAGCTCACCTCGGTCGTGCGCGGCACGCCGATGGGCGAACTGCTCCGCCGTTACTGGCATCCGGTCGGGCTCGTCGGTGACGCCACCGACACGCCGAAGAAGGTGCGCGCGCTCGGCGAGGATCTGGTGCTGTTTCGCGACAAGCATGGCCGCGCCGGTCTGCTGCACGCGCGCTGCTGCCACCGCGGCACCACGCTCTACTATGGCAAGGTCGAGGAGGACGGCATCCGCTGCTGCTACCACGGCTGGAAGTTCGACACCGAAGGCCACTGCCTGGAGCAGCCCTGCGAGCCCGAGGGCGGCCAGTTCAAGGACAAGGTGCGCCAGCCCTGGTATCCGGTCGAGGAGCGTTACGGGCTGATCTTCGCCTATATGGGCCCGGCCGAGAAACGCCCGGTGCTGCCGCACTATGAGTGCCTGGAGAACATGGACGACGGCGAGCTGGTCGAGGCCGACGATTCCTCGATCGGCGGCGGCGGTCCCGCGATCATCCCCTGCAACTGGCTGCAGCATTTCGAGAACGTCGTCGATCCCTATCACGTGCCGGTGCTGCACGGCTCGTTCTCGGGCCCGCAATTCACCAACATGATGGCGTCGATCCCGGAGGTGAAGTTCGAGAAATCGCCACGCGGCGTGCTCGTGCGCTCCGAGCGCAAGCAGGATGACGGCAAGGTGTTCTACCGCGTCAGCGAGGCGGCACTGCCGACGCTACGCGTGGTGCCGAACCCGCGCGTCGCGCAGTTCGCCCGCGTCGAATCCATCGGCTGGGTCCTGCCGATCGACGACACCTCGTTCCGCATCTATGTCGCCGGCCGCGTCAAGGCGCCCGGCGACATCAGCCGCATGCGCTCGAAATTCAACGGCAAGTTCTGGTGGGACATGACCGAGGAAGAGCACCAGAAATTCCCGGGCGACTACGAGGCCCAGGTCGGCCAGGGCGAGGTGACCGTGCATTCCGAGGAGCATTTCGGCCAGAGCGACCGCGGCATCCTGATGATCCGGCGCATGCTGACCGACCAGCTCGAAGCAATGGAAGCAGGTCGCGATCCGATCGGAATCTCGTTCGATGCAGGGGCGCCGCCGGTCGAGTTCGAAGCGGGGAATTACATCCGCGAAGGCTGAGCAGCCCGAAAGGGCTGGACCAACGAAAACAACAAAGACAAATTGGGGGAAGCGATGGTCGATGTGACGTCACAGATGTCGGTGCAAACGGCGGCCGCGGCAAAGCCCTCGGCGCGGCGCTATTACGTGCTGGGCTTGCTCACCATCATCTACGCGCTGAATTTCCTCGACCGCACGATCTTCAATGTCCTGATCGAGCCGATCAAGAAGGAGTTTCAGCTCAGCGACACCATGATGGGCCTGCTCGCGGGCTTCGGTTTCGCGCTGTTCTACTCGCTGCTCGGCATCCCCATCGCGCGCCTCGCCGACCGGATGAACCGGCGCAACATCGTCGCCGTCGCCTTCGCGTTCTGGAGCGCGATGACGGCGCTGTGCGGCGCCGCCACCAGCCTGACCTCGCTGGCGCTGGCGCGGATCGGCGTCGGCATCGGTGAATCCGCGGGCTCCCCGGCCTCGCAGTCGATCGTCGCCGACCTCTTCGCCAAGAACGAGCGCCCGCGCGCGCTCGGCATCTACGCCATCGGCACCTATCTCGGCGTCTTCCTCGGCTATTTCGTCGGCGGCTACATCAACCAGCACTATGGCTGGCGGATGGCGTTCTACGTCGCCGGCCTGCCCGGCATCCTGCTCGCTCTGGTGCTGTGGCTGACCATCTCCGAGCCGAAGCGCGGCGCCATGCAGGAGAGCTTTGTCCCCGAGCCGCTCGGCCCGACGCTGCGCTTCCTCGCCTCGCAGCGGAGCTTCATCGTCGTGCTGATCGGCTTCTGCCTCACCACCTACACGAACTATGCGACGGCGGCCTGGATCCCGCCGTTCCTGGCGCGCGTGCACCATCTGTCGAGCGCCGAGATCGGCACCTATGCCGGTACCTTTGGGCTCGCCGGCATGGCCGGCACCCTGCTCGGCGGCTTCGTGGTGGCGCAAGTGAGCCGCCGTGACGACCGCTGGAAGCTGTGGGCGCCGGCGATCACCTCCGGCCTCGCCGGCCCGGTGTTCGCGCTCTGCATGCTGACACAGGATTTTGCGATGATGGTGGCGATGCTGGCGCTGACCTCGTTCCTGGTCGGCTTCCATCTCGGCCCGATCTTCGCGATCGCGCAGACGGTCGCCAAGCCCAGCATGCGGGCGCTGGCCTCCGCGCTGATCGCGCTCACCGCCACCTGCTTCGGCCAAGGCGTCGGTCCGCTCGCCGTGGGCGTCGTCAACGATGCCCTGAAGGGCAGCTATGGCGCGGATGCCGTGCGCTACTCCCTGCTCTCGGCGGCGGTCACGACCACGCTCGGCGCGCTTCTGTTCGTCTGGGCGGCACGGAGCATCCGGAACGACATCGGGCGGGCGGCGGCCTGAAAGCCGCCCCGGAACGGCCGCCCGGCGAAACCCTCCGGGCCGCCAGATGAAACCATTTTGCGGAACCCGCGAAACCATCCGGAAACAGATGGTCCTTAGAAGATGAGCCCATAGACGGCGGCTAAGCCCGTCGGGAGGCTCATATGAACCACTCAATTCATTCTGCTGATCGTGCGACCCACCTGAAGATCGTGGTGGTGGCGCTGGTTGCCGGCATTGTAGTGGCCGGTTTCGGGATTGCTGCCCGGACCAACGCCGATTACAGCCAGACCGCCCAGTCGACCCATGTGATCAAGGCCGGCAAGCCGGTCGTCGTCACCAGCGCGGGCACGTCCGAGATTCGCTGACACGCCCCGTTCCGGGCTCACCAAAGGCCGCCGCCGGGCGGCCTTTTTCGTTTTCCAAAGCAATGCTTAGGCGAGATGCACCGGCGAAGCGCAACGTCCTTGACTTCACTCAGCCCCGCCTTTAAGTCCCCCCTCGTTCCGCGCGCGTTCAGCGAACCACGCGGGAGTAGCTCAGTTGGTTAGAGCGCCGGCCTGTCACGCCGGAGGTCGCGGGTTCGAGCCCCGTCTCTCGCGCCATTTTGGCAACCCCTTCATAGTCTTAGCCCGAACATCGCGACATCTTTGGCGACTATGAAGCCGAGGTCGGGAACCCGTGGCATAGTCAGCCCGCGCCCGAATCGTCTACGCCTTCCAGGACTTAGGAAGGGATCCCCACGCTTTTCCGGCTTTTCCGGGGCTTCCCTGTCATTGAGGAGGCCAGATATGGCGAAAAAGGCAGCCGCTCCCGCTACCATCACGCTCAAGCACCTCGCCGCCGACATCGCGGAGAGCCAGGACCTGTCGAAAAAGCACGCCGAGGCCGTCCTGACCGACATGGTCGAGCTGATCACCAAGCACCTGAAGAAGGGCGACCGCGTCCGAATCGTCGGGCTTGGCATCCTGCAGGTCCGCAAGCGCGCCGCCCGCACCGGCCGCAATCCCGCCACCGGCGAAGCCATCCACATCAAGGCCAGCAAGAAAGTGGCGTTCCGCCCGGTCAAGGAGCTGAAAGAGGCGATCTAGCCGCTTACCGATCGTTAAGCCTGATCAAGCGTCGTTCCGGCCGCAACCTGGCCCGCTTTTCTGATATACCGCCAGCTTCCCCAAAGCCCCGGCGGTTTGACCAGAAATGTCCTCCCTCACTTTTTCGCACACCGTGACCGAGCGCTTCCTGCGCTACGTCACCATCGACACCCAGTCCGATCCCGAATCCCCGCGCTCGCCTTCGACCGAGAAGCAGAAGGATCTCGGCCGCGTGCTCGTCACCGAGCTGAAGGCCATGGGCGTCGCCGACGCCCATCTCGACGATTACGGCTACGTCTACGGAACGATCCCAGGCAACACCGACAAGAAGGTGCCGGTGATCTGCTTCTGCTCGCACATGGACACCTCGCCGGACGTCACCGGCAAGGACGTCAAGCCGCAGTTGTGGAAGAACTATCGCGGCGGCGACATCGCGCTGCCGGGCGATCCCAACCAGGTGATCCGCTTTGCGGAGCATCCGGCGCTGAAGAACCAGATCGGCAACGACATCATCACCACCGACGGCACCACGCTGTTAGGTGCCGACAACAAGGCCGGCGTCGCCGAGATCATGGATGCCGCGTATTTCTTCATCAACAATCCTGATGTGAAGCACGGCACCATCAAGATCCTGTTCACGCCCGACGAGGAGATCGGCCGCGGCGTCGACAATGTCGACCTCCAGAAGCTCGGTGCCGATTTCGGCTACACCATGGATGGCGAGAGCGCGGGCAGCGTCGAGGACGAGACCTTCTCGGCCGACGGCGCCACCATCACCATCAACGGCGTCAGCGCCCATCCCGGCTACGCCAAGGGCAAGATGGAGCACGCGATCAAGATCGCAGCCGCCATCGTCGAGCGGCTGCCGAAGGAAGGCTGCTCGCCGGAGACGACCTCGGGCAAGCAGGGGTTCCTGCATCCGATCGGCATCGAAGGCGCGCTGGAGCAGGCGAGCCTCTCCTTCATCGTACGCGACTTCACCGAGGAAGGGCTGAAGGAGAAGGAGGTCCTGCTCGAGAACATCGTCAAGGACGTCATGAAGGACTATCCGCGCTCGAGCTACACGTTCGAGGTCCGCGAGCAGTACCGCAACATGAAGCAGGTGATCGACCGCCACCCACACATCCTCGAATACGCCATCGAGGCGATCCGCCGCGCCGGCCTGCGGCCGATGCGCACCGCGATCCGCGGCGGCACCGACGGCTCGCGCCTGTCCTTCATGGGCCTGCCCTGCCCCAACATCTTTGCCGGCGAGCACGCTTTCCACTCACGCCTCGAATGGGTCAGCCGGCAGGACATGGAGAAGGCGGTGCAGACCATCGTGCACCTTGCGATGATCTGGGAGGAGAAGGCGTAGGCGCCGCTCGTCCCGGCAACGGGGCAAAATAATTCCAGCCGCGCCGGAACGATCCCATAGGGAGCGTGTTGGAAGCTCAAGTCCCAAGGATGAAGATTGTGAGCACATGAGGCCTCAGCCGGTCAGCCCCGGACTGGGGCCTTTCCGTGTGCGGCTAGGCGATCCGCGCCCTCAACTCCGCCGTGGATTGCTGGGCGACGACAACGGCCCCCTGGAGCGCGAGGCCGGCCATGACGGCCGCCACGATCACGTCGGGCCAGCCCGTGCCAGAGCCGAACACGCCGAGGGCCGCCAGCAGCACGGCAATGTTGCCGAGCACGTCATTTCGCGTGCAGATCCAGGCCGAGCGCATGTTGGCGTCGCCCTTGCGATAGGCCCACAATAATCCAAACGAGGCCGCGTTCGCGGCAAGGGCCGCCACACCGACCGCGCCCATCGTGAACGCGCTCGGCAACGTGCCATGGGCGGCGTGCCAGATCACGGTGCCGACGACCCACAGGCCGAAAGCACCCATCGTCAGCCCCTTCGCGAGCGCCGCTGCGGCGCGGTAGCGCAGAGCCATGCCGACGACCATAAGGCTGATGGCGTAGTTCGCGGCGTCGCCGAGAAAATCGAGTGCGTCCGCCTGCAGCGACGCCGATCCGGCGGCGAGGCCCGCGCCGATCTCAATCAAAAACATGACGGCATTGATGGCGAGCACGGCCCACAGCACGCGACGATAAGACTTGTTGCCCCGATGACGATCGAGATTGAGCGGCGGGGGTGAACAGCATGCGTCGGCCATGCCCTCAAGATAAGGCCAGGACACGTCCCGGACAATCTCGGTAACCGCGCGGTCCCCGCGACATCAAGTTCCCCACACGTAACATTGTTGCGGGTCGACACTGTTCCCGGAGCCTGCTAGGCAGCTTGAAGTCAAAGAGAGCGACGCAGTGTTTTCGATCCGCCGGTCCATCAGGAAGGTGTTCCGCCCGCGCAATTGGCGCGGGACCTGGGCCGTCGTCTGCGCGGTGCTCTATCTGCTGTCGGGCGCCCTGCATGCCAGCCAGTGCGTCGACGTGGCAAACCCGTTCGGCCAATCGCACATCGTCTCGATGGCGGGTACGCCGGGCGATTGCGAAGGCAAGACCATCGCGGCGCATCACTGCCACGGCTGCTTCTCGGTGACCGTCGCCCAGCACGTCGAACCCAACACAACGGTTGACCTGCACACCGTGCCGACATCGTCACGCGAACCCGCCTCGGTCGGAATCGATCCCGATACCGACTCGCCTCCCCCAAGACACCTGACCTGAACTGATCAGCCGGGCGCATAAGCGCCCACGATGCTATTGTTCACAGGTCACCTTCATGTCTTCCAGACGGACTGCCGCGCGCCTCGCGTGCGCGTTGGCAATTTTCGTCAGCCCCTGGCTGACGCAGCATGCGCACGCCCAGACGCTTTCCATGCGCGCGGCGCTCTCGCGCGCGCTGGCTGCGAGCCCGCGCCTGACGGCGGCGGAGCGCGATGTCGGTATCGCCACGGGCCAGCGCATCCAGGCGGGCGCGCTGCTCAATCCGGAACTGTCATACGAGCAGGACAATTCGTTCGGCTCCGGCATCTATCGCGGCACCCGATCGGCCGAGACCACGCTCCAGATCAGCCAGGCCTTCGAGCTGTTCGGCAAGCGCGACGCCAGGATCGCCGCCGGACAGGCCGGCATCGAGGTCGCCGCGATCCAGCGCAAGGCGGTCAGGCTGGAGGTGCTGTCGGAGACGGCGATCGCCTTCCTCAGCGTGCTCGGCGCGCAGCGGCGCATCCAGATCCTCGACGAGCAGATTACCGCGATCGACCAGCTGACCCCGCTGCTCCGCCGTCGCGTCGAGGCCGGCGCCTCCTCGCCGGCCGAGACCGGCCGCGCCGAGGTCGCCTCCGCGCTGGTGAAGGCCGACCGCGAGCGTCTCAAGGCGACGCTGGCGAGCGCCCGGCGCGAGCTTGCGGTGCTGATGGGCGATCCCGCGGCGAAATTCGGCGAGGTCTCCGGACGACTCGACACCACCGGGCGGCCGCCGACGTTCCAGTCGGTGATCGCCGCCATCGATGCCAACCCACAGCTGGTGCGCTGGACCGCGGTCTATGCCCAGCGCAACGCCGAGCTGCTGATCGCGCGGCTCAAGCCCTATCCGGACGTGCGGATCGCTGCGGGCTGGCGTCACTTCAACGAGAGCAATGACGATGCGGTGCGGCTCACCGTCTCGGTGCCGATCCCCGTGTTCGACCAGAACCAGGGCAACATCCTCTCGGCGCAGGAAAGCCTCGCCAAGACCAAGGCCGAGCGCGAGGCCAACCGCAACACGCTGATCGTGATCGCCGGCCGCGCCTATGACTCGCTGCAGGGCTCGCTGCGCGAGCTCGCCGTGCTGCGCGAGACCGCCATCCCCAAGGCGGTCGAGGCCTCCGAGGCGATCTCGCAAGGCTACGGCCAGGGCCGCTTCACCCTGCTCGAAGTGCTCGACGCACAAGCCAGCGTGACGCAAGCGCGGCTGCGCGAGCAGGAAGCGCAGCAGAACTTCCACGCCGGCGTTGCCACCATCGAAGGCCTCGTCGGTAATCCCTTTGCGTTGGCCCGGGAGAGCGCGCGATGAAGACATCCTCCACCCTCTTCATAGCCGTCGTCGCGGCCGCGCTCGGCGCCTACGGTTACTCGCTGCTCGCCCCTGCCAAGGTGGCGCACACCGAGCATGCCGCGGAGAAGAAGCCGGAGAAGCCGAACGACCATGTCGAGCAGGACGAGCACGGTGCCGACCGCATCCGAATCTCCGACGTCAAGCTGGCGGCGGCCGGCGTGACCCTGGCGGAAGCCGCGAGCGCGACGCTGACCGACACGCTGTCGTTCAACGGCATCCTGCGCGCCAACCAGGAGGCGGTCGTCCAGGTCACGCCCCGCTTTCCCGGAATCGCAAAATCGATCCAGAAGCGGATCGGCGACAAGGTTGCCAAGGACGACCTGCTGGCGGCGATCGAGAGCAACCAGAGCCTCACCGTCTACGAGCTGAGGGCGCCGCTTGCCGGCACCGTGATCGAGCGGCAGATCTCGCTCGGCGAATACGCCTCCGAGCAGAAGCCGGCCTTCGTCGTCGCCGACCTCTCCTCCATCTGGGTCGATCTGTCGATCTACCGGCAGGACCTGAAACGCGTCCGCCTCAACGACGAGGTGCTGATCGATCCCGACGACGGCCGCGGCGAGATCAAGGGCACCATCTCCTACATGGCACCGATCGGCTCGAGCGAGACCCAGACCGCGCTGGCGCGCGTGGTGCTGCCCAATCCTGAAGGGCGCCTGCGGCCCGGCCTGTTCGTCACGGCCCGGCTGATCCTCGCCGCGCGCAACGTCGCGGTCGCCGTGCGGCGGAGCGCGATCCAGACGCTGGAGAACAAGACCATCGTGTTCGTCCGCGAGGACGGCGACAAGATCGAGGCGCGCCCGGTCGAGCTTGGCGACTCCGACCCGAGATTCGTCGAGATCCGCGCGGGGCTGTCCGCCGGCGAGCGCTACGTCGCCGAGAACAGCTTCGTCGTGAAGGCGGAGATGGGCAAGGGAGACGCCGATCATGATTGACGCCCTCCTCGCCTTCTCGGTTCGCCACCGCTGGCTCGTGGTGCTGCTCGCGCTCGCCGCCGGCGCCTTCAGCGCATGGAACTTCACGCGGCTGCCGATCGACGCGGTGCCCGACGTGACCAACGTCCAGGTCCAGATCAACACGCGCGCGCCGGGCCTGTCGCCGCTCGAAGCCGAGCAGCGCATCACCTTCCCGCTCGAGACCGCCATGGGCGGCCTGCCCAGGCTCGACTACACACGCTCGATCTCACGCTATGGGCTGAGCCAGGTCACCGTCGTGTTCCAGGACGGCACCGACATCTATTTCGCGCGTCAGCTCGTCAATGAGCGCATCCAGCAGGCGAAGGAGCAATTGCCTGCGGGCACCGAGGTCGCGATGGGGCCGATCTCGACCGGGCTCGGCGAGATCTATGTCTATTCCGTCGAAGCCAAGGCGGGCGCGAAGTCGCCGACGGGTGCGGAGTTCACGCCGACGGAGCTGCGCACCATCCAGGACTGGATCATCAAGCCGCAGCTCCGCACCATTCCCGGCGTGGTCGAGGTCAACTCGATCGGCGGCTATGAGCGGCAGTTCCACGTGCTGCCGATCCCCGGCCGGCTGATGGCCTACAAGCTCGGCTTCCGCGACATCATGACGGCGCTGGCCGCCAACAATGCCAATGTCGGTGCCGGCTATATCGAGCGCAACGGCGAGCAATACCTCGTCCGCGCCCCCGGCCAGGTCGCCAATATCGAGGATATCAGGGACATCGTGATCGGCTCGCGCGGCGGCGTGCCGGTGCGCATCCGCGACGTCGCCGACGTCCAGGAGGGCCAGGACCTGCGCAGCGGCGCGGCCTCGGCCAACGGCCGGGAGACGGTGCTCGGCACCGCCATGCTGCTGATCGGCGAGAACAGCCGTTCGGTTGCCCAACGCGTCGCAGCGCGGCTCAACGAGATCGCAAAATCGCTCCCCGACGGGGTGATCGCGCGCGCCGTCTACGACCGCACGCATCTGGTGGAGGCGACGATCCAGACTGTCGCCAAAAACCTCATCGAGGGCGCGGCGCTGGTGATCGCGGTGCTGTTCCTGATCCTCGGCAACATCCGCGCCGCGCTGATCAC
>Ga0207426_1001458_pt1 | contig 19585 bp, 17 predicted proteins | sample AraplaMF_Cvi_mMS_FD_184265 | JGI IMG/M metagenome (GOLD analysis project Ga0207426, IMG submission 184265) | Arabidopsis root microbial communities from the University of North Carolina, USA - plate scrape MF_Cvi_mMS (SPAdes) (version 2) | ecosystem: Host-associated > Plants > Roots > Endosphere... | reverse complement strand
ACCGCTCCGCCGAGATGGAGGTCTTCGTCCGTGTCGTCGATCTCGGCGGGTTCACGCAAGCCGCGCGAAAGCTGCGGCTGACGCCCTCGGGCGTGAGCAAGCTGACGTCGCGGCTGGAGGCGCGGCTCGGGTCGCGCCTCGTCAATCGCACCACGCGCATGCTGACCCTGACCGAGGAAGGCCAGGCGTTCTATCAGCGCGCCGTGCGGATCCTCGCGGAGATGGAGGAAGCCGAGCGCGAGGCGGCGTCAGGCGCGGCGCCGCGCGGCCGCCTCACGGTCAACTGCAACATCCCGTTCGGCATGTTGCATATGATGCCGCTGGTCCCCCGTTTCCTGGAACGGCACCCCGAGGTCACGCTCGATCTCGTGCTGACCGACACGCTGGTCGACTTGATGCAGGAGCGCGCCGACGTTGCGATCCGTGTGGGACCTCTGAAAGCGTCCCGCCTGATCGCGCGCAAGCTCGGCAGCAGCCGCATGGTGGTCGTCGGCACCCCGGACTATCTGGCGCGCTTTGGCACGCCCAGGACGCCGGCGGATCTCGCCGATCACCGCGGCATCGGCTGGACCTTTCCGCGCATGCGGGGCGGATGGCCATTCCGGCGCGGCGATCGCACCGAGGAAGCCGTGCCGCCGCCGATCGCGCGCGCCAGCGACGGCGAGGTCGCCCGCCGGCTGGCGCTGGGCAGCGTCGGTCTCGCCCGCCTCGCCCTCTTCCACATCGGCCCCGACATCGAATCGGGCCGCCTCGTGCCGGTGCTGCAAAACTTCAATCCCGGCGACCGCGAAGACATCCACGCCGTCTATGTCGGCCACACCGCACCGCTCCCCGCGCGCGTCCGCGCCTTCATCGATTTTCTGGCCGAGCATGTGCGGGTGAGCGATCCGGCGCTGAAGCGGGCGGCGGATGGGAGATGGAAATTGTTGGGATGACCTGGAAGGGCCTCTCGGTCAGCCTCCCCCTCAACGAGGCGAGCAAAAGTTAGATGCGCCCTATCGCAGCGAGCTTTCGATAATGGGCTCCAAGAGCAGTCAACTTGCATCCCTTTGATTCCAAAGCGGCGTAATACATATGAACGGTATCTACAGGCGCGACCAAGCCATGCCTGTAGCATTGCTGCAGCTCGGCAAATACCGCTTGATTTGCTGGATTCAGTGGGAATTTTATCTTCACCTCGTCGGTGAAGCTTGATCTATCCGGTTCAAACGAAGGGTTAAGTGGATAAACAAACGCCGGGTCTGGAAAATAGGTAGGAAGGCGCCGCAAAATATCCATTGGTACTTTTGGGTTAACTTCCCGAAGCGTGACGAATGTTTGGACGTTGGCCTTGTAGATCGGCCGCTGTTCCCACGGACCTAGCGTTTGATCGACATGAGAGTACACCGATGCAGGAGTAATTCTCCCGCAAATATCGGCAGACCCGCCACTTAGAGCGTCCAAAACGATACTCGAAAATAGGCCATGCCCGTTTAGTTCAGTCGCAGTTTGCTCGCGGTGACACGCAGTCAAGATCGTGACGCCCTCTCCAATCGCCGCTATCGATTGATTACTAATACCTGAAACGTCGCCTGCATAACCGGAATGGCAGCAGTCGAGTATGATGACGGTAGACTTAATCCGCGGCGAGGCTCCGTTCGCTACATTCAATATTTCTGCTAGGGAGACACCCCATGCGCCTTTCCTTCCGTCCTGGCTTACAAGGTAGCCCGCGTTTGTTACAGGGTTTATGATGCCATGACCCGCAAAGAACAAGAGTGCTGTGTCGGCATCGCCTTTGAATAGTTCGCCGATCGCATCAGTCAAAAGAGCAGCAGTAATCCGGACTGTCTCGCTCGTTAGGAGGATCACAGAGAAATTCGGAGATCCATCGCCGTTCTTCCGAAGCAGCGTTGCTATCGACTCAGCGTCGTTGACACATCCTGAAAGAGGGGATGCCGAATAGTGGTCAACACCGACAACAAGCGCCCTCTTCATTTCAGCGGCCGCCGCCGATTAGCGCCTTCAGATTGTCCCAGGTCCAAGTGTACATCTTATCCGTGGCTTTAGCGGCCTTTGGACGCTTATTTGACTTGTCTTTGTAGCCAGCAAGAAGGAAGTACGAGACTTTCTCCTCCTGGGCGATTGTGACCTCGGCGCTCACTCCCGTCGCGCTGTCAGTGTGCTCGCCGCAAACAACAGCGACAACATCTACAGATTTGATCCGCTTTCTCGCCTTCTCTTTCCAATTGCCGGATAACGCCTCCTTGATAGACCAGTCGGCAAGCTCAAAAGGACTGTCCTTGAGCTTTGATTGGCCAACCAGAAATTCTTTCAACGTTTCGTCGTGGTCATAGTCAAAGCTGACAAATACCTTTGTCTTAACTACCATTTGCGCCTCCCATAATCTTGATTGTGTCAAACGTAATCGGATTTAGTTGAATGATATTCTTTGAACGTTCGCGCGCATGAGCGACCACATCCGCGGTGCCACCAAGCCCCTGTGCGCTCTTCCCATCCCAAATTGCGAACAGAACATCGCAATGATTTGCAACAAACTTCCCAGCTTCAAAGAAACTATTCTCGTCTGTACCGGCGCCAGGGAGCTGTACGCTGTCAGATAGGGCAAGCAGTCTTCTATATTCCGCTATGCCTTCTTCGGAAAAAAAACGCTCGTATCCTGGCATAGGTATTACAGCAACGTGTCGAATTCCCATGGATAAGGCCGTACGCGCAAATAGCTGGTCACTTCCAACAGCGAGCGAACTCAGCGCACTCGTGACGAAAGGCAACTGCAATAGTTCAGAACGTAGCCGTTCCGCGACCCAAGGCCAGTCGAGTCCGTCCCGCTTCTGATGGCCGGTGACAGCAACTTGCATGACACCTCGCTTACAACCATTTGTGGAAAGAATCTGCAGCGACAAAAGACTATCCACAAGCTCCAAAACAACGGCATCGCCGAGTTACCAAGGCCGCAGCCTCAAGGCGCGCCCAAGACCTAAACGCAATGTGGTTTCAGGCGCTGGCGGAGAGAGTGGGAGAAGAACCCCATTTTCCCGTCCATAGCGATATCAGAGAGTTAGTCAACAAACCCGTCTTGGGCACTTGCAGTTATAGCTGAAACTGTACCAGGTGACTGTACCAGATCCCCATGAGAATTAAGGCTCGGAGATACCTAATCTGCGCGCGTTTACGCGGAAAAGTCCCTCGGCACTCCGGAGCGCTCTGAACGCGCTCTCTAAAGCTGGGGACGATAAAGGGCACATTTCAACGCCTGCTTTGATGATTGTATTCATGTGTGGCTCGATAGCCTCCAACCGCTTGGGCACATTGTTGGGATACCCAGAGTCGATGGTTGAGACGAACTGGTTTTCTAAGACGACCCAAAAAGCCCGGTCGCGGGCTGCCATACTTATGGCAAGGTATTCACCATTGACCTCGGCGACGATTTCACCTGTGCCATCTGCGGGGCAGATCACGTTGGCCCGGATACCATTGAGGTCCAAGGATTTTGATTTCACGTCCATGAACAAGGCAGGTCGAGATTCATTCGTTCTAAAAAACAGTGCGCGAACCGTCTTCCCATTATTGCTCGTCTCTTTGCGTACGGGGACGGTCGGCGTCGGCGGATTTTGCTTTGCCACGCTTTGGTCGGCGTTGTTTTTGACGCTAAGAACGACCATTCCGATAGCGAGACCCACAGAAGCTAAGAAAAATCCCCAACCGATCCGCCGGTGCTTCAGTTCGGTACGACCGACTTTTTCCCATTCGTCGGTAAGAGGCTCGCCGCATGTCGGGCATGAATGGGCCGACGAACATATTCTCGTCTTGCAGATAGGACATGCCAGAAGGATCGGCGCCACTTGGCCCAGCCTGAAACAGCGATTGCGGGCCTAAACCGTAATATAAATGCGGCTTCTTGCAAGTATATTACGTGCATCTCTCTAATCCGTAATTGCATTCCCTGCCCCATTTTTTGACCCCCGCCTAGATATGTAGGCGGAGGGACTATGGCCGACCTGCGGAAGCGATTTGGGGAGCTACTTGCGGTACACCGCAGGCGGCGGGGGTTAACCCAAGAAGAGCTGGCGGAAGCGGCAGGCCTAAGCGTCGACATGATTTCGAAGATTGAAGTGGGCGCCACCGGTGCTCGCTTCTCATCCGTTGAGCGCCTTGCGAAGGCCGTTCAAGTCGACCCGGCCGAACTATTTACCAGCGACATTCCCAACGGCTCCATGAGCCTCGGCATGTTCGGAAAGATATCGGCCAAACTTTCCATTCTTTCCGAGTCGGATCTTGCGTGGATCAACGCACTCATAGACGTGGCGCTGCTTCGGCCGTCGGACTTACCCTTGATGAAATCGGGTCGCCGCAGGAAGGCAAATCAAGGGCGGAAGGCCACCGCAACCAAGAGGAGATGAGGTGGCCAAATTTCGCCTCCAATTTCCACCAATTTTTCCCGTCTAGCCGGTCCTTTTTTAGTTCCAGTTCGTCACCAGTCCAGAATTCATCATCGATTCGGTGAAACTGCGCCACGGGAGAATAACTTGCTAACAATTTATGGGATGGTCCAAAAAGACGGCTGTGCGAAGGCGAATTCGTCCTGACTGCCTTGAAAAAAGAGAGGCTGATGGATTGAATGCTGGCTCTGAAGGCACGTAGACCGACTTTGACGCGGCTTACATCCGAATGGCCTTACCGTCTCAAGCCCCTCCGGACCGGCCCGCCTTGGGATGTTTTGCAGTGGACAAGGGCTCGCACCTCCCGCTTTATAGACGCATCCTCCAGTTGTTGAGTCGGACACTTCTATGAAGGCCATTGATCGCCCGTTACCACACATCTTAAATGGCGCATCCCAATTCGTCATTCCGGTTTTTCAGCGCGACTATACTTGGCAAGCGGAATCCCAATGTGCCCAGCTTTGGCGCGACATCATCGGGGCATCTCGGACCAAAGGTGAGCAAGGGCATTTTCTTGGATCAATTGTTTACATCCCCACAGGAGACAATGCTGCTGGTTTCACTCAGTGGCTCTTGATCGATGGTCAGCAACGGCTCACAACAATCATTCTGCTCATGGCAGCGCTGCGCGACCACATCGAGGAGACGGGCTGGACTGGTGGCGAACAAGACCCAACCGCAAAGCGCATTGACGCTTATTTCCTAAGAAACGTGCACGAAGAGGGCAGCCGAGCACTGAAGCTTGTTCTACGGAGGCATGATCAAGAAACTCTCGCCGCCATACTGAACAAACAAGCCACCCCACAAGAGCGCTCAGAAAACATCAGCGAGAATTACGCTTTTTTCAGAGAGCAATTGGAGAAAACGGACCCGTCCGATGTCTATCGCGGCATCGGTCGCTTACTGATCGTCGATGTGTCGCTCGACCGCCTGCTTGACGATCCTCAGCTAATTTTCGAAAGCCTAAACTCGACGGGCGTTGACCTGAGCCAATCTGATCTTATCCGCAACTTTATACTAATGCGATTACCGGAGAAGCAGCAGACAGCACTTTACGATACTTACTGGAGCAAGATCGAAGCGCTGTTCCGGGGATCGGAATGGACGTTCGATGCGTTTGCCCGCGACTACGTTGCCTTGATGAGTAAAGCGTCTAAGCAGGAGAAATCCAGCGAGATCTACTATGCTTTTCGCAGCTTCTTCCCCCAATTAAAGGAGCGCTTAGGATCGTTCGAGGCGTGCTTGGAACACATGCTTCGGTTCGCTCAGTATCACGCGGCATTTAGCCTAGGTCGCGGCGTTACCGGCGACCGTGCGCGCCAGCTGGCCAAGCTTCGGCAGTTGGTGGACGTTCCAGTTTTGCTCGTTATGCAGTTATTTGATCGCCGGGATGAGACGACTTCGTTAACCGACGACGAGTTTATCGAAGCGATCGCTCTCATAGAGAGCTACGTACTGCGTCGCGCCATCTGCGGCTATCAAACGAGAGGGTATTGGCAGATCTTCGCTAATCTAGCGTATAGCATTGGAACCGAGGACGTGCTGGCAAAGCTCAAGGTTGCGTTTGCTCGCTTGCGCGACAGCTACCGTTTTCCAACGGATGAGGAATTTCGCCGCGCCCTTCGAGAGAATGACGTCTATGGGCTGCGCGTTTGCCGACATTTGCTGGAGGGCCTTGAAAACCATGGTTCGAAGGAGCCATCAGATATATCGGCCTATTCGATAGAACATATCTTGCCTCAGAACGAGCGGTTACGGGCCGAGTGGCGCCAAATGTTGGGCGACGACTGGAAAGCAATCCAGAAAACGTGGCTCCACAGGCTCGGTAATCTCACACTAACCGGCTACAACAGCAAGTATTCCGATCGATCATTCGAAGACAAGAAAACAATTGCTGGCGGATTTTCGGAGAGCTCTGTTCGCTTGAATAAGTATGTTCGCGAACGATCGTCGTGGACCGCACAAGAAATAGAAACTCGCACCCGACACATGGCCGATCGGGCATCAGGCATTTGGAAGGCCCTGGCGGTCGATAAACAACTTCTCGATGCTGAAAATCAGGCGGAAAAACAAGCTCTCGCCGCGAGAGGCGATTTTCAGAGCATTCCTATGAGCGAAGAGGCAAGAATAATTGTCGAGGCGTTGCGAACTAAAATCTTAGAGGTAGATGACGACGTCATCGAACTAGCCGAGAAGAAGTCCATTAGCTATCACGCCCCCAACTTTTTCCTCGAAGTTCTCCCCCGGCGATATCGCGTGGGCCTGTTGCTTGCGCTCGATTTCGATGAGTTGGACGACCCTCTAGGTCTTGCACAAGATGCGACCCAGTGGAAATTTTTGGTCAATGCTAGCCATGAGGGCGGCGTACTTCTTAATGTTAGCAGCGTTGCAGACATTGAGAATGCAATACCTCTGATAAGGCAGGCTCACGCCGCTTCGGAAGACTAGCTCGGGAGTACTGAGAAGCGCTAGTTTGCGGCTCATCCAAACACCAACGGACCCGTTAAGTTGCGTGGGGAGGTTTTAAGAGTTGAACGAATTGCATCCATTCGGCGTGTGCAGCTTCGCTGGCACGGAGCCCAACAGCCCCTCTTCGCGCTCGGTACCCGTTACGCCGTGAAATTAATTTCACATGAATGCACATTGCGTTCGACCAAGACCGCTGTCGACAGATTATCATCACGGAGACAGCAGATGCTTTCAACACGATTTCGCCGTTTGAGCCGGCGTCGCTCTCTCTGAAGTACCAAGCTCTCTCCTTAAACGGCTAGCATCTTTCGCCATTTTCTTTGGAGACATAAATGGCCCCGAAACTATCACCTTCAGATCTACTTCTTATCTCTAAAGGTGACGCCAGAACAATAAATCATTTCCGCTTAGGAGCACGCTTGGCGCAGCTGTCCGGGCTCGGCATCGATCAACTCTCAGAAGCGGCTTGCCGGGATCGGTTTCGCTTCGCGCAAGAGACACTGAGGTGCGCCCGATGGGCCCTTTACTCTGCTAAGCCGCATTACCGAGTTGCGCTAGCTCGTTCATACTACGCAATGTATCATACGGCTCGCAGCCTCGTCTTCTTCGTTCAGCGTGGAGACGATCACGAGGCCCATATTGAACTTCCAAAACATCTTCCCAAGGACCTACCAAGTCGCGATCAATGGGAGAACGAGCTCAAGAACGCGAGGTACGAACGCAATAGGGCGGACTATGATCCCTACCCGAAGTCAGACGCGGCATTTAAAACAGTTGCTGAAGCTACATTGCAAACTGCCGAGAAGTTTTTCCCGGTAGCTAAAAGCTATCTAAAGAACAAAGGCGTCATTCTATGACGGATATAAGCGATACGGAGATAAGCGAGCTCGTTACCAATGCCTTCGTTCGAGGTGGCGTTCCGATTTCGAAGCTCATGATTAGGCGCTTTCCTGGCGAAACTATTGTGGTCGTCGAGGTCACGGAAGCTGACTTCAATGCGGGACTTTCCGTAGCAACGAGTCTAGATAAGGAACTGTCGAACGGGTTTGTCACTGTAAAACGGATACAGCAAGAATCAGCACCCATTGCTCCCACCCGTGCGAGCTCCCTACTTGACCCACGCGTGAATGATCTCATCGAGGTTCTAAATGCGCGATCGAGAACTTCAGAACAACAGCCAAGCCTGAGCTATATCCGTGACGTTACTCAGACGCTCAATGTCGCGACGAGCCGTCGCCATCATCTCATTTTCGGTCGACGGGGCGTGGGGAAGACGGCGCTCATGCTGGAAACCAAACGCATTGTAGAAGGGCGGGGTTCTGTAACTGTTTGGATCAATATCCAAACGATAAGAAATTTGTCCGCGTGTGATGCGTTTCTAACGACAGCCGCGCGCATCTGTGACATACCGGCCCTGGTGCACGCTGGTCGACCCGTTAAGCCGCTCAGCGTCGAGAAAGCATCCAATATTCAGAAACGCATCCTCGCGCTATTGGACGCTGGTGCGGGCAAGACGCAGGTCGACAGGCTTATTCCGGAGATTCATCAATTCGTCAGGCTCTTTGGGCAGGAGAGCCAAGCGGATCTATACCTTTTTCTGGATGATATCCATTACATGGCCATGAAGGAACAGCCGTCATATCTTGACATGGTGCACTCGATTACCCGTGACAATGCAGTTTGGATCAAGGCAGCTGGGATCAAGCATCAATCGCGGTGGTTTATGGACGATCCCCCGACAGGGCTTCAAACGGGCCACGACGCCGCCATAGTCAATCTTGATGTGACTTTAGAGCAGCCGGCAAAAGCTAAGAAGTTTCTATCCGACATTCTCAAGACCTACACGGATGAGGTAAAGCTGGGGAGCGTCCTCGGCACAATCTCGCCTGAGGCATTCGACCGCCTGGTGCTTGCGTCAGGCGGCGTGCCACGAGATTTTCTTGTTCTAAGCGCAACTGCGATTCAAGTTGCCCGGCAGCGGGCTAAAGCTAAGACGGCCGGGGTTCAAGATGTCAACGAGGCTGCCGGTCAAAATGCGCAGACTAAGTTGCAAGAACTTGAGGATGACGCTGCTTCTTCGCAGGAAAGGGCTGAGTCTAAGGTCCAAGCGCTAAATACATTGCGAGAATTTCTCCTAACAGAACGCCAAGTCACCTACTTCAGAATAGACTTTCAAGACAAAGAAGCGCATCCGAAACAGTATGAGCTAATGCAGAGCCTCATGGACTTGCGATTGATCCATCTGATCAATGCTGGGCTCTCGGACGAGCGCGAGGCAGGGCGCAGGTCGGAAGTATACATGCTAGATCTAAGCCAATTTTCTGGAACTCGATTTCGGAGAAATCTGAAGGTGCTAGATTTTACAAAGCAATTCCTAGTCTTAAAGGACACCGGAGGCGCCGGACCAGCTCGAACGGGCGAAACGCCAAAGAAGCTATTGAGCATTTTGCGCCGCGGCCCTTTGTTTGAGCTATTACAACTGACCGGTAGCAGGGTGTAAGTAGTCGCCGCTGGCGAGCGATTGCGCAGCTTACCATTTTGGCCTTATGGCGACCGACGGGCTCCGTGCCCGCTCCTTTCGGCAACCCTAGTGAAGCGTGAACCCTACGATCAATGAAGCGTTTTCAGCTGTTACCGGCTCTGCCGCTATCCTCAATGCCGCTCTGAAACGAGCTTCTTCTTCAAGACCTATCTCTGAGAAAATGTCGTCAACAGAAAATGCGTCTTGGTCTTCTAGTGCAGCGCGGAAGAATGCCTCCATACTCACCAGGATGTATTCGTTTAGATTGACTATCAAGGAAGGAACATTTTGGGAGGGATTTGCGCGATGAACAATTCTATTGCGCTCGCGATAGATGCGAAGAAGATGCCATTCTACCTTCGCTAGGTGCCGCTTGACGCTCGCGACAAGATCACCACAATTCTTTGCCGCGTTGTGCAACTGGAACATGCGTTGAGTTGCTAGGGGATTACCTGCGCATAGATTACCCAATTTTATTCGTACTGGCTCATGGTGGGCAAAGCAAAGCGCCGCAACAAGGCGGGCAATTTCGGTTTCGTATTCCGGAACCGCCTTAAGTATTTCGCTGAGCGATCCGTGGTACAATTTGATCAAGTCAACGTACAACCATACAAACTGATTTTCCAAGTACATCCGTTGCTGTGCGGCGAGAATTGATTTCAAGAACGATTGGATGCGCGGAACCTCAGCTTGAGGTGCTGGGAGGAAGCCCTCTAAGCTTGACCAGAGAGATACGAGTTGTGTCGCCGGGCTCTCAGAGTGAAACGCGTCGGCATACCCCGTAATGCTGTTGAGTAATCGATTTCGATCTCGATCTGTTAGTTTCTCGTTTGAGACTATTGACCGTCGGCGAGTTACGAGCCTATCGGCCTCGCTGGAGTTGCCTCGGTATCGACGTTGTAGCGGGGAAACGGGCTCTCCAAGAGAGGAGCTTGCTTGCAAGTCTGTCGTTGTTACTAGCATGACAGGCTCCCAAACTAGATTGGCAGCGGGCTTCGCGGTATAAGCAATTGCGCGCGTCAAACTTAGTGAGCGAGTACATGCGAGCCATGCTCCCGGAGCATCGAGAGCCTTGATAGAAGAAAATTCAACCGTGTAGCGCTCGGGCCAGTCAAGAACACTCGGGTGCCGCCGACGCGCCGAAGCAGGAACCGCGGGTTTTGAATTCACGCCATCGACCCCTTCCAAGGCCACCTGCATTTCTTCCGAAACTGAGGCATAAACTTTAAAGGTTGTCGAGCGACCAGGGAACAGCCGAAAAAACTCTTGCAACTCTCGGGGGGGCGGATCTGTGAGTTCTCGCTCGAAGAAGTGTCGCAGGGTTTGAATGTATATATGTTCCGGAGTGTGCCCAACGTTCAAAAGATATGAGAAGTAATTGCCGACTAAGATGTAAAACGGGGCCTTATCTTTTGGCTTTTGATTATTCGCGTAGCTTTCAATCGTGCTGCGACAGTGACGAAGGTACATCTTGCCAACCGTCCTCTCAAATAACCTCACAGGAGCGATTTTTGACTCCACGTTTGATTGGCGGTCGCGGAGGTGGTGACTCACCAACTCCCAGACATCTGAAAAGTGGCGTTTGATGGTGAGGTCCTGCGAAACGAACAACAAAAACTCATCAAACATGGGAAGCATGATTTGGGAGTCCAAGCGACCCGCTTCCGCTAAGTCTCGATGAATTTTCGATAGCTCCACACTGCGGTGGTAAGAGTCTAGCGAGGGGGGACGGTAACTATCTCTCGCCCCGTGCCAAAACATCTCCTCTACAATCTGAGCAAAGTATAGAACTGTCCCATATCGTGATTCAGTCACCCATTTCTTTTCTGGAACGCGCATGGTCAACCTAAAAACAAACACAGCGGGGAGATGGAAATGAATCGATTTTTCACACGGGTACGCTGCGGCGTAACTCCAGGGGCTATTTATTGTCTATTGGCGAAGAGTACGCAACCTAAGGCCGGAGGCTAATTCGTGACTCTGAAGCGGTCCGGCGCTACGGTCGGGTCAACCGGCTTGATGTGGGGAAAGCCCTTTTGACTCCTTTTGACGGGGCCGGACCGCACCTAAAGTAGCGCGCCAGCTGCATTGTCATGAAATAACTCTCCATCGCGGATGTAACGAAACAACATGACATCGGACAGATGCCCCGTCTGCTGCCGAATTTTCCAAGATGGCACCCCTGCCTGCGCCGCACTCGTTGCCAGCCCAGCGCGAAGGCTATGGCCAGAATAGCCCTTGGGATTGATACCGGCCGCCTCAACCCTTTCGCGTACAATTAAGCAAACTCCTTCGCCGGATAGCCGCCTGGACCCAACCCGATCATGACGATCCACTGGCCTGAAGATCGCTCCTTCGTTGATGCTGGAAGCGGCTTGCCACTGTTCTAGCGCAGCCACAGGACACCATCGCCCCCTGCCGTGCGGGATACCGATTTTCCGCCCCGCAGCGTTTTGATCTGTCTTCGAACGGCGAAGGGTGGCTTCGAGCCCTTGGCGGACCGGAGCCACATCATTGCAATTCAAGCCGACGAGTTCGGACCTCCGAAAGCCGCCCGCAAACCCTATCAACAGCAATGCACGATCTCGAATATCCTTCAGGCGCGGCCCGGTGGCTTCCAGAGCTAAAAACAGGTCTTCCTTGATCAACGGTGTGGCTTGGCGCTGAGTTGTACCTTTGATCCGTTTTAAGCCCCTTACAGTCGCTTTGACGACTTCCGCGGAAGTTGGGTTATCAAACCCACTTGAGCGATGGACCTTGGCTAAGGCGGCCATACGTCGATTGAGCGTGGCCACGCTAAGGGCATCGGCGTGTGCAACCAGATATTCAGCAATCGTTTCGGGGGTAGCAGGTATCCGACCGCCCCAATTCTGGAAGTGGGCAAGATCGCTAAGGTAGGCAACCCTTGTATTCTCGGCCAGGCTCTCCCGAATGTAATCAGCGACTGTGCTAGGTTCCGAATTTGTGCAATTAATTTCACAAATTTGAGGCGGCTGGCACCCCACCGTGACCCGCGATAATAGAAGGTTATCACGAGTTAGATCGTTATCTGACATGAACGCGCGCCTCATTCAGTTGCCCGATGTCGCTGCGCATCAGTTTTAGAATTTCCGTCGCGTCTGGGCAGGCTGGCCCGTGGCACTCGATATCCACGAGCCTTCGCAGTTCGTCCCCGGTCGACCATCTCATTCGTTGTCGAACGAGACCACCTTCAACACGAAAGACAACTTGCCCTAGGAAGTTGACCCTCTGTGCTGGGCTGGTGTGATCAACTACCCAACGCGCAGTTTCACAGTTTGACTGCAGGAAATGACCAAGAGCTTGCCGACCCTCTCGGGTATAGATATCAATCGCCCACCCCGGAACATCTCCTACGAGTGTTTCCGGTAGCTGCTCATCGTCCTGCAGCCTCCGGGCCTCGCGCAGAGACAAGGGGCAGAGAAGTGCAACAAACGGGCAGAGAGGCTGAGCTATCTTCCGGAACCCTTCACGGGCGATCTCGACCGTACTGTGAGGAAGACCCGCCTCGCACAGCCCATCGAACAGGGCTGATGGGTCGCCTGCGCGGGCACTCAGGCGCTTTGTTTGTCGGGAGTGAGTGCCGACGGCATACCAGGTCGCAAGGCCGCGGACGGGCAGCTCGGCTTTACCAGAAGCTATGCGAATAAGTTCGCCAGTTGGCTTGGTTGCAAGGTCGGTGCGGGCTCTGCGGTAACGTGGGTGGCTATCGGCGCTTAGCAGTAGGTCATCGGCGCCCCGGCATTTCGGAGCTTTCACCATCCGATCCACGATAAAGCTCGCGACTTTCCACTCCCCGCCAATTGTTGCGCGATACCTCTTGCCTGCGATTGCCGCCGTAACATGGGAAACTGTCTCCAAATCAGCTACCCCGACATCTTCGAAGGCAGCTGCACCACACCGCCGCCAAAGGCGATCAGGCGCAATTTGCAGGATCGTTGCAGCCGCCCGTTGAGCCCATTCGCGTTCCCCTCGTCTAATGGCCTTCTGTAAAAGACTCATTGCAAGCCAGGGGGAAACTCTCAGGGGTGTTGGTTTTGGTTCGCGATAGCCGAAGACTTCCTGCGCCAAAAGCTCTCTGGCATGGTTGAGTATGATCGCGCCGTTCATGTGCTCTCCTCAAATATGCGAGGGAGCTAGGACATCAAACCCACTACAAGAATGATCCTGTTGCAAAGCAAGTAAAGAAATTTGTTCGGGAGCCTTCAGTAAAGTGCCTGGCCAGCCCGCTCCTCGGATCAGTCGCCACGTATTTGTCAGATCATGGCGTACGCGGTGCGACACGTCTCATGTGACACCAGCGATGTGTGCGCTCGTGAAATAAATCTGCGGAAAAGAAGCGATTGACCAAAATAGTCTATGCACCTAACGTTGTAACTGCGTACGTGCATCCGAATTATTGTCGGACCATCCAGTCGATCTAGAATTGGAGTGTCGCATGGTGCCAAATCGGTTTTTCATTCTTGCCGTTCTTTGTATTTTTTGGATCTCTCCGGCGCAGGCGAAGATATCGCTTGACCCTACCAAATCTATATCCGGCCTGATCAAAGAATTTCGAGCCGCTCTCGAAAGCATTCTCCAGACGGCCAGCGTGGAAGCTCAAACAACAGTTGCGCAAAGCATCAATAATCTGAACATGTTCCTACAAAACGCGGAACGCGCCTACGCGGGGACGGTAGGTGCTACCGTCAAAGATTTAGAGAAAATAGAGATCGATGCGTTTGAGCGCGCAAACAGCCTTCTAGACAATGTCAATGCTTCTCTAACAAGCTCATTAGATCGACCACTCTCGTCTGCCGAAGACATTTCGGCGCTGGTCGCAGAGACACTGGCTTTTAGCAGCAAGCCGATTGTTACGAGATATTCTCCTACCTATGTCCCCCCATCAGACCGTGATGATACGGTTAGAATTACCGTCGAAGGACTTCGACTTCATACCGCCGAATTTGGGAGACCGAAGCTCGAGATTGGAGAGGAAGTATTTTATGGATCAGCGACAGATCGAACGATTGTTTTCGATCTTCCGCGCTCTGTGTTCCCCTCTCAAAAAATAAAGCCAGCCAGCCTCCAGACGAAACTTATCCTGGAAGCTCCTTCAGGCGTTTGGACTATCAATCGATGGATGAGTAAACCGCAACTAATAACGTTCGGCTTGAGCTTCGTTGTAATCCCGGACAAGTTGGGGGACTACACAGTCTCCGGCGTCCGGGTGCTAACGGAAGTAGTAAAAGAAGACTATGTCCCTGTTCCTCCAGATCCGCCCACGCTTACGATCCAGCAAGGCGTCGGTGTACGCGCCGTAACCCACTGCTATACGCCCCCAGAAGGCTTTGACTTTGACCTAAATACCGCGAAAGCAATAATGGTTGAGCGGCAGGGAGCCGAACCTGGTGGCAGCGGTGGTAAGTGGAACCCTGCAGTAAACATTGGGCAAGCGGTTTTAGATCCGACGCAAGTTCTGGATAGAAAACGCATCTGTTTGAGCGTCTCTGCAGGCACAGGCTGTAAAAACTGCAGCGCCACGTCCGTGGGGAAGTTATCCGTCAAAACCACCAAAACAGTTGAACGCCGGGAGAAACTCACTGAAACGGCGGCACAGCTGAATTGGGAGCCTGTGTTCGTTGACATTGACGAAAAGGTACCCAATCAGGCCATCAACGTGTCCATCTTTGGTTTGCCGCGGCATCCCGTGCTGTTGGACCGCAGTTACTCAATTCCTCCTTTTTTGCAGGTCGAGGTTCATGCGAATAGGAAAACAGCCATCATAAAACCCATTATACCTGCTCGATAGACCCTTGCTCTTAAAGAAAAACACAGACACCGGCGGAGTGGGCTCCGATCGCCCTGCACTGGAGAATGCATCGGGCGACATGGCAGTGCCGCAGCTTCGCTTTTGTCTTAGATGCCGTCAAAATTTGTCCGGCTGCAGCAGCATGCAGGAACCAAGCGCGCAAAATAGAAGATCAGGGCAAGATACATTTTTGAGATGTGGCGCCGATGGTGACGGCAGACAAATAAGGCATTGCGCTGAAATACATAATTCGACGTGAACGCCTTAGCTATGAGGCGGGCCGATTGTGTCTTTGCACATGTCTCACCTTTGATTGCAAGTGACTTTTGTCTCCGCGCTGTTGATACACCGGAGGAGAATTAGTAGTCACAGCGCTTCAGGCTTCTGACGGTTTCGCGCAATGTATGCTTCAACTTCTGCTTTCTGATATTTGAGCCAACGACCATGTTTGACACGGCCGGGCATCAGACCCTTTGCTTGCCATCTACGAAGAGTACGCATCGACACTCCATACTGCTTTGCTATTTCCTGTATGGAGATGAGCGGGAATTCCTCTTGCGCCCTTCGCAAACGGTCCAGCAAGGAGGGGGCGGTGAGCCTGATTGTCGCATCCCTTAAGTTGCTCATGGTGTCGTCCCTCAGCGCAATTGTTTGCACAAATGTGTGCCACGGGTGGTCACTTACTGCTCCTGGATTGACATTGCTGCAACTTTGACCGCGCCATGCCTTACCCAGCCTTTGTCAGGGATGCCATGAAAGCGGCGTCGTCTTCTTCCGTCCATTCAAGATATTGCTTCCCCGTTTTACCCGAATTCCAATTTTCCACATAAGTGAGATATTTCTTGTACCACTTGTCTTTTAGCTCAGGGGAAAACGAGAACCATTTTGCAAACTTTTGAGACGGATGCTTGACGTACTTTTGGTGAGGACCCGGTACTGCGGGGTACAGCTTATCGGCAGCTTTTTGCTTTTTTAGCATATACTCTGCGATCACCTTGTTTTCCTCGTCTTCCTCGTCTTGCCCGTCATTTCCCTTTGATGTGAGAATGGAAGAGGAAGAGGTTGTAGATTTTATAGGTGAGGAAGGAATGGAAGTGTAATCGGTTTTCTCACCGGTCTTCTCACCTCCTATCTCTGCCGCCTTCGCAGTGGTCTTCTCTTTGATTTTCTCACTGAATTTCTCGGAAACTAATCTGGTCATGTCCTGCGGTCGCCCAAGGTGCTTCAAAGCCGTGGCTGTAGGCTGAAGAAACATTCTTACTTCACGGCCAGCAAAGCGGTGACGCTCACGGTTAATCAAGCGATCATCTACCAACTTTTTGAGCGCTCGATCTATTTGATTGCGGGAAAGCCCGGTCCACGCACACCATTGCTCGCGGGGGTAGACAACCCAAATGCCTGGCTTGTTCCGCACGTAGCCTGCCGCGGCACGCCATCGGAATATAATCTCCTTCAGGAGCTTGCCTGCATTCGCATTTTGTAGCCGCCAGAACTTAAAAGTGGCAAGAACTCCCAGATCCAATCGAATAGTCTCGTGAGCGGCCCCGATTTGATGGTCAGCTGGTTCAGGAGGCACATTCATGTCGCGCCCTTGGAAGGTGCACTAGTTGATAGCCGCGACCGCGCACTCAGCCACCCATCCAGTTCGGATTGATCGTACAGGACAATGCGCTCGCTCAACTTCATATACGGGGGGCCCGCGCCGTTGCAGCGCCATTTAGCTAGACCCGACTTCGACACGCCGAGATAGCGCGCCGCTTCATGTGGCCGCATTTTTGTTTTTGGATAACCCACGGCATCCTCCGGTAACTTCGAACATTATTGTCGAACAATCGGATGGATGATGATCAGCTTCAATCGGTCTTTTTCGAACTGGTACGGACTATATACCGTCGTCATTCTTAGGGAGCGTGATGTCGTAGGAGATTTTATCAACAGCTGCCTTCAGTTGGCTGAGTGACGGGCCACCCCCATACTGACTGTGAACACTGCTATCCGAATGCCCCGCTAGAGCTTTGTTGATATATTCCGGCGTTTCAGCTGCGCGAAGCGCGTCCATAAAATTGTGCCTGAAGCTGTGGAACGTTGTTTTTGCGGACTTGAAGCCGATATGCTTCGAGTAACGCCCCCACCATTTGCTGAAATGGTGAGAGTGGTAGCCATCGGCACCTATTTTAATTTCAGGAAAAATGCGACCCGAATGCGCACTGGTAGCAACGTGTTGCGTGAAACCGAGGTCAAGTAGCGCACCATGGATCGGCACGCGGCGCTTGCTCGATGCCGTCTTGAGCGTTTTTCCATCGCCTTTGTTGATGTCGAAACACCAAACGCCATTTTCATTCTTCAAATCGGATTTTAAGAGCTGAAGGATCTCGCCCAGACGCATTCCACTGTAGAGAGCGATCAAGGGGGTCCAGTAGTAGCCGTCCCGCGTAAACTCGGATCCAGGCTTATGACGGCGTTCGATGGATTGATGCCCAGAAAATAGTGGCGACTTGAATATTTTGACAAGTTGTTCAGGCGAATAGGGATCACGTTGTTCACCCGCCACCACTTTCTTCAAGCCTGCAACCTTGACACCGGTCCCGGGCGCCTTATCGAGATAACCCTCTGCTACGCTCCAGAGGACGAGCTGCCGGAACATCGCGAAATATTTGACCTGCGTTTTAGTGGAGAGTGACTTGCCGACCGTGTTGGCTGCTATAGCTGCTTTCGCACTTATTCCTTGGTTAAGCGCCATTTTCATATAATTCGGCGGCACGGTGGCCAGGGCATCCCGGACGCGCTTGATATCATCGATGTCGAGCAGAGACATCAGCTTGTCGGGGCCGACAAGCTCAGTTGCAAGGGCTATGACCCGCTTCACGTCGGCTGTGGTTTTCGGCGCCCAATCGTTCTTGCTCTTGAAGTCGTAGAACTGCTTCGCCACTAATCCAAAAGTGGGACCAGTTGGCGCAACCTGCTCGTCCCCTGGTATGGCGGGCAACTCAACCGCGCTGATACCCGCGAACCAGGGGTCCTTCGGCGCCGTATCGTAGTATTCGCCCGCGAGTTGAGCCGCCAGTATCCGCGTGCTTTCGAGTTTTGCCCGAAGAACAGCGTTACAAGCGAACTTAAAGGCGTCAGAGGACCTGTTAGCAGCATTGGGGTTTATGAGGCTCAACAGGTCCATTGCGTCTGACTGAACACTGGGCGTGAAGTGCTGCTTCGACAGGGCGCTCTGCATTTGGGTTGCGAGTTGACGCGTACCATCAATTTCGCATTTGATGTCTATGGCAGGATCCGTGGGAAGTAGAAACGCAAGTTCCAAAGCCTTGCTCAGCTGTTCCTTGAAGTAGTCTTTTGCGCAAGCTACAATGTCGGTGTGTGAAATAGCATTCATTGAACGCAACTCCCGGAATAGCAACTCAACCTTATTGCTCAAGACCCGACCACGTATCCTTGCCGACGCAGCGTCAGAAGTCCGAAGCGAGATCTTGATCTCCCGCTTTCCCAATAAATGCGTAAAAGCCAGCGGGACTGCGATGCGGAAATAGAAGTGGGACGCGCGTTTCACAACATGGGATTGCGGCATTCCGAAAGCTTTCTGTACCGGGGTTATGTCCCAGTCGGAGAAGCTGCCGCTAACTAACTTTGAAACCGCAAGAAAACCAGCATGTTAGGCTTGGGTGGCGGAGAGAGTGGGATTCGAACCCACGGTACGGTTTCCCGCACACACGCTTTCCAAGCGTGCGCCTTAAGCCACTCGGCCATCTCTCCGGAGCGCCCTCTCTTGAAGGGGCGCCGATGATTTTGCAAGGGATCGCAGGGAAATCGGGTGAATTTTCCGTAAGATGTTGTATTTACGGCATAATATCCGGCACCGCGGATGTCCTGGCGCGCCGGCCGGCTGAACCCTTGCCGGGTTTGGCGCGACGATTCACGTGAGACCAGCAAACCCGACCGGGGACGTCATGACCATCCGCAGCACCATCGCCGTCCTCAGCCTGATTTCGGCCCTTGGCTTCGCCTTCGCTGTGCCCGCCACCGCGCAGGTCTGCACCCGGCAAGGCGTCGACGTGAGCTGCGACGATGGGCGGCGCGGGGTGCTGTCCGGCGATGCCATCCTCTGGCCGGACGGCACGCGGTCGAGCTCGACGCCGCATCAAAGCGTGATCATCGGCAACAAGAACTCCGTGCATGTCGGGCCCGGCGTGTTCGTCGGCCAAGGCAAGGGCGTGGTGCCGATGGACGATCCCAACGCGCCGAACAAGCGGCAATGCGCGATCCTGGAAGGGGTGTCATATTGCTATTGAGGTCGTTCCCTTCGCCCCTTGCGGGAGGAGGGAAGACTTCAAGCAGCTCTCG
>Ga0207426_1001457_pt1 | contig 19586 bp, 14 predicted proteins | sample AraplaMF_Cvi_mMS_FD_184265 | JGI IMG/M metagenome (GOLD analysis project Ga0207426, IMG submission 184265) | Arabidopsis root microbial communities from the University of North Carolina, USA - plate scrape MF_Cvi_mMS (SPAdes) (version 2) | ecosystem: Host-associated > Plants > Roots > Endosphere... | reverse complement strand
GCAGGCTGCGGTACAGCTCGATCGCGGAGTCCGGCGGAAAGTTGGGGACATAGGTGACGGCTCCGTCGCTTTTGGAGATCACCATGTGACTGCCACCCAACGGCGCCTGAGTGCCGGGCGGCGGTGGCGGCATGACGGCGTGGATGAGGAAGCCGATGTCGAACTCCGTCACGTACAACGGCGCCGGATTTCCTTCCAGATCCAGTACTTCGAATCGGGTGCGAGCGGCAGCCAGTGCCTCTTCGGCAGTGGTGGGGACGGGCTGTACCGGTTGGGGCGCATCGGGATGCGACACGGACTCTCTCCTGTCAGTGAACGGGTGGCTGTGGGTCAGGCGCGGTCATGCGGTGGAACGGATCAGGCGCGAGCAGTTGGGTGTCACTTGCTCGCGGGCCTCAGGATCCGCACTTCGCCGCCGAACTGGTTCTCCGGCTTGTGCTCCTTGATCAGAGCGTCGTTGAAGTGCTCGTTCTCCTCGTGGTTCTTCGCCATCCGCTCCAACGCCTTGCCGATCTCGTTGAGCTTGGTGGCAAGGTGCTCCATCGAGTCCGTCATGCCGTCGCGCAGGCCTTCGTAGACCACGCCGAACTTCTCGCCGAGTTCGTCGTCACCCCACGGTGGGGTGCCTTCCTTGTCGCTGAGGGTGGTCAGGCCCTTCCAGGCGTCCTGGGCGACACTCGAGAACGTCGTCTCCTTCGGCGCGCCGCCTCCGCCGCCTCCACCGTCCCCCTGCGCGGCCAGGCTGTTCTTCAGCTTGGTGGTCGCCTGGTAGAAGTCCCTGCCGATCTCGGAGAAGTTCTTCCCCTCGGTCTTCAGCATCTCCGGATTCGTCTTGAACCCGTCGCCCATGACTGTGCCCCCGTTCATCAACCGGCATCATTGAGCTGCCGATTCACGTCTGTTTTCTGTTTGTGCCAGCGTATCCAGAGGCGCTGACAAGCCCTCAACCCCTGGGTTTCACCGCGCTGTCCCGGGAGCGTCCGGCCGATGCATCTTCCGAGACAAAGCGAGCGCCGTGTTCGGGGTAGCCGATGCCGAACTCGCGCACCCGCAACGGCGTCTGGGTGCCGTCAGGCCCGGTGGGACCGAGGATGGGGCGGGGCCTTTTCGAGAGCCTTCCCATCGTTCAACTCGGAGGCGTCGATCACCCGCTCGCCCGGCCCCGGCCCGCTTCCCAGCCTGTTGGTCATGAGATCCCCCTTCGAGCCCGGAGGGCCCTTCGCGCACGCCGAAAGCGGCTTTCGCACTCGCTACAGCCTGCTACAACTGTTGCGAGCTTATCCAGCCAACTGTTCGGACCGTCAACCCGGGCGCATCCGCGCACCGCTCGCCGCGCGGGCGGTCCTGATCCGGCCGCCGTTCGGCCGCCGGATCGCCGCCGTCCGGATCAGCGGCAGGTGAGCTGGGGGTCGCCCCAGTCGGCGTGGTCGGAGTTGTTCCCGTTGCCGCCGTCGTTGACCACGAGCCGCAGCTGGCTGCCGCCGGAGAGGTCCGCGGTGAGACGCTTGGCGGGCTGGTCGACGGTCATCAGCCCGCTGTCGGCGACCAGGGTGGTGTCCCGGTAGATCTGGAAGACCACGGAGCCGTTCGCGCCCACCTCGTCATCGAGGCCCACATCCACGGTGAGGGCGGAGCAGGAGCCGCCGAGGTCGTAGAGGAGCTGGCTGTCGGCGTGCGCGCCCAGGCCCTGCGGGTAGGTGGCTCCCTGGATGGTGAGGGGATGGCCGTCGATGCTGCTGTTGACCCGCGCGGGCGCGAAGCTGTCGCTGCTGGCGATCCACTGCCGGGCGGTCAGTGAGGTGGTGTGGCCCGGCGGTTTGCTCTTGTGGCCGGGGCGCGGCGCGGACGGTGACGGCTTCTTGGGCGACGGGTGCCGCGGCTTCGGATCCTTCGAGGCCGCGCTGTGAGTGGGTTCCGGGGAGTCGGACGCCGAACGGGACGCGCTCGGCGAGCCCTTGGGGGAGGTGGTCGGCGAATGGCCCGGAGCGGGCGCCGATGTGTGTCCGGACGGTGCGGTGCCGCCGGCCTCGGTATCGTGCCCGGACGGGCCGAACAGCGGGCCGGCGGCTATCGCGACGCCTGCCACCACGGCCACGGCGACCGCGAGCACGGTGATCCGCGCCGGTGAGAACCGTGTCCGCCGGGGCTTGTCGGGCGCGGCGGACGGGACCGTCCCCGAGAAGCTCATTCCGGCCGTGGGCGCGCCGCCGCCGGCCGGCCGCCCGCCCCCGGCCGTCGGCGCCCAGCCGTCCGCGGGGCCGGGGTCTTCCCCCGGCTGGGCGGCCAGCCAGGAGGCGAAGTCGTCCCGCAGCTCGGTGTTCCGGGAGTGCTGGTGCCAGGCGGCGGCGGTGTGGCGCACCGCCGCCAGCAGGCTGTTCCGCCAGGCCGCGTCGGAGGTCTCTTCCGGGCCGGGGGAGTGCAGGACGCCGTTGATGGCTTCCTTCGTCAGATCGGCCGCCGCCTGGGAGGACCGGCAGCAGCTGCGGGCGTAGGCCAGGACGGCGGCGTAGTGCCGGCGGTGGAACTCGTTGAGGGCTTCCTCGCCCGACCCGGCCGCGCCGTCCGGAACCGGGCCGCCATACGGGCCGGCTGACAGTCGGCCACCGGGCTCGGCCGCCGCACGGATACGCCGGACCAGCTCGGTGTCGGAGGGCGCGGTCCCACCGGTGGTGTCGCAGTGCTCTTGCATGAGTGGGCTGATGACCCTTCAACGTCCTGACGGGCCATGAAAAATACCCCAAGGACTGTGGATACCCGGCGGCCGGTGCGTCGTTTGACAACCGGACGGGCCGCGGGGGCTCCCGCCACCACTCCCCGCGGCCGCCCCGTCACACCGATTCGACGATCGCCGTCACCACCAGCTCCGAACCGACGAGCCACCGGCCGCTGAATTCGGTGAGTTCTCTGCCGTCGACCACGGGCCCGGGGACGAGCAGTCGCGCGGTGAAGGTGGCGTTCGTCGGGTCGAGGGTGAGCAGCGCCTCCTCGAAGTCGAGCCAGCGGCGGGTGAGGGGGAACCACGCCTTGTAGACGCTCTCCTTCGCGCTGAACACCAGGCGGTCCCAGCAGACTTCGGGCTGGAGCGCGGCCAGCCGGCGGATCTGGGTGCGCTCCTCGGGGAGGGTGACGAGGTCGACCACCCCGGGGTCGTTCAGCGGCAGATTGGGCTCCGCGTCCAGGCCGATCGTCCGTACCTCTGCCGCGCGGGCCACCGCCACGGCGCGGTAGCCGGCGCAGTGCGTCATGGCGCCGACGACGCCGTCCGGCCACTGGGGCTCCCGGTTGGGGCCGGGCAGCAGGGGTGCGGGGGCGAAGCCCAGCTCGGCCAGGGCGCGGCGGGCGCAGCCGCGTACGGTGCCGAACTCCCGCTGCCGCTTGGGCACGGCGTTGGCCACCTGCGCCCACTCCTCGGGGAACATCTCGGACAGCGGCGCGTCATCGAAGGCCTCGGCGGTCCGGACCGGGGCCGGCAGCAGCTTCTCGATCATGCGGGGCTCCCGGGGGTGCCGGAGGCGACCGTGGGCAGGGGCAGGATCTGGACCGGGCGGCCCGGCTCGGCGGCCCGGCGCTGCCACTCCCGCGGATAGCCGAGCGAGACCTCCTGGTGCGGTACGCCGTCCAGCGTCAGCAGCCGCGGGATGTGGAGATGGCCGTACACGACGGCGGCGGCACGGAAGCGGCGTGGCCAGTCCGCGGTCGACTCCGTACCGCACCACAGCGCGAAGTCCGGGTACCACAGGGGTCGGGTGGGCTCGCGGACCACCGGCCAGTGGTTGACGAGCACGGTGGGCAGCTCCTCAGGAACGGCGGCGAGCCGGGCCTCGGTTTCGGCCACCCGTGCCCGGCACCACGCCTCGCGGGTCGGATACGGGTCCGGATGCAGAAAGTGCTCGTCGGTGCAGACCACTCCGGCCTTCTCGGCGCGGGCGAGCGCTTCTTTCTTGGACGTCGTCCCCGGCTGCCGGAAGGTGTAGTCGTAGAGGAGGAAGAGCGGTGCGATGACGACGGGACCGCCGGCGCCTTCCCACACGGGATACGGGTCCTCGGGGGTGAGCACGCCCAACTCCCGGCAGATGTCCACCAGATGTTCATAGCGTTCCACGCCGCGCAGCTGCACCGGGTCCTGGGCCGGGGTCCACAGCTCGTGATTGCCGGGCACCCACACCACCTGGGCGAACCGGCTGCTGAGCAGTGACAGTGCCCAGCGGATGTCGGAGACGAACTCCCCGACGTCACCGGCGACCAGCAGCCAGTCGTCGTCGGACTCGGGTCTTAACCCCTCGACGATGTCGCGGTTCTCCTTGTAGCGGACGTGCAGATCGCTGACGGCCACCAATCTGCCGCGGCCGCCGCCGTGCGGGGAACCGGCGGCGGGCCCGGCGGCGCCGGGCGTGGGGGTGCGGATCTCGTAGGTCATCTTCGAAGTAAAGACGGTGCGGGCGCGAGAGTGAAGCGCGGACCTGGGTGGAGGCGCCGTGCGTCACCGCCCTGGCGGCGGTGCGGCCGGCGGGCCGTCGGTGCCGGTGGCGGTGTCGCCGCGGCGGATGCGGGTGGCCAGCCAGAGGTCGAAGCGGTCGTCGGGGTCGTCGAGGCGGCGGCCGGTGAGGTCCATGGCCTTGTCGAGGCGGTTGCGCACGGTGTGCCGGTGGACGCCGAGGCGCCGGCTGGTGGCGTCCCAGGCGCCGCCGGTCTCCAGCCAGGCCGCGAGGGTGGCGGTCAACTCCTCTCCGTTGTCCGCGAGATCGAGCGGGCCCAGCACGGTGTCGGCGTAGCCGTGCAGCGTACGGCGGTCGCCCAGGTCGAGCAGCAGCCGACTGGCCTGGCTCTGCCGGGCCTCCGCGGGCTCGCCGCTCGACCGGCTGACGGCGAGCAGCCCGGTCGCCTGGCGCACGGACACCCGTACCGCTTCGGGGGCGGTGGCCGGGCCGATACCGGCCGGGCGGCCCGGGGCGAAGCGGGCGAGCACATCGCGGATGTCCAGATCCTCGCCGACCACCGCCTCGATGACCGTGCCCGGCGCCTCGTCCACCACCCTGACCAGGCCACCGGGCATCGCCAGCGCCAGATCGGCGGCCATCTCCTGCGCGGCGCCGTCCGCAGCCCCGGCCCCGGCCCCGGCCCCCGGCGCGACGGAGGCCGCACGATCGCCCGCGCCGCCCCCCGCCGCCACCACGACGCCCCGCACCCGCTCGGCGGTCAGGCCCACCGAGCGCAGCATGTCCCGGGCCCGCCCGGCGGCCGGGTCCTCCGCCGTCAGCAGCTCCGACAGCAGCGCCGACCTGCGACGGCGCTCCGGCTCATCGCGCAGGTGACGCCGCTCCAGCTCCAGCGAGAGCAGCGAGACCAGGCCGGGCACGACGGAGCGGGCGGCGTCGTCCGGGCGGCCGGTGAGCAGCAGCAGCCCGCGCAGCCGGCGCGCCCCCAGCGGCTGCACCTCCAGCTGCTGACCGGCGGCCGTGCTGGACGCGCTGCCGCGCAGTCCGCGCGCGGCGACCCGTTCGATCAGGTCTCGGGCCGGTGCCGGCGGCGTCCGCTGTGCCCGCTCACCCGCCGCGAGCAGCCGCCCCAGCGGGTCGAACACCGCCGCGCCGACCCCGGTGGCGGCCGTCCACTCCGCCAGCATCGGCCGCAGCCCGTCGCCGGTCGCCGCGGCCGTCAGCCGCCGCTGGGTCGCGAACGCCCGCTGGAGCCGTTCGCGCTGCTCCTCGGCCCGGGCCTCGAAGACCGCCTTGGTGACGGCGATGAACGGCACCCCGTCCGGCACGGTCAGCAGCGGCAGCCCGGCCTCCCCGGCCGCGGTCACCAGCGGCTCCGGCGCCTCCTGGTACGGCAGCCCCTGCCCCAGACCGAGCGCCAGACAGGCCGCCCCGCCGTCGGCCACATCCCGTACGTACGCCCGGCAGGCGGCCGGATCCTTCGGCAGCAACAGGCCGATGGTCATGAGGAGTTCGCCGCCCTGGAGCCACTTCCCCGGCGCCGGGAGATCCGAGACCGTCGCCGCTTCGATCGTGCGGGCCAGCAGCCGCGGCGGCACGTCGTAGGTGACCGCCAGCCGGAGATCGGGCCGGGCCAGCAGGTCGGAGATATGCAGGGGCATAGCCACAGTGTCCAGCAGCGGGCCCCGCGATGGACACTCGGGCGATCGGCCGGGCGCTGTGACCTGCGGGTTCGAGCCGCCGGTGGCCCCCGCGGCCGACCGGCGGCGGCAGTGGTGCGGAGCGCCGTCCGGGGCCGGAATCCACGCCCCGGCCCGCGGATGAGCGGGGGCCCGGTGGGCCGTTATGGTCGAGAGGTGTGGGAGCGGGGAACCCTCCCCGCTTCGCGACCCGACGAAGGGACGTGAGCTCGGTATGCAGGCGGCGTTTCTGGTGGCTCCCGAGGGCACCGAAGAGGTCGAGCTGACCCGGCCGTGGCAGGCGGTGACCGACGCGGGCGGCGGTCCGACGCTGGTCTCCACCCACGCGGGCAAGGTGCAGGCGTTCCACCACCTGGACAAGGCGGACACCTTCCCCGTCGATCTGACGGTGGACGAGGCGACCGCGGCGGACTTCGACGGACTGGTGCTGCCCGGCGGGGTCGCCAACCCGGACGCCCTGCGGCTGGACCGGCGGGCCGTGGCGTTCATCAAGTCCTTCTTCGACGCCGGACGGCCGGTGGCCGCGATCTGCCATGCGCCGTGGACGCTGATCGAGGCCGATGTGGTGCGTGGCCGCACGCTGACCTCCTGGCCGAGCCTGCGCACCGACATCCGAAACGCGGGCGGCACCTGGGTCGACGAGCAGGTCAAGATCTGCACCGCCGGACCGAACACCCTGATCACCAGCCGGAAGCCGGCCGATCTGGAGGCCTTCTGCGCGGCGTTCGTCTCGGAGTTCTCGCACTGAGGAGGACACCCCCTAGGGCCCCAGTACCACCGCCGATTCCGGAGGGAGCCGCAGCACCCCGTCCGCGTCGGGGAGCCGGGCGCCGGGCCAGCCGGCCAGGGCCTGGAGCCCGGCCCCGCCGCTGTCGTTGCCAAGGGGGATGGCCGCCGTGGTGTCCGGCGCGAGATTGACCGCCACCCGTAGCGGGCCGCGCCGCAGCAGGAGCCAGCGGGCCGCCTCGTCGTAGTGGACGGTGGTGTGCCGTGGGTCCGGGTCGGTCAGCGGGGGCAGCTCATGACGGAGCGTCAGCAGGGTGCGGTGCCAGGCCAGCAGCGCGCTGTGCGGCTCCCGGGCCGGTTCGGTCCAGTCCAGGACGCAGCGGGCGCGGGTCGCCGGGTCCTGCGGGTCGGGCCAGTCCCCGGCGTCACCGGCCCACTCGTGCGCGGTGAACTCGCGCCGCCGCCCCTCCCGTACGGCCTCCGCCAGCTCCGGATCCTGGTGATCGGTGAAGTACTGCCACGGGGTGGTCGCGCCCCACTCCTCGCCCATGAACAGCATCGGGGTGAACGGCGCGCACAGCACCAGGGTGGCGGCGCAGGCGAGCAGGCCGGGGGAGAGGCCGGCGGCGAGCCGGTCGCCGAGCGCGCGGTTGCCGATCTGGTCGTGCGTCTGGGCGTAGGCCAGCAGCCGGTACGCGGGGGTGACCCGCAGATCGAGCGGTGCGCCGTGCCGCCGCCCGCGGAAGGCGGAGTGCGTACCGTCGTGGAAGAAGCCGCCGGTCAGCGTCTTGGCGAGGGCGGCGAGCGGGGCCCGCGCGAAGTCGGCGTAATAGCCCTGGGACTCGCCGGTGAGTGCGGTGTGCAGGGCGTGGTGGAAGTCGTCGTTCCACTGGGCGTGCAGCCCCTGTCCGCCATCCGCCCGGGGCGCGGTGGTGCGCGGATCGTTGAGATCGGACTCGGCGACCAGGAACAGCGGGCGCCGCAGCCGCCCGGCCAGCGCGTCGACGGCGGCGGACAGTGCGGCCAGGAAGTGCGGGGAACGGTCGTCGTGCAGTGCGTGCACCGCGTCCAGCCGCAGGCCGTCGAGCCGGTAGTCGCGCAGCCAGGAGAGCGCACTGCCGAGGAAGTAGGCGCGCACCTCGTCGGAACCGGGGGCGTCGAGATTGACCGCCGCGCCCCACGGGGTCTGATGGGTGTCGGTGAAGTACGGCCCGAACGCCGGGAGAGGGTTGCCGGACGGGCCGAGGTGGTTGTGCACCACGTCGAGTACGACCCCCAGCCCGTGCCCGTGCGCCGTGTCCACGAACCGCTTGAGCCCGTCCGGCCCGCCGTACGGTTCGTGCACCGCCCAGGGCGCGACCCCGTCGTAGCCCCACCCATGGGTGCCGGGGAACGGGCAGACCGGCATCAGGGAGACATGGGTGATGCCCAGGTCGGCGAGGTGCCGCAGCCGCGCGGCGGCGGCGTCGAAGGTGCCCTCGGGGGTGTATGTCCCGATGTGCAGTTCGTAGAGGACCGCGCCGGGCAGCGGGCGGCCCGGCCAGGGATGCCGCCATCCGAACCGGTCGTGTACGACGACCGCGGCGGGCCCGCCGGGGCCCTCCGGCAGCCGGGCGGCTCGCGGATCGGGCAGCGGCGGCCCGCCGTCCAGCCGGAAGGCGTACCGGTCCCCGTCCCGGGCCGGTGCCTCGGCCCGCCACCAGCCCGCGCGGGCGGCGTCGCGCTCCATCGGGACCGGCGGTTCGCCCGCCCGGTTCCCCGCCCACTGGAGAGCGACCCGCCCGGCCTGTGGCGCCCACACCTCGAACAGCACGGCCGTCCTCCTTCGTTCGGTCCCGGCCCCCGACGAAAGCACGCCGCCGCGCCGCCCGACAGTCCGACGTGGCGCTGCGGCGCCACATCGCGCCATCCGCTGGGCCGTTCCGGCGAGCCGCGGGCCCGGCCGCAGCGCTCTGCGCAGCCACATCGCCTGGACAGCGGCTCGTGGTCGCCGGAGAATCCCGGTATGACTTCGCTCGAGTTCCCTGCACGTCCGGCGCGGCCGTCGGACGCCGACCGGGAACGTGCCCTCGATCTGCTGCGTGACGGCGCGGCGCAGGGACGGTTGTCCCAGGACACCTTCCTGCGGCGCCTGGAACTCGTCCTGACCGCTCAACAGCAGTCCGAACTCGACCTGGTCACCGCTGACTTGGCGAGCCGCGGCACCGTCCAGGGCGTGGTGCTGCGGATGGTGGGCCGGGCGTCCGCCTTTCACCTCCGGGTGCGCCGCGCCTGGCGTACGGAGCGGCTGCCGAAGCTGCTGCTGCCCGAGCCGGGCCCGCTCCCGCTGCTCATAGGGCGGGCTCCCGGTTCCGGTCTGCGCCTCAACCACGAGACGGTCTCCCGCGCGCACGCCGAACTCCGCAGCGCCGGCAAGGGCTGGCTGCTGCGCGACCTCGGCTCCACCAACGGCACCTGCGTCAACGGCCGCCGGGTGGTGGGCGAGGTGCCGGTCGGCCCCGGGGACCACATCAGGTTCGGCCAGGTGGATTACGTCCTGACGGAGCGCTGAGCGGGGCGGAGGGACCGGGCCGCGCGGGCTGCCCCGGCCCGCTCCCGCCCGCCAGCCGCCGCCTCACCGGGGCCCGCCCTCCCGCGGCACCGCGTTCCCCCGCACCGGACGGTCACCCGAGGGCGCGGACGTCCACACCCCCTCGCCGTGCGTCAGACCGGGCAACAGCCCCTGGAACTCCTGGACACGGCGTGCCGGGAGGACGCCGCTGACCAGCCAGGAGTGCCGGCCGCCGGTGGTCTCGGCGAACTCGGCGCCCAGCGCCGCGAGACGGGCGGTCACCGGCGCCAGCGCGGCGAGCGGGAGGTCCGCCTCGAAGGCGTGATACGGCTCGTACACCCGGGTACCGGCCCGCTCCAGGGCGCGCCGCAGCACCCGGGGAGTGACCGTACGGAAGTCCCCGGCGGTGCTGAGCGGGCCGACGAAACCGGACCGGGTCAGCACCACCCGGCAGTCCGTCACCGCCAGACCGCGCGGGCCGTGCCGCAGGGTGGCGTGCACCGTCTCCTCGATGGCCTGGTGGAAGCCGTGCGGCAGGGCGCCCAGTTCGGTCTCGTAGGAGAAGACCGGGCCGGAGTGCCGGGCACCCGGCTCTACCCGGAGCCCGACCGTGGCCCAGGGCCCGGTGTGGCCGCGCCGGGCGATCTCCTCGCAGGCCTCGCCGACCCCGCACGGCCGCTCGACACACACCACCCGGCTCGGCGTGAACTCGGCCTCGATGCCGTGCTCCTGGCGCAAGGTGGCGGCCAGGATCTCCTTCTGCACCTCGCCGTGCAGCAGCACCGAGGTGGCGCCGCCGGGCGCGGCGCCGACCTGGAGCAGCGGGTCCTGGTCGGCGAGCGTCAGCAGCGCGCTGCGCAGTGCGGCGGCGTGTGCCGGGCGGCGGGCCCTGACCAGGGTTTCGAGGGTGGGGGAGGGGAACAGTGAGGCGCCCGTGGGGCCGTCGCCGGGCGGGCCGAGACGGTCACCGGTGCGGATGCCGGGCAGCCCGCGGATGACGGCGATATGGCCCGGGGTGAGCGGCCCGTCGTCGCCGGGCGGCCGGCCGATGACCTGGAGGGAGGTGATCCGGCCGGTCAGGGTTCCGTCGGTGCCGTCCGTGCCGGGCCGGTGGAGGGTGATCTGCTGCCGTGGCCGCAACGCGCCCGCGTAGAGCCGGAGGTGCGCCGTCCGCTCGCCGTTCGGCGGCTGATGGACGGCGAAGACCGTGCCCCGCGGCTCGGTGCCCGCACGGGCCGGTGCGGGCGGGATCAGCCGGACCATTCCGTCGATGAGCGCGCCGACGCCCTGGCCGCCGAGGGCGGAGCCGAAGTACACCGGGTGCAGCGAGCCGTCAGCGGTCCGGGCTGCCAGCGCCGCCCGGAGCCGGTCCGCGGTCAGCGGCGGCCCGCCGTCGCCCGCGTCCCGCCCGCCATGGGCCGGGCCCACCAGCAGGTTCAGGATCGACTCATCGGCCTCGGCCACGGTTTCCGCGATCCGCTCGCGGGCGCGCGGGTCCTCCAGGGCGTACGGCACGGACGCGGCCCGCGCGGTGCCCAGGCCGGTCACGGACGTCATCGGGACGGCGACCGGCGCCAGCAGCCGGCGGATGTCGGCGAGCAGCGCCTCGCCCCGGGCGCCGGCCCGGTCGATCTTGTTGATGAACAGCAGGGTGGGCAGCCGCAGCCGCCGCAGTGTCTTCATCAGCACCCGGGTCCTGGCCTGGACGCCCTCCACCGCGGACAGCAGCAGCACGGCGCCGTCGAGCACCCCGAGCGCCCGCTCGACCTCGGTGATGAAGTCGGAGTGGCCGGGGGTGTCGAGGAGATTGACCTGGGTGTCGCCGACGGTGAAGGAGGCGACGGCGGAGCGGATGGTGATACCGCGCTGCCGCTCCAGCTCACCGGTGTCCGTGCGGGTGTCACCCGCGTCGACGCTGCCGAGCCGCTCGATGGCGCCGGTGTCGAACAGCAGCCGCTCGGTGAGGCTGGTCTTACCCGCGTCGACGTGGGCGAGAATGCCGATGTTCAGGGTGCGCGAAGGAAGCATGGAAGGTGGATTCCTCAAGAACTGTCGTCCGGTGGGGGCGATGAGTCGTTCCGAGGAATCCGCGCATTCCGTGCTCCTTGCTCAAGGGAAAACCGTCGTACGAGGCAATGCTGTCAGCCCGGCGCGGGACCGCAACCGAATTACGGCCGCGGCCCCGGCCCGCTCAGTGCTGGTGCAGCCCCCGCCCCGCCAGCGTCAGAAACGCCTCGCCGACCGCCTCCGACAGTGTTGGATGGGCGTGGATGTGCTGGGCGACATCGGCCGGTTCGGCGTCCCAGCCCACGATCAGCTGGCTCTCCGCGATCATCTCCGAGACATGCGGCCCGACGAGATGGACGCCGAGCACCGTGCCACTTGCCTCCCCGCCCGCACCGTCCGCCGCCGCGATCACCTTCACCATGCCGCCCTGGCCGTGCACCATGCCCTTGGCGGTGGCGGCCAGCGGCATGGTGTTCACCTTGATGTCCAGGCCGTCGGCGCGCGCCTCGGCCTCGGTCCGGCCGACCGACGCGGTCTGCGGCGAGGAGTACGTCACCCGCGGCACTGCCGCGTAGTCCACCGACCGCGACGGCAGGCCCGCCAGCGTCTCGGCCACCAACAGGCCCTCCGCGAAGGACGCATGGGCCAGCCCCGGAGACGGCGGCGGCAGCAGATCGCCGACCACATGGATGCCCGGGACGGCGGTCTCCAGCCGTGACCAGTCCGCCGGCGCGACGAACCCCCGCCCGTCCGCGGCCAGCCCGGCTGCCGCCAGATCCAGCCCGTCCGTCACCGGGGCCCTCCCCACCGCGACCAGCAGCCGCTCGGCCTCGATCACCAGCTCCTCGCCCTTCGGGGTGCGCACGGTGGCCCGCACCCCGTCCGGCAGCAGCTCGGTGCCGGTGAGCGCCGAGCCCGTACGGACCGCGATCCCGCGCTTCTTCAGCCCGCGCGCCAGATGGCGGCCGACGTCCTCGTCCTCCATCGGGAGCAGCCGCCCGGCCGCCTCGACGAGGGTGACCTCGGCCCCCATGGAGCGGTGGAAGGACGCGTACTCGACGCCGATCGCCCCGCCGCCCAGGACCAGGACGGACGCCGGGAGTCCGGCCGCGAACAGTGCGTCGTCGCTGGTCACCACCCGCCGGCCGTCCGCGGCCAGGCCCGGCAGCATCTTCGGCCGGGAGCCGGTGGCCAGCACGATGCCGCGCCGCGCGGTGAACTCCCCGGCGCCCTCGACGTGGACCGTACGGGACCCGGTCATCCGCGCGGTGCCCTTCAGGACCCGCACCCCGGCCGTCCGCAAGTGCCCGGCCACGCCCTGGTGGTTGCGCTCCACGATGGTGTCGCGGGTGGCCACCAGGGCCGGCCAGTCCAGGGAGTCGACGGTGGCCTTGACGCCCCACCGTTCGCGGGCCTCCGCGATGCCGTCCACCAACTCGGCCGCGTGCAGCATGGCCTTGCTGGGGATGCAGCCGCGGTGCAGACAGGTGCCGCCGATCAGCTCGCGTTCGGCCAGCACCACCCGCAGCCCCAGGGACGCGGCGCGCAGGGCGGTGCTGTAGCCGCCGGTGCCGCCGCCGATGACGATGACGTCCGTCGTGTTCGGGTCTGTCTCACTCATGCGTTCAGACTCCGCCCACCTGCGGTGATGAGTCCAAGGCAATGTTTCCATGGAGGCGATGAAGAACCTTCATGTGCCGGGGCTTTCCGCGCGGCACGGCAGGAGGGGCCGAGTGCACCGGGAGGGGCGGGCATGAGTCTGCGGCAGATGGAGTACCTCGTCGCGGTCGTGGAGCAGGAGTCCTTCACCCGCGCCGCCGAGGCGCTGCATGTCACCCAGTCCGCGCTGTCGCACCAGATCAAGGCGCTGGAGCGGACGGTCGGCGGCCCGCTGCTGGAGCGGATGACGCGCGGGGTACGGCTGACCGCGATGGGCCGGGCCTACTTCCCGCACGCCCAGCTCGCCGTCCACAGCGCCCGGCAGGCCCGCCGCGCCGCGCTCGCGGCGGGCGGTGCGGAGAGCGGCGAACTGCATATCGCGACGGTGCACGCCCAGGCGGTCGGCGTGCTCCCGGAGGTCTGTGCCCGCTGGGCACGCGCCCGTCCGGGCGTTCGTCTGGTGCTCCATGAGTACGCCACCACCGAGGAGTTGGACGACCAGATGGCCCGCGGGGTCGCCGATCTGGCGCTCGGGCCGCGCCCCAAGGACTGGCCGGGACCGGTCACCGTCGTGGGACAGGAGCGGATGGTGCTGGTCGTCCCGCACGGTGACCCGCTCGCCGCCCGGGAGTCGGTCCGGCTCGCCGAGCTGGCGGACCGCCCGTGGGTGCGGTGCAGCCTGGAGCCGGTCGTCGACGGGCGGCGCTGGCTGGACCGGGAGTGCGAACGGGCCGGCTTCACCCCGCGGACCGCCGTCCGCACCCAGCACAGCTCCACCGCCGTCCGGATGGCGTCGGCGGGCGTCGGTGTGCTGCTGACCGCCGCCCATGAACTCCGCGGCCTCGACTGTGCGGCCGTGCCCACCGACCCGCCCTGGCACCGCGAGATCACGGTCTTCTCCCGGGTCGAACCGACCGGCGCGGCCGCGGAGTTCACGGAGCTGCTGCGCACGGTGGGCGGCGCGGAGGGACAGCGGGACGCCGCAAACTGACGCCACGTCATTCGTGTCACTCGCGGACGAACAGCGCCACCGGCGACTCCGCCAGCAGGTCGCTCAGCCCCACCACCGCACCGCCCGGCAGCTCACGCCCGGTCAGCAGCTCGCGCCAGGGGCCCTCGGACGGCAGCCGCAGCAGCGTGTCCCACCAGCCGCCGGTCTCCACCAGCCGCAGCGACAGCCGGGTCACCACCGTCAGCACCCGCCCGCCGCGGCAGAACGCCACACAGTGCTCGGCCGCCGGGCCCTCCCCGTATACCGGCTCGTACGAGGCCGCCGCGCCGAACCACTCCGGATGGTCGCGCCGCAGCCGCAGCGCCGCCGCGGTCAGCCGGAGCTTCTCGCCGGACAGATCGCCCGGCGGGCTCCCGCCGTCCAGCGCGGTGAGCAGCTCGGGGCGGAAACGGGCCGGCCGCCGGTTGTCCGGGTCGACCAGCGCGGCATAGCCGACTTCGGTGCCCTGATAGAGGTCGGGGACGCCCGGCATGGTGAGCTGGAGCAGCGTCGCGCCCAGCACATTCGCGCGGACGAACGGGGCGAGCTCCCCGTCCAGCGCGGCGAGCGGGGCGGCCGTGGGACCACAGGGCCCGTTACGGACGAACTCCTCGACAGCGTCCTCGTAGCCCGCGCTCCGCTCCGTCCACGAGGTCCGCAGCCCGGCCTCCCGCGCCGCCTTGAGCACCGCGGGCGCCACCCGCTCCGCCGCCGCGCCGTCCCCGGCCGCACCCAGGCCGAACGCGGTCTGCCAGGCCAGCCACGACACCATCGGGTCCGCCGGGCCGATCCCGTCCAGCGCGCTGGCCGTGCGGCCGCACACCGCGTCGTCGCCCATCGCCCCGAGCACATCCCGCCACCGGTCCGGGCACTCCGACAGCACCGCGATCCGCGCCCGTACATCGGCGCTGCGCTTGGTGTCGTGGGTGGAGAGCACGGTGCCGGACGCCGGGCGGTCCCGCTGGAGCCGGGCGCAGTACGCGTGGAACACCTCCGGGGCGAGCGCCGGCTCCCCCGGATCGCCGCCGACCTCGCACGCCGACAGCAGCACCGGATAGCGGTAGAAGGCGGTGTCCTCCACGGATTTGGCGTGCAGCGCGGACGCGGTCTGCGCGAACCGCGCGGTGAAGTCGGCACAGTCCGTGCCGTCGTGCTCCGGGGGGTCGGTCAGCCGGCCGAGCGCCAGATCGCGGAGCAGATCGACCGCCCGCGCCTCCTCGGGCACCCGGAAGGCGGTACGCGCCTGCGCCGCCGCCGCGTCCAGCATGGCCGCGTCCTGATCGGCCCGTGCCGGATCCGCGGCATAGGGGCGGTAGACCGGCAGCCGCACCAGCAGCTCACGGAGGGCGTGCCGCAGCGCCCAGGTGGCATGGTCGCCCGGCCCGGTGGCGCGGGCGCTGATCCGTGCCGCGGTCCGCACCAGCCGCTCGATCTCGGTGGCCAGATCGTGCGTGACGACCTCGTACGCGGCCCGGCGCACCGTCTCCTCCCAGTCGCCGCCCTCGTCGGCCAGCGGGGTGACGAAGTCCCGGTAGTGCGAGAACAGCCGTCCGGCCCCCTGGGGGCAGACGAACAGGCCGTCGATGTGCCGCAGGGCGTCGTAGCCGGTGGTGCCCGCACAGGCCCAGCTGTCCGGGAGCCGCTCGTCCCCGGTGAGGACCTTCTCCACCACCGTCCAGCGGCCGCCGGTCCGCTCGTGCAGCCGGGCCAGATAGCCGCCGGGGTCCGCCAGACCGTCCGGGTGGTCGATGCGCAGTCCGTCGATGACGCCCTCAGCCATCAGCCGCAGCACCGTGCCATGGGTCGCCTCGAACACCTCGGGATCCTCGACGCGCACCCCGATCAGCTCCGAAATGGTGAAGAAGCGGCGGTAGTTCAGCTCGCTGCGGGCCAGCCGCCACCAGGCGAGGCGGTACCACTGGGCCTCCAGGAGGCGGTCCGGCGGCAGCTGCTCGGTCCCGGGGCGCAGCGGGAAGGCATGTCCGTGGTAGCGCAGCACCTCGCCCTCGACGCGGAAGTGCCGCCGCTCCTCGCCGATCCGGCCGCCGAGCACCGGCAGCAGCAGCCGTCCGCCGTGCGCCGCGCCCCAGTCGATGTCGAACCAGCGCGCGTACGGGGACGCCGGGCCGTCCCGCAGCACCTGCCACAGCGGCCCGTTCAGCGACATCGGCTCCGGCACCGCCATATGGTTCGGCACCAGGTCGACGACCAGTCCGAGGCCGTGCGCGCGGGCCGTCGCCGCCAGCGCCCGCAGCCCGGCCTCGCCGCCCAGCTCGGCCCGTACGGCCGTGTGGTCGACCACGTCGTAGCCGTGTGTGGAGCCCGGCACCGCCTCCAGCACCGGAGAGAGGTGCAGATGGGAGATGCCGAGCGCGGCCAGATGCGGGACGGCCCGCTCGGCGGCGGCGAACGGGAAGTCCGGCTGTAGTTGCAGCCGGTAGGTGGCGGTCGGCGACGGACTTGAGGGCTGCGTCATGGGAACACCCGTACCCCGCTGGCGGCCCGTTGTGTCATCTCCCTCCCGCATGGGTGTCGTTGTTTCCTCCGACGGAGTGGGCTCCGGGGTAGGGGACCTTCGTAGGTCCGGTCCATGGGGCGCGCGGCGGGCCGCCGGTTAGCGTCGGGCGATGACCGCTGCCACCGCCGCTTTCCGCCGGGTGCTCGCGCTGGGCGGGCCGCTGCTGCCCGTCGTCTCCTTCCTCGGCAGGCTCCCCACCGCCATGTGCCAGTTCGGCAGTCTGCTGCTGGTGGCGGAGACCAGCGGTTCGCTGGCCACCGCGGGCCTGGTGGGCGGTGCGCTGGCGGCCGGCCAGACGGCGGGCGGCCCGCTGCTCGGCCGGCTCGCCGACCGGCACGGGCAGCGGCCGGTGGTGCTGGCCGCCTGCTGGTTCGACGCCCTCGCCGTGACCGCGCTGGTGCTGGCCGCGCTCGCCCGGACCGGGGCACTGCCGCTCGCCCTGATCGCGCTGCTCGCCGGGGCCGGAGTGCCGCAGATCGGGCCGCTGGCCCGCACCCGGCTCGTCGCCCTCGCCCGCCGCGCCCGGGCCGACGACCGCCTGGTCCACACCGCGCTGTCCTTCGAAGGCACCCTGGACGAGGTGTCGTTCGTGCTCGGCCCGGCGCTGGTGGGGCTGTCCGCCACGGTGGCTCACCCGGCCGTGGCGCTCGCCCTGGCCGCGCTGCTGCTCGCGGTCTGCGGCTCGGCGTTCGCACTGCATCCCACGGCCGCGGCGCTACGGCCGACGGGCTCGGCGCCCACGGGCGAGGCGCTGCGGCCCACGGGCGCCGGGGCCGGGCCCGATCCGGCCCGCCCCCGCGCCCGGCGCCCCGCCGCCCGTGCCCGGATGCCCCGCGCGGTGCACGCCATGCGCGCCTCGATGGCGCTGCAGGGCGCCCTCTTCGGTGCCTGCCAGTCCGGCATCACCGCACTCACCGCGGACCTGCACCGCCCCGCCCAGGCCGGGCTGGTCTATGCCGCGATGGGGGTGATGAGCGCGGTCGCCGGGCTCTCGCTGGCGCTGGTGCCCGCCCGGATCGGGCTGCCGGTCCGCTGGCGGGCGGCCGCCGTGGCACTGATCGCGCTGTCCGTGCCGCTGCTGTTCGTACGGTCCCTGGGCGCGCTCTACCTGGCCGTCGTGGTCCTCGGCGCGGCCTTCGCCCCGCATCTGATCACGCTGTTCGGCCTCACCGAACGGCTGGTGCCGGCCGGCCGGCTCGCCGAATCGATGGCCTTCCTGACCAGCGCGGTGGTCGGCGGCCAGGCACTGTCCCTGGCCGCCTCCGGCCGGCTCGCCGAGGCCCACGGCCCGTCCGCCGCCTTCGCGGTGGCCGTCGGCGCCGCCGTCCTGATCCTCGGCCTGGCCCTGACCACCCGGGCCACGGACCGGCCGGCCGCCGCGATCACGCCGGCCGCTGGAGCACCAGCAGGCTCCGCCCGATGAGCGTCAGCCGGTCGCCGGCCTTCACCTTGGCGCCGCCGCCGTCCGCCACCGCCTGCGGCCGGTCGGTGTCCACCACGACCTGCCACTGTCGGCCGAGGTGCTCGGGAACCCTGAACTCCTTCTCCTGGTCGTGGGCGTTGAACATCAGCAGGAACGAGTCATCGGTGACCGGCTCGCCCCGGGGGCCCGGCTCGGAGATCGAGCTGCCGTTGAGGAACACCGTCAGCGCCTTGGCGTGCACCGACTGCCAGTCGCGCGGCCCCATCTCCTCGCCGCCCGCCGTGAACCAGGCGATGTCGGACAGCTCGTCATGGGCGCCCTCCGCCGGGTGGCCCTGAAAGAACCGCCGGCGCCGGAACACCGGATGGTCCCGCCGCAGCCACACCATCTGCCGCACGAACGCCAGCAGCGCCAGCTCCTCCGCGTCCGCGTCCGCCGCCTCGTCCGGCCCGTCGGGACCGTCCGCCTCGTCCGGCCCGTCAGCGTCGTCGGGCTCCCCGGCGCCCCCGCCCCGCCCCCGCTCCGGCCAGCGCACCCACGACAGCTCGTTGTCCTGGCAGTACGCGTTGTTGTTGCCGCCCTGGCTGCGCCCGAACTCGTCCCCGTGGCTGAGCATCGGCACGCCCTGCGACAGCATCAGCGTGGCCAGGAAGTTGCGCCGCTGCCGCGCCCGCAGCCGCCGCACCCCGGGATCGTCGGTCGGCCCCTCGGCCCCGCAGTTCCAGGATCGGTTGAAGCGCTCCCCGTCCCGGTTGTCCTCGCCGTTGGCCTCGTTGTGCTTCTCGTTGTACGCGACCAGATCGTGCAGCGTGAAGCCGTCATGGCAGGTCACGAAGTTCACCGAGGCCAGCGGCCGCCGCCCGTCCTCCTGGTAGAGGTCCGACGAGCCCGTCAGCCGGGACCCGAACTCCGCCAGGGTGCGCGGTTCGCCCCGCCACAGGTCCCGCACGGTGTCCCGGTACTTCCCGTTCCACTCGGTCCACAGCGGTGGGAAGTTCCCCACCTGGTAGCCGCCCTCACCGACGTCCCACGGCTCGGCGATCAGCTTCACCTGGCTGACCACGGGGTCCTGGTGCACCAGATCGAAGAACGACGACAGCCGGTCCACCTCGTGGAACTGCCGGGCCAGCGTCGCCGCCAGATCGAAGCGGAAGCCGTCCACCCGCATCTCCTGCACCCAGTAGCGCAGCGAGTCCATCACCAGCTGGAGCACATGCGGGCTGCGCATCAGCAGCGAGTTCCCGGTGCCCGTGGTGTCCATGTAGTACTGCCTGTCGTCCGACAGCCGGTAGTAGGAGGTGTTGTCCAGCCCCCGGAACGACAGTGTCGGGCCCAGATGGCTGCCCTCGGCGGTGTGGTTGTAGACCACATCGAGGATCACCTCGATCCCGGCCTGGTGCAGCGCCCGCACCGCCGTCTTGAACTCCAGCACCTGCTGCCCGCGGTCACCCCAGGACGCATAGGCGTTGTGCGGGGCGAAGAAGCCGATGGTGTTGTAGCCCCAGTAGTTCGTCAGCCCCGCGTCCACCAGCCGGTGGTCCTGGACGAACTGATGCACCGGCATCAGCTCCAGCG
>Ga0207426_1001456_pt1 | contig 19590 bp, 22 predicted proteins | sample AraplaMF_Cvi_mMS_FD_184265 | JGI IMG/M metagenome (GOLD analysis project Ga0207426, IMG submission 184265) | Arabidopsis root microbial communities from the University of North Carolina, USA - plate scrape MF_Cvi_mMS (SPAdes) (version 2) | ecosystem: Host-associated > Plants > Roots > Endosphere... | reverse complement strand
CTCCTACATTTCCGGGAATTGGTAAGGACCTCCCCCATCGCCCGAGCGGCACCTATCGATGTCATCATGGCTGTTGCTACGCAACCTTCAGCGAAGGGGGAAGTCATGGAACAGATTGCTCGCGTTGGTGTGGATCTGGCCAAGAACGTGATGCAGGTCCACGCAGTTGACCGCGCCGAACGTGTCGTTGTACGGAAGGCGATTTCTCGCGAACGGTTCGTGAACTGGTTTGCCAATCTTGAGCCCTGCCTGGTAGCTATGGAAGCGTGCGGCGGTGCCCATTATTGGGCGCGCAAGTTACGCTCGCTCGGACACGATGTCCGGCTCATTCCACCGCAATTCGCTGCCCCCTATCGCAAAGGAGGTCCGCACGTAAAGAATGATCCACAGGATGCCGAGGCAATCTGCGAGGCGGCTAGCCGCCCACAGATGCGCTTCGTGCCGATCAAGTCACCTGCCCAGCAAAGTGTGCTCGTGCTTCACCGCATGCGGAGCGGCTTCGTCGAGGAGCGAACCGCACTGGTGAATCGGTTGCGCGGGCTTCTTGCCGAGTTCGGCGTGTCTCTACCGCAAGGCATCCGATCGTTACAGAAGCACATCGTCGACCGTCTCGAGGACGGTAGCAACGAACTTGCAGGTGCTGCGCGCCAGGCGCTCATACGGGGCTGGACGCAGTGTCAGGCACTGGATCAGGAAATCACATGGCTCGACAAACAGATCGCTGAACACGCCGTCCACGATGAACAGGCGCAACGTTGCATGAAGGTGTGCGGGGTAGGCCCCCTGACCGCATCTGCCGCGGTCGCAACTGTTGTCGATGCGCGGCAATTCAAAAATGGTCGGCAGATGGCAGCCTGGATCGGTACTGTCCCCAGACAGAATAGCAGCGGCGGCAAACAACGGCTCGGACGCATCACCAGGCAAGGCAACGACTATCTGCGAACGTTGCTATATCAGGGCGCGCGTTCCGCCATTCGTACTGCACCCCGACGCGTCGACAGACTCTCTCGCTGGATCGTTCAACTGCAGGCCCGCGTCGGCTATTACAAGACCCTAGTCGCCGTCGCCAACAAGCATGCGCGCATTCTCTGGGCCGTGCTCGCGAAGGGCGAGAAATTCGATCCATCACACGTGGTCGGTACTCCGAGCGCGGTGATCCCCGCAACATACATGTGAAGCAGGAGCCAACCAGTCATTACTTCACGCTTGAAGACGCATAGGTAAAGGATAGCGGACAGGTCAGACCGGCAGCGGGCGAACTCGATGAACCGTAAGGCGCCACAGCGCATCGACTCGCCGACCCGGGGATGGAGTCCCGCTGCGCGGTTACTATCCGGGCCCGGGTGCAGCAGCTGTTACAGCGCCCAATAAGGCCGTTTATAGGCGTGCAGTCTGTCTTCCCGCCATCCATGCCACTCACGTCTCGAGTGCTACCGGTACTTGACTAATGACTCTGCAAAACCTGCTTGCAGAAATGGGGAGGTCCTTATAGGCGGTTCAAATGGCGTCGAGCCAGCATTGCGCGAGTCCAGTCGGCGATCCGACCATTTTGTTTGTCAAGGCGCAGCATGAATGTCCGTGCACACTGGACCAGCAAGTGGCGGATAACCGCTCATCGGCGAGCGAGAGACCGCGCGCGGCTCATCGCGATTGTGACTGCGCGTCGATTGTCGCCTGATAACCGCCGCCCAGCGTCTTCGTGAGTGCAATGGATGTTTGAAGCCTCTGGCCCGTCAGTTCAAGCAACGCGAGTTGTTCCTGGATCGCCGACTCGCGGGCCTCTTCCACCTGCAGCCTGTCGACCAGGCCACGCCTATAGCGGGCCGACGCGCTGTCGAAAACAAACTGCACGTCCTGAAGCTTTTTTTGCTGAATCGCGGTCCGCTCACCCAGGTCTTTCAGCGCGCTTCCGTTTTGCGCTACGTCCCGAACGGCGTTCAATACGGCCTGGTTGTATTGCAGAATAGTGGCATTGCTCGATGCGCGCTCGCCGCCAAGCGACGCATTCAGACGGCCGCTGTCGAACACAGGTAGATAGAGACCTGGTGCGATATTGATCTGCTGGCTTGCATGAAGGAAAAGTTGAGACAGGTTCAACGCGTTGAAGCCGAAGAACGCCTTGATATCGAAGCTGGGATAGAACGCCGCCTTTGCTGCGTCCACGCGTTTTAACGATGAAACGACATACCAATGCAACGCTTGCAAATCAGGGCGGCGCGCGAGCAGTTGAAAGCCGAGATTGTCCGGAACGCCTGTCGCAACAATGGACAGAGGCTGGGGCGCCATGTTGCCGAGCGCGCCCGAATCCGCGCCTATCAACGCGCGAAGCGACTCCCGCCCGTTCGTCACCTGCTCGGATGTCTGCGCGATCTGCTGATCCACCGTAAGAAGCTTCGCTTCTGCCTGTTTGGCGGTCGTGTCGGGCTCGAGTCCGCGGGCGAATCGCGAACGTTGCGCATCGACTTCGATCGAGATCGCGTCTCTTTGCTGTTTGAGCAGGTCGATCTCGGAGCGCGCGGTTTGCACGACGTAGTAGATTCGCGCGATGTCTGTCGAAAGCTCGAGCGCCACTTCCGCTTCCTCCGCCTTTTGCGCGTTCTGCACCCCCATGGTCGCCGCAATCTCTGCCCGGTGCCGCCCCCATATGTCCAGGTCCCACGCGCCGTCGAAACCGACCAGTCCCGTCGTATACCAGGGACCATTCGCGCCGATCGCCGGATCAGACCCCGCGTATGCGCTCAGGAATCCATGAGATGAGACACGCTCGCGATCGATGGCTCCGCTCGCGGCAAGCTGCGGCCCGGCTGCCGCCACCGCCAGTTCTGCCTGCGCTTGAGCCTGCGCCACGCGTTGACGCGCGAGTGCCATCGTCGGAGACGCCACCAGTGCACGATCGATGAAGGCAGTCAGTTGCGGGTCGTCGTACTGTAGCCACCACTTGTCGGACGGCCAATCGCCGGTGGGTAAATTGAGCTTCGGCGAAACCTGCACACTAGCCGCCTCCACCTGCGGAACGGCATCGCTGTCATGATGAATCAACGCACAGCCGCTGAGCAGTGCCGCACCCGCTACGGCGCAGCACCCTGATTGCAAGGCACAACGGCCACGCCACATGGCGAACATCGCATCATTCATGGTGTGTGCCTGCTCGAAGCGTTAATGGGAAGGAGGCCTTCTCCAACCAGTCCGGCAAGCTCGATACTGCCGACAGAACACGGTTGACTTCGTCGACCAGCTCCGCCTCGCGGCCTCCAACGCCGTCAACGTCAACATGCTGTGCCGGCACGCGGGGAGTTCTGGCGGAAGGTTCCGGCGCCGTTAGTCCGGCCACATATTGCTCGATTGCGGAGACAGCACTGGATGCAGTTTCGCGCGCAGCATCTCCAGCACGCGCGGAAAGTTGGGGCCTGGCAACATTAAACGCACTTCGAAAGGCATCGGCGGCAAGCAGCAGTTCGCGGGCTGCTGCAAGCACCGAATTCGCTCGAAGCGTGACGCGCTCTTCTTCGCCTTCGCGCCAAATCGGTTCAAGCGCGACGCGCAAGAGCATACCTTCGCAGTCGCTAAGCGCGGCCCACGCGGCCATTCGTTGCTTGCCGATTGTCGTCTGATCTTCAGTCGACTGCCCCACCGCAAGGAGTTTCGCCGTCGACATAAGACTGGCCGAGAGCCTGCGTCTGAGCAAGGTGGCCTCGCCTTCCGGCCAGATGCACGCCTGCACAAAGGTCGCGACAGCGATGCCGAGGAAGATGCCGACCATGCGATCACGAACCTCGGTCAGGTCATACGTTGGGGCGAACTGTTCAAGGAATGCCAGCGAAAAGGTGAACATCAATTGCACGCCCGCGTAGCTGATGCGTTCAGAGCCCGCTGCTATCCATGCGCCAGTGAACAGGATGGGCACAACGACCACGAGCAGCGCTGCGATGCCGTCAATCTGCGGAAGAATGAAAACGATCGTGAAGAGTGCAAGCAGGCTCCCAGACACGGCTCCCCAGAATCGCAACACGGACCGCCGGCCCGACGCGCCGAGACTGGGTTGGGCCACGACGAGGCATGTAAGCATGACGGTATGAACCCCCTGCCATCCGGCCGCGTTGTAGAACACATAGCACACGAACACGGCCAACAATGTCTTGAGCGAGAACTGAGCGTAGACAGGATTGCTCAACGCATCGGGCGCGACAGCGGGCTGGCCCGGCGGCAAATGCATCGAGTCGGCCTGCGCGGCCTTGAACGCATCAAGCTCCAGCAACGTACGTTGCATCGCCAGCAACGCCCAGGGCATGCCGGTGGCGGATGCCTCGCGTGTGGTAAGCGGTAGTAGAAGCGGTTCATCTCTTTTGATCGAATCGGCCAATGCCGTGCACCCGTCGCCCACGGACGTCACACCCATCGGAATAGCTCCCGAGATGCCCGGCAGCGGGCGCAGGTTTGATGCAGCCACGTAGAGATTCGACACCGCCGTCACGGTCGCGAGATCACGCGCCCCAGCAAGCGCGTTCCGCTTGCCACGCATCGCGGTAAATCTCAGCAGGGTCTGCAGCGAAGTCGTGGTGGCTTCTACGTCGAGCGCCTTCAACGGAGGAAGCGTGGATGCACCGCCGCGCAACGCGTCCAATCTGGCCTGCACCGCGGCGAGTTTCGACACCATCATCCGTCGCAGCTGTTGGCGCGGCTCCATCGGCAGCAGTAACGTATTGATGACCAATGTGAGGGCAATCGGGTAGGACACGGCAACCCACACCCATAGCGTCTCGCGGACGATCCCTTCCGCATTCTGCGTCACGTCGACGAACGTCTGCACGTAAATGACGATGAGGGCCGCGATGAAGAAAACGATGCCGAACTGGAACACGCGCATCGCATACACGCAACAGAAAAATATGATGCTGGCGAATACAATCCGCAGTAGCGGATAGTCGAACGTCCATTTAAGCAGTAGCACTGTGCAGCCAGTCGCGAGCGTGATGCCCACGAAGAACAGGATGCCGATCATGCGTGTGATTACGACGTTCGACTGGGTCACGTAGAACACCACAATGAGCGACAGGGCAAGGTACGGCACCTGAAGCGTCATCGACGCTACGATCACGACGGCTGCACTGGCGATGCAACGCAAAGCAACGTTCATCCGGCCGGGAAATGGCGACAGCCCGTCGCGCAGGAACAGGAGCAATTGATTCATCTGTCAGCTCGCGGTGCGCTGGTCATGCTGGCCGGCCGGGTGAAACGTCGCGACCGCGGAAGTACCGATGCGAAAGAGGCCGGGGGCCGGATCCGTGACGAGGATCTTCACTGGGAAACGCTGTGACACATGGACCCAGTTGATACTGCGCTGCACTTGCGGCAGACCTTGAGCAAGACCTCCGCCGTCTTCAGGCGACACACCGAATCCGACTGAATCAACTTCCCCCTGAAAATGCCTTGACGTATTGCTCATCAGATAGACGGTGGCCCGCGTGCCGGGCTGCACCTTCGCCAGTTCGGTCTCGCGCAGATTCGCGACGACATACCAGTGAGTCGTATCGATCAATGTGAATACCGGCGCGGAAGCGGATGCGAACTGGCCGCGCGTGGTGCGAAGCGATACGACGACGCCGTCAAACGGTGCCCGGACCGTTGCGTATTCAAGGTTCAGCTCTGCGGAGGCGATTTCTGCCTGCACGACCGATCGCTGGGCTTGCAGCGCATCAACCCCGCTGACGGCAGCCGCCGCCTCGCGCGCCTGAAGTTCGGCTGACGCGAGTTCCGCCGCGGTGCTTTGCGCCGACGTCCGCGCCCGGTCCAGTTCATCCGCCGACACATAACCTTTTCCCACCAGCGGCTCCATCCGCCGCAATGTATCCGCAGCCTGCTTCGCGGCGGACTGCGCCCGCTCGACGCTTGCATGGGCAGCCGATGCGTTCAGTACCTGAGCGTTGACCGACCTTTGCGTCAGCATGATCTGCTCGTCCAGTTGCTCGAGCGACGCCTGGGCCTTGTGGAGTGCATCCTCAAAGGGGCGCCGGTCTAGTTCGAAAAGAAGATCGCCTTTTTTCACGCGCTGGTTGTCATGCACTGCGAGCGTCACGATCCGCCCCGATACTTCCGGGACTACGTTGATCGTATCCGCGTACACATAGGCGTCGTCGGTTCGGGGTTCGGTATCCGCCCGCCAGACCACCGCGATCCCCAACACGATCGCGAACAGCAACAGAAGACCCGTCAACAGCTTCTTCTTTGAGTTTTGAGCGCTTTCTGCCATGTGTTCACACTCCGATAGACGTCAGAAGAACAGCAACCAGCCAGCGAATGCCAGCAGCGCGACAAGTGCCGGATAAGCAATTGCTGGCGGGTCGAGCCACGCGTCGAGCGACGCGCGCAGCAACAGCAGGCGCATCAGGACTGCCACCGCGACTGCACCTACGATACAAAACAGCCAATCGGGGTAATACGCACCCAGCACATTCGTCGACGGGGACCTGGTGCAACCTTGCAATAAGACCACTGCCCAGAGCACCCGCGCGAGATACGATTTGTGAGTGGCATTCAAGCAACGACGTCTACCTTTTTGGCTAACTACCATCACTGACATCACCGTTGTGTTCAGGGAGGGACACGCGACCGCCTGCAACGAGTGCGGACCGGTCGCGAGCCGGGTCGAGGGCATGACGACGTTGCCGCAACACACGTGGCAACCGAATTACTATCGCAACAGATTGACCTTCGCGAGGTCGATGAGCTGTTGGCCGCGCCCGTCCATAACTGCACGCAACATGAACAACCCAAAGTGGTAGGCCTCGTCGACAGTCGTCACAGGCGGCATCACAAGCTCCTGACGCGCACTCACGACATCGACAAGCGCCGGGCCTGGATGCGCGAAGGCCTCGCGCAGCGCGCCTTCCAGTTCCGACGGATGCTCGACGCGCACGCCTTTGATACCCATCGCATTCGCCATCGCAGCGAAATTCGGATTCTTCAGGTCACACCCCGTATCGACAAACCCCCCGGCCTTCATCTCAAGTTCCACGAAACCCAGCGTGCCGTTGTTGAGCACGACGACCTTGACAGGTAAGCCCGTCTGAATGAGCGTGACGAATTCACCCATCATCATCGTGAAGCCGCCGTCGCCGGACATCGAAATCACTTGCCGATCTCTGAAGGCAGCTTGTGCACCGATCGAATGCAGCATCGAGTTCGCCATCGAGCCGTGATTGAACGAACCCACCAGCCTCCGTTTGCCGTTCATCTTCAGATAGCGGGCGGTCCATGCGATCGGCGTGCCGACGTCGCAGGAGAAGATCGCGTCGTCGTCCGACAGCTCGCTCACCAATCGGGTCACGTATTGCGGATGGATGGTATGGCTACCTGCTTCAGGCTCCGCCAGCGCGTCCAGTGCCTCTCGGGCGTTGCGATAGTCATCGAGCGCGCGGTTAAGGAAGCTGTTGTCTGTTTTCTCGTGAATCATCGGCAACAGTTCGTCGAGCGTGTCCTTAACCGTTCCCAACACCCCCAGATCGATTGGGCACCGGTTACCGAGCGCCTCCGCCCTGACATCGACTTGCGCGATGGTCACACCCTCCGGATAGAATTGTCGGTACGGAAAATCGGTACCCAGCATCAGCAGCATGTCGCAGCCTTTCATGGCCGCATAGCCGGATGAGAATCCGACCAGTCCTGTCATGCCGACGTCGAACGGGTTGTCATATTCGATGTATTCCTTGCCTCGCAGCGAGTGCACGATAGGCGCTTGCAGCTTGCGCGCGAGCTCCACGACTTCGGCATGCGAATCCTTGCACCCGGCGCCGCAGAGCAATGTCACTCGTGACGAACGGTTCAACAGGTCCGCGAGCTTCACGGTGTCGTCGTTCGACGGCCGGATCACCGGGGCCGACGGCATGCTCCAGTTCGGCACCGGTTTGGTCAGCGGACCGAGCGCCACATTGCCCGGCACGACGACGACCGCGACACCCTTTCGTGCAACGGCAGTGCGGATTGCTCGCCCGAGAATCTGAGGCAGTTGGTCCGGGCTCGACACAAGTTCGACGTAGTGGCTGCACTCTTTGAACAGCAGTTCAGGATGCGTAGCCTGAAAATAGTCGATACCGATCTCCGAACTCGGGATATGCGCCGCGATGGCGAGAACGGGAACGCCGTTCCGATGGCAGTCGAAGAGTCCGTTGATCAGGTGCAGATTGCCGGGTCCACAGCTTCCGCAGCAGACCGCGAGCTTCCCTGTGAGATGGGCTTCCGCGCCCGCTGCAAATGCCGCACTTTCCTCGTGCCGCATATGAACCCATTCGATCGACCCGTCCCGGCGCAGCGAATCCGAGAGCCCGTTCAGCGAATCTCCCACGACACCATAAATACGCTTCACGCCCGCCTTTGCTAACGCGCTCACCATGTAGTCTGCTGCCATTTTTGCCATGTCGCTTCTCCGTTCAGATTAAGTCTTCGGTGCTGGCGCGGCTCTTCGCGGTCAGCCTTGAAGCATGTCCGGATTCTAGCGATCGCCTGAAATTGCCCCTTTCGTAGTCGCACGGTCTTTGTCCGCATGCACGAGTGCGGACATCCAAACCAAAGGATACGCACGGCTAGCCGGTTCGTGGATGTCCACATATCTGCCATCGTTCTAACGTGAGGGCCGTTACCCGATACTGAATGAGGAGCTGTTAATCCCTTTGAGCCATCGAGAGTTCGCCTGGCGGATTGGGGCCGGGACTTCCGCCATCCACGTATACGATGAACGCCGCCCGGCGCCGCATGCGGGTGCGGTTGGACAAAGCGGCATGCTTGTGCGAAAGAAAGTACCGGTTCGCAAGACGACACTCGATCTCATGTCCAATTCTTCCTTGCGCGCCCTGGATGCGGTCCAGAGCGCATCGTGGAGAACGCATGATGATCGCGATCAGATTTTCATGGTTCGAACCGGCTACGTCGCCGCAGCCGTTTGCCTGACAATCGGCACGTCGTGCGCGCAGCCGGCGTCCGGCCTGATGCGGGCAGTCATGACTGTTGAAAGGGACGTTCAACTGCCGCTAGAACGCATCGCCACAGACAACCGGGGCCTACGCAAGTCACCGACGTGTCGGAGCCGCTGCGCACTCCAGCCCCGGCATCCATGGATGCGCAATCGTCGGTTCATTCGTGGAAGGAGAGCAGCCACCGCGCGGACGCTAACGCGCCACGTGGTACGCGCGGCTAGCAGCGAACGATCACAGACTTCAAGTACTGGACGTAATCGTGCTGCGAGCCGGCGCTTTTCCGGCGCGCTGGCGGGACGCAGTCGTGAAAGAGCCTGCGAACGAAAGCCTGACGCGAGCGCGACATCAATGACGATTCGCTCCGTACCGACCCGCAGGCCACGCGCCTCTTCGATACGCAGTTACAGCAGACATTCGTGCGGCCGTAGGCCCGTTGAATACGGGCATGCGCGGCTCGGGGCAGTTCACGGCTTCGCAATGCTGACGAGCAGACGGCATCGGCAATACACCGCTCACCAACCGAATCCTGCAGCCGCACCGCACACCGTTAGCGCGGCAACCCGACGTGCGGCCGGCATCGTGCTGGCGCAGTGGAGGAAACGCTCGCGCTTGAAGATCGTATCGACACTGTAGTCCGACGCGACATGCTGGATGGCGTGCGGCAGGGTTGCAGGCGCGAAGCCGATGAATCCGGCGGCAACGCCGGTGAGCGCGACGGCTACCAGCCAGCGCAAGCCGTGCGGGAAAGAAGCGAAATCAGATTTCGATTGCATCGTCGAGAGCGGACGTCAGGATCATTGCGCTGGCATTTCGCGGCGCCAGCCGGCAGGGACGCGGTTTGTAAACCGCATCACCGGGGCGAATCGAGCGCCCGCTCATCGCGCAGACGCCCTTGGTGCGAGCCCGCGACGCGCACCAAACTTGCTCGCCATAGCAGCAGCGGGTCGAGTCGCGCCAGGAGATGGTCGCCGTCGACGACGTCGGCCGCTCCAGCAGACTCACTGTGACGCCGTGAAGCGCCGTACCGTCCACGTGACGCACCCTGTTGCCTTCATACAGCCCGCTGCCACGGTCTTTCGACTCGCTCACGGGCACGGACAACAGGCCAATGGTTTGCATCCACGGATCGATGAAATTTGCGTTTGCCGGCATGTCGCGGCTCCAGTTGAAGAGTTACTTGGTCGAATGGCTTTGTACGGTCTATCGCAGCGGCTCGATGCATTCACGGACCGCTTCGTCGGGTGCATAGGCCATCACGAGGGTTTCGGCGGCTTGGCCGCCATCGTCGATGGGCAATGAATCGGCGGTATGCATCAGAAACGCCTCGCTGATCGCGAGAAACGACTGAACCTTCTTATTGAGCGCCATTCGCTTTCATCCTCCAGCAGTAAGGCGTCTCGCCGACAAAGCGTTTGAACACAGTCGTGAAATGCGCTTGCGAGCGGAAGCCGCAGCTCAGCGCGACATCGAAGACGGTGTGCTTCGAACTCAGCAATAGATGCTGTGCGTGTTCGATCCGGCGGCGCAGCAGGTATTCATGCGGACGCAAGCCCGTCGCGCGCCGGAATTGCGCAGCGAAATGCATGCGGGTGAGGCCGGCGCTCGAGGCAATGTCGGCGAGGCCAATCGTCTCGGACAGATGCGCGTCGACGTACTCGATCACGCGGTTCATGCGCCACTTCGGGAGCGCTGCCACTTCGCGGTTCTGCGCATTCGACGCGGTGAATTGACGCGCCACAATACGCGACACGATGGCAAGACTGACACTTTCAGTAAAAACCTTTCCCAACGCGGCGTCACTGGTCTCTGAGACGGCTAGCGCCTGACCAAGCCGATCGAGGACGGGATCGCGGATCAGCTTCGGGTCGCCAAGCACGATGTCGCCCGCATGCGGACGTTGGAACATATCTTCATAGCACTCCGCGAGAACTTGCTGTGACGCGAACAGATGCAGCCCGTCGACGGACGACTCGAACACAGCGCTGACGGGCACGGTGGGCGCCGTGACCTGAACCACGCCCGCATTCATCCGCCCTTGGATGAGCCTGCGGCCCGCGTGATTAAAGGTCAGCGACGTGCATTTCAGAGCCAGGCCGATGCAGTGATAAGACTCGTTGCCGTGATTGACGACTTCGAGCGGCGTAGTGATGTTACGCGTCCAGCGCGACACATGAACATCGCCATGCTGCCGGTGCGACGGCGCGGGACGCGCGCGCGGGCAGCGCCATTGATCTTCGGCGTCGATGGAGCTGGCGATGCGTTGCGGCGCGAGGTCGGCATCGGGTTCAGGATATGAGAGCGGCGAGCTGGTCATGATATGTCCGTCCAATAGAGTGATCCGCCTGCGGTCGAAACGCCGGAACCGCGATGACTCAAAGTTAATCAAACGGAACTCACGCGCCTAGCCGTACATAAGGTTGCCTGCGGCGTCAACGTGGGTGGGTCAACCTATATGAAGGTTTAATGCAGGCGGAGAATGCGCAGATGCAATAGCCGCGCGAGCGCCCCTTTTGCGCATCGGGGCGTTACATTGCGACGGATTTGGGGAAGGACGAACGGCGATGCGATTTTCGCCATTCGGGGCAAAGACGGCAGCGCGGTTCGACCGCGCTAAACGGGTGGCGGCGTAGTGGTGCCTTGTGGCGATTGGACGCCGAGTGCTTCCGCATTGAGATCGAAATCGGCAAGCGAGCGCGACTCCATCTTCTTCATCACCGGATCACGGTGAATCCTCACCCAGATTTCACTCACCTTCATTTCGGCAGCGATCTGCTCGTACATCAAGCCGCTAGCGACAAAGGCCATCACTTCACGCTCGCGCGGCGTGAGCGACTTGGCCGCGGCGCAGATCCGAGATCGAGCGGTCCGCTTCGCGCCGTACTTCGTCCTTTCCGAGGGCTGTCGCCAGGGCGCCCAGCATGTCCTGGTCGCGAAATGGCTTCGCGAGAAAGTCCATCGCGCCAGCCTTCATCGCCTTGACCGTCATGGCAATATCGCCATGCGCGGTGATGAAAACAATCGGCGAACGCAATTCACTCGCCGCAATCTGTTCCCGCACGACGAGGCCACTCTGTCCTTTGAGCCGCACGACAATCGAGTTATTCGCGGCGTTTCCCGTTTCACTGCTCATGACACTTCCCTCATCAAGCGACAGAAGGAACTGCAGCAGAGCACCCTTTCCCTCTCGTGATTCCGCCCAAATTCGGCCACCGTGTGCCTCGAGAATCAAGCGGCAGATCGACAGCTTCGCTGCGCTCGAGCGCCTGCTCGTCCTGCTTGCGCACGGTGCTGTCGTTGTTGGTGGCGAGCACGGCGCGCGGCTTACCCTTCGCGTCGCACCACAATGCCAGGCGGCTCGAAATGATGACTGCAGCGCCGTCATGGCGCACGCGCTGCAATTCGCCTGTCAGCCGTCCGAACGCAAAATCTCCCTGCGAATCTTGCGGAGTGAGACTGACGAGGGGTTCGCAGCCACTCATAGATCGGCTGACCGATTGCCTCGTGCGCGGTCCATCCGTAGAGCGCTTCCGCGCCATGATTCCAGAACGTGATCAGATCGTTCATGTCGCATACAACGATTGCGTCATGCGTCAGATCGAGTAACCGCAGTTGTTCCTGCAGCGTCGCGGTGTTCTTCTGATTGGGCAACGGCAGCTCCCGACGTCGTGGCGATGGCGAGCAGGCTCACGGCCCAGCGCGCCATCGCGCCGTGGGAGTAGTGCTCGTCATGCGACATCGCAAACGCGATCACGGTGAGCGCGACGCAGTTCCATGCGGTGAGGATCGCAGCGGGCCGGAACCCTCTCGATGCGACGAGCAGCACCACGACCACATACAGCACGGCAATCGCGATATCGAGTGGCGTGAGCGCGTCGATCAGGCATACGACGACCGCGATGGCGGCGGCGAGAACGGATAGCACGCGCGCGTCATGCCGCGCCGGTTCGTCTGCGCGTGGGCGGAATATCATGACGGCGATTGAGTGCGCCGCGCGGGAAGGAGGAAGACTAAACGGCGCGATGTTGACATTGGCATTCGAGGCAACGTTCGCTGACGAATACCGGAACCCTGCCTCGTGCCGCAAAAACGGCGCACCGAAGTCAGACGTACAGGACGCCGACCATTTAAGGAATACTGATTTTATCCGAATCATTTCAGTCACCAACAATCAAGGCCCGCTGCGAGCCGACTTCAGTGACGCTCGCCACCTTAGGACTGGAGCCTTTCGAGACAATGCGACACGGCTACGCCATCCACAGGTTTGCCCAGCACGCATATCGCTCCGTCGCCCAGCGCCTGGCAACGCACCTTTTCCGATGCGAAAGCGGAGATAAAGATGATGGGCAGCGTAATCCCGCCGTCGAGCAGGCGCCGCTGCATCTCGAGCCCGGTCATGCCGGGCATCCGTACATCGGAGATGATGCACGCGACATCGGCGATCTGGCCGGAGTCGAGGAAATCTTCGGCGGACGCATAGAGCCGGACGTCCCAACCGAGTGAACGAACCAGGCTCGATGTGGCGATGCGGACGGATTCGTCGTCGTCGACGATGGAAACTATCCGATGAGTATGCAAGCGACTTATCCTCTGCCATACAAGCGGTTACAGCGGCACGACGGTGATTCACCCGCCGTTCAGGTGTTCCCATCGTATGGAAAAACCCCCGCCGCGAAAATCATATGTGGGTATAGGGTGAGGCCGGGAGAGGTGTGTCAGGTTCGCCCGCCTGCCTACCGCTTCCCGTCGTGCGAATTGGAAGTCGAGCGTGCCTTCGCTAAACGACGCTTAGGGCGAAGCCGCTACATTTTCTACATCGGCGCTATCAAATCTGAAGTGCAACACCCGTTTCGTATAAGGTGTTGCGATGCACGAAAGAACTCAGTATCAACAGCTTCAACCCGAAGAGCGCCTGACCATTGCAAGCCTGCATCTGCAGGGTTCGAGTATCCGGGCCATGGCCCGGATACTCGGCCGTTCGCCAGCCACCGTAAGCCGTGAACTGAGGCGAAATGGTTCTCCCGCTGGCTACGCATCCGTGCCCGCGCAAGCGCTCAGCGCCGCGCGTCGCAATGCGGGTCGCCGTCCTACAAAGCTCTGCCTGCATGGGGTGTGCTGGCGCATCGTTCTCACCCTGCTCGAGTGGAAATGGTCACCCCAGCAGATATCGGGCACACTCAAGCGTATGTATCCGACTGACCCGACTCAGCAGGTTTCGCACGAAACCATCTACACCGCCATCTACGCCCAGCCGCGCGGCGAACTGCGCCGTCAGCTCATCGCCTGCCTGCGCCACGGCCACAGCACGCGCATGCCCCGCACACGGGGCACAGACCGACGCGGACAGATTCCCGACATGGTCAGTATTCATGTGCGGCCGCCCGAAATCGAAGACCGACTGCTGCCCGGACACTGGGAGGGCGACTTCATCAAGGGCGCCAACAATGCGTCCTCTGTCGGAGTGCTGGTGGAACGGACAAGCCGCCTGGTGCTGCTGGCGAAGATGGAAGATGCCACGGCTGCTTCCGCGCTGGCAGGCTTCTCTGCCAAACTCAATTCGATTGCCGAGCCGTTACGGCAGAGCTTCACCTACGACCAAGGCAAGGAAATGTCGCGACATGCAGAGCTCACCGCCGCTACCGGTGTGAAGGTGTACTTTTGCGACCCGCACAGCCCATGGCAACGCGGCACTTGTGAAAACACCAACGGACTGCTGCGCCAGTATCTGCCCAAAGGCACCGACCTTTCGGTCTACAGTCAGGACGAACTTGACGCAATTGCCGACAGTCTGAACAGTAGGCCTCGCGCCACTCACGCCTTCCATTCGCCACTCGAGGTCTTTGCCGCCACACTCGCTTCCGCAGCTCAAACTCATGGCTCTAAACATTAAATCCGCTGTTGCGCTTCAACCTTGAAACCGCCATCGAAAACACATCCTTTTGATCCGCCCAGTAAAATTCACGCCCGGGAGTGACCTATGTCGACATTCATTGAGCGTCTTGAAGGAGAAGCGCGCGAGCGCCTGATCTGTTGGCTTAGGCGTCGCATGATGGAATCCGAGATCACGATCGAAGCGCTGGAACACGCGCTCAATCGCGATGTCGAGGTTAATAAGATGGTTCGCTATCGCGATGCATACGGCAACACGTGGACAGGGCTCGGCGAGATGCCCGCGTGGCTGCGCCGCGCAATGGCGGCGGGCCAGAGCATCGATCATTTCCGCTGCGGCTGAGCGTGCCCCATGGGGCGCCATCCGGAATGCCGACGATCTTGTCGGCGTTTTTGCGCAATGCGCCCCACTGTGTCGACTACCTGTCCCACGGCTCCGCCGCCGCGCTGCGGGCGTAACAGCCGCACCGTCTAATGCCCCGGCTGCAAAAAACCGCTCCCGGCGGCTCTGCTTTGGTAGCATCACTTCGCCTAACCTTCCGTTCGCTCCAGCCAGTTTCGAACGAAGTCGATATGCCTCTGCATCGCGGTATGCCCTTCTTCGGGACGGCGTTCGCAAATCGCCTCGCCCATCGGGCGACGCTGCAGCAGCAGTAGTTCGGACGAGTCTTCGCCGTGCTCGCGCATGCCGGTCCCGCTGATCGTGATGTGTTCGCGCAGCATGGCAATCACGCTGGCATGCAAACGGAGACCCATTGCATTGTGCGACGCACGCGCAATGGCATCGTGAACTGAGCATCTGCTTTTGCCGACGAGCTCAATCGACAACACCGGTCCGAGTCGACCGGTGGGCAACTGCCGATCTTCCCAAAGAAGATATGAGTGCCCTGCGAACTATCTCGCACGCACGCCTCTTTTGCCCCGATACAGCCCGGGCGACGGCAAATGCACGACCAGTCCCAGCTCGCATCGCCGGAGGGTATCGAAGTCTTCTTTACTGGCAAGCAGTTGGATATGGCAGACCAAGACGTTTCCATGCTCGCTTAGAATTGCTCGGGGCACACTGATCTCAACCAGCCGGTGCGATGTGACGTGATACATAAATATCTAATACCGCCTCTCAAATCTATGGCCCAAGATGCAACGCAACATAAGGGAGTGCAATATCGCCGGGGCACCATCCGGATTGTTCTACCTGTCACGCACGATGAAGACCAGGGAAGCGATTTCAACAGGCTTCTCAGTGGCGAAGAATCATCGTGCGAAATGAAAAGTTGCCGTTCGTACCAGGAAACAGCAAAGCCGCATCACTGTCACGCTACGTACTGTGGCAGCACGATACGCAAACCTGAACCCCGCGCGTATCCCACAGGGCATTCATCTCATCCCATCGCATCACGTGTCGGAGACGTACATGGGCAAGAAAATTTCGAAAATTAGCGCCGAAGTCCTCGATCGAGCGGACGTAAAGCGTTGCTATGGCATCGTCGGCGACACACTCAATCTGTTTGCCGAGAATCTGGACGTCAGCTCCATCCTGACGGGCAATTTACGGCAACTGATTCAGCAACCCGTCCTGGTTGCGCTAACCAACCTCTGTCGTTAGGAGAGCGGCATGGACACCACCGCGCTCATGCTGTCGCGATTGCAGTTCGCCTTTACGGTATCGTTTCACATCATCTTTCCGTCGTTCACCATCGGTCTGGCTGCATGGCTGACGGTACTGGAAGCGCTGCATCTGATTACCCGGCGGCCCGTGTACCGCCGGGTCTTCAACTTTTGGTTGAAGATCTTCGGGATCGCTTTCGGTATGGGCGTGGTGTCTGGAATAGTACTGGCCTTCGAGTTCGGCACAAACTGGAGCGAACTGTCACGCCTTTCGGGGCCGATTCAGGGGCCGCTGCTGTCCTATGAGACCTTCACGGCCTTCATGCTCGAGGCGTCGTTCTTCGGCGTGCTGATGTTCGGCAAGAACAAGGTGAAGCCGGGACTCTATCTCTTCTCTGCGGCGATGGTCGCGCTCGGTACGACGCTCTCGGCGTTCTGGATCATGGTGAACAACAGCTGGATGCAATATCCGGTGGGTTACACGATCCAGAACGGCGTCTACGTGCCGGACGACTGGGCGAAGATCATCTTCAGTCCGGTCGTATGGGTACGATTTCCTCATATGCTCCTCGCGGCCTATGTCACAGGCGCGTTCTGTGTCGCGGCGACAGGTGCGTGGTATACGCTGCGCGGGATGTGTCTTGCGGAAGGTCGCGTGATGCTGCGGATGGGTCTCTTTCTCGCCGCGATCCTGGTGCCGGTCCAGTTGCTGTTTGGTCACCTGGTGGGCGATTATGTGCATCGCTATCAGCCGATCAAGTTCGCAACCATCGAAGCACGCTGGCATGACGAACGGCCCGCTTCCGAGGTGCTGCTCGCATGGCCCGACGCAGCACACGAGAAGAACGACTTTGCGATCTCGGTTCCGGTGCTCGGCAGCGTGATTGCGTCGATGAGCCTCGATTCAAAGGAAGTCGGGCTAACTGATTTCGCTCCCAGCGAGCGTCCGCCGGTCGCCATCCCCTTCTTCACGTTCAGGGTCATGGTGGGGTGTGGCCTCCTCATGCTGCTGGTCGCCTGGGGTGGCACTCTTCTGTCGATCAAGGAGCGTTTTCAGGAGCGGCGTGCGCTGTTGTGGACGGTGTTCCTGTGTTTTCCACTGCCGTTCATCGCCACCCTCACCGGCTGGTTCACCGCCGAGGTGGGGCGGCAACCCTGGACCGTCTACGGTTTGCTGCGCACGGCGGACGCCGTGACGCCGTTCCTGACGCCACGTGCGGCGGCGGGTTCACTACTCGTGTTCTGTGCGACCTACGTCTTCATATTCGCCTTCGGCACCTACTACATCTATAGGTTGCTTAAAGGCGGACCCGCCGGGGACCCGCTGCATACGCCGCCAGCAACCTTGCCGAATCGTCCGCTTTCGGTGGCCGCCGATTTGCCCACGACTATCAAGTGATCCAGGAGAAACGCAAATGATCCTCTACTGGTCCTCGATACTCGCCCTTAGCATGTTGCTCTACGTGTTGCTCGACGGTTTCGACCTCGGTGTCGGTATGCTGTTCGGTCTGACCCGGGACGAAACACGCCGCAGTCATATGCTGGCCGCCGTGTCGCCACTGTGGGATGGCAATGAAACCTGGCTGATCGTGGCCGGCGTGGTGTTGTGGGGTGCTTTTTCGCAGGTGTACTCGTTGCTGGTCTCCGCGTTCTATGTGCCTGTTGTCCTGATGCTCGCCGGGCTGATCTTTCGCGGCGTCGCCTTCGAGTTTCGTGGTACGGCCCGCCGTACGCGGGCAATCTGGAATGTTGGCTTCGTGCTGGGCTCGGTCGTCGCCGCGTTCATGCAGGGCGCAATGGTCGGCGCGCTGGCCAAAGGGCTGCCGGTCGTCAATGGCCGCTTTGCGGGCGACGTCATGACGTGGTGCAGCGGATTCTCGGTACTGTGCGGTCTAGCGCTATGCGCCGGTTACGCTCTGCTTGCTGCGGGCTGGGTCGTCAAAAAATGCGAGGCGGACGCACGCGACGCTGCGTATCGTGCAATTGTGCCGTTGCTTTGGGTCGTTTTCGTTCTGCTGATCGTCCTGTTCTTTCATGCACTTCATGAAGACCTCGCGATCATGCACCGCTGGCTCGACCGCCCCTACCTTTTTCTTGTGCCGTTGGTTGCGCTCTGCGCATTCGCAGGCACGCTGACTGGCGTCAGACAGCGTCGCGACAACCAGCCGTTTCTCATGATCGTGGTGCTGTTCATCTGCGCTTACGCCATGCTAGCAATTTCTTTCTGGCCGTACATGGTCCCGTTCTCGCTCACGATCACCCATGCGGCGGCCCCGCATGCAAGCCTCGCCTTCATGTTCTGGGGCGCGGGGCTGTTCGTCTACCCATTGATGCTGATCTACACGCTCTATAGCTACAACGTGTTCAAAGGGAAGGTCGACCTGACTTCGGGTCACTACTGATGAGTGCCGTGCATACCCGATGCAGGCAAGACGAGATTGCCATGACGTATTGAGATGCAGCAGGTTCGTTCTATTCGAGTCGTTAGTTTTCACCGGAGAGATCATGAAAGTTGCCTTGTTCGTTCCATGTTTCATCGATGCCTTCTTCCCTGACGTCGGCGTCGCCACACTCGAGCTTCTCGAGCGTTTCGGTTGTGATGTGGACTTTCCGCTCGATCAGACCTGCTGCGGGCAGCCCATGGGCAATAGCGGCTGCGAAAAAGACGCCGCCGCGACCGAGGCGCTGTTCATCGAGAACTTCACCCGTTACGACTACATCGTCGCGCCGAGTGGCAGCTGCGTACACCACGTGCGCGATCATTTCACGGCAGTCGAACCGACTGCGGAAAGCAGGGCCGCCCGTGCCAACACGTATGAACTGGTCGAATTCCTGCACGACGTGTTGAAGGTCGACGCGCTTCCTTGGGCCGAGTTCCCACATAAGGTCGGCCTGCATAACAGTTGCGGAACGCTGCGAGGGCTGCACACTGCGAAGATGACGGAGATTGATGAGTCGTTCTTCTCGAAACCGCTGTCGCTGCTGAACAAGGTCAAGGGGATCGAGTTCGTCATGCCCGCCCGGCCGGACGAATGCTGCGGATTCGGCGGCACGTTCTGCGTGACTGAAGAACCCGTCTCTGCGCGCATGGGCCAGGACAAGGTTCGCGATCACAAGCAGGCCGGTGCCG
>Ga0207426_1001454_pt1 | contig 19597 bp, 15 predicted proteins | sample AraplaMF_Cvi_mMS_FD_184265 | JGI IMG/M metagenome (GOLD analysis project Ga0207426, IMG submission 184265) | Arabidopsis root microbial communities from the University of North Carolina, USA - plate scrape MF_Cvi_mMS (SPAdes) (version 2) | ecosystem: Host-associated > Plants > Roots > Endosphere... | reverse complement strand
CGAGAAGAAAGCCGAGACGAAAGAGGTCGTCCGGCCGGTAAAGGTCGTGGAGATTGCCGAGGCCGGCGATACCCGCGCGCTGGACTATTCCGGTGCAGTGAAGGCTCGTGTCGAGATGAACCTCGGCTTCCGGGTCGCCGGCAAGATCACCGACCGCCGTGTCAACATCGGCGATCGCGTCAAGCCGGGCGATCTGCTCGCCCAAATCGACCCGACGGACTATCAACTGGCGGTCAAGACCGCCGAGGCGAACCTCGCCGCCGCCGAAAAGGGCGTGGCAACCGCTGATCTCGCCAACAAACGCGCGCAGCAACTGTTCGACAAGAGTGTCACGGCGAAATCGCAGATGGAGCAGGCAGCCCTTAGCTATGATCAGGCCGTCTCGACGCGCGATGCCGCGGCGTCGTCGGTCGACCAGGCTAGGAACCAGGTCGCCTATACCGAATTGAAGGCCGACCGTAGTGGCATCGTTACCTCGATCAGCGCCGACACAGGCGCGGTCGTCGCGGCTGGCACGCCTGTCGCGACCGTCGCGCTTGATGGCGAGAAGGAAGTGCAGATCGCCGTTCCGGAGAACGACATCGCGCAGTTCAAACCCGGCAAGACCGTCAAGGCCAGCTTCTGGTCGGACAACAAGCTCGTGCTCGATGGCAATGTGCGTGAGGTTTCCGGCAGTGCCGATGCGCAGTCGCGCACCTTCTCGGTCCGCGTCAGCCTTCCGAACGACGATCGCGTGCTGCTCGGCATGACGGCGACGATCGAGGCCGCCGTTGGCAATGCCGAGACCAACGTCGCCATTCCGCTCAGCGCGCTCGCCGAGAAGGATGGAAAGAAGATCGTCTGGATCGTCGATCGCAATGCATCGACCGTCCATGCCCGCGAAATCAAGGTTGCGGACTTCACCGGCGCTGGCGTCCACGTCGCCGACGGCCTGAAAACCGGCGACCTCGTCGTCGCGGCCGGCACGCAGTTCATGGCCGAGAACCTGAAGGTCAAGCTGCCCGAACAGCAGTCGGCGCAGGCCGAAACCGGCGACGTCATCCGTTAAGGCCTGGTCAGGAGAGGATTATGACCATGGACAACTCCAACGCCGAAAAGCGCCCCTTCAACCTGTCACGCTGGGCGATCGGCCATCCGAGCATTGCACGCTTCCTGTTCGGCCTGATCCTGATCACCGGCGTCCTTGGCTTGATGCGCATGGGCCAGAAGGAAGACCCGGACTTCACCTTCCGCGTCATGGTCGTGCAGGCCATCTGGCCGGGCGCCTCCATCCAAGAGATGGAAGACCAGGTCGTCAACAAGATCGAGCGCAAGCTCCAGGAAACGCCGCATATCGATTGGGTGAAATCCTACACGCGGGCCGGCAGCGCCATCATCACCCTGCAGGTGAAGGGCGATACCAACAGCCAGCAGGTCGCTGACGCCTTCTACCAGGTGCGCAAGAAGGTCGGCGACATTTCTAGCGAGTTGCCCGAAGGGCTGCTTGGACCCTATTTCAACGATGAGTTCGGCGATACCTACATCACGCTGCATTCGATCAGCGGCGAAGGTTACAGCTATCCGGAGCTGAAGAAATTCGCCATCCAGGCGCGTGACATGCTTCTGACGACGCCGGGCGTTGAGAAGGCTGTCATCATCGGCGATCAGCCAGAGAAGATCTACATCGACGTATCCTCGAAGGCTCTGGCCGAACGCGGACTGACCGTGCTCGACCTGCAGAACGCGATCAAGGGACAGAACAGCGTCGATCCGGCCGGCTCCGTCGACACCGGCACACGTTCGGTGCGGATTTCCGTCGAAGGCGACGTAACGAAGGCCGAGGACATCCGCGAACTGCGGCTAAAGGCCGGCAATCAGGTCACGCGTCTTGGCGATATAGCTACCGTCTATTCGGGCCTCGAGGATCCCTATCAGCGCAAGTATCGCTTCAACGGGCATGAAAGCGTCCAGGTCGGCGTCGTCATGGCCAAGGGCTTCAAGGTCACCGATGTCGGCAAGGATGTCGAATCGACCTACGAGCGGTTCGCGGGATCACTGCCCTACGGTGTCGCCGTCGACCAGATCTCCAACCAGCCCGACGTCGTCACCGATGCGATCAGCGAGTTCATGCATGCGCTTGGCGAGGCCCTGATCATCGTGCTGATCGTCTCCTTCCTGTCGATCGGCTGGCGCTCGGGTCTCGTTATCGCCATCGCCATCCCGCTCGTGCTGGCAGCGACCTTCGCCATCATGTACGAGTTCGGCATCGATCTGCAGCGCATTTCGCTCGGCGCACTCATCATCGCGCTCGGCCTACTCGTGGACGATGCCATGATCGTCGTCGAGCTGATGGAGCGAAAGCTAGAGGAAGGCCTTGTAAAGATCGAAGCGGCCAGTTTTGCCTACTCCTCGACCGCCTTCCCGATGCTGACCGGCACGCTGATTACCACCGCGGGCTTCATCCCGGTCGGCTTTGCGGCGTCGACCGCCGGCGAATATGTGCGTACGCTGTTCTACGTGGTCGGCATTGCGCTGGTTGTCTCATGGTTCGTGGCGGTCTATTTCACGCCATGGCTCGGCTACATGATCCTGAAGCAGCGCCACCATGCGGGCGAGCATCACGATGCCTTCGACACGCGGTTTTATCATCGCCTGAGAGCGACGGTCAGCTGGGCGGTGCGCCATCGCATTATCGTCATTGCCATGACGCTGGTGACCTTTGCGACCAGCCTTTGGGCGTTCCAGTTCATCCCGCAGAACTTCTTCCCGCAATCTTCGCGCCCGGAAATCCTTGTTGATCTCTGGCTGCCAGAGGGCACCAGCATCAAGGAAGTCGAGACGCAGGCAAAAGCGCTCGAAGCCAAGATCATGGATGACAAGGACAAGAAGTTCGTCGCCACCTACATCGGCGAGGGCGCCCCGCGCTTCTTCCTGCCGCTCGACCAGCAGCTCCGCAATCCGAACTTCGCGCAGCTTCTCGTCATGGCAAACGACGAGCCGGCGCGCGAGCGGTTGATTGTCAAACTGCGGACCATCCTTGCGGAAGACTTCCCTGATATCAGAGGCAAGGTCGATCGTCTGTTCCTTGGCCCGCCGACGGGCTGGCCGGTGCAGATGCGCATCATGGGACCGGATCGTCAGGAAGTCCGCAAAATCGCCGACGAGGTGAAGGCGAAGTTTGAAGCCAATCCGCAACTCGGTGCGATCCACGACGACTGGCTGGAGCCGGTGCCGGCGATGAAGCTGGTGATCGATCAGGACCGTGCCCGTGCGCTTGGCGTTACGTCGCAGCGTGTTCGCCAGATGCTGCAAACGGCTGTCTCCGGCGCCCCGCTCGATGATTTCCGTGACGGCGAGGAGACGGTGTCGATCGTCGCCCGTGAGCCGGAAACCAATCGCTCGCTGTTGTCGGCCGTCAACTCGGTCTACGTGCCGACGGACTTCGGCGGCTTCGTTCCAGTCTCCCAGGTTGCCAAGGTGGTGCCCGTTCTGGAGCAGGGGATCGAATGGCGGCGCAACCGTCTGCCGACGATCAGCGTTCGTGCAACATTGCCGGATGGCGTCCAGTCGAACGACGTAGTTATGAAGATGTATGCCGACATGCAGCCGCTACGAGACAGCCTGCCGGCCGGTTACAAGATCGAGATCCAGGGTGGCGCGGAAGATTCCGCCGAAAGCCAGGCCTCGATCGCGGCCAAGGCACCGATCATGCTCGTCGTCATCGTCCTCTTGCTGATGGCGCAGCTGCAGCACTTCGGCAAGGCGATGCTGGTGCTGGCGACCGGTCCGCTCGGGATCATCGGTGCGGCTGCGGCCCTGCTGATATCGGGCGCTCCGTTCGGCTTTGTCGCCATCCTCGGCGTCATCGCGCTGCTCGGCATCATCATCCGCAACTCGATTATCCTCGTCGACCAGATCGACCAGGACATCAAGGCGGGGATGAACAGGCAGGAAGCGATCGTCGGTGCTGCCGTGCGGCGGTTCCGCCCGATCATGCTGACGGCGCTGACGGCTGTCCTGGCGCTGATCCCGATCTCGCGCGGCGTTTTCTGGGGTCCGCTCGCCTATGCGATGATGGGCGGCATCCTTGTCGCGACGGTGCTGACAATCCTGGTGCTGCCCGCCGCTTACGCCCTCTTCTTCGGCAAGGAGCCGAAAGCAGCTGCGGCCAAGGACGGTGTCGCAAACGGCAACGCACCTGAAGAGGCGGAGGAAATGCACCCGCCGGCCCTGGCGGCCGAATGACGGGAAAGACGATGGCGCGGTGAGAACCGCGCCATTTTCGTTAGTCAGACCGTGGTTTCCGCGGCTTCCGCTTTCAAGCCGAGCAGTGCGGCGCCGATCAGGCCCGGCTCGACGCGGCATTCGCTGCGGACCACGAGCGGGCGATCGAATTTGCGCAGGATGCGCTGGCGGACAGCCTTGTCCAGCTCCGCAAGCAGCTCTTCGACATTCGAAAGACCGCCGCCGACGGGCACGATGGTGGCACCCGTGATATTCACCGTCAGGGCGAGTGGCGAGGCGACGAGGTCGACGAAGACATCGATGGTGCGAGCCGCCTTGGTCTCAGCCTTCAGCCAATCATCGATGATCTCCTGGCTGGACAGGTCGATTTCATGCAGCGTTTTGTGCAGCCGCTCGAGGCCGCGGGCGCCGCCGACCGTATCGACGCAGCCCGTCTGGCCGCAGCCGCAGGGAAAGGCCGGAATGGCAACCGGCGGATTGCCGGCATGAGATGCCAGCGCCGGGCCATGACCCCATTCGCCAGCAAAGCCGCCCGCGGCATTGATCAGCCGGCCATCTGCGACGACGCCACCGCCGACGCCGGTTCCGAGAATGGCGCCCAGAACGATGCGGTGGCCGCGCCCGGCGCCGAGATCGGCTTCCGCCATAGCGAAACAATCCGCGTCATTTGCAATCAGGACGGGCAGGCCAAGTTCGGCCTCGAGATCAGCGGCGAGGTTGCGGCCGTGGATACAGGGAATATTGGCGCAGGTCAGCCGCTGCGTATCCGGATCGACGACGCCGGCGATCGAGAAGGTCAGGCGTGTCGGTTGCTCGCCGGTTTCCGCGATGATGGCACGCAGCGTGTCGACGAATGCGGCAAAATCGTCCTTGGGGGTGGGACGCCGGCCGAGCGGCGTGATGTCGGCTTCGGAGTGCGCCACTCCGCCCTTGATGGCGGAGCCGCCGATGTCGAAAGAGATGATCATTCGGGTTCTGCTGGTTGGATGGCCTCTGCGTCTGCTCGCACCCTTCCGCGGGTTTTGCAAGCCAAATCCGGGTCAGGCAGGCAGGGTCATCTTGGCTTCGAAGCCGGCTTTCTCGCCAGCTGGCGGGGAGCGCAATTCCAATGTACCGCCCATCTGGGAGACGATACGGTCGGCGATGGCGAGCCCGAGGCCCGAACCGGATGCTGTCGTCTTGCCGCGGCGGAAGCGCTTCTTCAGGCCCGCCATCTCGGCCTCGCGGATCGGTGGCCCGCCGTTGACGACACGGATGATGCCGCCACTTTCGAGACTGACATTGACCGGCAGGTCGGGATCGCCATGGATCAGGGCATTCTCGATCAGGTTTCGCGTGACGATGCCGAAGGCATCCATGTCGGCGTTGCGGACGAGCTTTGCATCGGGCGCAGCAGAATACTTGAGCCTGCCGTTCGTACGGCTGTCGCGCTGGAAGTCGGTGACGACCATGTCGAGGACAGGACGCAGGTCGATCGGGCTCGAGCTCCCGCCGATACCCGCCTCGGCGCGTGACAGTTGCAGAAGCTTTTCCGCCAACCGGCTGAGATTGACCAATGAGGCTTCGACCTGCTGTACGCGATCCTGCGTTGGGCCGGGCGGCAATTCTTCCGCAAGCCGTTGGGTCTGTGCCAGCGCACCGGCAATCGGCGTTCTCAGCTCATGCGCACTGTTGGCGGTGAATTCGCGCTCCGCTTCGAGGGCCGCTCGCAGGCGCCCGAGGAGGAGGTTGACCGATCGAGCGATTGGCCTAAGCTCGACCGGCAGGTTCTGGCCATCGACCTCAACCATGTTGCCGCTGTCCTTCGTCCCGATGTCTCGCCGGAGCGCCTCAATCGGCCGCAGCGCCCGCCCGACGACGAACCAGATCGCAAAGATGCTGGCGGGAATCAGTGCTGCCAGGGGGATAAGCAGCGTCACGGCGCTTTCGCGCGCGGCTTCGTTCCGGTTCTTGAACCGGTCGGCCACCTGCAGGAACAGCGAGCCGTCGGCCGCCATTTCGGTGTAGATCCGGGCCGTTGGTGTATCGTGAAAGCCGGTGCTCAGCGGCGCGTCGAACGGCTCGGCTGGAGCGTCATTCGAATGCAACACGACCTTGCCGCTGGCGTCGCGCACTTGATAGGTCAAATACTCGCGTCTGGCGGCAGCGTCGAACATCGCCATGTTGCGTGGATCACGATCTGTGCCCTGGTTCAGCTCGGCTAGGATAAGCGCCAGCAGGCGCTCGGTCGTCTCCTGCTGGGCAGCGTCGAAAATTTCATCGAATTCATGCTGCATCACGCGGAAACTCAGGCCGATCGCTGCAAGCCAGGAGACAACCAATACGGTCGTCAGGGCAAGGATCAACGGGCCGGTGATGCTGCGTTCACGTTTCATTTTCATCCGAGTGTGTAGCCGATGCCGCGTGCCGTGCGGATACGGTCCTTGCCGATTTTCTTGCGCAGGCGGCTCACATATACCTCGACCGTATTGCTTTCGATTTCGGAGCCGAATGCATAGAGCGCTTCCTCGATCCGGTCCTTTGGAACGATCGCGCCCGGGCGCGCCGTCAGGAGGTCGAGCACCGCCCACTCGCGGCTCGTCAGGATGATCGGCTCGCCGGCCACGGAGAGCTGATGCAGTGGCCGGTTGATCTCGATATCGGAAATGCGGATCACCGGATGCGGATTGGCGTCGTAGCGGCGCGCGACGGCCATGATGCGCGCTTCCAGCTCGTCCAGATTGAAGGGCTTCACGAGATAGTCATCGGCGCCGGCGTTCAGTCCGTCGATACGATCCGAGATCTGATCGCGCGCGGTTAATATGATGACGGGCGTTTTCAGGCCCCTTTCGCGAAGACGGCGCAGAAACTCGACGCCGCTGCCATCCGGGAGCTGAAGATCGAGAAGGATCAGCCCGTAATCGACAGGTCGAGCGGCGGCGTCGGCATCGGCGAGATTTTGCACCCAGTCAACGGCATGATTGGCAGCGGCGACGTGATCCCGCACTGCTCCACCAATCATCCTGTCATCTTCAACCAGCAGAATTCGCACAGTTTTTTCCTCGGTGCCAGTTAGCTCGCAGTTCAACCTTCGGTCAAGCAAGGCTTGATCGACAAAGATGACAAGCAGATGGCACCCGGCTCCAGCTCCAAGCCAAAATAGGCTGTGCAATTTCTCAATGCACTCGACATTTGCCCGAATTCTGGTTTGATTTGGCGCGATGTACATCTTCCCGTCGGCGGTGGCCGCCCCTTTCAGCATGGTAGAGACTTGATGGTACGAAAATCCGAGACTTCGGGACGGCTGGATGATGCGGCGCGTGCGGGATGGCTCTACTACGTGGCGGGGCGAACGCAGGATGAGATTGCTTCCTCCATGGGGATTTCCCGGCAGTCGGCCCAACGGCTGGTGTCGCTCGCGGTCGCCGAACGGCTGATCAAGGTGCGGCTTGACCATCCGATCGCTGCCTGCCTCGAACTCGCCAATGCGGTGCGCAAGAAGTTCAACCTGAAGCATGTCGAGGTCGTCCCGAGCGATCCCGGTTCCAGTTCGGCGACGGTCGGCATCGCGGAGGCCGCCGCAGCGGAGATCGAGCGCTGGCTGAAGCGGCCGGATCCGATCGTGCTGGCGGTCGGCACAGGGAGAACGTTGAAGGCGGCGGTCGATCAACTGCCCGCCATCGAATGTCCCAACCATCGCATCGTATCGCTGACCGGCAACATCGCGCCCGATGGTTCGGCGGCCTACTACAACGTCATCTTCAGCATGGCCGACGCGGTGAAGGCGCGGCATTTCCCGATGCCGCTGCCGGTTCTCGTGACGTCGGCGGCGGAACGGGAAACCCTGCATGGCCAGCAGCTCGTTCGCTCGACACTCGAGATCAGCGCGCAGGCGGACGTGACGTTCGTCGGCATCGGTGAGCTCGGCATCGACGGCCCGCTTTGCGTCGACGGATTTCTCGAGAAAGACGAGATGATGGAGCTGATGCGCAACGGTGCCGTCGGCGAGATCTGCGGCTGGGTGTTCGACAGCGAGGGCAAGCTTCTCGACAACCCGATCAACGAGCGGGTAGCCTCGGCCTCGATTCCCTCACGCGAGTCGTCGACGGTCATCGGAATCGGCAAGGGAAAGCGCAAGTTCAAGGCGATCAAGGCTGCTGTAATAGGCCATCAGATCAACGCGCTGATCACCGATGAGGATACTGCCGAGTATTTGCTCAAGGCATGAGCAAATATTTATTTCTTTAGAATCAGCTAGATAACACCATTGTTCGCTGATGCAGCAACGAATGGTGATTGACATTCTTTGCCTGCTGGTGAGTAATTGCTCATGAGCAAAGCGAATGCTCGCACTCATCTTCTGGGAGGAAGATATGACATTGAGAACTCTCCTGCTGGGCGCCTGCTCAGCACTGGCGTTTGCCGGCATGGCTTCGGCCGAAACGCTGACCATCGCGACCGTGAACAACGGCGACATGATCCGGATGCAGAAGCTGACGGATGACTTCAAAGCAAAGAACCCCGGTATTGAACTCGAGTGGGTAACGCTCGAAGAAAACGTCCTGCGCCAAAAGGTTACGACCGACATCGCAACCAAGGGCGGTCAGTACGACGTTCTGACGATCGGTACCTATGAAGTTCCGATCTGGGCAAAGCAGGGTTGGCTGCTGCCACTCGACAATCTCGGCGCCAACTACGATACCGACGACCTGCTGCCGGCAATCCGCAGCGGCCTGACCACCGACGGCAAGCTCTACGCAGCGCCGTTCTACGGCGAAAGCTCGATGGTCATGTACCGCAAGGACCTGTTCGACGCCGCCGGCCTGAAGATGCCTGACGCGCCGACCTGGGATTTCATCGCGGATGCCGCGAAGAAGATCACCAACAAGGACAAGGAAATCTACGGCATCTGCCTGCGCGGCAAGGCTGGCTGGGGCGAAAACATGGCCTTCCTGACGGCTATGTCGAACTCCTTCGGCGCCCGCTGGTTCGACGAGCAGTGGAAGCCGCAGTTCGATCAGCCGGAGTGGAAGGACACGCTGAACTTCTACGTCAACCTGATGAAGGACGCCGGACCTCCCGGTGCTTCGTCGAACGGCTTCAACGAAAACCTGGCGCTGTTCCAGACCGGCAAGTGCGGCATGTGGATCGACGCGACCGTTGCTGCGTCCTTCGTCAGCAACCCGAAGGAATCGACCGTGGCTGACAAGGTCGGCTTCGCTCTGGCTCCGGACAAGGGCCTTGGCAAGCGCGGCAACTGGCTCTGGGCCTGGAACCTCGCCATCCCGGCAGGCTCGCAGAAGGTCGAAGCGGCCGAGAAGTTCGTCGCCTGGGCAACCAGCAAGGATTACACCAACCTGGTCGCCGAGAAGGAAGGCTGGCTGAATGCACCTCCCGGTACCCGCTCCTCGCTCTATGCGAACGCGGATTACCAGAAGGCGGCGCCTTTCGCGAAGATGACGCTCGACAGCATCAACGCGGCTGACCCGACAAAGCCGACCGTCAAGCCGGTCCCTTATGTCGGCGTCCAGTTTGTCGCCATTCCTGAATTCCAGGGCATCGGCACGGCCGTCGGACAGCAGTTCTCCGCAGCTCTTGCAGGACAGGTTTCTGTCGACCAGGCACTGCAGAGTGCGCAGCAGCTGACGACCCGCGAAATGACCAAGGCTGGTTATATCAAATAGGTAAAACCTCCTGAGAAGGCGGGGGAGTTGAGACCCCGCCCATCTGGGTCGCCGAATGCCCAAATTGCGTCGGCGCCCCTTTTTTCTTAGCTGCCCTGCAGCCGTCTGCCCTTTTGAAGAGGATCGGTCATCGCCATGGCAACGTTACACACCCGCTCCGCAGCGCGAATGATGATCGCACCGTCCGTTGTGCTTCTCTTCCTGTGGATGATCGTCCCGCTCGTGATGACGATCTATTTCTCATTGCTGAATTACAATCTGCTCAGCCCGGGCATGGAAACCTTCGTCGGCTTCCTGAACTACAAATATTTTCTGACCGACCCGGCCTTTATCGCCGCCTTGATCAACACGTTGCTGCTGGTGCTCGGCGTGCTCCTGATCACTGTCGTGGGCGGCATCGCGTTTGCGCTGCTCCTGAACCAGGATATCTACGGGCAGGGGATCGTTCGCATCCTGGTGATCGCACCCTTCTTCGTGATGCCGACGGTTGCGGCTCTGGTGTGGAAGAACATGTTCATGAACCCGGTCAACGGGCTCTTCGCACATCTCGCCAAGGCGCTTGGATTGCAACCCTTTGACTGGCTTGCCAACGCGCCGCTCTTCTCGATCATTCTGATCGTCGCGTGGCAGTGGCTGCCTTTCGCGACGCTGATCATGCTCACCGCCCTTCAGTCACTGGACGAAGAACAGCAGGAAGCTGCCGAAATGGACGGCGCCGGCGCGATCTCGAAATTCTTCTACATCATCCTGCCGCACATGGCCCGCGCCATCACGGTTGTGATTCTGATCCAGACGATCTTCCTGCTCTCCGTCTTTGCCGAAATCCTGGTGACGACGAACGGCGGGCCTGGCACGCAAAGCACCAACCTTACCTTCCTCGTCTATTCGCAGGCATTGCTGCAATTCGATATCGGCGGCGCCTCGGCGGGTGGTATCGTCGCGGTTATCCTTGCCAATATCGTTGCGATCTTCCTCGTGCGCCTTGTTGGCAAGAATCTGGAGGCTTAAGATGGCTAGAAAGGTCTCAACTCGACGCAAAATGGTCATGACGGCGGTCGCCTGGGCGCTCGGCATCCTGATCTTCTTCCCGATCCTCTGGACGTTCCTGACGAGCTTCAAGACGGAAGCGGATGCCATCGCCTCGCCGCCGCAGTTCCTGTTCTTCCACTGGACGACCGAGAGCTACGCGGAAGTGCAGAGCCGCTCGAACTACCTCAGTCACTTCATGAACTCGGTGATCATTTCCTTCGGTTCGACGCTGATCGGACTGATCATCGCGATCCCGGCCGCCTGGGCGATGGCGTTTTCGCCGACCAAGCGGACGAAGGACGTCTTGATGTGGATGCTGTCGACGAAGATGATGCCGCCGGTCGGGGCGCTCATCCCGATCTACCTGATGTTCAGAAATTTTGGCTTGCTCGACAGCCGCAGCGGTCTGGTGATCATTCTCACTTTGATCAACCTGCCGATCATAGTGTGGATGCTCTACACCTACTTCAAGGAAATCCCCGGCGAGATACTTGAGGCGGCCCGCATGGATGGTGCTTCGCTCTTCAAGGAGATCATCTACGTGCTTACGCCGATGGCGGTGCCGGGCATTGCATCGACGCTGCTTCTCAACATCATCCTTGCCTGGAACGAAGCCTTCTGGACTCTGAACCTCACTGCCTCGAAAGCAGCGCCACTGACGGCGTTCATCGCTTCCTATTCCAGCCCCGAAGGCCTGTTTTATGCCAAGCTTTCGGCAGCATCGACCATGGCGATCGCCCCGATCCTGATCCTCGGCTGGTTCTCGCAGAAACAACTCGTCCGCGGCCTGACCTTCGGCGCGGTGAAATAAGACACTACGGAGAGAAACATGGGCAGCATTACCCTTCAAAAAGTCTCGAAGGTCTTCGGCGAAGCCAAGGTCATCCCGTCGATCGACCTCGACATCAAGGACGGCGAGTTCGTCGTCTTCGTCGGGCCTTCTGGCTGTGGCAAGTCCACTCTGCTCAGGCTGATTGCGGGCCTCGAGGACGTGTCGGATGGCAAGATCGTGATCGACGGAAAGGATGCAACCGAGAAAGCCCCGTCAGAGCGCGGCCTTGCGATGGTGTTTCAGTCCTATGCGCTCTATCCGCACATGAGCGTGCGCAACAACATCGCCTTTCCGCTGAAGATGGCCAACGTCGACAAGGCCGAGATTGACAGAAAGGTCGCAGACGCCGCACGCGTCCTCAACCTCACCGACTATCTTGAGCGCAAGCCGCGCCAGCTCTCGGGCGGCCAGCGCCAGCGCGTCGCCATCGGCCGCGCGATTGTACGCCAGCCATCGGCGTTTCTGTTCGACGAACCGCTTTCGAACCTGGATGCCGCCCTTCGCGTCAACATGCGCCTGGAGATCAGCGAACTTCATCAGCAGCTGAAGACCACGATGATCTACGTCACCCACGACCAGGTGGAAGCCATGACCATGGCCGACAAGATCGTCGTGCTGAACCGTGGAAATATCGAACAGGTCGGCTCACCGCTTGAACTCTACCACAAGCCGCGAAACCTCTTCGTCGCGGGCTTTATCGGCTCGCCGAAGATGAACTTCGTCAAAAGCCAGTATGCCGCGCAATTCGGAGCGCACACGATCGGCGTGCGGCCGGAACATGTGCTGTTGTCGACCGAAAGCGGCGACTGGAAGGGCAAGGTCATGGTCGCCGAACATCTCGGCGCGGACACCTTCCTGCACGTGGATGTCGAGGGTATTGGTCATGTCACCGCGCGTGGCGGCGGCGATTTCCCGGCAAAGGCCGGCGATGTCGTCTATCTGACTCCCGACAAGACGCGGATCCACAAATTCAACGAGGGTGGTCTCACCATCTGAGAGCATTGCTGCCGGGTTGGGGACGAGAGCGCACGCCGGACAAAGCGCCCGGCGTACCGATGCCGGGATCTTAGCCGATCCCGAAGACCTTCAAGAGGACTGAAACATGACGTGCAAACTATCGCTGGCAACGCTTTCCGAGGTGGCAAAAACGGCCGCCGTACCGACCTACGAGCGGGCGTCGTTGAAGGCGGGCATCGTGCACTTCGGCGTGGGCAATTTCCACCGCGCCCACCAGGCGATCTATCTGGACGACCTGTTCAATCTGGGTCAGGATCATGACTGGGCGATCATCGGCGCGGGTATTCTCCCTTCCGACGCCGCAATGCGCGAGAAGCTCGCCGCCCAGGATTTCCTGACGACGGTCGTCGAGCAGGACAACAACAAGACTGCTGCGCGCGTTACGGCGCCGATGATCGACATCCTGCCGGTCGGTGACGCCAAGGCGATTATCGCCAAGCTTGCGGATCCAGCGATCCGCATCGTTTCGATGACGATTACCGAGGGCGGCTACTTCATCGACGCCTCGGGCAAATTCAATCCCGGTCATCCGGCGATCGCTGCGGACGGCCAGAATCCTGCCGAGCCGAAGACCGTCTTTGGCCTTGTCGTCGCCGGTCTCAAGGCGCGCAAGGAGAAGGGCATCGTGCCTTTCACCGTCATGTCCTGCGACAACATTCCCCACAACGGCGTCGTCACGTCGAATGCCGTCGTTGGCACGGCGCGTCTCTCCGATCCTGCCTTTGCCGACTGGATCAAGGCGAACGTCGCCTTCCCGAATGCCATGGTGGACCGCATCACGCCGGCAACGGGTCAGCGCGAAATCGACTTGTTGAAGGACGCCTTCGGCATCGAGGACAACTGGCCCGTCTATTGCGAAGAGTTCAAGCAGTGGGTGCTGGAAGACAAGTTTACGGCGGGGCGGCCGGCGCTTGAGAAGGTCGGCGTCACCTTCGTGCCCGATGTAACGCCCTACGAGCACATGAAGATCCGCATTCTGAACGGGGGACATGCGGCGATCGCCTATCCGGCAGCGCTGATGGATATCCATTTCGTGCACGACTCGATGGAGGATCCGTTGATCCGTGCCTTCCTCGCCAAACTTGAGAAGGATGAGATCATCCCGATCGTTCCGCCGGTCCCGGATACCTCGCTGACGGACTATTTCGCGCTGATCGAGCATCGGCTTCTCAATCCGAAGATTGCCGACACCATCCCGCGCCTGGCACAGGACGGATCGAACCGACAGCCGAAATTCATCCTGCCCTCTACGCTCGACAATCTGAACCAGGGGCGGGACGTGGTCGGGCTCGCGCTGGTTTCTGCTCTGTGGTGCCGCTATTTTGCCGGCAAGACGGACAGCGGCAAGGACATCGTCTTCAACGACGCCAGCGCCGATCGGCTGCATGCGGCCGCACTGAAGGCCAAGGACAATCCGATGGCGTTCCTCGTTTTCGACGACACCTTTGGCGAGGTGTCAAAATCCGAGCTGTTCCGAAAGCGCTTTGCCCACGCATTGAAAACCCTGTGGGAAAAGGGCACGCGTGAAACCCTGCAGCTTTATCTTGATAACAAGCTTGCTGTGTAAGGATCACTGGCGGCATTCCTGCCGCCGGCTTCCGCCTTATCCGGCGGATGCATCTTCCTGCACCAACTGCGATTGGGTCTGCCATGGCTGAGGCTGAAACACGGCTCGTCATCTTTGATTGCGACGGCGTGCTCGTCGATAGCGAACCGATATCGGTGAGCGTTCTCGTGAAGGCGATGAACGATCTCGATGTCCCGATTACCGAGGAAGAGGTCTATGGCCGTTTCCTCGGGCGAAGTCTCGCGACTGTCATCGAGACGATGAAGACCGAATACAACGTCCACCCGGGTCAGGAATTTCTTGAGCAAATCCGCACCGATCTCTACGCCCGGTTTCGCAGGGAGCTGAAGCCGATGGCCGGGATCGCCGAGACGATCGACACCCTCGGCATTCCCTGTTGCGTCGCCTCTTCCAGCCAAGTCGAGCGTATCCGCCTGTCGCTGACGGTCACCGGCCTGATCGACCGGCTGCCTGATATCTTCAGCGCAACCATGGTCAAGCATGGCAAGCCCGCGCCCGATCTCTTCCTGCATGCGGCGCACGAAATGAACGTAGAGCCCGCCAATTGCGTGGTCGTGGAGGACAGCCCCGCCGGGATCGAGGCGGCGAAGGCAGCGGGCATGAGGGTGTTTGCCTTCACGGGCGGATCACACGCCAATTTTTCCGGCTATCGCGCTGAACTTGACCGACTTTCTCCCGAAGCCGTGTTTGACGCCATGCCGGATTTAATACACCTTGTCCGCAAACATAAGCAGGACGGGATGCACCTTTAATGCCTCAGCATGTGGTTGCGGTTGATATCGGCACGGGCAGTGCGCGCGCCGGCGTCTTCGACGCTCGCGGCGCATTGCTGGGCAAGGCCGAACACCCGATCATCATGAACAGGCCGCGTGAAAACCACGCCGAGCATGACTCCGAAGACATCTGGTCGGCGGTCTGCATTGCCGTTCGCAAGGCGATGGAGCAATCAGGCGCGGCGCCAGCATCGGTGGGCGCGATCGGTTTCGATGCTACCTGTTCGCTCGTCGTGCGCGATGTCGACGGCAACCAGATCAGTGTTTCCACCGGCGGAGAGCGCCGTTTCGATACGATCGTCTGGCTCGATCACCGGGCGCTGAAGGAAGCCGATTTCTGCACGGCGACGGAACATCCCGTGCTGGAGCACTCCGGGCACTTCATGTCGCCGGAAATGGAAATGCCGAAGCTGATGTGGCTGAAGAAGAAGCTGCCCGGCACCTGGATGAACACCGGCTATCTGTTCGACCTCGCCGATTTCATGACCTGGAAAGCAACTGGCGCGCTCGCCCGCTCGCGCTGCACGCTGACGGCCAAGTGGAATTATCTCGCACATCTCGACAAAGGGTGGCGGAAGGATTTTCTCGAGCGGATTGGGCTCGATGACCTACTGGATCGCGGACGGCTGCCGGAGGAAACGGTGCCGGTCGGCAAGAGTGTCGGGACGCTGACGCAAGAGGCCGCCTCGGCGCTCGGGCTGACGACGGCGTGCCATGTTTCCTCAGGCATGATCGACGCCTATGCCGGGGCGCTGGGTGCGCTTGGCGGCGAGGCGCAGGATGCTCACAGGCTGGAACGCCAATTGGCGCTGATCGCCGGCACCTCGAGCTGCATCGTTTCGTTCTCGCGCGAGCGCAAACCGAGCCACGGCATGTGGGGGCCGTATTACGAAGCCGTCTTTCCTGAATCCTGGCTTGTCGAGGCGGGGCAATCGGCAACGGGCGCGCTGCTCGATCATATCGTGCGGATGCACGCAGCCGGTGGCGAGCCAACGGCTACGCTGCATCAGAAGATCGTCGAGCGTATTGCGCAGCTTCGCGCCGAGGAGGGCGACGAGTTCGGTGCCCGCATCTTTATACTGCCGGATTTTCACGGCAACCGCTCGCCACTCGCCGATCCGCATGCCGTCGGCAGCATCAGCGGCCTGACGCTTGACACGTCGTTCGACGGACTCTGCGCGCTCTATTGGCGCGCAGCAGTCGCGATCGCGCTCGGGATCCGTCACATCCTCGAGCGGATGAAGGAATATGGCTATGTGCCTGACACCCTGCATGTCGCAGGCGGCCATGTGAAAAATCCGGTGCTGATGGAGCTCTATTCCGATGCAACCGGCTGCAGGGTCGTTGTGCCGAAGATGAACGAGGCGGTGCTCCTCGGTACGGCGATGGCCGCTTCCGTGGCGTGCGGTCTCTATCGAGATCTCGCAGAAGCAGGGGCGGCCATGTACTCCGGTGGCGAAGAGCGATTGCCGGATACAGCCAAGCAGGCATTTTATGACCGGGATTATCGCCGGCTGCTTGCCATGTATCGCCACCGCGCGGAACTGGAAGCGATGGAGTAGGCGCCTAATCCTGGAAGACTCTACCGGTTTCCGCCGTCTCCAAGCATGCTGCCGAATTCAGCCATGCGACGGGTGCGGGCGCCTGCTTCTTCGCCGGCCGCAGTGACAACGTCTTCCGACAGACAGTCGAGGAGGACCATCAGCGGCGGCAGGTTGTCTTCGTCATCGGATCGGGCAGGCGGAAGGGCGAGTACGATATTGGCCTGATCCGGAATCCAGTTGGTGCCTTGTGCTGTAATCAAGATAACCTTGTATCCATAGCGCCGTGCCGTCCGGGCCAGCAGCCGGGCTTTGCCAAAGCGCCGGCTGTCGATCACGATCAGCAAGGCGTCATTGCCATCGAGCCGTGCGAAGAGTTCGGCGAAGCGGCTGCCCGTTCCATCAAGCGCGTGGACGCCGTCGCGCGCATGGGTCAATCGCTGAGCAAAGTGGGACGCGAAGCCGGAAAGATGAGCATGCGAGGCGACAAGAACCTCATGAGCGGATGATATCATCGACACGGCTTCATTCCAGAGGGGCTGGCCCGTCAAATGGTAGATATGGTGCAGCGCCTGGATCTGCTCGGAGACCAGTACCGCGAGCGGCTTGCCGGCGGAAGCGTCGGCCTGCAGCTGGGTGAGCGATGCCTGCATCTGCATTGGCGAAATGGTGGTTGTTTCGCGGATATGGACCTTGACGCTGTCGAGCCCCTGATAGCCGAGCGCGCGTAGAAAGCGGCCCACCGTCATGGGGCTCAGATCCAGCCGATCGGCAACCGACGCGGCTGTTTCGAACGGCAGGTCGTTCAGATGCTCGGAGAAATATTTCGCGATTCGTCGTTCGGCCGGCGTGCCGGACTTGGCATACTGGCGGAGCTTCTGAACAAAATCTTCCACGTTGGCCCGTCCCGATCTTCCCGAAAGCATTTCTCGGATACGCATGGCCAACGCTTGTCGTTTGCAACTATTCCGGAAGCTGCGTTTCAGGATCAAGCAATCATAGTTGATAAATTACTATATAGTAACATAGATTTTCCGACAAGTTTTGGGCTAGTCATCCGAGTTTGTTTCAGCCTTGCCGTTCAAAGTTCGGATTCCTACATGGTTGTTGCAACCGGAGACCTCGGAATGATCTTTCAGGCGGCCCGCCTATCTCTCATCAATCTTTTCGCGCCAGAGACGCGGTCAGTGTTCTGGAAGGTCCTGGGATTGACCCTCCTGTTGCTCGTCGGGCTTTGGCTGGCGCTGCGCAGTGCGTTCATATCGTACGTCTTCCCGTGGATTGCCAGTTTCTTTCCCGCCATGCCGGACTGGGCAGGGTGGCTCGGCTTCGTGTTTGCGATCGCAGCCAGCCTCGGCCTTGCACTTGGCCTGGCGCTTTTGCTGTCACCGGTGACGGCATTGGTTGCCGGCCTGTTTCTCGACGATGTGGCCGAGGTGATTGAAAGACGGGATTATCCCTCGGATCAGTCTGGAACGGCGATGCCGCTCGGTCCGGCGCTCACAAGCTCGATCAAGCTTCTTGGCGTGGTTATCCTCGGCAACATCGTGGCGCTTTTTCTGCTGTTCGTGCCGGGCGTCAACATAATCGCGTTCTTCCTCGTCAACGGCTACCTGCTCGGCCGCGAATTCTTCGAGTTTGCTGCAATGCGGTTTCGTTCGCCGCAGGAGGCACGATCGTTTCGGGCCAAACATGCGGCGACGGTGTTCCTTGCGGGGCTTGTTATTGCGGGCTTCCTTGCCATCCCGATCGTCAATCTGCTGACGCCGCTTTTCGCCGCTGGATTGATGGTGCACCTGCACAAGCTGGTTTCGCGCGAGGACGCGGGCTTTCGCGGGTAGGGCCAAATCGGTAGCGCCGCGATCTGCCGCAGACTTACTCGACGGCCTCTCCAACCACTTGGCGCGGTAGCTCGACCAGCGGCGCCGGCACGTCGCAGCTCTTTTCCGGCGACTTGCAGATATCGGCGATGACGCAGCGCTCGCATTCCGGCTTGCGTGCCTTGCAGGTATAGCGGCCATGCAGGATCAGCCAGTGGTGGGCATGATAGAGATAGTGCTTCGGTACCACCTTCATCAGCCGCTCCTCGACCTCGTCGGGCGTCTTTCCCGGCGCCAGCTTGATTCGGTTGGCGATGCGGAAAATGTGTGTGTCCACCGCCATCGTCGCCTGATCGAAAGCCATGGAGAGCACGACATTGGCGGTCTTGCGGCCGACACCGGGGAGCATCACCAGCTCGTCACGCGTTTGCGGCACAGCGCCGCCGAATTTCTCGACCAGCATCTGTGAGAGAGCGATGACGTTCTTCGCCTTGTTGCGGTAGAGGCCGATCGTCTTGATGTAGTCGCGCACCCGCTCCTCGCCGAGTGCCAGCATCTTTTCGGGCGTGTCGGCAACCCTGAAGAGTGCGCGTGTCGCCTTGTTGACGCCGGCATCCGTCGCCTGGGCGGAGAGGGCTACAGCGACGACGAGCGTGAACGGGTTCGTGTGTTCCAGTTCGCCTTTCGGCTCCGGCCGCTGGATGGAGAAGCGACGGAATATCTCCTCGCGCTCGGCTTCGGAATAGGCAGAACGGACCGTTGCCGGCTTCTTCTGGCGAACGATCACTTTTGAGTTCTGCGACGATGTGACGGCGGATTTGAGTTTCGGAGTTGGCATGGAAAACCTATACTTGCCAGCCATGATGGAAAGCAACGCCGATAAAGCCGACGAACAACCTGTTTTTGCCGCCGAGCTTTTTCCTTACCGGTCGCTTGGCCGCAAGGGTTTCAAGGTGTTGCTGCTTTTGACCGGCGCAGTGTGCTGCCTGTATGGCATGTTCTTCGTCGTGACGGGCGCCTGGCCGATCGGCTTCTTCTTCGGGCTTGATTTTCTGCTTCTTTACGGCGCCTTCTGGCTGAACTATCGGTCTGGCCGCGCGCGAGAGGAAG
>Ga0207426_1001453_pt1 | contig 19599 bp, 17 predicted proteins | sample AraplaMF_Cvi_mMS_FD_184265 | JGI IMG/M metagenome (GOLD analysis project Ga0207426, IMG submission 184265) | Arabidopsis root microbial communities from the University of North Carolina, USA - plate scrape MF_Cvi_mMS (SPAdes) (version 2) | ecosystem: Host-associated > Plants > Roots > Endosphere... | reverse complement strand
TCGAGATGGCGCTGGGGGCGGCGATCGGGGCGATCACCTTCACCGGCTCGCTGGTGGCCTTCGCCAAGCTGCAGGGGCTGGTCTCGGGCAAGCCGCTGGTGTTCCCGATGCAGCACCCGCTGAACGCCGGCCTCGGCATCCTGATCATCCTGCTGATCGTGTGGATGTGCGCCGGGCAGTCCGGGGCGGCGTTCCTGCTCCTGATCCTGGTGGCGCTGGCGCTCGGCTTCCTCCTGATCCTGCCGATCGGCGGGGCGGACATGCCGGTGGTGGTGTCGATGCTGAACAGCTACTCCGGCTGGGCGGCGGCGGGGATCGGCTTCACCCTGCAGAACAACCTTCTCATTGTGACCGGCGCGCTGGTCGGGTCGTCGGGCGCCATCCTCAGCTACATCATGTGCAAGGGGATGAACCGGTCGATCATCAACGTGATCCTGGGCGGCTTCGGCGGCGAGGCGGCCTCGGCGGCGGCGGGTCCTGCGGGCGACCGTGCGGTGAAGCAGGGCTCGGCCGAGGACGCGGCCTTCGTGATGAAGAATGCGCGGTCGGTGATCATCGTGCCGGGCTACGGCATGGCGGTGGCGCAGGCGCAGCACGCGCTGCGCGAGATGTCGGACCTGTTGAAGAAGGAGGGGGTGGAGGTGCGCTACGCCATCCACCCGGTGGCCGGCCGGATGCCGGGGCACATGAACGTGCTGCTGGCCGAAGCCAACGTGCCCTATGACGAGGTGTTCGAGCTGGAGGAGATCAACCGCGACTTCGCCCAGGCGGACGTGGCCTTCGTGATCGGGGCGAACGACGTGACCAACCCGGCGGCGAAATCCGATCCGGCGAGCCCGATCTACGGCATGCCGATCCTGGATGTGGAGAACGCCAAGACGGTGCTGTTCGTGAAGCGCTCGATGGCGTCGGGCTATGCCGGGGTCGAGAACGAGCTGTTCTTCCGCGACAACACCCTGATGCTGTTCGGCGACGCCAAGAAGATGTGTGAGGACGTGGCGAAGAGCCTGGCTTGAGGCGGAGCAGCTTTCAGCTCTCTCCCTTCTGCTTTGTTTTTATTGTCATCCTCGGGCTTGACCCGAGGATCCAGGGTCTTTCAAAGCCGTTCTCGGTGGCCCCTGGATTGCCGGGTCAAGCCCGGCAATGACAGTATGGGGTGGTGCTTCCAACCCTTGCCGCTCGCCGCCTCTGGTCCAGACTCCTTGCAGCAGCCGAGGAGACAGGCCATGACTGAAGCCGATCTGGGCGTCGAGGCCCATTACTTCGAGGATGGCGGCGCCGTGCCGAACAACCCGGCCCTGCCGCTGCTGGTCTATCGCCAGGTCAGCGGGCTCGGCCTCGGCGACATGGCGACGGCGATCGAGGCGCGCTTCGGCCAGCACGGCTGGGGCAATGGCTGGCGCAACGGCATCTACCCGTTCCACCATTTCCACAGCAACGCGCATGAGGTGCTGGGCATCGCCGCCGGCCGCGCCAAGGTGCGGTTCGGCGGCGCCTCCGGCGTCTCGCTCGAGCTGCTGGCCGGCGATGTGGTGGTGATCCCGGCCGGGGTCGGCCACAAGCGCGAGGAGGGCAGCGGCGCCCTGCTGGTGATCGGCGCTTATCCGCCCGGCGAGGACCCGGACCTGGTCAGGGAAGGCGATGGCGACGGTCGCGCCCTGCGCGAGAGCATCCGCGCCGTGCCGGTACCGGAGACCGATCCGGTGCTGGGCGCCGGCGGTCCGCTGGTGACGATCTGGCGCGAGGCCCAGGGCGGATAGGCCGGCTGTCCGGCGACGCCTCATGCGGCGGGGTAGATTGCTGCCGTGGGAAGCAATGACGGCTCGAGGTGAGCCGCCCTGCCATCCCTCACCGTCATTGCGAGGAGTCGAAGCCGATGAAGCAATCCATCGTCCCGCAAGAACTGCGCCATGGATTGCTTCGCTGTGCTGGCAATGACGGGTTGGGGTGGGCCGTTCCCGCGACCACCACCGTCATCGCGAGGCGCGAAGCGCCGTGGCGATCCAGGCTGCTGCAGCCCGAGCGGTTGTTAACGCAATGTTCATTGCGCAACCATCCGCATTTCGTTCATGATATGTTCCATGAAGAGGCCGCACTCCGACTCCGCCCCGCAACCCGCCGCACCGGCCTCCGCCGATGCCGAGCAGGCGGCGCGCCTGCTGGGCCGGCTGGCCGAGATGGCGATGGAGCAGGCGGAGGCGATGCATCGGGCCACGATGGCCGCCATCGAGGCCGATGACGCCGTCAAGGCCAAGGAGTTCGGGCTGGCCTTCGAGCGCGCCGGCCGCGGCGTCAGCCGCATGCTGGCGCTGAAGCTCCACCTCGCACGCAAGCGCCAGGAGATGGCGGAGAAGGCCGAGACCCACGCCCGCGACAGCGCCGCGGCGAAGGAAACGCGCCGCAACCGCGTGGCCCGCGCCGTCTCCTGCTCGGTCGCCGCCAACCGTGATCTCGATGCCGAGAGCTGCGAGGCACAGATCGCCGCGATGTGGAAGCGGCTGGTCGACGACCCGCAGATCGACGCCGACCTGTCCTGCGCCGGGCATTCGCTGGAGGAGATCGTCTTCCATCTCTGCCGCGACATGCGCATCCGCCCCGACGTGGCTTGGCTGAACCCGGACTATACCGGCGCCGACTGGATCGGACGGCTGAAGAAGGCCGAGGGCGACAAACCCCCCGTGCCGTGGTGGCCCGAGGACGGCCCGGATGCCGCCCGCTACTGGCATCTCGACGAGAGCGACAAGATCCCGGTCCAGGGCTGGTACGACATCCAGACCGGCGAACGGCTCCGCTGCGCCCCCTGGCTGCTCAAACCGAGCGGCGGCTGACCGCCGCCACGGAACCACCCATCATCGTTGCCCATCACCGACCGGCCCTGCCTTCCACTCTCTTCCTCCCCTTGCGGGAGGATGCCAGGGGGAGGGGGGCTGCGCGCGTCCGCGCAGCGGCTACAGCGTCTGCGCCGCGAAGGTGTCGCAGCTGGCCGGGTTGCCGCTGTCGAAGCCGCGACGGAACCAGCGCACCCGCTGCTGCGAGCTGCCATGGGTGAAGCTGTCCGGCACGACATAGCCCTGGCTCTTCTTCTGCAGCGCGTCGTCGCCGACCGCGGCGGCCGCCTGCATCGCGCTCTCGACGTCGCCCGGCTCGATGAACCGGCTCTGCTGGTCGCCGCGCTTGGCCCAGACCCCGGCGAAGCAGTCGGCCTGCAGTTCGACCTTCACCGACAGGGCGTTGCCGTCGCCGCCGCGGCTGCGCTGCTCGGCCACCCTGTCCATGATGCCGAGCAGGTTCTGGACGTGGTGGCCGACCTCATGCGCCACGACATAGGCCTCGGCGAACCTGCCGGGCGCGCCGAAGCGGCGGCTCAGCTCGTCGAAGAAGTCGGTGTCGATATAGACCATCCGGTCGCCCGGGCAGTAGAACGGCCCCATCGCCGAGCTGGCCGAGCCGCAGGCGGAGCGGGTGGCGCCGCTGAACCGCACCAGCTTCGGCGGCGTATAGCGGCTGCCGGCCTCCTGGAAGATGGCGCCCCAGGTGTCCTCGGTGCTGCCCAGCACGGCGGCGAGGAACTGGGAGTTCTCGTCCTGCGGGGCGGGGCCGGAGGCCGTCTCGGTCTGGGACGGGCCGGGGTCGACCTGCTGCAGCAGGGCCGACGGATCGACGCCGAAGAACAGCGCCACCAGCACGATCACGATCGCGCCGATGCCGCCAACGCCGCCGACCGCGGCCGGGCGCATGCCGCGCCGGTCCTCGACATTGCTGCTGCGCCTCAGATCCTGCCACCGCATGGACGTTCTCTCCCCTGGTCGCGCTGCCGGAAACCCGCCGCTGCCCTGTCCGGTTCCATTCCAAGGAAGGTAGGGCGATCGCACGATCCGCCATCGTTTCGCCGCGCAATTCCGCCTAGGATGCTGGATCGCTTCGTTCCGGACGGTTTCCTTGGTCCAGACTGCCAGCTTCGCCGCGACTTCGGGAATCGGCCGTGACCGCAGCCTCAGCGCGCTGGTCGTCTTCGAAGCGCTCGCGATCTTCGTGTTCGGGCCGCTCGCCACCGTGCATGAGGCCTCGCGCCACATCTTCGTCTTCAACTTCTGCTTCATCGTCCTGGCCGGGATCTTCGCCATCGCGCGCCACACCCGCCTGGCCAAGTTGGTGGTCGGCCTCGGCGTGCTGCTGATCCCGCTGCAGCCGCTGACCCTCTACCTCAACCATCTCTGGCTGACCTCGGTCTACATCCTGCTGTTCGTCGCCTTCCTGCTGCTGCTTAGCTGGGTCATCCTGGTCCATGTGTTCCGGCGCAGCCGCATCAACCTGCACTGCATCCTCGGCGCGATCGCGGTCTATCTCCATCTCGGCCTGATCTTCGCCCTGCTCGGCACGCTGCTGGTGCTGCATGTCGGCGAACATGCCTACGCCTTCGCCGATGCGCTGGAGGCCGAGCATATCCGGCTGCTGTCGCGGATGATCTATTTCAGCTTCACCACCCTGACCTCGGTCGGCTTCGGCGACATCACGCCGGTGTTCCCGCTGGCCCGGTCGCTGGCCAATCTCGAAGGGCTGTGCGGCCAGCTGTTCCCGGCCATCCTGCTGGCCCGGCTGGTGTCGATGGAGCTTGAATCAAGGCACGGCGGGTGATGCGCCGGCTGTGGATCGCCGCCGCCCTGCTGTGCCTTGCGGGCGCGGCCCCGGCCGAGGCCGCCAAATATGGTCCGAACAGCTGCCGCTGGGCCTTCGACGACCGCTGCGACGAGCCCGAGATCGGCACCGGCGACTGCACCCGCGGCACCGACACCGCGGATTGCCGGGCGGTCCGGGCCGGCGGCGACGACAGCTGCCGCTGGGCCGAGGACCACAGCTGCGACGAGCCGAACATCGGCACCGGCGTCTGCGCCGACGGCACCGACGTCACCGACTGCCGGCCGCTCTATACCCGGCGCAACCGCGACAACAGCTGCGCCAGCGCCTTCAACGACATCTGCGACGAGCCGGGCACCGGCACCGGGCGCTGCGCCGTCCGCAGCGACACCGCCGACTGCCTCGGCCGCGACACCCCGGCCGGGATCCGCGACCATTTCTTCGGCCACGATCATCGCCGCCTGGCCCCGGCCGACCGCATGCCGTGGAGCGCGATCGGCGAGCTGACCTTCGAGAGCGGCGCCTGCTCCGGCACAATGGTCGGCCGGCGGGTGGTGCTGACCGCCGCGCATTGCTTCATGCGCGACGACGATTCGCTGGACAAGCCGCGCCGCTTCCGTGCCGGCCGGGCCGGGTCGACCCAGGTGGCCCAGGCCGGGGTGGTCGGTTTCACCCTGGCGCCCGGCTTCCGCGAGGGCCGCAGCCGCGGCGGCGAATCCTGGTACGATCTCGACTGGGCCCTGATCGAGCTCGACGCCGATATCGGCGACGTCACCGGCATCATGACGGTGCACCGGCTGAAGCCGGAGGACCGCGCCGACATCGCCGCCGGCCGCTGGGTGCGGGTGCTGCAGGGCGGCTACGCCTGGGATGCGCCGGACCGGATGACCGAGCATGTCGGCTGCCGCATCGTCTCGCTGCGCGACGACGGCACGCTGCTGCACGATTGCGACATGACCAAGGGCGACAGCGGCTCGCCGATCTTCATCAAGCGGCCCGGCGGCTATGCCGTCGTCGCCGTGGTCACCCGCTTCTATGGCGGCGACGGCGGCGACCGCTCGGCCTATCTCGCAGTCGACAGCCGGGCCTTCGAGAAGGCCGTGGCGAAATACGTGGCCGCCCATGGCGGGTGAGCGGTGAGGGGCGGGGCCGTCCTCGCGGCGCTGGCCGCGCTGGTCCTCGCCGGACCGGTCCTCGCCCCCCCGAGTCTGGCTGACGACACGTGCCGCTGGTCCCGGGACGACGCTTGCGACGAGCAGCGCTTCGGTGGCTCGGGCGAATGCGCCGCGGATACCGACGATGCCGACTGCGCCGCCCTCAAGACTGGCGACAACAGCTGCCGCTGGGCCTTCGACGGCCAGTGCGACGAGCCCGGGATCGGCACCGGCGAATGCGATGCCGGCCGCGACAGCACCGATTGCCGGCCGCTGCGCACCGGCGGCGGCGACGGCTGCTACTGGTCCGGCGACGGCGCCTGCGACGAGCCCGGCATCGGCACCGGCGTCTGCCCGGACGGCACCGACATCAGCGACTGCCGGCCGCTCTATGCCCGTCGCAACCACATCAACAGCTGCGCCACCGCCTTCGACGATGTCTGCGACGAGCCCGGCCTCGGCACCGGGCGCTGCGCCGCCCGCAGCGACACCGCCGACTGCCTGGGCCGCGACACCGTCCCCGGCATCCGCGACCATTTCTTCGGCCGCGACGACCGCCGCATGGTCCGGCCCGACCGCATGCCGTGGAGCGCGATCGGCGAGATCGCCTTCGACAGCGGCGGCAGCTGCACCGGCACGCTGGTCGGCCGGCGGGTGGTGCTGACCGCGGCGCATTGCTTCTTCCGCGACGACGGCGGCCGAGACGAGCCGCAGGGCTTCCGTGCCGGCCGCGACGGCGACGGCGCGGTGGCGGAGGCCGGCATCGCCTCGATCCAGCTGGCGCCGGGCTACCGCCCCGACACCGACCGTGAGGAAGATGAGCGCGCCGATTACGGGTCGGATTGGGCCATCCTCCTGCTCGACGCCGATATCGGCGACCGGGCCGGCATCATGGCGGTGCACCGGCTGACCGCCGCGGACGAGGCGCGGATCGCGGCCGGCGGCTGGCTGCCGCTGGTCCAGGCCGGCTATGCCTGGGACGCGCCGGACCGGATGACGGCGCATAGCGGCTGCCGCGCCCTGGCCCTGCGCCGCGACCGCACGCTGAAGCATGATTGCGACATGACCAAGGGCGACAGCGGCGGCCCGATCTTCATGAAGGAGAGCGGCGGCTACGCCGTGGTCGCCGTGGTCACCCGCTTCTTCCGCGACGGCGGCGACGAGAACGCCTATCTCGCCGTCGACAGCCGCGCCTTCGCCGACGCGCTGGCGACGTATCTCGCCGCGCATGGGGGGTGAGCGCGGGGCGGGGGGATCGGGGCGCCTTCGTCGTTGCGCCGGGGGAGCGAAGGCCCTAGCGTGCGGCACGTCATGACCGACGCACCCAACGCCGCCCTTCTCCCCGAAGGCTTCTACGACGTCCTTCCGCCCGATGCGGCGCAGGAAGCGGCGGTGATCGAACGCATGATGGCCGTCCTCGGCGGCCACGGCTTCGACCGCGTCAAGCCGCCCTTGGTCGAGTTCGAGGACACGCTGCTGTCCGGCGTCGGCGCCAGCATGGCGCGCCACACCTTCCGGCTGATGGACCCGATGGGCAGCCGCATGCTGGGCCTGCGCGCCGACATGACGGTGCAGGTGGCCCGCATCGCCCGCTCGCGCCTGGCCGCCGCGCCGCGGCCGCTGCGCCTGGCCTATGCCGGCGAGGTGCTGCAGGTGCGCGGCACCCAGCTGCGGCCGGAACGGCAATTCGCCCAGGTCGGCGCCGAGCTGATCGGCGGCGCCCAGCCGGCGGCTGATGCCGAGGCGGCGCTGCTGGCGGTCGAGGCGCTGCAGGCGGTCGGGGTCGACCGGCTGGCGCTGGACCTGACCGAGCCGACCCTGGTGCCGGCGCTGCTCGGCGCCCTCGGCGTTGATGGCGAGGCCGGCACCGGATTGCGCCACGCGCTCGACCGCAAGGATGCCGCCGCCGTGGCCCAGCTCGGCGGCGCCGCTGCGGCCGCGTTGAGTGCGCTGCTCGCCGCCTCCGGCCCGGCCGATGCGGCTCTGGCCGCGCTGTCCCGCATCGAATTGCCGGCGGTGACCCGTCCGATCCTGGACCGTCTGGCCGAGGTGGTGCGGCTGATCCGCGCCTCGGCGCCGGAGCTGATGGTGACGGTCGACTTCGTCGAGCATCGCGGCTTCGAGTACCACACCGGCGTCGCCTTCACCCTGTTCGCCCGGGGCGCCCGCGGCGAGGTCGGCCGCGGCGGCCGCTACCGCGCCAATGGCGCCGAGGGCGAGGAGGCGACCGGCTTCACCCTGTTCATGGACACGGTGCTGCGCGCGGTTGCGCCGCCGCAGCCGCCGCGCCGGGTGTTCCTGCCGCGCGGCACCGCGCCGGCCGAAGGCGCTGCGCTGCGGGCCCAGGGCCATGTCACCATCGCCGGGCTGGAGCCCGGCGCCGATCCTCTCGTCGAGGCGCGCCGCCTCGGCTGCGGCTGGGTCCTCCGGGACGGCCGGCTCGACGAGCTCTAGTCATACCGACGGCGGAAAGACTTGACCTATCTCATCACCCAATATCGTCATGGCGAGGCGCGCAGCGCCGTGGCCATCCAGGGGGCGGTGCCGCTGGATGACCACGCCCCTTCGGGGCTCGCCATGACGATAAGGGGAAGGGTCGAGAGCTCGCACCGTCCGAATTAGAAGGCACGAGGTAACCCGATGGCGAATGTGGCCGTGGTCGGCGCCCAGTGGGGCGACGAGGGCAAGGGCAAGATCGTCGACTGGCTGTCCAGCCGGGCCGATGTGGTGGTGCGGTTCCAGGGCGGCCACAATGCCGGCCACACGCTGGTCATCGGCAACAAGGTGCTGAAGCTGTCGCTGCTGCCCTCAGGCATCGTCCGGCCGGGCAAGCTCGGCATCATCGGCAACGGCGTGGTGGTCGACCCCTGGGCGCTGCTGGCCGAGATCGAGCGGATCCGCGCTCAGGACGTCGAGGTCGGGCCGGAGAACCTGCTGCTGGCCGAGAACGCGGCGCTGATCCTGCCGGTGCACGGCGCGCTGGACCGCGCGCGCGAGGCGGCGCGCGGCGAGGCCAAGATCGGCACCACCGGCCGCGGCATCGGCCCGGCCTATGAGGACAAGACCGGCCGCCGCGCCATCCGCGCCTGCGATCTGGCCGACGAGGCGGCGCTGCCCGGCAAGATCGAGAACCTGCTGGCGCATCACAACGCGCTATTGCGCGCGCTGGGAGCCGACGAGGTCGATCCGGCTGAGCTGCTGGCCCAGCTGCGCGAGGTGGCGCCGAAGATCCTGCCCTATGTCGGCGTGGTGTGGGAGCGGCTGGACGCGCTGAAGCGCGACGGCAAGCGCATCCTGTTCGAGGGCGCCCAGGGCGCCATGCTGGACATCGACCACGGCACCTATCCCTTCGTCACCTCCTCCAACACTGTCGCCGGGCAGGCGGCCGCCGGCTCCGGCATCGGGCCGAAGGGCATCGGCTATGTGCTTGGCATCACCAAGGCCTACACCACCCGCGTCGGCTCCGGCCCGTTCCCGACCGAGCAGGAGAACGAGATCGGCCGCCGCCTGGGCGAGCGCGGCCACGAGTTCGGCACGGTGACCGGCCGGCCGCGGCGCTGCGGCTGGTTCGACGCGGTGATGGTGCGGCAGGCGGTGAAGACCGGCGGCATCGACGGCATCGCCCTGACCAAGCTGGACGTGCTGGACGGCTTCAAGACGCTGAAGATCTGCACCGGCTATGAGCTGGACGGCCAGGTGCTGCAGCACTTCCCGGCCGGCCAGTCGGCGCAGGCCAACGCCAAGGCGGTGTATGAGGAGTGGGACGGCTGGGAGGAGAGCACCAAGGGCGCCCGCTCCTGGGCCGACCTGCCGCCGACCGCGATCAAGTATATCCGCCGGATCGAAGAGCTGATCGAGGCGCCGGTGGCGCTGCTCTCGACCAGCCCGGAGCGCGACGACACCATCCTGGTGCGGGATCCGTTCGCCGACTAAGTCGCCGGCCCTACGCGCAGGATCTCGCCCTCGCTCTCGTCGGTGAGCAGGTACAGCGCGCCGTCCGGGCCCTGGACCACCTGGCGGATGCGCAAGGCCAGATCCTCCAGCAGGTCCTCCGACCCGGTGATCCGGTCGCCGTCGCGCTCGAGCCGCACCAGCTTGGGGATGGCGAGGCCGCCGACGAAGACGTCGCCGCGCCAGCCCGGCAAGGCGTCGGCGGTGTAGAAGGCCATGCCGGAAACGCCGATCGACGGCGTCCAATGGTAGATCGGTCCGGTCATGCCCGGCGCCTCCCGCTTGCCGGTACCGACCGGGCTGCCGTCGTAGTTCACGCCGTAGGACACCACCGGCCAGCCGTAATTCTTGCCGGCCGCGGGGATGTTGATCTCGTCGCCGCCGCGCGGCCCGTGCTCGTTGAGCCAGAGCACGCCGGTGTCCGGGTTCAGCGCCGCGCCCTGGGCGTTGCGGTGGCCGTAGGACCAGATCTCCGGCAACGCGTCCCGGCGGCCGGCGAAGGGATTGTCCTCGGGCACCGATCCGTCCGGCCGGATCCGGATCACCTTGCCGAGATGCGAGTCGAGCTGCTGCGACTGGCCGCGGAACTGCGCCTTCGAGCGCTCGCCGAGGGTGATGAAGAGATGGCCCTGCCGGTCGAAGACAAGGCGGGAGCCGAAATGCATGGCGCTGTCGAGCTTCGGCCTCTGCGAGAACACGACCTCCACCCCGGTCAGCCGCGCACCGTCCTCGCTCAGCCGGCCGCGCGCCACGGCGGTGGAATTGCCGCCGTCGCCCGCCTCGGAATAGCTGAGATAGACGAGGCGGTTCCGGCTGAAGGCGGGGTCGACGGCGACGTCCAGCAGCCCGCCCTGGCCGCCGGTGTCCACCTCGGGCACCCCTTCCAGCGGCTCGGAGACCTCGCCGCCGCCGACCAGGCGGAGATTGCCGTCGCGCTCGGTCACCAGGATCCGGCCGTCCGGCAGGAAGGCGAGGCCCCAGGGGTGGCGCAGCCCTTCGACGATGGTCTGGACCCGGATCCGACCCTTCTCGGTGTCGTAGACGGCATCGACCGCACGGGCCTCCGGGATCGGGGCCAGCAGGGCTGCGGCGGTGAGGGCAGGGGCGAAGGCGGAGATGGGCATGCGCATGAGGCTCTCCTCGTCGATGTCGTCCCGTTTGACATGGGGGCCGGGGGATTGCAGGCAACGCTTCGCCGCAACGCGCTTCGCGGACATGATGACGCGGGAGGGCAGGCGAATGACGGACGGGATCGAGCAGGCGCTGCGTCAGGCGGTCTCCGCCACACGCGGGCACTTCCGCTACGAATCAGGCCATCACGGCGACCTGTGGCTGGACCTCGACTCGCTGTTCCTCGACGCCGCCCGGATGCGGGGCTGGGCCGCGGCGCTGGCCGCCCTGGCGGTGAGGCTGGGGGCTGAGATCGTCTGCGGCCCGCAGACCGGCGGCGCCTTCCTGGCCCAATCGATCGCGGCGGAACTCGGCCTCGGCTTCGTCCATGCCGAGCGCAGGGTCGAAGGTGGTGCCGTGCAGTATCGGATCCCGGCGCCGCTCGCCGCCAGGCTCGCCGGGCGGCGGGTGCTGGTCGTGGACGACGCGATCAACGCCGGCGCGGCGCTCGGCCTGACCCTGGCGGAGCTGCTGCGCCATGGCGCCGTACCGGCCGGCATCGCCTGCCTGCTGACCCTCGGCGAGGCCGCAGGCCGGATCGCGGCGGCGCAGGGCGTGAAGCTGCTGGCCTTGGCGGCGCTGGAACGCGGGATGTGGCTGCCGGAGGGCTGCCCGCTCTGCGCCGCCGGCGTGCCGCTGCAGGGCCCGGTTGTCTGAGAAGGAAGGAAAGCATGCAGAGGATCGGCGCGGTGACCCTGGTGGTCCGCGACTATGACGAGGCCAAGGCCTGGTACACCGAAGTGCTCGGATTCGACCTGGTCGAGGACACGCCGCTGGGCGACGGCAAGCGCTGGCTGCTGGTGGCGCCGCCCGGCGGCCCGAACTTGCTGCTGGCCCGGGCGGCGACCCCGGAGCAGGAGGGCCGGATCGGCGACCAGACCGGCGGCCGCGTCTTCCTGTTCCTGCACACCGACGATTTCCGCCGCGACCACGCGGCGATGACCGCCCGCGGCGTGGTGTTCCGCGAAACGCCGCGCGAGGAGGCCTACGGCACCGTCGCGGTGTTCGAGGATCTCTACGGCAACCTTTGGGACCTGCTGCAACTGAAGGCCGCATAGCCGGTTATCTCCGGCCTTCACGAAATCGCCTGGATTCCGCGGCAGGATCGGCGTCGGGACTCGGAGGGGGATCTCATGTGGGGCTGGCAGCGTTTTGCGGCGGTAGTCCTGGCGGTCGCGGCCGTCGGCGGCGGCATCTATGCCTGGGGCGAGGGGGCCCTGCGGCCCTGCGGCCTGCTCGACCGCATCGTCCATGCCAGCGCCTGCCAACGCCTGGCCATATTCGACGACCAGGATCTCGCCCAATTGATCGCGGCGCCGGACGGCACGCTGCTGGCGGTGTCGCGCCAGCCGGGACAGGAGCCGCAGCGGCCGCAGGAGCTGCTTCGGATCGATCCGCAGACCGGGCAGGTCCGGTCGCGGGTCGCGCTGGCCGAGGTGCCGCCAGGCGCCAGGTGGAAGGCCGCGGCGGTCTCGCCCTCCGGCCGCTCGATCGCCGGCCTGTTCTTCAACGCGCCGCTGCAAGTGATCGATGCCGGCACCGGCGCGACCAGGGCCAGCCTGCGCCGCGGCGGCACGGACGTGGTCTTCGTGTCGGACGACACCCTCGCGCTCAACCCGGGTTTGACCTTCTGGGACGTCCCGGACCTGGCGACGGTCGTCTCGGTCGCCGATGATGGCGATCTGCCGGCCCGGCCGATGGCCGAGGTGCCTGGCCTGTTCGGGCAGGGCGTCAGGACGGCCCGATCACCCGACGGCGCGGTGCTGGCCGAGCATGTCGAGACCCGCGGCGACAGCGGCGTGGTCGCGATCCGCCTCAGCAACGCGGCCGACCCCAGCCAGTCGACCTTGCTGCTGACCGGAGCGCTCGACGTGCCGAACTTCGTTCCCGGCCTGCAGCAGTTGTTCCCCCGGCTGGCCTTCAGCCCCGATGGGCGGCGCCTGGCCGCCAGCTTCGGCATGTCCGACCGCTGGGGCCACGACACCACCGCGCTGTTCGTGTGGGAGGTGGAGTATGGTCGGCTGCTGCGCCGCATCGCCAGCCGGGAGACCTTCCAGAACCTGATCTGGAGCGCCGATTCCCGCAGCCTCGCCGTCACCCGCTACACGCCGGACAGCTGGACCGAGCCGGTCAAGACCGGGGTCGCCGAGCTGATCCGCATCGACATTGGCGGGTGAGGACGCGCAAACGAAAACGGCCGGAGCATCGCCCCGGCCGTCTCAGCGTCACTCCATTCCGCGGATCAGTGGGCCAGCTTGGCCTCGACCGCGGCGTTGCGGATCGCCTTCTGCAGCTTCTCGAAGGCGCGCACCTCGATCTGGCGCACGCGCTCGCGGCTGATGCCGTATTCCTGGCTCAGATCCTCCAGCGTGGTCGGCTCGTCGCGCAGCCGGCGCTCGCTCAGGATGCGGCGCTCGCGGTCGTTCAGATGCGCCATCGCATCCTTCAAGAGCTGCTGGCGCTTGCCGAGCTCCTGCTTGTCGGCGAGCATCACCTCCTGGCTGTCGCGCTCGTCGACCAGCCAGTCCTGCCACTCGCCCTCGCCGTCGACGCGCAGCGGCGCGTTCAGCGAATGGTCCGGCGCGGCCAGGCGGCGGTTCATCGAGACCACGTCCTGTTCCGGCACCGACAGCTCGGTGGCGATCTTGGTCACGGTCTCCGGCTTCAGGTCGCCATCCTCGATCGCCTGCAGCTGGCCCTTCAGCTTGCGCAGGTTGAAGAACAGCTTCTTCTGCGCCGCCGTGGTGCCCATCTTCACCAGCGACCAGCTGTGCAGGATGTATTCCTGGATGGCGGCGCGGATCCACCACATGGCATAGGTGGCCAGGCGGAAGCCGCGGTCCGGATCGAAGCGCTTCACCGCCTGCATCATGCCGACATTGCCCTCGGAGATCAGCTCCGAGATCGGCAGGCCGTAGCCGCGGTAGCCCATCGCGATCTTCGCCACCAGCCGCAGATGGCTGGTCACGAGACGATGCGCCGATTCGGTGTCGCCATGCTCCCGCCACGCCTTGGCGAGCATGAACTCCTCCTGCGGTTCCAGCATCGGAAACTGCCGGATTTCCTGCAGATAGCGGCTCAGGTTGGATTCGGCGCCCAGGACGGGCAGGCGTGCAGCTGTTGCCATGATCTTGCTCCCTCTCCGGCGCCCAGGCCTTGAGAGGCGGGCGCCCTTCCGGATTCATCATCCGGATGTCGTCATAATACCCGACTTCAGTACTCGGGTATACGGTCTTCCCCTGCGAGGGAGACGAGCAAATGTCGCATGTCTCCCGGCAGGGGCCTCGTGAATTCGAGTTCACGTTGATCCGCCGGATGGCGGAAGCGCAGCTTCGCCGCATGCAGAGCCTGCCGCGGAAAGCTGATCGCCGTTTCGTTGCCCGCCGACCTGGTCCCGATAGCCGAGCGCGGGCGTCGGCCATAGACAGGATCGCCGATCAGCGGGTGGCCGATCGAGGTCAGGTGGACCCGGATCTGGTGGGTTCGCCCGGTGTCCAGCTTGCAGGCCACCAGGCTGGCCTCGGTGCCGGTGGGGCGCAGCACCCGGTAGTGAGTCCGCGCCGGCTTGCCACCAGCCTTAACCGGGGCCATGCGCTGCCGGTTCCGCGGGTCGCGCCCGATCGCGCCCTCGATCGTGCCGGCCGACGGGGTCGGCCGGCCCCAGACCAGGGCCAGATAGGTGCGCGACAGGGTGCGGTCCGCGAACTGGGCCGACAGCGCCTTGTGGGCCGCGTCGGTCTTGGCCACCACCATCAGCCCGCTGGTCTCCTTGTCCAGCCGGTGGACGATGCCCGGGCGGGCGACGCCGCCGATGCCGGACAACTGCGCGCCGCAATGGGCGAGCAGGGCGTTGACCAGGGTGCCATCAGGATTGCCGGCCGCGGGGTGGACCACCAGCCCGGCCGGTTTATCGATGACGATAAGATGGGAATCCTCGTACACGATATCAAGTCCGATCGCCTGCGGCTCGGGCTGCGCCGGGACCGGCGGCGGCACCCGGATTTCGAAGCGCTGGCCGGGTTTGACCTTGACCGAGGCGTCTTCTACTGTCCGCTCGCCCTCCCGCACGTAGCCCGCGGCGATCAGCGCCTGCAGCCGCGACCGGGACAGGTCCGGCACCGCGGCGGCCAGGGCGCGGTCCAGCCGCTGGCCGGCGGCGTCCGGGCCGATCATGACGGGAATCGTCTCGTCGAGCGAAAGGGGTGCGGCGGGTGCGTCTGGAAGCTGGGTCATTGCGGGCGGTGAAGATAACCGTTTGGGCGATGCTTGTGGTCATCATCCTGCTCGTCGCCGTCGTCGTCGGGGAATTGGGCCGCCGGTTCTTCGCCCCGGGGACCGCCCCGGCACCGATCGCCGCCGCACCCGCCACGACGCCGGCGACCGCCGCCGCGCCGTCCACGCTGCCCGCCGGCAGCCGCATCGCCAGCATCACCGTCGCGGGCGATCGCGCAGTGATCCTGATCACACTGCCCGGCGGCGGGCAGGAGTTGCGCAGCATCGACCCGCGCACCGGCGCCGCCGCGACCCTTCTGACCACCTCTCCGTAACCGGAAGACTTCGGCAATGAGCGACGTGATCAACCTGGCCAGCGACAACGTCGCCGGCGCCGCGCCCGAGATCCTGGCAGCGATCGCCAGCGCCGCCGGGGGGCGCCAGCCCTCCTATGGCGGCGACGAGGTCACCGCCCGGCTGCAGGACCGCCTGTCCGAGGTGTTCGAGCGCCGCGTCGCCGCCTTCCCGGTGCCGACCGGCACGGCGGCGAACGCGCTGGCCCTGGCCACCTTCACCCCGCCCTGGGGCGCGGTGCTGTGCCATCGCGAGGCGCATGTCGCGGTCGACGAGTGTGGTGCGCCGGAATTCTACACCCATGGCGCCAAGCTGCTGCTGGCCGATGGCGCACATGGCAAGCTGACCCCGGCGACGCTGACGGCCGCGGTGCCGGAGTGGCGCGGCGACGTCCATCGCAGCCAGCCGGCGATGCTGAGCCTGTCGCAGGCGACCGAATCCGGCACCGTCTACAGCCCGGCCGAGATCGGCGCGCTGGCCGAGGCCGCGCGGGGTCACGGCCTGGCCGTGCACATGGACGGCTCGCGCTTCGCCAATGCGCTGGCGGCGCAGGGCTGTTCCCCGGCCGAGCTGACCTGGAAGGCGGGGGTCGACGTGCTGTCCTTCGGCGGCACCAAGAACGGCTGCGTCATGGCCGAGGCGGTGGTGTTCTTCGACCCGGACAAAGCGGCGGATTTCGCCTTCCGCCGCAAGCGCGCCGGCCATCTGCTGTCGAAGATGCGGTTCGTCTCGGCCCAGCTCGAGGCCTATCTGGCCGACGGGCTGTGGCTGCGCCTGGCGGGCAACGCCAATGCCCGGGCGCGGCAGCTGGCCGACGGGTTGCAGGCGCTGCCGGGCGTGACGCTGGAGCATCCGGTCGAGGCCAATGAGGTGTTCGTGCGCCTGCCGGCGGCGCTGGCCGAGGGGCTGAAGCGGCAGGGCGTGGTCGCGGCGCATTGGGAAGGCGAGATCTGGCGCTTCGTCGGCGCCTTCGACACCGATGCCGCGACGGTCGACAAGGTGCTGGAGCGGGCGCGCCGCTGCCTCGCGCCGGGTGCCGTCGCGGCAGTCGGATAGGGCTGTCAAAAAACCGACGGAAATGTCTTGCGTCGGCGCGCGGGCTCCCCTATATCCGGGCCCGCGCCTCAGTCCCCTTCGTCTAGAGGCCTAGGACACCGCCCTCTCACGGCGGTAACAGGGGTTCGAATCCCCTAGGGGACGCCATTTCGGGATGAAGCCGGGCATCGCAGATGCCGCCGCTTCAATGCCGGGAATGGCAGCCAGCGTCTTCAGAATCTCGCTTTCGAGTTCGCAATCCGATCTCCCGGCCTTCGATGACGTCGCCGTGCTGCGCAAGGCGCGGAAATGGTCGGGCGGATCCCAGGCGCGTGTCCGGCGTTAGCGAGGCGCCGGCTCTCTCGACGATGAGGCCGCTCGATCGGCATCGCCCCAGCCTGCCGCAGATCTCGGGATGATGCGGCCGGAAGCTCTTGCCCAGACGATGGCCAGTAAGGAGACGAAGTGGTTGAGCTTCGTGCGCAAGCGGCTCTAGAGTGGGACGTAGGTCCTTAGGATCAGAATCGCCACGCCGCGAGGCATATCAAGGGCGTCATACGGTGAGTCTCAACTCGATATCAACCGGATGGAGAATTTGAGGTGGCCAATTCAACCGGAAATAAGATCGATGTCGACGACGCAAATGCGGCCGGTCCCGATCCCGAAACAGCCGCAGCGATCGAGACACCGGAAGACCTTCTCAGGGGGCGGCGTACGGGCGCAGAAAAGATCGTTCAGAATTATACTTGGATGAGTGCAGGTTCGGGCCTGATTCCGATCCCGATGGTTGACGCCACCGCCAATCTCGTCATCCAGCTTGCGATGCTGCGGCGGTTGTCGAAGCACTACGACGTGCCATATTCCGAGAATCTCGGAAAGGCAGCTGTTGTTGCGCTGTTTTCCAGCATCGGCGGCGTCGGGGCTGCACAGTCGATCGCGGGCAGTGTGGTGAAGGTGGTCCCGTTTTTTGGCACCATTCTGGGCGCGGCGAGCGTGCCCGTGACTTTTGGGGCCTTTACCTTCGGCGTCGGCAAGGTGTTCACCCAGCATTTTGAATCGGGTGGAACCTTCGTTGACTTCCGGGCGGAAGCATATCGCCGGTATTTTGAGGATATGTTCAGCCGTGGAAAATCTATAGTCAAGAGAGGTCGATCCAAGGTCACGGAATCCGCAGCTGAAGTGGCGTGAGGACTGTCGCGGAGACTCGGGTTCGGATCGGTATTGGGGTGCAACTCCTTTCTGCTTTTCGTCGCGTAGCATCTTTTTGAGCCTGCGGAACCATTCGGAGGCCGCACTGCGATAGGTCGCGGCCCCGTTCGATTCCGAATGATATGCGTGGCGGATTTGCAGGTTGCTGATGTCGCGGACCGCTCTGCATTTGCGATTTTTGCCGACATGCCATCGTTCATTCCCACCGCGTGGCGGCGCGTTCTGTCTGGATGATAGCGGATCGCCGTCGGCGGCATCCGAGTGCAGTTGAGGGGACGATTTTGGACGCTATAACGGACCGCTGCTGGCCATTGACCGCGGTGCAACGCGAAATCTGGCTCTCACAGCAACTCGATCCTCAGAACGCCAAGTACAATATTGCCGAGTATTTGAGGATAAGCGGACATATCGATGTTCCTGCTTTTCGGGCTGCCGTAGAAACCAGATTATCTGAGATCGAAGTTCTTAGGACTCGCTTTATCAAAAGCAGTGAAACTGAAATTACGCAGATATTGTTGCCATATGCAGAATGGCAGATGCCGTTTTTTGATTTTAGCGGTGAACCTGATGCTGATGAACGGGCCGCGCAGTGGATGGCCACCGATCTGTCCAGGCCGCTTGACCTGACCAGCGATGCGTTATTTTCGTTTGCTTTGTTCAAAATCGGTGCCGAGGAATTCATTTTCTATCAGAAATTGCATCACATCGTGATGGATGGGCATAGTGCAGCCGTGTTCACGCAGCGATTGTGCGAGATCTACAACCAGATATTGTCACGATCTTTCGAGCCGGCCGCGTTCGGATTTCTACAAGAGATCCTTGAGCGGGATCGCAAATACCGGGCGTCCGAGCAGTATACGGCCGATCGCCGGTTCTGGCTCGACCGTCTCGACGGCGGAGCCGAGGCGGTCTCGTTGGGCGCCGGATGGGCGGAGCCGGGGCCATCGTTTCTGCGTGAGTCGCGCGTGCTTACCGCGCCCGAGTTCAACGCGCTTTCGGCCGTTGCGACCGGGGCGGGAGCAAGCTGGCCGCAGCTGCTCATCGCGGCATTGGCGGTTTATCTCAGCCGGGCGACCGGCGAGGAGCGCGTGAGCCTTGGATTGCCCGTTCTCGGACGACGCGGCGCCCTGGAACGAAAGATCATCGGCAGTGTATCGAATGTCTTGCCCCTCGGGATTCATGTCGACCGGCAATCGTCATTCGTGGACATCGTAAAGAAGGTTGCTGCCGAAGTTCGCTCAACGCTCCGACATCAATCCTATCGGGCCGAGGATCTTATCCGAGAACTTCGCTCAGTAGGCGGTGGGCCGAGGCTTTATGGGCCAACAATCAATGTCATGCAGTTTGACTATGAGCTCCGATTTGGCGAGGCGGTCGCAAAGCTTTGCAACCTCGCGCATGGGCCGGTCGAGGATCTCACGATTGCTCTCTATTCTTCGTCACCGCAGGAGGGACTTCGCATCGATTTCGATGCGAATCCGAAAATCTATGGAGCTCCCGAGGTCGCCGAGCACCATCAACGCTTCCTGAGGCTGCTGGGGTCGGTGGTGTCGGATCCGTCGCAGGCGGTGAGTCGGATCGAGCTGCTGGGGTCTGAGGAGCGGGCGCGTCTGCTGTCCGAGTGGAATGCGACGGGTCGTGCGGTTCCGGGTGAGACGGTGCCGGATCTGTTCGAGGCGCAGGTGCGTCGGACGCCGGATGCGGTGGCGCTGGTGCATGGCGATGAGGTGGTGAGCTATGCGGAGCTGAACCGCCGTGCGAACGGCCTGGCGCATGTGCTGATCGGGCGGGGGATCGGCCCGGAGAGCGTGGTGGGGATCGCGCTGCCGCGGTCGGTGTCGATGGTGGTGTCGGTGCTGGGTGTGCTGAAGGCGGGGGG
>Ga0207426_1001452_pt1 | contig 19602 bp, 20 predicted proteins | sample AraplaMF_Cvi_mMS_FD_184265 | JGI IMG/M metagenome (GOLD analysis project Ga0207426, IMG submission 184265) | Arabidopsis root microbial communities from the University of North Carolina, USA - plate scrape MF_Cvi_mMS (SPAdes) (version 2) | ecosystem: Host-associated > Plants > Roots > Endosphere... | reverse complement strand
CACGCAGCCGCGGCCCCGAAGAACCGCCGGTCGGCACCGCGGTCGAACGTCGATACCGGCTTCATGTGCCGGATGGCGTCCGGCCGCGTCCGTGCGGACCTTCTGCGGCTGTGCCACCGGACGTACGGCCGCTGACGCCCCGGAGAGGGCGCGGGGTGGTGGTCGTTGGCCTCCGCCTAGGCCGGCCGCCGTGTCCGGCCTCGGAGTGAGCCGCTCGTCAGGAACCGCTCCTCGGGAGCCGCTCGTCAAGAACCCGCTTGTCAGAGGCGTCACGGCTCATGAGGATGGCGCCATGCCTGCCTTCGCCGCTTCCGACGGGACCGAACTCGCCTATCACGTGGTGGGTGCGGGCGAACCGCTGCTCTGCCTGCCGGGAGGGCCGATGCGCGCGTCGGCCTACCTCGGCGATCTCGGCGGGCTGGCGCGGCACCGGCAGCTGATCCTGCTCGACCTGCGGGGCACGGGCGACTCCGGCGTTCCCCACGACCCGGCCACCTACCGCTGCGACCGGCAGGTGGCCGATGTGGAGGCACTCCGTCAGCACCTCGGGCTGGAGCGGGTCGATGTGCTGACGCACTCGGCGGGCGGCGATCTCGCCCTCCTCCACGCGGCGCGCCACCCACGGCGCATCCGCACGCTCACGCTGGTCACGGCACGGGCCCGCGCCCTCGGGGTCGATTTCACGGAGGAACACCGCAGGGAGGCGGCCGCGTTGCGGGCGGCCGAGCCGTGGTTCGGTACCGCGCACGCGGCCTACGAGAAGGTCTGGGCCGGAACGGCGACCGATGACGACTGGGATGCCGCTGTGCCGTTCTTCTACGGCCGTTGGGACACGACCGCTCGGGCGCACGCGGCGACGGAGGTCGAGCAGAGCAACGACGCGGCCGCGGAGATCTACGCGTCCTCCGGCGCCTTCGACCCTGCCGCGACCCGTGCCGCCCTCGCCGCTTGGGACGCCCGGGTCCTGATCCTCGCAGGAGAGCTGGACAGCGGCCCGCTTCCTCGGATCGCGGCCCGCATCGCGAAGTTGCTTCCCCGGGCGGAACTGGCCGTCCAGCCGGGCGCGGGCCACTATCCGTGGCTCGATGACCCCCGCCGCTTTTCCCGCACCGTCGTGGAGTTCCTCCAGGGGTGAAGGGGCGCCGGGAAGCGGGGCGGGATCCCTGGGTGACGACGTCGCGCCCCTGCACGGCCGACGGGGGTGCGCCCGTCGGGAAAGCTCCGGAGGGCGTGGTGCCGTGCGGTCGGAGCCACCTGGCGGAGGGGCCTCACGCCAGCCGGATGTCCGTCCCGGCCGACCGTTCGCGGGCCTCGGCGACGACCAGGGCCGCGGCTGCCGCGTCCTGCACCGCCACTCCGACGGACTTGTAGAGGGTGATCTGGTCGCGTGAGGAGCGGCCCGGCTTGCTGCCCGCGAGGAGTTCGCCCAGTTCGGCGTGCACATGTGCTTCCGTGATGATGCCGTCGCGCAGCGGGAGCAGCAGGTCGTTGCTGCCGGCGGGGAAGGGCGCCAGCGCCGCCTGCCGTGACTCGACGCAGACCAGCGCCTCGGCCACCGTGGCGTCGTCGATCTCCCGGCCGTCCGGGTTGAAGCCCACCGAGGTCACATGCACGCCCGGCGTCAGCCAGGAGCGGCGGATCACGGGGTCGACGGCGTGGGTGGTCGCGGCGGCGATCTCCGCGCCGTCGAGTGCCTCGGCGTAGGTGGCCGTCGCCTCGGCGGGGACCTGGAGGTCGGCTGACAGGGCGTCGGCCAGGGCGACCGCCTTGGCCCGGTCGCGGCCGGCCACGCGGATGTGCCGGATCGGGCGGACCCGGCACATCGCCTCGGCGTGCGAGCGGGCCTGCGCCCCGGTGCCCAGGACCGCCAGCACGGAGGCGTCCTCGCGGGCCAGCAGGCGCGCGGAGAGCGCCGAAGCGGCGGCGGTGCGGGCGGCGGTGAGGGCCGTGCCGTCCAGCAGCGCCGTGGGTTCTCCGGTGTGCGGATCGAAGACGACGATCAGTGCCTGGTGGGTCGGCACGGGGGTGCCCCCGTTGTGCGGGAAGACGGAGACCAGCTTGCTCATGAGGACCCCGGCCGACGGGACGAAGCCCGGCATGGCGGCCAGGAAGCCGTCCCGTTCCGGTACCAGGGCGGCGACGCGGTCCGGTGCGGAAGCGCGGCCGGCGCTCAGGTCCGTCATGGCCGACGCCAGGGCGTCGATCAGCGAATCCATGTCGAGCAGCGTCTCGACCTGCGCACGCCCCAGTACCAGCATCCGTCTCGACCTCCTGATCACAGCGGTACGGACGACGTTACGCCGAGCCGTGGCGGCGGGCGAAGGCCCCCGCGTGTGGTCGTTCGGTGAACGATCAGCGGGTGGCGGTGAGCAACGCCGCCAGGGCGGGGACATCGACCGGTTTCGTGGTGTCCACCCGGTGGACCGCCCCCAGCCCGAGGGGCTCGGCTCCGCGGGCCCACACCTCCCACTCGCCGGCCTGGGCGCCGGTGCTTTCGCCGTGCACCGGGTGGCGGTCGGCGGCCCGGGCGGCGAAGCGGGACCGGGCCACCTCCAGGGGCACATCGCACCACACCTCGTTCACCGTCGTCACGCCCGCCCGCCGCAGCCCGGACCTGACGACGGGACGCAGCTGTGCGTGCCAGGGGCTCTCCAGGACGGCCGCGCCGCGCGCGTCGCCGAGCAGCGTCCACAGGCTCTCGCCCGCCGCGGCGCCCAGGATGCGGCTCCATTCGCGAGGGGTGCACCGGGGCGGGCGTACCGCTTCGAGGGTGTCCGCCAGGGTCTCCTTGAGCGCGTCCTTGCTGAAGAGGGGGAGCGTCAGCTCGTCGGCCAGCGCGCGTGCGAGCGTCGTCTTTCCGGCTCCGGGCAGGCCGTTGACGAGCACAGTCAGCATGGCCTGATCCTAGGGGTGCTGCGGCCGTCGGTCAGCGGGCTCGGATGCGGGGCGCGGGTGGTCCGGCTGCGTGTGGCGGGTGGAGCGGGGTGGGAGTGCCGCGGCGGGTGGAGGGTAGGCGGTGTGACGGCCGTGGGCAATGGTGCGGCCGCCTCGCCGGACCGGAACGCGCCGGTTGTGGAGGGCGGGGCATTGCGCGCCCAGGATCGGGCACGCGAGGACGACAAGATGGCCGGGTACGGCAGTTGAGCAGGTGAGCAGGCAGCCCCGCGCCTCGCAGTAAGGGACTCGACCGTGCCCGGCCGCGGACTTTCGGAGGTATCCATGGACTGGCGCCACGACGCGGTATGCCGCGCAGAGGACCCGGAGATCTTCTTCCCCGTCGGCAACACCGGCCCCGCGCTCCTGCAGATCGAGGAGGCCAAGGCCGTCTGCCGCCGCTGCCCGGTGATGGGGCAGTGCCTGCAGTGGGCGCTGGAATCCCGCCAGGACGCGGGTGTCTGGGGCGGGATGAGCGAGGACGAGCGGCGCGCCATGCGGCGTCGGGCCGCCAGGAACCGGGCGCGCGCCTCCGCGTAGGGGTGTGGGTGCCCGCGGCGGTCCCGGCTGTAGTGGCGCTCGCGGAGCGGGTCGGGACATGGCGTGGTGGGTGCCGGGTGCGCCGCCTGCGCGCCGGTACGCTTTCGTCACCTCGGGCGGTGGCCGTGCGTGTGCGGCAACGGGCACGCGCTCTCCTGCGCCGGAAGGACGGTCCCCATGCCCACGGATGCCCACCCCGGACCGCTGCGTGTGCTGGTGCTCGGCGCCGCCCTGCGGGCGGGGTCGACCAACGCCCGGCTGGCTGCTCTGGTAGGGCACATCATGACCGGGGCGGGCGCCGTGGTGGATCTCGCCGGGATGCGGGAGTTCGACATGCCGCTCTACGACGGCGATGTCGAGGCCGAACAGGGTCTGCCGGACGGTGCCCTGGCGCTGCGTGACCGGCTGGAGCGCTGCGATGCCTTCGTGCTCGCCTCCCCCGAGTACAACGCGTCCGTGCCGGGAGTGGTGAAGAACGCGATCGACTGGGTCTCGCGGGTCAGGCCGCAGCCGTTCAAGACCAAGCATGCGCTGCTGGTCTCCGCCTCCCCGTCCCTGGTCGGCGGCAACCGGGGGCTGTGGGCGCTGCGGGTTCCGCTGGAGCATCTCGGCACCCGGGTCTACCCCGACATGTTCAGCCTCGCCGCGGCCCATCAGGGTTTCACCGAGGACGGGCAGCTGTCCGATCCCGCGTTGCAGCAGCGTCTGGAGGAGACCGTGACGGCCTTCCTCCGTCTCGTCGAGGCCGATGCGCGCTATGTCTGTCTGCAACGCCGGTGGTACGAGTTCCCGGGCGACCGCACCGGGGCTCCGGTCACCAAGCGCGCCGAGGACTGAGCCGGATCGCCCGAGCGCGCCCGGGTGGCGCGCTCGGGCGGCGGAACGGCGGTGCCGGACGGCGTGCCGTGTCCGGAGGGCTCAGCGATCCGCGGCCGCATCGGAGTCCGCGGCGGCCGCCGCGCTCGCGGCGTCGTCCACCAGTTTGCGCATGTCCGACAGGTCGGAGGGCGCGGGTGCGGGCGCGGAGGACGACGGGGTCGCGTGGGGGGCGTCGCCCTCGGTGCGCACCCCGTTGCCGCATCCGGCGACGAGCGCGCCGCACACCAGGGTGATCGCCGCGAGCACCGCGGCCTGGCCGGTCCGGGTCACGACGAGGCCGCGTCGTTGTGCTGGGTGCGGCACCAGGTGGCGACCTTGGCGAGGTCCTTCTGCCGCTGCTGGAGGGTGGGGACGAGGGACTTGCGGTGGGTGAGCTTGTGGTTGAGGAAGGTCGCGATCTCGGTGTGCCCGGCGGCCTTCGCCTTCTCCACACGCTTCTCCAGGCGGGCGACGGAGCCGCGGACCCCGGCCTTGCCCTGGAGCCGCCCGAGTGCCCTGTGCAGACGCTTCTCGATCTTCGGGGCGCGCTTGCACAGGGCCTGCGCGCCGTCTCCCGTACGGGTCTTGGCGGAGGCCGACGGTGCCGGGGCGCTGTCGGCCACCGCGGTGCCCGCGACACCGAGCACGGCTGTCGCGAGAGCCACCGACGAGAGAGCGATGTTCCGGGTACGCATGGAGGTCCTCCTCAGGTGCGTGGCGGGCACGGTGCCCGTCCGCGAGGAGAAGTTAGGGACGTTCTTTGTGGAAACCTTGTGGCCGGTGCGCGGGGTCGGCCAGCCAGTCCCGGTGCGCGGGCAGCGCCGGGTGCACGGGACGGTGGGCGGGCGCGGCGGGGAAGGCGACCTCGAAGCGGGCGCCCCGGCCCCCGGGGCCGTCCAGCACCCGCAGCCGCGCCCGGTGCAGGGCGGCCTGCTGGGCGACCAGGGTGAGTCCGAGGCCGGATCCCGGGCTGTCCGGACGGCGCTGGAAGCGCTGGAAGACCGCTTCCCGGCGCTGCTGCGGCACCCCCGGTCCGCGGTCCTCGACACCGAGGACGACACACGGGACGCCGTCGTCCTCGCCGCCCCGGAGGGAGAGCGTCACCGGGGCGCCGCCCCCGGCGGGCCGGCCGTGGACCAGTGCGTTGGTCAGGAGGTTGTCGAGCATCGAGCGCAGTCCGGGCTGCCATCCGTGGATCGTCAGCCCGGGACTGCTGTGGACCGCCACCTCGGCCTCGGGGTACCGCCGCCGGAGGTCGGCCGCGGCCTCGTCGGCGAGGTCCGCCATGTCGATGACGGCGAACGCGTCCGCCTCGACCAGGTCGCCCTGGGCCAGCGCTCTCAGCATCACCAGGAGGCCGAGCAGACGGGCGTGTTCGTGGCGGAGGTCCGCGACCGTCTCCGCGCGGTCGGCGGCGTCGAGGTCCTGGAACGCCTCCAGGATGTCGAGGTTGGTCTGCATGCTCATCAGCGGGGTGCGCAGTTCGTGGGACGCGGCGGCGGAGAACGAGCGGGCCGAGGCCAGCGCCTCGGCGGTGCGGGCGGCCTGCTCGTCGTACCGGGTCAGGAAGGTCTGCAGCGTCCTGGCGAGGTCGTCGACCTCGGTGATCCGCGTCGGCGCGTGATCCAGCCGGGCGGCGCTGGTGTGCGGGTCGAGCCGACCGGCCGCCTGCTGCAGACGGCGCAGCGGCCGGGCCGCGCGGGCGGCGAGCAGCCAGGCCGCGGCACCGGCCAGCGGGGCGGCGAGCAGCGCGACGGTGATCACCCGGCGGCGCACCGCGGCGAGCTGTGCTTCGCGCGCGGTGTCCGGGGAGAACAGCCACAGCGTCCCGCGCACCCCGGGGCCGCCGGTGACCGGCACGGCCAGCACCCGCCAGCTCTCGCCCCGCGACCGCACGGTGGACGGATGGCGGTTCAGGGCGGGCAGGGGGACCGAGACGGCGGGCTGCGGGCCGTCCATGACGGTGGTGTCGGGGCCGGCCAGCCGCACGCCGACGTCCAGGGCCGCGGCGAACAGCTTCCGCTGCCGGGCCTGTTCGGCGCGGGGCCGGTCGTTCGAGCTGGCGCGCAGCAGGCCGCGCGCCACCACGGCCACGCTCTGGGCGCGGGCGGCGAGGCGCTGATCCGCCTGGGTGCGCAGGTCCTTGCCGACCAGTTGCACCAGGAGCCAGCCGGACACCACGACCAGGACCGGCACCACCATGCCGACCACCAGCGCGATCCGGGTGGACAGCCTCATCGCGCCGCCCCGTCCTCGTCGTCGCGCAGGACGAAGCCGACGCCGCGCACCGTGTGCACGATCCGGCTCCGCCCGCCGGCTTCCAGCTTGCGGCGCAGATAGCTGACGAAGGTGTCCACGGCGTCGGTGCGCACCTCGAAGTCGTAGCCCCATACGCGTTCCAGCAGCTGGTCGCGGGTGAGTACCTGCCCGGCGTTGCGGGCGAGGACTTCCAGCAGGGCGAACTCGCGCCGGGTCAGCGCGAGCTCCCGGGCATCGAGGCGGGCGCGGTGCGCCGCGGTGTCGAGCGCCAGACCGCCGACGTGCACGGCATCGGTGGGGGCGGGCGGCCGGCGCCGCAGCAGCGCGTGCAGCCGCAGCACCAGCTCGTCCAGGGCGAAGGGTTTGACGAGGTAGTCGTCCCCGCCTGCTTGCAGTCCGGCGACCCGGTCGGTGACCTCGTCGAGCGCGGACAGCATCAGCACGGGCAGGTCGTTGCCGTCCGCCCGGAGCCGCCGGCACACCGCGATGCCGTCGAGGTCGGGCATCGAGATGTCGAGGACCATCACGTCCGGCGGCGTCTGGGCCATCCGCTCCAGCGCGGCCCGGCCGCCCTCCGCCAGCCCCACGGCGAAGCCGTTCAGCCGCAGCCCGCGCCCGAGCGAGCGCCGGATCGCCGCGTCATCGTCCACCAGCAGGACCCGGCCGGTACTGCTTTGTCCGTACATGCTTCCCTCCGTGGTGACCGCCGCCTGACGGAATCATCCGTCATGGGTTCCGGCGGCCGTCAGCCACGGTCCGGCAGGTACGGGATGCGGGGCAAGCCGGTGGCGCCGCCGGGTGGCGGCGGGGCATGGCGCGGCTGCGGAGGGCTGCGGAGGCGGTTCGCGGGCCGGGGCCCGCTACAGGAGGTGCTCGATACGGATGGGCAGTTCGCGGGCGCGGTAGCCGGTCGCGTGGAAGACGGCGTTGGCGATGGCCGCCGCGGCGCCGACCATGCCGACCTCGCCGAGGCCCTTGACGCCCAGCGGGTTCACGACCGTGTCCGCGACCTCCACGAACTCGATGTCGACGTCGGGGGCGTCGGCGTTGACCGGTACCAGGTACTCCCCCAGGCTTGCGTTGGCCCAGCGGCCGTCGCGGGGGTCGACCAGGGTCCCCTCCAGCAGGGCCTGCCCGATACCCCAGAGCATGCCGCCCATGGCCTGGCCGCGGGCGGTGGCGGCGTTGAGGATCCGGCCCGGGGCGAAGGCGCCGACCATCCGGCGCACCCGGACCACACCGAGGTCCGGGTCGACGGCGACCTCGGCGAACTGCGCGCCGAAGGTGGCGAGCCCGTACGGCAGGTCCGGGGGCGGCGGGCTCCAGCTGCCGAGCGCGTCCATGTCGGTCATGAAGTGACGCTGCATCAACTCGCGGTAGGTCTCGCCGGTGTCGGGCCGGTCCCGTAGCGCCATCCGCCCGTCGCGGACGACGACGTCGGCCGGGGCCGCCCGGTGCAGCGGGGAGTCGGGGTCGGCGACCGCTTGCTCGATCATCTGGTCGCGGAGGGTGGTGGCCGCGGTGTGCACCGCGGCACTGATCATGCCGGCGCCGGCCGAGCCGACCGTCGCCGCGACGTTCGGCAGGTCGGTGTCGCCGTACTCGAACCGGACGTTCTCCAGGGCGACGCCCAGGCCGTCGGCGGCGACCTGGGTCATGGCGGTGGCCGATCCGGTTCCGAACTCCTGGGTGCCGGACTGCACCACGGCGGTGCCGTCGGCGTAGAGGCGGGCCCGGGCGCGTTGCGGCTGCATGGGGAAGAACACCGGGTATCCGGCGGTGGCCATGCCGGTGCCGATGAGCCAGTTGCCGTCCCGCCGGGAGCGGGGTTCGGGGTTGCGGGACTGCCAGCCGAAACGGGCCGCGCCACGGCGGTAGCACTCCTCCGCGCCGTCGCTCGACCACGGGTGGCCGGTGACGGGGTCGTACTGGGCGTGGTTGCGCAGCCGCAGTTGCACCGGGTCGACGCCGATGCGGTGGGCGAGCTCGTCCATCAGGCATTCCAGGGCGAACATGCCGGTGGTCTCGCCGGGCCCGCGGGTGAAGGTCGGGGTCATGGTGTTGCCGCGGATCAGCCGGTAGACGCCCTCGTAGTGGGGGCAGGCGTAGGCCTGCGAGGCGATGCTGAGCGAGGGTTCGGCCCAGTCGTCGAAGGGCGAGGTCAGCGAGAGCTTGTGGTGCCGCAGGGCGGTGAGGCGGCCGTCGTCCGTGGCACCTATTTCGAGGCGCTGCTCCTGCTCTTCGCGGTGGCCGCAGGAGGTGAACATCTGCTCGCGGGTGAGGGCCAGCTTGACGGGGCGCCGCACCTGGCGTGCGGCCATGGCGGCCAGGGTGACATGCGGCCAGATCATGGCCTTGCAGCCGAATCCCCCGCCGACGAACGGCGCGTGGACCCGGACTTTGGACGGGGGGATGCCCAGCAGCGCCGCCACGGTGTGCTGGCTCGCCACGATGCCCTGGGTGGCGTCGTAGAGGGTGAGCCGGTCGCCGTCCCAGACCGCTGTGGTGGCCGACGGTTCGATGGGGTTGTGATGGTTTGCCGCGAAATGGTAGGTGGCGTCGAGTCGTTGGGTCGCGGCCTGGAAGCCGGCCTCGACATCGCCGCGCACCGTGCGTGCGGGAAGGAACCCCGCGAAGATCGCTTCGGGCTCGTACGCCTGGTCCCGGCCCTCGTCGAGGGTGGTGACGGAGGGGCTTCGGGCGTAGTCGACATGGACCTGCCGGGCCGCGAACTGGGCGCGTTCGCTGGAGTCGGCGATCACCATGGCGACGGGCTGCCCGAAGTAGTGCACGGCCTCGTCCTGCATCGGGAAGAAGCTCTCCCCGGGGGCGGCGTGCCCGGCCAGCGACGGCAGCAGACGGGGCGGGCCGGCGATCTTCGGCAGGTTCCGGTGCGTCAGCACGGCGAGCACGCCGTCCGCGTTCTCCGCGGCGCTCGTATCGATGCCGGTGATCCGTCCGCAGGCCGTGCGGGCGCCGACGAGCGCCGCGTACACGGTGCCGGGCAGGGTGTACTCCGCCGCGTAACGTCCCTTGCCGGTGACCTTGGCGGGGCCGTCGACGCGGGTGAGGGGCCGGCCGACGGCGGGGAGGGTGGCGCCCGTGGTCATGCGGTTCCGCCTCCTTGTGCGGCAACGGTGAGCAGGGCACGGACGAGGGTCCGCCGGGCGAGTTCCGCCTTGAACGCGTTCATCGGCCGGGTGACCGCGGGGGCCAGCTCCGCGCCCGCGGCCCGGGCGAACACGTCCGCGTCGGCCCGCTGCCCCACGAGGGCGCCCTCCGCCACGCGGGCGCGCCACGGCTTGGTCGCCACACCGCCGAGGGCGAGCCGGACCTCGCGGATCACCCCGTCCTCCAGCGCCAGCGCCGCCGCTGCCGAGGCGAGGGCGAACTCGTAGGACTCGCGGTCGCGCACCTTGAGGTAGCACGACCCCCGGGCCACGGGGGCCGGGGGCACCTCGATCGCGGTGATCAGTTCACCGGGGGTGAGGGGGTGCTCCCGCTCGGGTGTGTCGCCCGGGAGCAGGAAGAAGTCGTCGATCGGGATGCCGCGGGAGCCGTGGGTGCCCTCCACGTGCACGACGGCGTCCAGGGCGACGAGTGCGACCGCCGCGTCCGAGGGGTGGGTGGCGATGCAGTGCTCGCTCGTGCCGAGGATCGCATGGCCGCGATGGACGCCCTCCAGGGCGGAACAGCCGCTGCCGGGAACGCGTTTGTTGCATGCGGATTCGGTGTCGCGGTAGTAGCCGCACCGCACGCGCTGCATCAGGTTTCCGCCCATGGAGGCCATGTTCCGCAGTTGGGCGGAGGCCCCGAGCAGCAGCGCCTGGGAGAGCATCGGGAAGCGCTCCACGACCGCCCGCGCTTCCGCCACCTCGCTCATCCGGGCCAGCGCGCCGATGACCAGCCCCCCGTCGGACCGGTTCTCGATCCCGGCCAGCGGCAGCCGGTTGATGTCGACCAGGCGGTGGGGCCGCAGCACATCCAGCCGGAGCAGGTCGACTTCCGTGGTGCCGCCCGCCAGGAAGGAACTTCCGGGGTCACCGGTCACCGCCGCGACCGCGTCGCCGACGTCGGTCGCCCGGGTGTAGCTGATGGCACGCACGTCACTGTCCTGTCTTCCGGTCGCGCACCTCGCGCATGGCGGAGCGGATGTGGGGATAGGCCGCGCACCGGCAGATGTTGCCGCTCATCCACTCGGCGATCTCGCTGTCGGACCCGGCGTGCCCCTCGGCCAGCACGGCGACGGCCGACATGATCTGCCCGGGGGTGCAGTACCCGCACTGGAAGGCGTCGTGCTCCAGGAACGCGCGTTGCATCGGGTGCAGCTCGTCGCCCTCGGCGAGACCTTCGATGGTGGTCACTTCGCGGCCTTCGCAGGTGACGGCCAGTGTCAGACAGGCCAGCACCCTGCGCCCGTCGACCCAGACCGTGCACGCCCCGCAGGTCCCCTGGTCACAGCCCTTTTTGGCACCGGTGAGAGCCAGATGCTCACGCAGGGCGTCCAGCAGGCTCACCCGGGGTTCCAGATCCAGCACGTGCGAGACGCCGTTGACGCTGAGGGCCATTTCCACGCTGCCGGGCCCTCGTGTCTCCCTGACCGTGGACGGCGCCACGGACATGGGCACGCCTTTGTCTGCCACGACACTCACCTCGGAGTCGATGCCGTACGTCGAGCCTCCGCCGCCTCGGGCGGGCTCGCAACCGGACGAGGAGGGTGCGAAGGCAGGGCCCGTTGTGCACCCGGAGCCCGGGGGCCGTGCCCCTTACGGGATAATGCGGAGCATGCGGATCTCAGCCAGAGCGGACTATGCCGTGCGGGCGGCGCTGCAACTCGCCGCCGCCCGGGAGGCGGGGCCGCTCAAGGCGGAGGCCATCGCCACCGCACAGGACATTCCGCATAAATTCCTCGAGGGCATCCTGAACGACATGCGCCGGGGCGGGCTCGTCCACAGCCAGCGCGGCGGCAACGGCGGCTACCGGCTGGCCAAGCCCGCGGAGGAGATCAGCATCGCGGATGTCATCCGCGTCGTGGACGGGCCGCTGGTATCGGTACGCGGCGTCCGCCCGCCGGAGTTGTCGTACACGGGGCCCGCCGAGTCGCTGCTGCCGCTGTGGATCGCCCTGCGGGCCAACGTCCGGCAGATCCTCGACGGCGTCTCGCTGGCCGACGTCGCGTCGGCCGAGCTGCCGGACCCGGTCTCCGCCCTGACCGAGGACCCCGCCTCCTGGGCCAACCCCTAAGGGGTGTCGTGCGGGTCCGCTCCGAGGCGGGCCGCGCGTCCTTGCCGGAAAACGCCCGTTTCGGGGAGCGCCCGCCCCGGAGAGCGTCCGCCGCACACGTCCGGATGCCAAGACCGGCCTGTCCACCCCTTGAACACCCCTTGATCCGCCCGCAGTCCGGACGCATCCTCTTTCCTATCAATCCAGTGGGAAAACTAGGGAATCCGGGGGCGGGAGAAGTGGGCGTGCGGTCTCCGGCGGGGCGCGTTCCTCCGGGCGGCGGCCCGCTCCTTGCGCGCGCCGGAAGCACCCGACAGGACGGTGAACGGCGCAATGCCGAAGAAATCCGCAGCACGGCCCGCCCGCCCGGAGCCCGACCACCTTGCCGACGAGGGAATCCGGCTCCGTGTCACCCGGGAGGTCGCGGAGGACCTCGCCGTCGACGCCCTCAGTCGCGACCGTGCGGGCAAGCCTCCGTTCGACGAGGTCGCCCGGCTGCGCGAGGCGGGGCTGCCCGCGCTGCTGATGCCACCAGGACCGGCCCGGCGCGGCACCGACTGGCGCACCGCCTGCGCGGTCGTCCGGGAGATCGCCGCGGCGGACAGCTCCATCGGCGAACTGCTGGGCCGGCACTATGCGTTGTCGTGGAGCGCACGGTTCTTCAGCACCCCGGAAAGGGCCGACGCGCTCGAACTCCGGGCGGCGGCCGAGCAGTGGATCTGGGGCGGGAGCACCGACATCCCGGACCCCGAGCCGACGGCGGGCCCCGATCTGACCCTGACTCCGGTCGACGGCGGACATGTCCTCCACGGGTGCACGACGCTCGCCGCGGGCGTCCAGGTCGCCGACCGGCTGGTGCTCGGCGCGGTCTGCGCCGAGAGCGGTGATCCCGTGGTCGTCTGTGTCGACCCGTCCCTCCCGGGGGTGGCGGCCGACGCCGAGCACGACCGCCTCGGCCAACGGCTCACGGGCGCCGGCAGCATCGGCTTCGACGGCGTCGCCGTCCCCGCCGACCAGGTCCTCGGCGCCGTCCCCCAGGACGAGCACGCCGTCTCCCCCTTCGCCACGCTCGCCCCGCTGGCGCTCCGGCTCGCCCTCGTCCACGTCGGCCTGGGGACCGCCGAAGGGGCGCTGGCCGAGGCACGGGACCTCAACCGGGCGGCACCGCGCGGCCGGGCGGCCGGGGGCCGGGACGACGGCGGGTACCCGGACCGGCCGGGTGCGGATCCCTACCTCCTGCTCGCGTACGGGGAGCTGGTGACGGCCGCGCACACCGCCGCGGCTGTGGTCGAGTCGGCGACCGAGGCACTGGCGCGGGGTCTTCTCGCGGGCCAGGCACTCGGGGTGGACGAGCGCGCCGACATCGCGGTCCTCGTCGCCGCGGCCGAGGCCGTCACCGGCCGGACGGCGATGGACATCACCACCCGCGTCCTGGAACTCACCCAGGGCGCGGACTCCCCGGCGGGCGCCCTGGGATTCGACAGGTTCTGGCGCAATGCACGCATCCTGACGGCACAGGTCTCCCCCACCCACAGCCTCCGCGACATCGGCGACCACTACCTGAACGGCACGCACCCCGCCTTGACCCTGCGGGCCTGACGACGCTGCCCCCGCCGGGCGGAGCCCGCGATTCCGCGCCGGGCCGCGGTAGGCGCCGCCGTTGCGGGGAGGGAATTCGCCGGGGCCGTCGGCGCAGCTTCGGACGGTTCCGTGCCGGGGGCTGCTACATCTCGGGTGGGCTCCCGGAGCGGGGCGGCCCGGTCGGTCCTGGGAGGTGGCGCCGTGTCCGTGATGCGCAACGATTCCCTGCCGCCTCCCAGACGGGGGGAGCCTCTGCAGCGGTTGCTGTTCGGCGGGGTGTACGGCTCGGTGCTCGCCAGCGCGCTGGCGGCCGCGCTGGGCCATGAGGGCACCCCGGCGGATCCCGGGTACGACGCGTTGTGGGTGGCGCTGTCGGCGGTGGCGTCGGCCGCCGCGCACGGCTACGCCCACTCCATCGCGCACCGGACGGACGAGGACGCCCAGGTCACCGCCAGCGCGGTGCGTTCCATGCTGACCGAATGGCCGCTGGTGGCCGCGATGGTGCCGACGATCGCGGTGCTGCTCGGCGCCCAGGCGAGGTGGTGGGGCGAGGCGAGCGCGATCGATGTCGCCCTGGGCTTCAACATGGTGGCGCTGTTCGGCTGGGGGGTGTGGGCGGCCCGGGTGGCGGGCCGGGGCTGGCCGGGCTCCTTCCGGGTCGGCGGGGTGGATGTGCTGATCGGGTTGTTCATCGTGGTGGCGAACGTCTTGAGCAAGTAGGGGCCCGGGCGCGCCGTACTGGGGCGCCGGCGCGCCGGGACCGTGGAACGAGCGGGAGCGGCGCGGCTCGGCACCGCGGCACCGTGGTCCGCGGCCGGCCGCTGCTCCGGAATCAGGTGGTGGATTCCACCGCCAGCCAGGTGGCGATGGCCTGGGCGATGGGCTGGTCCGTCTCCAACTGGACGAAGCCGAACTGGCCGCCCTGGTTGCATTCGAGGAACCACCAGGCCCCATCGGGGTCCTCGGCGAAGTCAAAGGCACCGTAGGCGAGTCCGGCGGTGGCCATATAGCGGCTCACCGCCCGTTCGACGGAGTCCGGTACTTCGGCGGGCTCCCAGGTGCCGTGCTGGGTGAAACGGCTGTCCACCTCTTCCGGATCGGCCTTCTTGCGGGCGGCGAAGAGGTGCTCGCCGACGCAGGTCAGCCGGATGTCGGCCTCCTTGTGGACGTGCCGCTGGAGCAGGGTGGGGCCGGCCGCGACCCCGCTGAAGTCCGCGTCCGGGCTGATGCGCGTGGTGGGCAGCACCAGTGGCGGGTCGCCGGGGTGCTTTCCGCTGACCGATTTCACCACCAGGTCCTGGTGGGCGGCGGCGAACTGCCGGGCGACGGCCGGGAACGTCGTGATCAATGTGGGGGGTACGAGGAATCCGCTGCGGTGGGCGATGCGCAGTTGCCACGGCTTGTTGCGTGCCTGCACCGACGCGACCGGGTGGTTCATCCAGCGTGCCGGGGTGCAGGAGAGCATGCCGTACAGCGCCTGCTCGGACTCCGCCGTGATCCAGGCGGACTGTTCCGGGGCGCGCGCCCCGGGGGTGCCGGGGCGGCGCACCCATACCGAGCGCAGGCTGCCGAGGCTCACCATGCGTTCGCCCGCTTTGAGATAGCCGTCGAAGTCGTCGCCGGCGTACTCCGCCGACAGCGCGACCTTCCCCGGCAGGTCGGCGGGGTCGAGGCGGACGAGCGGGACCCCGAGGTCCTGCAGCGTCGACACCACGATGTCCGCCGTCAAGTCTTCCTCGCACGTGAGGACCAGGACGGTCATCGGCGCTCAGTCGTCGAAGTGGGTCTTGGAACCGGCGGTGGAGGCAGTGGTGCCGGTCGCCAGCAGCACCGCCCGGCTGCAAGTGGCCGGGCGCCCGTCCGGGAGGACGTTGAGTTGCCGTGTGGCGTCATAGCTGTAGGGGGTGGTGGCCGGTGTTTTCACCGCCGGACGGGCGTAGCTCAACGCAAACGGTCGCATACCTTCTCCTTCGAAGCCCGGTTTCTGAGCCCTTGGCACGGGGCACACTTCTGGGTCCCGTTTGATGACTCTGCACGGAAGACGCGACAATCTGGTCAGTAAGTTGCCTCTTTTGCTCGTTTCCGGCGATCCTCTTGACTGAATAGCGACGATCGCGTACTCGCCGGCCGTGCCAAGTACCGCCGTCGAGGCATGTCCTGACGGCCCGTTCGGGCAGGAGCGCATGCGGAAATCCCCCACCCGGAAGAAGACTTCCCCATGCGGGACTTGGGCACGCGGAAGGGCCCCGGCACGGCGGTCCGGCGGCGAAAGCGCGCGCCGGAGCGCGCACACCGCTGTCTGCGCCCCGGCCCTGTGAGCGACCGACGGGACGCGTGCGGAAAGGGATGCCGTACGGGACCGCCGGTATGTGCCGCGCGGGCGGCTAGCCGGGGATCTTTCCGTCGGCCGGAAGCCGCAACGGCGCCCCGTCCAGGATCGCGGCGACCAGCTCCACGGTCAGCCGGTGCCACTGGCGGGCGCCGCGGAGCATGGTGTGGCCGCCGCGCGGCATGGTGACCGCGTGGGCCCGCGCCCCCGAGTCCCGGGCCCGGTCGGCGAAGAGCCGGGAGCCCTCGGCGTCGGTGATCCGGTCGCGTGCGTCGTGCAGCAGCACGACGGTCCGGTCCCGCAGATGGGAGACGGGCTCATCGGACGGGCACCAGGGCGCGAGCGCGACGATGCCGCGCACCGCCGGATGCCCGCCGGTGCGCAGGGCGGCCCTGCCGCCCATGGAGTGGCCGACGAGCACGACCGGCACGCCGGCGGCGAGCGCGGCCAGTTCGTCGAGCGCCCGGCGGGCGTCCCGGGCGGCGTCCGCCTGCGGCCCGTTCCATCCGCGGCAGCGGTATCGCACGGAGGCGAGCAGCAGTTCCCGCCCGCGCGGCGGCCGGGACAGCGCGGAGCCGAAGGGCCGCATCCGCAGCGCGGGGAGGTTGAGCCGCGGCGGCGGGGTGCGGCCGTCGGCCCGGCCGCCGTGCAGCAGCAGGACGGCGGCCCGTGGCGCGTCGGGGGCCCGGTGGACGACCAGCGGACGGTGCGGTTCCCGGTCTCCGTCGCCACCGGGGTCCGTGGGCTGTGCCGGGCCTGTCGTCATGGGCGGGGGTCCTCCTGGTGGGGCTGTCGGCGCGGTGGCAGTGGGAAGAAGCCGCTGGTGCGGGCGGTGTAGGCGGCGTACCCGGGGCGGTCGGCCAGGTGGTTCTCCAGCAGTCGCTTGCCGCTGCCGTGGAGGAGCAGGTACGACATCACCAGCGGCGAGACCACGGCGACCGCGGCGGCCTGCACGGTGCCGCAGGCCAGCAGGAACAGACCCCACCATACGAGGAAGTCACCGAAGTAGTTGGGGTGCCGGGTCCAGCCCCACAGGCCGCGGTCCATGATGCGGCCCCGGTTGCCGGGGTTGGCCCGGAACCGGCCGAGCTGGAAATCGCCGACGCTCTCGAAGACGAGGCCGGTCGCCCACACCACCGCGCCGGCGACGGCACTCGCCCCCAACGGCACGGGGACGTACTGAGCCACCTGCACCGGCAGCGAGATCAGCCACACCAAAGCGCCCTGCAACAGGTACACCGTGCGCAGGGCGTAGGCGTCGCGGCTGCCGGGGGCCTTGGCCAGCAGCCGCTCGTAGCGCGGATCCTCACCGTGCCCGCGTCCGCGCCGGGCGATGTGGGCGGACAACCGCAGCCCCCACACCGCCGTGGCGGCCGTGACCAGGATCCGCCGGCCGTCGTCCCCATGACCGGCGGACAGGGCACAGGTCGCCAGGGCCACCGCCGTGAACGCCGTTCCCCAGGCGATGTCCACCAGCCGGTGCAGCCCCTTGGCCCGGGCGAGCGCGAACGTGGTGAGCATGACGGCGAACGCGGCACCGGCCGCCACGGCGAGATTGACGGCGAGGGCCGCCCAGGGCAGTCCCGTCATGTCGGGACGTCCTCGGCGTACCAGTCGTAGGGCGTGCCGGGCAGGCCGGCGTCCCCGTCCGGTGTGGGGCGTACGGCCAGGATCTGGTCGACGCCCATGCGGCGCTCGGTGAACGCCAGGCCGGCACCGGCCAGGTAGAGCCGCCACACCCGGGCGGTCGGTTCCCCGGCCAGCGCCACGAACTCCGGCCAGCGGGTCTCCAGCGTGTGGTGCCAGGCGGCGATGGTCCGTGCGTAGTGCTCGCGCAGCGACTCCACGGAGCGCACCTCCAGTCCGCCGGCCTCCAGCAAGCCCACAGTCTCCCCCAGCGGGCGCATATGCATGTCGGGGGCGATGTAGGACTCGATGAACGCGCCGCCTCCGGGCGCGGCGGCGCCACGGGACATCTGCTGGATCAGCACCCGTCCCCCGGGGCGCACCAGGGCGTGCAGCCGGGCGGCGAAGGCCGGGTACTCGGCGTCGCCCACATGCTCGCCCATCTCGATCGCGCTCACCGCGTCGTAGCCGTCCGCCGTGAGGTAGCGGTAGTGCCGGAGTTCGACGTCGATCCGCTCGGTCAGCCCCAACTCGCGGACGCGGGCGGTCACGAACGCGTGCTGCTCCTGCGCGAGGGTGACTGCGGTGACCTGTGCGTGGTGCTCCCGCGCGGCGTGCAGCGCGAGGCCGCCCCAGCCGCAGCCGATGTCCAGCAGGCGGGCACCGGGGCGGAGTCCGAGCTTGCGGCAGACCAGCTCCAGTTTGTCCCGCTGGGCGTCGGCCGGACCGTAGGACGGGTCGGCCGGGCGCTTCCAGTAGCCGCAGGAGTAGGCCATGGTCTCGTCGAGCAGCAGCGCGTACCAGTCGTTGGACAGGTCGTAGTGGTGGCTGATCGCGGCCCGGTCGCGGGCGGTGCTGTGCAGGGCGCCGCGCAGCCGGGCCCGCGGGGCCCCGGGTGCGGGCGGGCGCGGACCCAGCACGCCGAGCAGCAGGGCGGTGCGGGCCATCCGGGCCAGTTGCCGGGGGCCGGGGGTGCCGGGAGCCGGGCCGTGGGCGCGTACCGCGCGCCATACCCGGCTCAGTCCGTCGGCGAGGTCGCCCTCGACGTCCAGATCGCCGGCGATGTACGCCTGCGCCAGGCCGAGTTCACCGGGCTGCCACAGCAGCCGGCGCAGCGCCCGGCGTGAGCGCAGCACCACGACCGGCGCGTCCTTGGGCCCGGCTTCGCTGCCGTCCCAGGCGCGCAGCCGCACCGGCAGGTGGCCCGCGAAGCAGCCGGCGAGCAGTGCGGCGAGACGGGGCGCGACGCGCGTCATCGCGGGCCTCCGTCCTGCGACGTGCCGGCGCTGGTCAGGAGCAGTTGGCGGACGTCCAGGTAGCCGGCGCGGAAGCCGGCCTCGCTGTAGGCGAGATAGAACTCCCACATCCGGCGGAACACCGCGTCGAAGCCCAACGCGCCGACCGCGGCGTGCTGTTCGGTGAAGCGTTCGCGCCACAGCCGCAGCGTTTCGGCGTAGTGGCCGCCGAATCCGTCGTTCCCCTGTACGCGCAGGCCGGCGCCCGCGGCGCACTCCTCGACGGCCCGGACGGAGGGGATGAGTCCGCCGGGGAAGATGTACTTGTGGATCCAGGTGTAGGTGGTGCGGGTGGCGCGCATCCGGTCATGCGGCATGGTGATCGCCTGGAGCGCGATCCGGCCGCCGGGCGCCACCAGGCGCCGGAGGGTCTCGAAGTAGACGGGCCAGTAGTCCGCGCCGACGGCCTCGATCATCTCCACGCTCACCACGGCGTCGTGGACGCCGGTCACCTCCCGGTAGTCGCACAGTTCGACCGAGACCCGGTCCGCGTAACCGGCCTCGGCGAGCCGCGCCATGGCGAGCGCGCGCTGCTCCTGCGACAGGGTCACGGAGACCACCCGGGCGCCGCGGGCGGCGGCGCGCAGGGCGAGTTCACCCCAGCCGGTGCCGATCTCCAGCAGGCGGGTGCCCTCGCCGACGCCGGCCAGGTCCAGCAGCCGGTCGATCTTGCGGTGCTGGGCGCCGGCCAGCTCGCTCCATGCGGCGGGGCGCTTGCGGAAGAGGGCCGAGGAGTACGTCATGGTCCGGTCGAGGAAGAGCGCGAACAGGTCGTTGGACAGGTCGTAGTGCCGGTGGATGTTGTCCCGTGCGCCTTCCGGGGTGTTGCGCTGTCCGTGCGGCCTGCGGTGCGCCCAGGCGCCGCGCAGCCGCTGCAGGGGGCGGGGTACCAGCGCGGTGAGGTGGGAGGCGAGGACGGTCAGCGCGGCGACCAGTTCGTCGGTGTCCCACTCCCCC
>Ga0207426_1001451_pt1 | contig 19603 bp, 21 predicted proteins | sample AraplaMF_Cvi_mMS_FD_184265 | JGI IMG/M metagenome (GOLD analysis project Ga0207426, IMG submission 184265) | Arabidopsis root microbial communities from the University of North Carolina, USA - plate scrape MF_Cvi_mMS (SPAdes) (version 2) | ecosystem: Host-associated > Plants > Roots > Endosphere... | reverse complement strand
CGCGGCTTCTCGCTGCAGGAGTACATCACCTGCCTCACCGGCATTGTCTGGCGCGAGGGGCTGCGCTTCCTGCATCAGCGCGAGCGATTCGTCTCGGCGCTGGTGCGGCCTCTGGTCTGGCTGTTCATCTTCGCCGCCGGCTTCCGCCAGGTCCTTGGCATCTCGATCATCCCGCCTTACGAGACCTACATCCTCTACGAGGTCTATATCGCGCCGGGACTGATGGCGATGATCCAGCTCTTCAACGGGATGCAGTCCTCGCTCTCGATGGTCTACGACCGCGAGATGGGCAACATGCGCACGCTGCTGGTGAGCCCGCTGCCGCGCGGCTTCCTGCTGTTCTGCAAGCTGCTCGCGGGCACCGCCGTATCGCTGCTCCAGGTCTATGCATTCCTGCTGATCGCCTGGTTCTGGGACATCACCCCACCGCCATCGGGCTATCTCACCGTGCTGCCGGCGCTGGTGCTATCAGGTCTGATGCTGGGATCGCTCGGCATGCTGATCTCGTCGGGGATCAAGCAGCTCGAGAGCTTCGCGGGCGTAATGAACTTCGTGATCTTCCCGATGTTCTTTGCCTCATCGGCGCTCTACCCGCTCTGGCGGGTGCAGGAGGGCAGCCCCTATCTCTATTATGTCTGCGAAGCCAATCCGTTCACCCACGCGGTCGAGCTGATCCGTTTTGCGCTGTATGGGCAAATCAACTGGGTCTCGCTGGCGGTGGTGGCGGGGTGCACAATCGTCTTCATGATCGGCGCGATCTATGCCTATGATCCCTCGCGCGGGCTGGCGCGACGGGGCCCCGCGGGAGGCGAAGGATGACGGCTCGTTTTCTGGCCATGGCGGCTCTCGCATTCGCGGCAGCGAGCACCACCGCGCAGGCGGCCGATCCGCGCTATCCCAACTGGCCCTGCACGCAGGCCAAGGTTCCGGAAATCTCGCTCGCCGCGGTCTGGTCGGGTCCCGCGCTCGACGACGCCGAGACCCAGTGGAAGAACGACGCCAAGGTCACCGCGCTGGTCTCGAAACTGTCGGCGCGCAAGACGCCGATGGAGGAGGCCGAGAAATCCGTGAAGGAGTTCCTCTCGGGCTCCGCCGCGGACAAGTCAGCGAACGCGAAGCTGCTGTTCGCGGGCCTGTTCGACACGCTCAACGCGCAGCGCTCCCAGGTCATGATCGGGCTCGAACGCGTCAGCCGCAAGCAGCGTGATGCCGCCGAGAAGATCCGCGAGGAGACCATCCAGCTTCAGGCGCTGCAGGGCGCGGCGTCACGCGACGACACCAAGGTCGATGCGCTCAGCAACGAGCTGATCTGGAAAACCCGCATCTTCGAGGACCGCAACAAGGTGGTGCGATTCGTCTGCGAGGTTCCGACTGCGATCGACCAGCGCCTGTTCGCGCTGGGGCGCGTGATCCAGCAGGAAATGGAATAACGTCAGCCTTGCTGACGGCTCATGAAAAGTTCCCGATGAGGCCCCTGTAACGTTAACCTTTCGCCGCGCTATTTGCCGGAACCAATTCGATCTAGGATGGCTTGTCGAAGTGAATCTCGAAATCGGGAGGCCTCGATGGGAACCGCAAAATTCATCTTCGCAGGCGCTGCAGCCATCACAATGCTCGCGTCCAGCGCTTTCGCCGACGACATGACCGGAATGGTCACGCGGATCGATCGGCTCAACAACACGATCTCGATCCAGCAAACCCAGAAGGGCACCGTTGGTGCCAGCACCGGCAGTGCCGGCGCGTTGCAGCAGTTCAAGGCCAAGGACGCCGCAATGCTGGACTCCGTCCACGCTGGCGACCGCGTGACGTATTCGGCGACGGACACCGGTGGCACCGGCACGCTGACGAAGCTGCAGAAGCAGTAGGGTGGTCTTCGAATGAGGGGGAGCCTCCGCAAGTCGTCCAGTCGACGTGTACGGAAGCTCCACCCACATCGTCATTGCAAGCGCAGCAAAGCAATCCAGAATCTTTCGGCAGAGGGGCTCTGGATTGCGCTGCTGCGCTCGCAGAGACGTGAAAAGAGGCTCACTGCTCCGGCCGCGATTCGGGCTGCGACTCTTCAGTCGGCAGCTTAGCATGCTCCCAGCCGTCGGTGCCCTCTGGATACCAGGCTACGTTCGAGTAACCATACGCCAGCGCGCGTTTGGCTGCGTTCCATGACATCCAGCAATCGGCGAGACAGTAGATCACCAGCAGCGCGGCCTTGTCGCCGTGCGAGGCCTTCGTCAGTCCGCGCTGGAAGTAATCGTCCATGGCCGGCGGCAGTGCGCCATATCCGGTGTCGGGCAGCCAGAGACTACCCGGAATGTTCTTCCGCGGCGTATCGCGCCACACCGTACCCTCGGGCAGGTTCTTTGGCCTCGGCGCGCGCGGCAGCACGTCGATGAAGGCAGCACTTTTCGTGCGCCAGAGTGACGCGGCTTCCCCAGTCGTCAGCACGCGGGCGCCCGCGAGCGTCGCCGGCACCGGCGCGCGATAGTTGTCGGTGCGATATCCCTCCGGCTCGAACGGCTCCTGCTGCTGCGCCGATGCCGGGATCACCAGCGCAGCGGCCATCAGCGCAGCGGCAAGATGCCGCCTCATGGTGCTTTTCTGGCCTCCGTGACGAGAGGTTTGTCGTTTTCGTCGAGCAAAGGCACACCGAAGTCGATCAGGATCTTGTTGATCTCGCCCTGGTTCTCCTGGATCAGCTTGTTGAGCTGCCGCTTCCAGTTCTGGTCGGCCGGGCGAACGCCCATGCCGATGCGATAGACCAGCTTCGGGCCCGTGGTCTCCTTCACCAGCGGCGTGACGTGCAGCGAACCGGCCTTCTTCGCATAGTAGCCGGCCATCGGGCCCCACAGCACGCCGGCCTCGATCTTGCCGGCGACGAGGTCGTCGATCATCGCCTGCGCGGAGTTGTCGTAGCGCGTGTCGATCATCAGCGGATAGGGCTTCGCATTGCCCATCAGACCGGCCAGCGCCATGTTGGTCGCCGGCGGCGTACCGGCGACGATGCCGACATGCTTGTCCTTCAACTTTGCGTCTTCGAGCGTGTCGACGTCTTCGAGCCCGCTGCCGGCCTTGGCGACCAGCGCATAGCTCGTGCGGTAATAGGGATTGGTGCCCTGCACGAGATCGTCGCCTTGCGGGAAACCCATGATGACGTCGCAACGATGCGCGCCGAGCGTCATGCGCACGAAGCCGGTGGCTTGCGGAAAAAACACGTAGTCGAGCTTCTTGCCGAGCTTGTTCGCGACGAACTCGGCAAGCTTGTTTTCAAGACCCTCGCCCTTCTCGTTCGAGAACGGCAGGTTGCGCGGATCGGCGCAGACGCGCAGCACGTTCGGATCGACCAGCTCGAACGAGAGGTCGCCGCTGTCCTTGGTTTGCGCCATCGCGGCGCCGCCGAACGCGAAGGATGCAACCAGTACCCACAGTGCAAACAACCAGCGACGATGTCGTCCGGCCTCCGTCATCGCGCTTCCTCCTCGGTTCGTTTCGATGCTAGCCATGCAACGCATGACGCGCCATGTTTTGCCAGACGTCGCGCTGGCTTTCCCTGTTGCAGTGCAGCGCGTACAACCCTTTGACTGAGGCGGAAAAGTGTCTCGCATCGCTCTCGTGGTCGCAGCCTTGTCCCTGCTGGTGACAGCGACGCTAGCACGCGCCGGAACGGCCGAATTGCCTGTGAGCGAAGTCGCGCCGGGAATCTTCGTGCACTCGGGGACCATCTCCCTGATGACCCGCGAGAACGAGGGCGACATCGCCAATGTCGGCTTCATCGTCGGCGAGGACGCGGTGGCCGTAATCGACACCGGCGGCAGCGTTCGCGAGGGCGAGGCCCTGCTGGCGGCAGTGCGGGCGCACACCAGCAAACCGATCCGCTACGTCGTCAACACCCACGGCCATCCGGACCATGTCTTCGGCAACGCGGCCTTTGTCGCTGAGGGAACCAGCTTCGTCGGACACAGCAAGCTGCCGCACGCGTTGTCGACCCGCGGCCCGTATTATCTCGACAATTTCAAGCGTATCATGGGCGCCGAGCTGATCGATCCCGTGAAGATCGTGCCGCCGACAATTATCGTCCAGGACACACTGACGCTGGAATTGGGATCGCGCCGCCTGACCTTGCGGGCCTGGCCGGCCGGGCACAGCGACAACGACCTGACCATCTTCGACGAGACGAGCAGGACATTGTTCGCCGGCGACCTCGTCTTTCTCCGCCATATTCCCGTCATGGACGGCAGCATCCGCGGCTGGCTCAAGACGCTCGCGGAACTCGAAACGATCCCTGCGCAACGCGTCGTTCCCGGTCACGGCCCCGTGAGCGACTGGCCTAGGGCGATCGCCGATGAACGGCGTTATCTCACGACTTTGCTGGCGGACGTCCGTGCGTCGAACAAGAAGGGCGAGCCGATCCGGACCGCCGCGGACAAGGCTGCCGCGTCAGAACGGCCCAATTGGCAATTGTTTGACGATTACAATGCCCGCAACGCAACCGCAGCATTTTCGGAAATTGAATGGGAGTAGCGAACGCGCTACGTTGGCGTCAGGAAATGCTTCGCCCGCGCAGGAGATCAGCTTCGCTGCCTCCGAGGATCATGACCATGACGGGATGCACACGCCGCCTGCCCCTGATCGCCGCATTGCTCGGCCTCGTTTTCGCCGTGCCGGCGCAGGCCGAAGACGCCTACGACCCCTGGCCGGGCCTGGTGCAGGACATCTTCAGCAATCGTCCCATGACGGACGGCAAGGACGTCATCGGGATCGAGATGCCCTATCGCGCGGAAGACGCGGCGATCGTGCCGGTGACCTTGCGCAGCAAACTGTCGCCCGCCGACGGCCGCCGCATCCGCTCGATCACGCTGGTGATCGATCGCAACCCGGCACCGATGGCCGCGAAGTTCGAGCTCGGCGCGGATGCCAATGTCACCGAGATCTCCACGCGCGTGCGCGTCAACAACTACACCGACGTGCACGCCGTCGCCGAGCTCAGCGACGGCCAGCTCTACGTCTCCAAGGTCTACGTGAAAGCCTCAGGCGGCTGTTCGGCGCCGGCCGGAAAGAACGCCGAGGAGGCCAATGCCCGTCTCGGCCAGATGCGCTACCGGCAATTCGCGCGCGAGGAGGCGCCGGCCAGCCGCGTGCGCGAGGCGCAGATCATGATCGGCCATCCCAACAATTCAGGCCTGCAGATGGACCAGGTCACGCAGCTCTATATTCCCGCCTTCTTCGTCAATCAGCTCAAGCTGACGCAGGACGACAGCCCGGTGCTGTCGATGGAAGGCGGCATCTCGATCTCGGAAGATCCCAATCTGCGCTTCACCTACGTGTCGAACGGCGCCAAGCGCTTTCGCGCGGAGGCGAAGGACACGGACGGACACGTGTTCCGGAACGAGTGGGACGTCGAGAAGCCGGGGACTTAAGTCTCCTCGTCGTCATGGCCGGGCTTGTCCCGGCCATCCACGATCTTCGCACCTAACGCCAGAACGTGGATGCCCGGGACAAGCCCGGGCATGACGGCTACTAGCAGGCGTGTGCTAATCCTCAAAAACACCTCACCTCGGCTTCGGCCTGCGCGCGGCGCAAATCATTCACCGCGGTGTTGGCCTGCTCGGAGGTCCGGAACTGGACTCCGAGATTGCCGCGCACCTGGGACATGCTCAGCGCCGTCTCGGCGGTGACGTAGCGGTCGTAGGACACGATCGAGGCCACCACGTCGATCGAGCAGGAACATTGCTCGATCGATTGCCGGCTCTCGCCATTGGCCTTCATGCAGCCATAGACATATTCCGCGCGCGCCGATGTCGGATAGTCGTTGGCCTCCTCGGCCCGCGCCACCGCTACGGTCGCAGCCCATACCGCCAATGCGGCGACAATCGGTCGTAGCTGACCCGCCAGATTCATGAGCGTCCTCCCGCTGGTTGCGACGAAAGCTATGCTATGCGTATTGTCCTGAAAAGCACCCTCTCAGAGGAAACGGCTCACAAGCGGATGATAGGACCAGGTCGCCCATTAGCGCTGGCGATGGCGCTCGCATTGACGTTGGTCACTCCCGGCCGCGCCGCGGACACGATCCGCCTTGCAGTGCAGAAAACCGGAACATTCTCCTGGGAGCTGGCCGCGATCCGCAGCGCCGGTCTCGACAAGGAGGCCGATCTCACGCTCGACGTCACCGAACTCGCGAGCCCCGAAGCCGGCAAGATCGCGCTGCGCGCCGGCAATGCCGATATCATCCTGTCCGACTGGTTGTGGGTGTCGCGCGAGCGCGCGCTCGGCGCCAAGCTGACGTTCTATCCTTATTCCAGCGCGCTCGGCGCCGTGATGGTGCCGGCTTCCTCTCCGCTCAAATCGCTCGCCGATTTGAAGGGGCGCAAGCTCGGCGTCGGCGGCGGCGCAATCGACAAGAGCTGGCTGCTGCTACAGGCGCGGATGAAGCAGGACGGCATCGACCTCAAATCGGATGCGACCGTAGTCTATGGCGCTCCGCCCTTGATTGCCGCCAAGGCGCTCGACGGCGAGATGGAGGCGAGCCTCAATTTCTGGAATTTCTGCGCGCAGCTTGAAGCCAAGGGTTTTCGGCGGCTTGCCGGTATCGAGGAGATCTTGCCGAAGCTCGGGGCCAAAGGCGCGGTCTCCGCGGTCGGCTATGTCTTCGACGAGAGCTGGGCGGCGAGCCACAAGGACGCTGTCGCGCGTTTCGTCGCGATGACCCGCAAGGCCAAGCAATTGCTGATCACGTCGGACGCGGCCTGGGACAAGATCGCGCCGCTGACCGGCACCAGCGATGCTACCCTGCTGAAAACCTATCGCGACCGCTATCGCGACGGCATTCCGCGCCGGACGATCGACGACGAGGAAAAGGACGCGCGCGTGCTTTACCGCGTGCTGGCCGAGACCGGCGGCCGCGATCTCGTCGGCCCCGCCGCCGAGCTCGATCCCGGCACCTTCTATCACGCGATCCCCGGAGATTGAGGTGCTGCGCCTTCTCTCGTTCGCCCTGTTGCTCGCGATCTGGTGGACCGCCGCGCTGTTCGTCGGTGGCGCAAAACTGCCCTCCCCGCCTGATGTACTGCACGTGATGATCGCGGAAGCCGCGAGCGGCGCGCTGTTCCTGCATCTCGGCGCGACGCTGGCGCGCGTCACCCTCGCCTTCGTGCTGGCGATGTCGCTCGGCAGCGCCATCGGCTATCTGATGGGACGGGTGAAGCTCGCCGACCGGCTCGGCGATCCCTGGCTGATCCTGCTGCTCAACCTGCCGGCCCTGGTCGTGATCGTGCTGGCCTATATCTGGGCCGGCCTGACTGAAGCCGCCGCGATCGCGGCGATCGCAATCAACAAGCTGCCGACCGCCATCGTCACCTTACGCGAGGGCACACGCGCGCTCGACCGCTCGCTCGACGAGATGGCAAGTGTGTTCGCGATGCCGCGCTGGCGCGCGTTCCGCCATGTCGTGCTGCCGCAGCTGGCGCCCTATATCGCAGCCTCCGCCCGCTCCGGCCTGTCGCTGGTGTGGAAGATCGTACTGGTCGCCGAGCTGCTGGGACGGCCGAACGGCGTCGGCTTCGAAATCGGCGTCGCGTTCCAGCTGTTCGATACACCGCGGTTGCTGGCCTACTCGCTGACCTTCGCCGCCGTCGTGCTCGTCATCGAAACCTTGCTGGTGCAGCCGTTCGAAGCCCGCGCAACACGGTGGCGGCCCCGTGCGGCTTGAAGTCGAGATCACGGGCAAGACCTACAGGAGTGCCGCGGGCGATACGCACGAGGTGCTGGCGCCGGTCAAGTTCGCGCTGCAATCCGGCGAGGTCGGCGTGCTGATCGGCCCGTCCGGCTGCGGCAAGAGCACGATGCTGCGCATCATCCTCGGCCTCGACCACGACTTCCAAGGGCGCATCGCGCGGCCACCGCAGGCGCGCATCGGCATGGTGTTCCAGGAGCCGCGGCTGTTGCCGTGGCGCTCGGTCGAGCAGAATGTTCGGCTGGCGGCGCCCGCTATCACCGACGCCAAGCTGTCGGAGCTTTTCAGGATCCTGGAGCTGGATGCGCATCGCAGCCACTTCCCCGGCGAATTGTCGCTCGGCCTCGCCCGCCGCGTCGCGTTGGCCCGGGCGTTTGCCGTCGAGCCCGACCTGCTTGTGCTCGACGAGCCCCTCGCCTCGCTCGACGATGCGCTCGCCGGCCGCTTGCGCGACGAGATCGCGACGCTGGTAGCGAGCCGCCCGGTGATGACCCTGCTGGTCACCCACAGTCTCGACGATGCGATCCGGCTCGGCGATCGCCTGTTCGTCCTGTCACAGCGCCCGGCGCGCATCGTGCAGGAGGTTCCGATCGCGATCCCGCGCGCCGCGCGCAGCGAAGCCGAGCTCGGCAGGATCAAATCGGAGCTCGCGGCGAGCCTGCTTGAATCCAAATGAGAACTCGTGGTCAACTGCGACCCAACGAGATGATCGAGGGAGGTTCACCATGCGGCGCACGCTGATTGCGGTCGGCATCCTGTTGGTTGCGATGCCGGGCGCGGCGCTCGCGCAGGCCAAGGGCAAGGGCATCCGGCTCTGGAATCTGACCACGGAAACGATCTCCGGATTCCAGCTCTCGCCCGCCGGCAAGACCGACTGGGGCCCGAACCAGTGCCTGAACGACAAGGACAAGGAGGTCGACCACGACGAGCGTCTCCGCGTCACCGGCGTCGAACCCGGCCGTTACGATGCCAAGGTCGGCTATCCCAACGGACGCCAATGCGTGGTCCGCGACATCGAGATCAAGGCGGATGCAGTGTTCTCGATTGCGGACAAGGATTTGAAGGACTGTACGAAGTAAGGCGGCGCTTCACGCCTTATCGTTCGGATGCGGATATTCGCAGCGCCAGCGCACGGCCTGCCACTTCGGGTGCTCGCCGACCCATTGCGCGATATAGGGCGGCGCGGCCATCGCGCATTGCGCGGGCGAGCCGCCAAAGTTGAACACCAGATGCTGCTCCTCGCAGGTCGCAGGCGAGAGCACCGCACACACAGTCACCACCAGGTCAATCGGGTTCATGCCGGGATCCTCTCGCAAGGGCGATGGAGATTAGCACAAAGGGCTACGTCCGAAGGAGGGGGAAGTTTCAAAAACGCCGGAACCTCATGACGGAATCCTGGGCTAAAAATTAACCCCGAACACCATCCGCGCCTGTTGCCGCTCGAAATTGACGAGGTCCAGATTGCCGCCTGCCCCCGCGGACCTGCCCCAGGCCTGCATGCTCCAGCTCACGGTCAGGCGTGACTTCTCCGAAAGCTGGAAGTAAGCCGTCGGCCCGACGAACAGCGCCTGGCCCGAGAACTCGCCGAGGCCGATGCCCTCGTACTGCCGGAAGTAGCGCATCTCTCCGCCGAGCAGCACATTGGGGCGCACGCGCACCATGCCGGCGAAGGCCGCGCCAATGGTGGAGTTCTTCTCGGACACGCCGTTCATCTCGAAGCGCGCCCATTCGGGCTGATAGATCAGATTGAGCGCGGCGATGGCGTAGTTCGGGATCAACTCGCGATCAAAGGCGAGCGTGAATTCGGTGCCGTACATCCGGCCCTTGGCGCCGCTGGTCTCGTCGATGCGATCGCCGTGCAGCTCGGCGGCGACGGTCAGGCCGAACGGTGCGCGCTCGCGGTCGAGCAGCCGATAGCGCAAATCGAGCGAAGCGCCCTGAAAGTTGAACTGACGCCGGTCGCCGATATCAGGGACGCCGGTGATGTCATGCAGCGTGGCGGTGCCACCGACCTCGACACGGAAGTTCGGCAGCGGCACGACTTCGATCTCGAACTCCTGCTCGAGGGCGCGATAGGTACCGCCGCCCTTGCCGAAACGTCCTGTCGTCTGGGTCTGGAATTCGCGTTCGCCGGGATTGCCAACATCGGTCCCGATCATGAAGCCGAAGATGTGCTCGGTATCAAAACCTTCTTCGGCGCTCACGCATGCCGGCACGACCGCAAGCGCGCAGGCAGCCAAGGTCTGTAGCGTCGTGATCCAGAATGTCGGGGCTCTCGCGCGCATCCTGAACACTACCACGGCTTCGATGGCATTTGCCATCGAAGCCGCGGCAGGTCGTCGGTCCTACTTGCGCGCAGCGCAGGCGTACATGTTGATTTCCATGCCGACCGGCACTTCCACGATCTTCGGAGCTTTCCAGGCCATTCGGGTCTCCCCAAGGTATTGAGCGCGACATCGCGCGGGGCAAAACCTAGGGCTGCGTCAGGCCCGGTGCAAGCATGGAATCAAATCGAGACCACAGCGAAGTGCAGCGATGCGCTCGCAGAGTTCGCTCTCGGGCAAATCGCCTTCACTCCCAGTCAAACAATACAGTGCTCAGCGCAATAAGCGCAGCAGCGTGCGACCGGCCCGCGAGTTCAGCTCCTTCGCATCCAGCGTTCCGTCCTTGTCGGGATTCGCAGCATTGAAGCGCTGCTCGACGACGGACAGGTATTCGTCGAGCGTGAGAGTCCCGTCGCGATCGGGATCGGCGGCAGCGAGTTCTTTCGCCGTTAACCGTCCGCGCAGTTCGCGCGCATCCAGCGTGCCGTCCTTGTCCGGATCGAGCCTGGCGAACAATGCGGCTGCCGCCTTCTTCACCTCGGCGAGATCGAGCGTGCCGTCATTGTCGGTATCGAACATCTTCACAGCGCTGCCGGATGCCGACCAGGCCGGACCGGCCAGTACGGCAAGCGTGAGTGCAAGCGCAACAGAGCGACGCGAGATCATTCCAACCTCCCTGAGCAAGAGCCCCGATTCGCGCGGGATCGAAACAGATAAGTCCGCGAGTAGGTCCCGGTTCAAGCTCGGAATTGGACATGCAGCAAAACTGGAACCTGAATGCACTCGATTTTCACGTCGCGCCAATCTTCGCGCGATGGAAATTGGTGCAGCGCATTCGCGCAAGACGAGCGAAATTCCTCGACAATTACCGAAGTCAACCTGGCATCTGGCGTCCAACATATCGGCAGCGCGCCTTCGACTTTCGTATTGACGGGTTTTGTATTCGGGCGGAGTGTTGCTGTTGCAGCGTCAAAAGGCGCGCATATTGGGAGGAACGGATGAAACGCTTTGCGATGGCCGCGAGCCTCGTCATGCTTGCATCGACATGTGCGTATGCACAGACCACCGAGCAGCTGGTCAAGGGTGCGACCGATACTTCGAACGTTCTCAATTACGGGATGGGCTACAATCTGCAGCGCTTCTCGACGCTGGACCAGATCAACAAGGACACCGTCAAGAATCTCGTCCCGGTCTGGAATTACTCCTTCAACGACGATCGCAGCGAGGAGTCGCAGCCGCTGGTTTACCAGGGCGTGATCTACGTGACCTCGCACAACGCGACCATGGCGGTGGACGCCAAGACCGGCAAACAGATCTGGAAGACCAAGGTCGAGTATCCCGCCGAGACGCCGCGCATCGTCTGCTGCGGCATCATCAATCGCGGTGCGGCGCTCTATGACGGCAAGGTTTTCCGTACCACGCTCGACGCCAACGTGATCGCGCTCGACGCCAAGAACGGCAAGGAGCTGTGGCGGCAGAAGGCGGCCGACATCAAGGAAGGCTACTCGATGACGGTGGCCCCGCTGGTCGCCGACGGTGTCGTCATCACCGGCATCTCCGGCGCCGAATTCGGCACCCGCGGCTTCATCGACGGCTGGGATCCCGCCACCGGCAAGCATCTCTGGCGCACCCATTCGATCCCCTCGCCGGACGAGCCCGGCGGCGACACCTGGAAGGGCGACACCTGGAAGCTCGGCGGCGGCTCGACCTGGATCACGGGCTCCTACGATCCCGAGTTGAACACGATCTACTGGGGCATCGGCAATCCCGGGCCGTTCAACTCGGCGGTGCGCCCCGGCGACAACCTCTACACCTGCTCTGTGCTGGCGATGGATCCCAAGACCGGCAAGATCAAGTGGCACTACCAGTTCTCGCCGAACAACCCGTTCGACTATGACTCGGTGGCCGAGATGGTCCTCGCCGACATGAATGTCGAGGGCAAGCCGACCAAGGTGTTGATGGATGCCAACCGCAACGGCTTCTTCTACGTGCTCGACCGCACCAACGGAAAGCTGCTCGCGGCCAATCCGTACGTGAAGGTGAACTGGGCGACCGGCGTCGACATGAAGACCGGCCGCCCGATCGAGACCGACGTCGCCAAGGACGCGCGCGAGGGCAAGAAGGTCACGGTCTATCCGTCGATCCTCGGCGGCAAGAACTGGGAGCCGATGTCGTTCAACCCGCAGACCGGCCTCGCCTACGCCAACACGCTTGCCTTCGGAGGCCGGTACAAGACCGAGCCCGTCACCTTCAAGCAGGGCGAATGGTACCTCGGCATGGACCTGACCGATCTCTGGGAATGGGGTGACGGCCCGCGCGGCCACCTCAAGGCGATCGATCCCCTGACCGGAAAGTCGAAATGGGAAGCGCCAAGCGATATCCCGCGCTTCTCGGGCGTGCTGTCGACCGCAGGCGGCGTGGTGTTCTCGGGCGCGCTGACCGGCGAGTTCGAAGCCTTCGACGCCGACACCGGCAAGAAGCTCTGGCAGTTCCAGACCGGCTCCGGCATCGAGGGACAACCGGTGACCTGGCAGCAGGATGGCGTGCAATACGTTGCCGTCACCAGCGGCTATGGCGGCGTCTACTCGCTGTTCTCCGGCGACGAACGGCTGGCCCAGGTGCCGCCCGGCGGCTCGCTGTGGGTTTTTGCGGTGAAGAAGTAACCACGGCACGATGCTGAACGAAGTCTCTCACAAGACGGTGGCGATCCTCGCCACCGTCGCGGTGCTGACGGTCGCGCTTGCGGCGACCGTTCGCGCCGCGGACGACGCAACCGGCAATCCGCTGCAGGCCCAGATCGACCATGGCAAGTCGACCTATGCCTCGAAATGCTCGCACTGCCACGGCCCCAACATGATGAATTCCGGCACCATCACGCCGGATCTGCGCGTCTTCCCCGACGACAAGACGCGCTTCGTCACCACGGTGAAGAACGGCAAGAACAACAAGATGCCGCCCTGGGGCGACATCCTCAGCGACGACGAAATCGGCAATCTCTGGGCATTCGTCTCGAGCCGGAGGAAGCCATGAAGCGCTGGCTCACCATCTGGAGCGTCGCCGCGATCCTGACGGCGGCGGGCACGGTCGCGCGCGCGGCCGACGATCCGCTCAAGATTTGCCTCGACGAGGATCGGCCGCCGCTCTCGGTGCATCACAAAGGCAAGCCGGAGGCCGGCTTCGACGTGTTGCTGGCACAGGCCATCGCCGAACGGATGGGACGTCCGCTGAAGATCCAGTGGTTCGAGAGCAAGCTGGACGAAGATTCCAGTCCACAGCTCGAGGCCAATGCATTGCTCTCAGACGGACGCTGCTCGCTGGTCGGAGGCTACGCGCTGACGACGGACAGCCTCGTCAAGCCCGGCATGACGACGGCACGCCTGCCGGATTTCGCCGGCGCCACGCGCGACGACCGTCGCCGCCGTGTCGCGCTCGGCGTGCTGGCGCCGAGCCAACCTTACGTCTATTCGCCGATGACGGTGGTGCTCGGTCCGAAGGCGAAGGGCAAGACAATCGGCGATATCGGCGATCTCGCCGGTCTCCGCCTCGCGATCGAGAGCGGCTCGCTCGGCGATGCGATCCTGATGACGTTCGACAAGGGGCGCCTGATCGACGACATCACCCATCTCGTCCCCGGCCGCGACGATCTGCTCGGCGCGGTTGCCCGCGGCGATTATGACGCGACGCTGATCGATCTCGGACGCCTTGACGCTCATCGCGCCGCACATCCCGACACAGGGATCACTGCGTCGGGCTACTACTACCCGATCGGCGCCAATCGTGGCTATGTTGGGCTCGCCGGCGAGGGCGCACTGATCGAGGCCGTCAACAAGGCGCTGACGGACCTTGCCGCGGAAGGCAAGCTCGCCGAGTTCGGCAAGCAGGCCGGGCTGACCTATCTGCCGCCGCGCGAACCTGCGATCCTGGGCGATGTCTGGATGAAGATCATTCAGAAGTGAGTCTCTCATGTCCCGGACTGGGCACGAGAATTGCGACTTGACGCGCGAGCGTTTCAACATCGTCATTGCGAGCGCAGCGAAGCAATCCCGACCGCGGAGATACTCTGGATTGCTTCGCGACGCTCGCGATGACGGCATACGGAACGTATAGTACTTGCGTCTCATCCGCCACTTGGTGCCCCGTGAATTCTCCCACGATGCCCACCACGCCCAGCCTGCGCGATCTGCTCGCGCGCGAGATCAAATCGGCCGAGCTGCTGCGCGCGCTGATCGTGGTCGGGCCGATGGTCGCGGCCTATTTCATCGCGCGCGAGACGGCGCTGCTGAATCTCGGCCTCGTCGCGGTGTCGCTGCTGATCCCGGCGCTCAGGCAGCACTTTCCGCCGAAAGTGATCGTTTGTCACTACCTCGCGATTCTCGTCGCCTTCGCCGCGCTGTTCCTCGCCGCTCCCGTCAAACCGCTATTCGCAGTACTGACGGCGCTTGCCGGCTTCCTTGCGGTCGCAGGAACTCGATACGGCGAACACTTCCGCACGTTGGGCAACTGGGTGTTCATCCCCGCGGTCTATCTCGCCTGCGAGGTACGGGAGGGCGTCAGCGCTTCGGAAGCGATGCGTCATGCCGGCGTGATCATCGTCTCCTCGCCGATCGCGCTGGCGCTGGTCTGTGGCATCCAGATCTACGACCAGCGGCGGCGCGACGATGCCGCGACGTCATTCGGACCGCCCGCGGCCGAATGGTTCTTGCCCGCAGCCGCGACAGCCATGGCCGTCTTCGCCGCGGCGGCGCTGGTCGAGATCCTCAACCTTGCGCAGGGACAATGGGTGATGTGGTCGGCCGCGAGCGTCGTGGTCGGCGATCTCACTGCGTCCACGGGCAAGCTCAAGCAGCGCGCAATCGGCGCCTTTGCCGGGGTCCCGCTCGGCTTTCTCGCCGGACTCGTGCTGCCGCAAAGCCGCGTCGGCTACGCCATCGCGGTGCTTGCCGCGACCCTCACGCTAATCTCGTTCTCGCGCTACATCGTCGGCTTCGGACTGCGCTGCTTCTTCATTGCGCTCGCAGCATCTTTTGCCGGCGGCGCCAGCGGCATTGCCGAGGAGCGCATCGTCAACGTGCTGATCGGCGGCACGTTCGGCCTGATTGCGGTGGCCCTCACCGAGATCGTCTGGCAACGGCTCGCACGGAAGGCACCATCGTCCGGGTGACGGAAAATGAACGGCACGCCGCCTGATCAATGCGCCAATCTGTCTCGCCCCGCGCCCATGGCGGCGCCGGCCCGATGCAGTAGGTTCGGCCGAAATCGGGAGGGAATCATGACCGCCAAATTCGACCGCCGCCACTTCATCGCCGCCGGCACCAGCGCGCTCGCGGTGCCATTCGTCGCACGCAGCGCGTCGGCGCAGGGCACGTCTCAAGGCAGCTGGCCGTCGCGGAATATCCGCATGATCTGCAGCTATCCGGCCGGCGGACAGACCGATCTGCTCGCGCGCGCCTATGGCGAATTCATCTCCAAGCAGGTCGGCAAGACCGTCGTCGTCGAGAACAAGCCGGGCGCTTCCGGTGCGATCGGCACCGCGGAAGTCGCCCGCGCCGAGCCCGACGGGCACACCATCCTGTGCTCGATCTCGACCACCTACATCATGAACCGCGTGGTGATGAAGACCCCCGGCTACGACATGGACAAGGACCTGACGCTGGTCAGCGTCATTCCGGGCGCCGGCCTGCTGCTGGTCGCGAACCCCAAGACCGGCGTCAAGACGCTGGAGGATTTCGTCGCCTTCGCGCGCAAGAGCGGCAAGGTCAATTTCGGCACCTACAGCGCGGGCTCGGCGCCGCACATGACGATCAACGAGCTCAACAAGCAGTACGGCCTCAACATCGAGCCGGTGCACTACCGCGGCGAAGCGCCGATGTGGACCGGGATGCTGGAAGGTACGCTTGATGCCGCGATGGGCAGCTACACGGCGGCGCAATCCGTCCTGCAGAGCGATCGCGGCACCGTGTTCGCGGTCCATTCGAAGAAAGTCGATGCGATCCCCGCCATCAAGACACTGCCCGAGCAGGGCGCAACCTCGAAATTCTTCACCGTCAGCGGTTTCACCGGCTGGGCCGTGCCGAAGGCGACGCCGCAGGCCGTCGTCGACCGCCTGTCGGAGCTTTGCGTGGCCGCCAACAGCGATCCCAAGGTGAAGGAGGTGCTTGCGACCTTCGTGCTCGAGCCGACCATCGGCTTCAAGGACACCAACGCGCTGTATCAACGCGAGCTTCCGATCTGGATCGAGAGCGCAAAGTCGCTCGGCCTCGAGCCGGTCTGACGCCTCCAATACACCCGGCTGGCGAGCAGACACCCCCTGCCTGCCTCGAAGTCCGACCAAAGCCTAGTGTCGAAAACGCATTTGACGGCTATGATCGTGCGCGGCCGCAGCATGCGCGGCGCGAACGGGAAAGGCCGATCGCATGAAACCCGACGCCGTCGCCGTGGCAGCCCTTGTCATCCTGCTTTTTCCGATGGGCTATTTCCTGCTGGCCTCGCCGGCCTTCCTGCTGGTGAAGCTCGACATCCCGCCGGTCACGCAATTGCTGCGCGGCATGTTCAACATCCAGTTCCGAATGATGAGCATCGCAGGTGTTATCGGGACAGTGGCCTTTCTCGTGGCCGGCCGGCCGCTTTTCGCGATCGGCACCGGTCTCATCGCCATGCTCGCGATCTGGGGACGCGGACGGTTCATGCAGCAGATGGATGACCAACTGAGCGCCAGGGATGCCGGCGATACGAACGCCGTGCGACGGCTACGCCGCTTGCACTGGAATGGAATGGTCTGCAACGCGGTCCTCGTTGCAGCGCTCGTGGCCAGCATTCCCTACGTCGCCACCACGGCGTAAAGGCACCTCGCGGCCTAGTGCTCGTCCGCGACCTGCTGCCCCTTGTGGATCGAAGAGGGCACCACGCCGAAATACTTCCGGAACACGCGGCTGAAATGCGATGAGCTGGAGAAGCCCCAGGAGAACGCGACGTCGGTGATGGTCTTGCCGCCATGCGCCTCGAGCTCCTGGCGGCAGTTCTGCAGGCGCGCCTGCCAGATGTAGTCGCTCACCGTGGTGCCGCGCTCCGAAAACAGCATGTGCAGATAGCGCTTGGAGCAGCCGAGCTCGGCGGAGATCTGGTCGATGCAAAGATCAGGGTCGCGCAGGTGCTCGCGGATGAAGAATTGCGCGCGCACATACATCGCCTCGGGCCCGACGCGATCGAACATCGTGTCGGCTTCACGCAGCGGCAGCAGCAGGAGATCGATCAGTGAATCGGCGACACCGACCGCGCTGTTCGCCGACAGCTTGGCTGCCTCGTCGAACGTGGCATGAACGAAGTCGTGCGCGATCCGTCCCGTGCCGGTCTTGGCCGACAGCTTGCAGGCCGGCATGCGCTGTGACGGGAACCCGCGGTCGCGCAGCAGCGCCTTCGGCACGATCACCACGTCGTGGCGGGTGAAGGCGGGGCTGATGATCGAATGCGGACAGGACACGTCATAGGCGATGATGTCGCCGGGATTGATCTCGATGTGACGGCCTTCCTGCTCGAAGTAAGACACCCCGTAGGTCTGGAAGTGGATCTTGATGTACGGATGTTCGTTGGCCTTGGCGCGCGCCAGCGTATGCGCGATGCGATGCTGGCTCACCTCGATCTGGCAGAGCTTCAGGCGCGAGACGGAGGTGTAGTCGATGCGGCCTTCGAGCGAGGACGCCTCCAGCGGATCGACGTCGAAATATCCGCACAGGCTCGTCAGCCCGTCGATCCAGCTCTGGATCTGCCGCTTCGGCGTCAGTCCGGTCGTCGAGAGCGTTTGAATTGTGTCGGACATTAATCCAGCCACTGGTTTGATCCGGATATGAAACACGAATCGCGACCAGCGATGCCGGAGCCCTCAAGCCGTGATTGCGTGACGTTTACCTCGAATTTGAGCAGTCTTGTGAAACGAGCGCCATCGTTCCATTGCCACCCTTAGAAGTTAATCCTCCGCCTTAGTTGCAGCGCCGTCAAGGGGAACCTGAGCGTTGAACGTCGCAGCGCGCCGCGTCGAAGCCGCTGAATTCGCTACTGCAAAATCAAAATCTTCGCGCCCGTGCGCTGTCGAGCAAACCGGCTTCCCTCTTGGGCAAGTTTCCCGATGGCGAAGCCGTTAGGAAATGCGGCAGGAACAACAAGAACGGGCTGCTCCTGCACGCGGACCCGTGGCTCTCAGCCGGAGGAGGAAACAGCACAGCATCGTTTCTGGTCCCAAATTGACCGCCCTGCACGAGCAGACGCTGGACGAGAAGCCCGGCGATTAAGCAATGCTTCGGAAACAATAAAACGAGACCAACGGAGGAATGACTATGCGCAAGGTGCTACTGGCGACCCTTCTTGGCTCCGCGGCGGCTCTGACCGTCGGCGGCGCGTCAGCCAATGATGAGCTGAACAAGATGGCGCAGAACCCGAAAGACTGGGTGATGCCCACGGGCGACTATGCCAATACCCGCTACTCCAAGCTCAACCAGATCAACGCCCAAAACGTCGGCAAGCTCCAGGTCGCCTGGACCTTCTCGACCGGCGTGCTGCGCGGCCACGAAGGCGGGCCGCTGATCATCGGCAACATGATGTACGTCCACACGCCGTTCCCGAACAAGGTCTACGCCATTGACCTTTCCAACGAGAACAAGATCGTCTGGAAGTACGAGCCGAAGCAGGATCCGAACGTCATCCCGGTGATGTGCTGCGATACGGTCAACCGCGGCCTCGCCTTCGGTGACGGCAAGATCTTCCTGCATCAGGCCGACACGACGCTGGTGGCACTCGATGCCAAGACCGGTCAGGTCGCTTGGACCGCCAAGAACGGCGATCCCGGCAAGGGCGAGACCGGCACCTCGGCGCCGATGGTCGTCAAGGACAAGGTGCTGATCGGCATCTCCGGCGGCGAGTTCGGCGTGCAGGCTCACATGTCGGCCTACGACATCAAGACCGGCAAGCTGGCCTGGCGCGGCTATTCGGAAGGCCCGGATGACCAGATCCTGGTCGACGCGGAGAAGACCACCGCACTCGGCAAGCCGGTCGGCAAGGACTCGAGCCTCAAGACCTGGCAGGGCGATCAGTGGAAGATCGGCGGCGGCGCCACCTGGGGCTGGATCTCCTACGATCCCGAGCTGAACCTCGTCTATTACGGGTCGGGCAACCCCTCGACCTGGAATCCGAAGCAGCGTCCCGGCGACAACAAATGGTCGATGACGATCTGGGCGCGTAACCCGGACACCGGCCAGGCCAAGTGGGTCTACCAGATGACGCCCCATGACGAGTGGGACTATGACGGCGTCAACGAGATGATCCTCTCGGATCAGCAGATCAACGGCCAGCCGCGCAAGCTGCTGACCCATTTCGACCGTAACGGCCTCGGCTACACGATGGACCGCGCGACGGGCGAACTGCTGGTCGCCGAAAAGTACGATCCGAAGGTGAACTGGACCTCCGGCGTCGACATGGACAAGAACTCGCCGACCTATGGCCGTCCGAAGGTGCTCGACGCAGCCTCGACCGACAAGGCCGGCGAAGACCACAACGTGAAGGGCATCTGCCC
>Ga0207426_1001450_pt1 | contig 19608 bp, 18 predicted proteins | sample AraplaMF_Cvi_mMS_FD_184265 | JGI IMG/M metagenome (GOLD analysis project Ga0207426, IMG submission 184265) | Arabidopsis root microbial communities from the University of North Carolina, USA - plate scrape MF_Cvi_mMS (SPAdes) (version 2) | ecosystem: Host-associated > Plants > Roots > Endosphere... | reverse complement strand
GGCGGCAAGGGCTGGATCTACGGTGTGGCGCGCTACAACGGCGACCGGGTCGAATGGTTCCGGGTGTTCTCGTACGCGCCCCGGCCGCGCCGTCTCCTGGAGCGCTCCGCCATCGAGGTCCTGGAGCGCCGCACCCCGCAGGGCGAGGAGGAGCTGGCGCTGCTCTCCGACTCCATCGTCCTGGCCTGCCGGCACCGCGGCACCCGACTGGAGCTGGCGATGAGCGAGGACGCGCTCACCGGCTTCCTCGCCTGGCTGGAGGCGGCACCGCCCGGCCAGCGGGTCAACGTGGCCTAGGGGAAGAGGCGCCTCGCTGGATGGGGCACCCCGGACGAAGTCTGGGGGAGGGCGAACGTGGCCTGATTCGGACGGCCCGGGGAACATCCTCGGCCGCTGCCGGATTGTGGCCCCGCAGGGGGGCCGTGCGTCCCCTACGGGATGTGTTCGGCCGGCCCCTACGGCGTCCGCCGCCGCGGCCCCGTGCGTCGCCGCCGCGCGACGGCCCCCAGCCGTGCCGCCTCCTCGGCCCATGCGCCACCCCTCGCGGCCGCGCCACCCCGGCGGCCCGTCCGCCACCTCTCCCGGGACCGCCGCGCGCCCCCGGCGGCCCGTCCGCCAGCCCTCCCGGGACCGCCGCGCCACCCCCCGTTGGCCTGTCCGCCACCCTCCCGGGCCCGTCCCTCCCACCCCGGCCGCCCGTTCCCCTCAGGTCCCGCCCCTACGGCCCGTCCACCCCCAACTCCTGGGCCAGGACGGCCGCCTGTACGCGGCTGCGCAGGTCCAGTTTGGCCAGCAGCCGGCTCACATGCGTCTTGACGGTGGCCTCGGCCATGGCCAGCCGCAAGGCGATATCGGCGTTCGACAGCCCCCGCCCCAGGCACCCCAGTACCTCCCGCTCGCGGGGCGTCAGCGCGTCCAGGACCGCCGGGTCCGGGGCCTCGCCGTCCCGGGCGGGCCGCCGGACCGCGGTGCGCGGGCTCGCGAACTCCGCGATCAGCCGGCGGGTCACCGCGGGAGCGATCAGTCCCTCGCCGGACGCCACGGTGCGCACCGCGGTCAGCAGCGCGGCCGCGTCGCTGTCCTTGAGGAGAAAGCCCGCGGCGCCCGCCCGCAGCGCCCCGAAGACGTATTCGTCCAGGTCGAAGGTGGTCAGCACCAGGACGTCCGCCAGTTTCTCGGAGACCACCTGCCGGGTGGCGGAGACCCCGTCGAGGCGGGGCATCTGGATGTCCATGAGGACGAGGTCGGGGCGCAGCTCGCGGGCGAGCCGCACCGCCTCCTCGCCGTCCTCCGCCTCCCCGACGACCTCGATGTCGGGGGCGGAGCGCAGGATGAGCACCAGCCCGGCCCGTACGGCGGACTGGTCCTCGGCGACGAGAACCCGGATCGGCTGCGCGTCGGCGCCTGTCATCGTTGCTCTTCCTCCTCGGCGGCGGGCAGCGCTGCCCGCACCAGCCAGACTCTGCCGGCCGGCCCGCTCTCCGGGCCGGCCTCGAATGCCCCGCCCAGCAGGGCGGTCCGCTCGCGCATCCCGACCAGGCCGGTGCCGGAGCCGGGCGCACGGGGGCCTGGCCGGTCGGCGAACGGGCTGCGGACGGCGACGGTGAGCGCCCCGCCGCGGTCATGGGCCAGGCGTACCCGCACCTCGCCGGGCGCGGCGTGCTTGAGCGCGTTGGTCAGCGACTCCTGGACGATGCGGTAGGCGGCCAGCTCGACCGGTGCCGCCGGCCTGGGCGCGGCCCCGGGACCGTCCGGGCTCCTGGTGTCCTCCAGGACGAAGGTCAGTCCGCTGCTTCCGCCGCTCGTACGGGCCTGGTCGATCAGGGCGTCCAGCCCCTCCAGGCTGGGGGTCGCGGCGGGCTCCTCGTCCCCCTCGGCCGTCTTGGGGTCCCGCAACAGCCCGATGAGACGGCGCATTTCGGCCAGACCTTGCACGCTGTTCTCGCGGATCACCCCGAGCGCCTCGCGGGTCGCCGACGGGTCGTCGATGGCCTGGGCGGCGGTGGAGTGGATCGCGATGGCGGACAGGTGGTTGGCGACCATGTCGTGCAGCTCGCGGGCCATCCGCGCCCGCTCGCCGATCACGGCCTGCGTCCGGTCCCGCTCGGCGAGCAGCGCGATCTGCTCGGCCCGCAGCTGTGCGGCCTGCGCGGCGTCGCGGTGATTGCGGATGATGATGCCGGTCCAGGCCGGGGCGATGGCGATCAGCGCGATGCCGATGATGGCCATCACGACCTGCGGGTCCGGCCAGAGGGCGGTCAGTGCGATGGCCGCCAGGACCGTGACCAGGACGGAGTGCAGCGGGATCCGGCGGGCCGCGTTCGCCGGGCCGTAGAGCACCGCGGCATAGACCACGTCCGTGAACATCAGGACGGTGGCGACCAGGGTGCCGGCGCAGATGTCCAGCGCCAGCGCGGGTACCGCCAGGGCCAGCGCCGCCATCGGGGCCGTGCGGCGCATCAGTTCCGCCACCGCCATCGCGGTGAGCGCGACCAGGGTGAGTGAGGGGGGCAGCCCCAGACGGGAGGGACCGCCGTGCAGATTCATCGCCCAGAGCAGCAGCCCGCCGAGCAGACCGCCGCCCGCGATGAGCAGATCGAGGCGGTGCGGCCGGCCGGTGGCGGCGTGGGGTTGGGCGGTCACCCCTCCATCAAACACGGCCGCGGGGTCCGGTGCGTCCACGTCCGGGGCATCGCCGTAAGTCGTGCGCTACATCGAAAGATGCAGTCCCGGATCATCGCGCGCGACGACGTGACGGGCGGCGGCCGCTGGAAGGCTTGAGGTGTTCGGTGGAGAGCCCTGAAAGGAGACAGCCGTGATCGTCGTGCTGATCATCGCCTGCGAGGTCGGCTTCTGGGTGCTGCTGGCGCTCGGTCTGGCGCTGCGTTACCTGGCCAAGATGCCGCGCACCGGAGCGGTGGTGCTCCTGATGGAGCCCCTGCTGGAGCTGGTCTTGCTGGTCGTCACGGCGATCGACCTGAAGAACGGCGCGCCGGCGGACTGGAAGCACGGCCTGGCCGCCGTGTACATCGGCTTCACGGTCGCCTACGGCCACTACACGATCAAGTGGGTCGACGGGCACGTCGCCTACCGCTTCGCCGGCGGTCCGCGGCCGGTGAAGCGGTACGGACTCGACTATGCCAAGCACGAGGGGAAGCTGTGGCTGCGCACGGTGCTGATGGCCGTGGTCGCGTGCGGGCTGCTGCAGGCCGCGATCGCGTACGTCGGTGACGGCGGTGACACGACCTCGCTGCACGAGTGGCAGGGGACCGCGCTGAAGATCGTCAGCATCCACGCGGTGATCGCGCTGACCTACCTCATCTGGCAGAAGAAGGACCCGCGCGGCCGGACCGAGGTCCCCGAGGAAGCGCCCCGGCCGCAGCAGAAGACGCTTCGCTAGAGGGCCGCCGGGCCGGCTGACGGCGGCTCAGCGCTCCCCGCCGGGCACCCACAGCACGTCTCCGACCTCCTTGTTGGCCGTACGGGCCAGGATGAACAGGAGGTCGGAGAGGCGGTTGAGGTAGGTGGCCGTCAGCGGGTTCATGGTCTCGCCGTGCTCCTCGAAGGCGGCCCAGGTCGAGCGCTCCGCGCGGCGGACGACCGTGCAGGCCTGGTGCAGCAGCGCGGCGCCGGGCGTACCGCCGGGGAGGATGAAGCTGCGGAGCTTCTCCAGTTCCGCCAGGAAGCGGTCGCAGTCCGCCTCCAGCTTGTCGACATAGCTCTGCTCGACGCGCAGCGGCGGGAACTCCGGGTTCTCCGCCACCGGCGTCGACAGGTCCGCGCCGACGTCGAACAGGTCGTTCTGCACCCGCAGCAGCACCGCCGCGACGTCCTCGGGGAGCGAGCCGAGTGCCAGGGCCACGCCGATCGCCGCATTGGCCTCGTTGGCGTCCGCGTACGCCGAGATCCGTGCGTCGGTCTTGGCGGTACGGCTCATGTCGCCCAGGGCGGTGGTGCCCTTGTCGCCGGTGCGGGTGTAGATGCGCGTCAGATTCACCATATGAGCGAGCCTACGCCGCCGACCTGCGGAAGGTCCGGGTGCAATAGGTCACGGACAGCGTGGCGGAGGCGAGCGCCACCAGGACGCCGTGGAGCATCGCCGGGGAGGAGTAGGCGCCGACGAACGCCGCCCGTACCGCGTCCACGAGGTAGCGCAGCGGCATGACGTGCGAGAGCACATCGAGCCACTCGGGCCCCAGCGCGATCGGCAGCATCAGCCCGGACAGCAGCATCGAGGGCATGGTGACGGCGTTGACGACCGGCCCGAACTCCTGCGGTGTGCTGACTTTCAGCGCCAGCGCGTACGACAGCGAGGCCAGCGCCGCGGTCAGCACGGCGACGAACGCGAAGCCGATGAGGACGCCGGGCAGCGGGGCCCGCAGCCCCATGGCGAGCGCGGCCAGCACCAGCAGCGCGGACTGGAAGACGAACAGTGCGGCGTCCCGCAGCACCCGCCCCAGCAGCAGCGCCAGCCGGCTCACGGGCGTCACCCGCATCCGCTCCACGACCCCGTACTGCTTCTCGACGATGATGCCGAAACCGCAGAACGAGGCGCCGAACAGGGCGAGTTGGAGCAGCAGCCCGGGGACCAGCACCTGCCAGGAGCTGCCGGGCGAGGACAGCGGCAGGCCGGTCAGCAGCGGGCCGAAGAACAGCAGGTACAGCAGCGGCATCAGGACGCCGAAGAGCATCTGGAGCCGGGAGCGCAGCGTCTGGCGGGCGTACCGCCCGAAGATCAGCGCGGTGTCGGAGAGGAACGAGGCCGCGGGGGACGGGGAGGGCGAGGGCGAGGACACGTCGGGCTCCTAGACGGCGACGGGGGCCGGGGCGTGCGGCGTGGCGCCGCGCCCGGTGAGGGCGAGGAAGGCGTCCTGCAAGGACGCGTCGGGGGAGCCGGCGTGGCGGCGCTTGAGGGCGCGCGGGGTGTCGTCCGCGACCACCACGCCCTTGTCGACGATCACCAGCCGGTCGGCCAGCGCATCGGCCTCGTCGAGGTAGTGGGTGGTCAGGAAGACGGTGGTGCCGTGCTCGGCGCGGATCCGGCGGACCAGGTCCCACAGGTCGGCGCGGCTGCCCGGGTCGAGCCCGGTGGTCGGCTCGTCGAGGAACAGCACCCGGGGGCGGTGCGTGAGGCCCATCGCGAGGTCCAGCCGACGCCGTTGGCCGCCGGAGAGCGCGGCGGTCCTGCGGTCGAGCAGCTCCGCCAGTCCCAGGTCGGCGGCCAACTCCTCGGTGCGGGCCAGGGCTTCGGCCTTGCCGAGACGGTAGAGGCGGGCCTGGGTGACCAGTTCCTCCCGCACCGTGACGTGGGGGTCGACGCCGCCGGACTGGGCGACGTAGCCGGTGGCGCGGCGTACGCCCGCCGGATCGCGGACCAGGTCGCAGCCGGCCACGGTCGCGGTGCCGCCGGTGGGCGCCAGCAGGGTCGTGAGCATCCGCAGGGTGGTGGTCTTCCCCGCGCCGTTCGGCCCGAGGAAGCCGAGGATCTCGCCGCGCCCGGCGACGAGGTCGATGCCGCGGACGGCTTCGACGGTGCCGCGTTTGGTGGTGAAGGTCCGGGAGAGCCCGGACGCGTTGATGACTGGCATGCCCACAGAAAAACAGAGTCACTGAAAACTTGCAACGCCCCCAAAATTTCAATGGCCCCATCGAAGGGTAGGGTGACGGCATGGCAGAGGGGCTCAGGGAGCGGAAGAAGCGGCAGACCCGCCAGTACATCTCGGACGTGGCGACCGGCATGTTCCTGGCGCGCGGCTTCGACGCGGTGACCGTCGCGGAGGTCGCCGAGGCCGCCGAGGTCTCCGTGAACACCGTCTACAACTACTTCCCGGCCAAGGAGGACCTCTTCTTCGACCGGAGCGAGGGCATCCTGGACCGGCTCTCGCGCTTCGTCCGCGGCCGCCCGGCCGGGGAGTCCGCGGCCGCCGCCGTGCTGCGGGAGCTGCGTGAGGAGGTGGAGGCGGTCTCGCCGCGGGTCGGCCTGATGGAGGGGTACGACCAGTTCATGCGCGTGGTGCACGGGGCGCCCACCCTCAAGGCCCGCCTCTGGTACCTGCAGCAGGAGATCCACCTCAACCTGGAGGAAACGCTCCGGAAGGAGACCGGCGCGGCGGCCGACGACCCGCTGCCGGGCCTGATGGCGGGCCAGATCGGCTGGGTGCACCAGAGTCTGATGGGCTGGATCTCGCAGCAGATGCTCGACGGCCGCAAGCCCGCCGAGGTCTCCCGGGAGGCCCTCGGTCTCCTCGACGAGATGGCGGACCTGCTGGGTGAAAAGGTCCTCAACTACGCCGTACGGACGACCGACTGACGGCGGACTGTCCGGTTCGCGCCCCGCCCGCGGACCCCGGCGGTGTGATGTCCGTCATCCGAGACGTGACGCGCATCTCTTACCCTCCAAACGATCGCTCACGACCGCTAACGTCACCCAGGACCGTCAAATGCACAGGGTGTGAGGGGACAGCAGTGGCAAAGAAGCTCGCCGTCATCGGGGCCGGACTCATGGGGTCCGGTATCGCGCAGGTCTCCGCGCAGGCGGGCTGGGACGTGGTCCTCCGCGATGTGACGGACGAGGCGCTGGCCCGGGGCAAGGGCGGCATCGAGGCCTCGTACGAGAAGTTCGTCGCCAAGGGCAAGCTGGCCGCGGCCGACGCCGAGCAGGCGCTGGCCCGCATCACCACCACGACCGACATGGAGGCCGCCGCCGACGCCGATATCGTCGTCGAGGCAGTCTTCGAGCGGATCGACGTCAAGCGCGAGATCTTCCAGACGCTGGACAAGCTCGTCAAGGACGAGGCGGTGCTGGCCTCCAACACCTCCGCCATCCCGATCACCAAGATCGCCGCCGCCACCTCCCGCCCGGAGCGGGTCGTCGGTGCGCACTTCTTCTCGCCGGTGCCGATGATGCAGCTGTGCGAACTGGTCCGCGGCTACAAGACCAGCGACGAAACCCTGGCCACCGCCCGGGAGTTCGCCGAGTCGGTCGGCAAGACCTGCGTCGTCGTCAACCGCGACGTGGCCGGCTTCGTCACCACCCGCCTGATCTCGGCGCTGGTCGTCGAGGCCACCAAGCTCTACGAGTCCGGCGTGGCCAGCGCCGAGGACATCGACACCGCCTGCAAGTTGGGCTTCGGTCACGCGATGGGACCGCTGGCCACCGCCGACCTGACGGGCGTCGACATCCTGCTGCACGCCACCGACAACATCTACACCGAGTCCCAGGACGAGAAGTTCGCACCGCCGGAGATCATGCGGCGAATGGTCGATGCGGGCGATATCGGGCGCAAGAGTGGGCAGGGCTTCTACAAGCACTGAGGCCGCATCAGCCCCATCGGACCGCTGGGGTCACCCCCAAGGGTGAATTCGGTATCGGTTCGCTTACAGGCGGCAACTTCGCCGCATGAGAGGCAGTCAGTTCTGTAGACGTCCAGGCGTCACCACCCATGACATCGGGGAGCGCATATGCACATCAGGGGCGACCACGCCGAGCTGGTCGTCGGGGGCCGCCTCGACGTCCGCAGCGCGGCGGACGCCCGTACGGCCCTGCATGCCGCCGTCGACTCCGGTCGGGGCGATCTCGTGCTGGACCTGACCGAGCTGGATTCCTGGGACGCCACCGGCCTCGGCGTGATCATGGGCGCGCACCGCCGCGCCGGCCGGGTGGGCCGCAGGCTGGTGCTGCGCGGCGTGCCGCCCCAGATGCAGCGCCTGCTGGTCGCCACCCGCCTGCACCGCATCCTCGCCATCGAGGGCGGCATCGAGGCGGAGTCGCTGCCCCGGGTGTGAGACGGGCGCGGCGCCCCGCACCCGGGTCCCGCGCCCAGGCCGGGGCGTCCTCCGGGCGATCAGGATCGCGCCCGGAGCATGACGAAAACCGAAGAGCCGGGCGACAGAAATGTCGCAAACCGCGCGATTCCGACCAATCAAGGAAGTTCCGGTCAGGACCGGCCCCCGGCGGTGCACCGGCCCGCTCTCCAGGTCTATGGTTCGGTTCCCGCCCGTATGTCGTCATCCGCGGCGGGCACCGGACCAGACGCGACGGCTGAGGACGACCTGCCGGAGCCGGGGGAGTGCGGACGGCCGGAAGCGCAGTCGGCACGCCAGATCTGGGAGCTTGCAGCATGGACCCGAACAGCCACCGGGGACCTGAGGAGTACGGCGAGCAGGGCGGCCCTGCCGAGCCGCCGGCCCCCGCCCCGAGCGGCACGCGCAGCGGCTCCGGCGGCCTCGCCCGCGTCGTCCGGCTCGTCTCGGGCCCCTACCTCGTCACCGTCAACCCCGTCGACGGCAGCGAAATAGAACCCTGCCCGCCCGGCGAGCGCCCCGAGGCCCCCGGCAGGCTCGACCCGCAGGAACGCGCCGCGGCCGCCCGCGCCGCCGCGCCCCCGGTGCCGCCCGGCCCGCCCGGGTCCACCGGACAGCAGACCGTGCTCGAAGAGCGCACCGAGGACACCGAACGCCTGGTCCGGCTGCTCTCCCGCGGCCGCTCCGTCCGTGTCACCGGTCCCTCCGGCTCGGGCCGCACCCGGCTCCTGGACGCCGTCGCCACCGCCTGCGCCGACCTCGCCCCCGACGGCGTCATCCGGCTCTCCGGGTACCACCGCACCACGACCGACCTGCTGCACGCGCTGTTCACCGCCGTGTACCGGGCCCCGCAGCACCGCCCCGACCGGCCCGAACTGCTGCGCATGGTCGCCGAGATCGGCGCCATCGTCGTCCTGGACGACCTGGAGTTCGGCGGCGCCGCGCTCGACGAGCTGCTCGACGCGACCCCCGAGTGCGCCTTCCTGATCGCCGCCACCCCCGACGTCGCGGCCCCCAGCCCCGGCTCCCACCTCGAAGAGGTCTTCCTCGGCGGCCTCGGCCGCGCGGCCTGCGCCCGGCTGCTGGAGCGCGCCGTGGACCGGCCGCTCACCGACGACGAGGAGGCCTGGGCCGCCGACCTCTGGTTCGAGTCGGAGGGGCTGCCGCTGCGGTTCGTCCAGGCCGCCGCCCTGCTGCGGCAGCGCGACCGGCTGCAGGCCGGACCGGGCGCCCTCGACGACGGCTACGGCCTCTTCCCCGAGGAGGGGGCGGCCGCCGCCGGCCGCACCGGGGAGCCCGCGGAGCAGGCCGAGGAGCCCGGCGAGCGGGCGGAGGTGCCGTTGCCGTCCCTCGGCGACGCCGCCGCCCCCGCCCCGCTGCTCGCCTCGCGGCTGGGCGACGCCGCCCAGGAGACGCTGCGCTTCGCCGTCGCGCTCGGCGGCGAGCTGCCCCACCAGGCGCATCTGCCGGCCCTCGCCCAGGACACCCACGCCGACGCCGCCCTCGGTGAGCTGCTGGACTGCGGCCTGATCACCCCGGTCGGCAGCCACTACCGGCTCGCCGCCACCGTCCAGGACCAGCTGGAGGCGGCCGGCTACACCGAGGGCGCCGCCGCCCGGGCGCACACCGCCGCCCAGCACTACGCCTGGTGGGCCGGCCACCCCTCGGTCACCCCCGAGCGGGCCGCCGCCGAGTCCGATGTGGCGCTGGCCGCCATGGGCGTCCTGACCGGCAGCCGGGAGAGCGGGCACGCCAGCGCGGCCGTCCTGCTCGCCCGTACGGCCGCCCCGGCGTTCGCCGCCTCCCTGCACTGGAACGCGTGGGAGCGCAGCCTGCGGCACGGGCAGGAGGCCGCGCGGCTGGCCGGGGAGGTCGCCGAAGAGGCCTACTTCCACCACGAGCTGGGCGTGCTGGCGCTGTGCACCGGCAGTCTCGACCGGGCGCGCGCCGAACTGGAGGCGTCCATCGGGCTGCGCGGGGTGCTCTCCGACCGCAACGGCGCGGTGGCCGGACGACGTGCCCTGGCGCTGGTCACCGACCGTTCGCGGGCCGAAGCCGCCGCGGCGGCCACCACGGTGCTCCCGCAGGCGGCGGGCGCCGGCGCCCGGAAACCGGAGATGGCGAAGGAGCCGGCCGGCACGCCGCGCGACACCGCCTCGACCGCCGCGCTGCGGGCGGCGCGCGCCGAGGAGGCCGCGGCCACGATCGTCGCCCGGGGCGCCTCGGCGGCCGCCACCACCGCCGTCCCGGTCGCGGCCGGCGGCGGCACCACGGCCGGCAAGGGCGCCCGGCGGGTGTTCGGCGGGGCGCGCCGCAATGCCGTGGCCGCGGGCGCCGGTGCGCTGCTGGCGGCCGTCCTGGGCACCGTCGTCACCCTCGGGGCGACGGGCGGCGAACACCCCCACGACGACAAGGTCAGCACGGAACAGACCACCGACGACGGCGACAGCGGCGAGCTGCCGGCCGAGGAGCCGGCGACCGGCTCCAGCCTGCCGCCCGCCGGCCCCGGCACCACCCGGCCCGGCACCCCCGTCCGGTCCGCGAGCCCGTCCCCGTCGGCCAGCGGTTCCGCCGGCAGCGGCTCGCCCACCGACCCCAGCACCGGGCCCACGGACCCGACGACCGGCCCGACCGAGCCGACCGGGCGGCCCACCACGCCCACCGGCCGGCCGACCCATACGCGTCCCCCGACGGACGAGCCGACGGACCCGACGCCGACGGACCACCCGACCGACCCGTCGCCGGATCCGACGCCCACCGCCGACCCCGGCACGGGCAAGCCGACGACCCAGAGCCCGTCCCAGTCGGCCGCCAACCCCTCCGGCAGCTCCTCCGGCGGCAGCGGCACCACGCCCTCCGACGGCAGCGGCACGGCCCCGTCCGGTGGCTCACCGGCGACGGGCGGCGGCACACCGTCGGACGGCTCGCCCTCCACCACGCAGAGCGCCCCGGCCGGCTGACGGTCCGCAGCACACAGCGCGGGGGCCCGGTACGTGTGTACCGGGCCCCCGCGCTGTGTGCGGCCGCCCCTCGGGCCGCACCGGGTCAGAACAGCCGGAGCTTGTCGTCCTCGATGCCGCGCAGGGCGTCGTAGTCCAGGACGACGCAGCCGATACCGCGGTCGGTGGCCAGGACGCGCGCCTGCGGCTTGATCTCCTGCGCCGCGAAGATGCCCTTCACCGGCGCCAAGTGCGGGTCACGGTTGAGGAGTTCGAGATAGCGGGTGAGCTGCTCGACACCGTCGATCTCACCACGCCGCTTGATCTCGACGGCGACGGTCTGGCTGTCGGCGTCCCGGCACAAGATATCCACCGGGCCGATGGCAGTGGGGTATTCACGCCGAATCAGCGAGTATCCCTCGCCCAAAGTTTCGATCCGGTCCGCGAGCAGCTCCTGGAGGTGCGCCTCCACCCCGTCCTTGATGAGCCCCGGGTCGACGCCGAGCTCGTGCGAGGAGTCGTGCATGACCTCCTCCAGGGTGATGATGAGCTTCTCGCCCCCCTTGTTCTCCACCGTCCACACATCCCCGTCGCCCTCCTTGAGAGTGCAGGGCGGCGACATCCAGTTGAGGGGTTTGTAGGCCCGGTCGTCCGCGTGCACGGAGACGGAGCCGTCCGCCTTCACCAGGATGAGGCGAGGGGCCGAGGGGAGATGGGCGGTGAGCCGGCCCGCGTAGTCCACGGAGCAGCGGGCGATGACGAGACGCATGGGGCGAAACGCTACTCGACCGGAGGCCCCCCACGCGATTCGCCCTGGATCACCGGACCTTTACGGGGGAAATCCCCGCACCCCCGGCGCTCGCCAATGGCCGGTTGTATGTGCAATCTCCTGGTGCGGGCCTCTTGCGCGGCATACCGTTGCAGCGGGGGGTTGTGAGGCGAACACGCTCCGTCGCAAAGCCCCTAGTCCCGTCCCTAGGCCCTGTCCGTCCCGGCGGGGCCGCGAGAGGAGAACCTCATGTCGCTCGACGTCTCACCGGCCCTCCTCGAACAGGCCGAGCGAGGCGAGGTCGACGAAGCCGCATTTGTCGACTGCGTCCGGACCTCCCTGCCCTATGCATGGGGGATGATCAGCTCTCTGGTGGCCCAGCTGAAGGTGGACGGCGGAGAGTTCGCCGACAATCAGACGCCGCCGCCGGACGAGCAGGCACGCGGCCAGCTGCTGCGCGCGCTGGCGAGTGACGCCATCCGTGGTTCGCTGGAGCGCCACTTCGGTGTGCGGCTCGCCTTTCAAAACTGCCACCGTGTCGCGGTTTTCCCGCTCGACCCGGTGGTGGACGACCGACTGGCCCGCTTCACGTCCATCCGGGGCCAGCTGCTGAACCAGTCGCCCGAACTCCGCGACTGCTGAACGACGTTGCTGCCGCTGCGCACACGGTGGTGACACGCACCGTGCCGGTGCGCCAGCGGCAGCACCACTCACCGGAGGACGGTTCCTCCCCAGTACGGCGCCGCACGTTCGCGTCGCGGACCATGCCACCCGCCCACGGTTCCCGCCTGCCGTCCGCCGTACCGGGCAGCCCGTTCACCCCACCTGCGCCAGCACCTCCGTGCCCAGCCGGCGGACGTTCTCCTCCGTCGCCGCGAGATCGCCGGAGCCCTCGACGAGCAGCGCGAAGCGCGTGATGCCCGTACGCTCCGAGGTCGCCGCCAGCCGGTCCGCGCAGAGTTGCGGCGTGCCGACGGGATGCAGCCCGCACAGCAACTCCGTGTAGGCCAGCGGATCGCGCATCGCGCGATAGCGGCCGTCGACCGTCACATGGGCGCCCAGCCCCTGCCGCAGCCAGCCGGGCATCGCCTTCGTCAGGGTCTCCCGCGCGGCCTCGCCGTCGTCCGCGATCTGCACCACACCGGCCGAGACATGCGCGGCCGCGGCCACCTCGTCGCCGTCCAGCCCGGCCTCCCGCGCGGCCGAACGCCACAGCGCGACCATCTCCGCCTTCTCCTCGTCGCCGCAGTGCATGCCCAGCAGCATCGGCAGCCCGCGCGCGGCGGCCGTGCGCACCGACGCGGGGGAGGTGCAGGCGACCACCACCGGCGGTCCCGGAGGACCGGCCCCCGGATCGTCGGGGTGGAGGAGCGCCTCCGCCGGACGCGGTACGACCGCCACCTCCCGGAACGTATAGCGCTCGCCCTGCGCGCCGACGCGGGGCTCCCGCAGCCAGCGCATCAGCAGATCGAGCGATTCCGGGAAGCCGTGGTCGTACGCGTCGAGTCCGGAACCGAACACCTCCAGATCGACCCAGGGGCCGCCCCGGCCGACGCCGAGCGTGAACCGGCCCTCGGAGGCGAGGTGCAGCAGTGCCGCCTGCTCACCGAGTGCCACCGGATGCTGGGTGGGCAGCACGCTGACCGCCGTGCCGACACCGATCCTGCGGGTCCGCCCCAGCAGCAGCCCGGCCAGCGTCGCCGCGTTCGGGCAGACGCCGTAGGGTACGAAGTGGTGTTCCGCCAGCCAGACATCGTCGAGTCCGGCCTCCTCCGCAACCTCCGCGGAGCGCACCGCGCGGTGCAGTGCTTCCCCCTGTCCCTGGCCGGGGAATTGAGCGGCCAGGATGAAAGCCCCAACGCGCATCGCTCTCTGCCTCCTCGCAGCCGACGCGACTCCCCAACAGGCAACAACGTCTGACACGTGCCAAGGGCACGGCCTGACGCGAAATTTCCTGATGATCGCAGAATCCTGCCGAGCGGAGTCCACCCCTGACCGCGCCGCGTACGCTGGTGACAGTCCGTGACTCCGTACCTATCCGAGGTGTTCTGTGTCCCCGCGCCGAAACCGCCAGCACGGCGGTGCGAACCCCATCGACCGCCCGGGCGGTGACCGCTACGGCAGGCCGGGGGCGCCTCCCCTCGGCGGCGGCTGGGAGACCACCGAGGAGTGGCGCGGCGAGGACTGGGTCGTGCGGCCCGTCGGGGGCGGCGGCGCGGCCAAGCACTACCGCTGCCCCGGCTGTGACCAGGAGATCCCGCCCGGGATGCCGCATGTCGTCGCCTGGCCGCAGCACGGCGACGTCGACGACCGCCGGCACTGGCACAAGGCCTGCTGGAAGGCGCGCGACCGCCGCGGCGCACGGCTCCAGCGGTCCCGGAACGCGCCCCGGTACTGAACAGAGCCCGCCCCGGCACCCCGGACGGGGCGGCGGGACGGGCTCTGCGGGGGAGCCGTGGGCGCGGCGTCAGACGTCGCGCTGCAGCATCGCGGCGTAGGCGCCGCCCAGCGCCACCGCGGTCACGCCGGCGAGGATCCACACGGGGGTCCAGCCGGACGGGCCGGTGCTGAGGAACGGGATGTCGTACAGCGCCGCGAGGGCGCTGGGGACCGAGTACTCGATCAGGGTCCGCTGGACGTCCTTGAGGCTCTCGCCCTGCAGGAACAGCGCCAGCAGCATCGGCAGCAGCACCACGCCCATCATCGTGCTGATGGCGCCCGCCGAGTGCCGCAGCAGCGCGCCGACGGACAGCGCCAGCAGACCGAGCAGCGCGACGTACAGCCCGGCGCCGAGGGTGGCGCGCAGCCACTGGTCGGTGGTCGGCGCGGGACCGTTGAGCATCGCGCTGTCGAGCAGGGCGACCACGGTGGTGGCGATCGTCGTGAGCACCAGCGCGAGGGTGAAGAAGACGAGCGCCTTCGCGGTCAGCAGCCTTACCCGGCTGGGGCTCGCGGTCAGCGTCGTACGGATCATGCCGGTGCCGTATTCGGACGAGATCGACAGCACCCCCAGGGTGATCACGCACAGGCTGCCGAGCAGGACGCCGACGAAGCCCACGCCGAGCAGCGGGTCCATCTCGCGGTCGGACCCCGCCGCGAGGGAGGCCAGCAGCCCGATGCCGACGATCAGCAGGAGCATCACGCCCAGCGTCCAGATCGTCGAGCGCACCGAGCGGATCTTCGTCCACTCGGAGGCCAGGGCATGGCCGAGGTGGGTGGGGCGCACGGGGATGGGCGAGACATAGCCGCCCGGGCCGCCGGCGTAGGCCTGCTGGGGGTGCGGGGGGACGGCCGGCTGCGGGGCCTGGGCCTGGGCCTGGGCCTGGGGCTGCTGTGCCTGGAGCATCATCGTGCCGGCGTCCTTGCCGGGTCCGTGTGCCGCGAGCGGCTGGGGTGCCTGCTGGGCCTGGAGCATCATCGTGCCCGCCTCTTTGGCGGGCGCGGGCGCGGGTGCGGGCTGCCCGGGGGCCTGCAGCGTCATGGTGCCCGGGTCCTTGCCGGGTCCGTGTGCCGCGAGCGGCTGGGGTGCCTGCTGGGCCTGGAGCATCATCGTGCCCGCCTCCTTGGCGGGCGCGGGCTGCTGCGCCGGCGGCTGCTGCGCCGGCTGTTCCGGGGCGGCGGGCGGCGCCTGGGGCGGGGTGCCCTGCTGCGCCGGCGGGGCGGTGGGCGGCATCGGCGGCGCGGCCGGCACCGGCTGCTCCTGCGCGCCGGTGTCGTGGGGTCCGCGCTCAGGCTGCGGCTGGGGCTGCGGCTGCTGAGGGCTGGTCATCGGGCTTCCTCGTGGTGCGGCATGGGCTGGTCGGCGGGGGCGGCGGGCGCCGCGGGCGGCATCGGCGCGGCGGGCTGGTGCCCGTACGGGTGAGGCGCACCGTAGGACGCGGGTGCCCCGTACGGGTGACCTTGGGCCTGCGCGGGCGGCGGGTAGCCCGGCCCGGGAGCGGCCCCGGGCGCCTGCTGGGCGTACGGGTCCTGCTGGGCGTACGGGTTCGGCTGCCCCTGGGGGACACCGGCCGGAACCTGGCCGGGCTGACCGGCCGGGTGGCCCGGGCCGCCCGCCATCCCCTGGGCGTACCCGGCGGGGGCGCCCGGCAGGCCGCCCCGCGGGTCGCTGGTCGAGCGGTAGTCCACGGCGCCCTGCGTCATCCGCATGTACGCCTCCTCCAGCGACGCCTGGTGCGGCGACAGCTCCCACAGCCGGACCTCGGCCCGGTACGCGAGCTCGCTGATCCGGGGGAGCGGCAGGCCGGTCACCCGCAGCGCGCCGTCCGGCTCGGGCGCGACCTGCCCGCCCGCCTCGCCGAGCGCGGCGGTCAGCTTCTCGCGCTGCTCCGGCTCGGTGTCGGGCGTGCGCACCCGGGCGAAATCGGCGGAGTTGGCCGAGATGAAGTCCTTGACCGGCATGTCCGCCATCAGCTGACCGCGGCCGATCACGATCAGGTGCTCGGCGGTCAGCGCCATTTCGCTCATCAGATGCGAGGAGACGAAGACCGTCCGGCCCTCGGACGCCAGCTGCTTCATCAGATTGCGCACCCAGAGGATGCCTTCGGGGTCGAGGCCGTTGACGGGCTCGTCGAAGAGCAGCACCTGCGGATCGCCGAGCAGTGCCGCGGCGATGCCCAGCCGCTGGCCCATGCCGAGCGAGAAGCCCTTGGAACGCCGCCCCGCGACGTCCTGCAGACCGACCACCCCGAGCACCTCGTCGACCCGGCGGGCCGGGATGCCGGACAACTGGGCGAGGGAGAGCAGATGCTGGCGCGCGCTGCGCCCGCCGTGCACGGCCTTGGCGTCCAGCAGTGCGCCCACCTGGCGCGAGGCGTTGGGGAGGCTGCGGAAGGGGCGGCCGCCGATGGTGGCCCGTCCCGAGGTCGGTGCGTCCAGGCCCAGGATCATGCGCATCGTGGTCGACTTGCCGGAGCCGTTGGGCCCCAGGAAGCCGGTCACCGTGCCCGGCCGTACCTGGAACGACAGGTTGTGCACGGCCGTCTTGGCGCCGTAGCGCTTCGTCAGGCCGACTGCCTCGATCATTCTCCGCCCCTCGCGAGATGGTCGGGGCAGAGGCGCCCTCGTGCCCCCGTGAGGGTTAGGAGGCTATCCGGCGGTTGACGGTTCCCGTCAATTCCCCCAGTTCCCCTCGCCCCGCCGGGCCGCGGCTCTGCCGTCCCGCCGGGCGGGCTGCCCCGGACGCGGCCGGGAGTGCGCCCGGCCGGTCAGGCGTCCCGCCGCTTGAGGACCACGTAGCCGCCGACGAGCGCCGCGGCCGTCCAGGCGATCATGATGGCCAGCCCGCCCCACGGGCCGTACGGCACATCGCTGTTGGCGGGCGTCACCACCTGCATGATCTTCGAACCCGCCTGGTCCGGCAGAAAGCGTCCGATCTTCTGGGTCGCCGGGACATTGCCCAGGATGTTGGAGATGAGGAAGAAGAACGGCATCAGAATGCCGAGCGACAGCATCGGACTGCGCAGCATCGTGGCCACGCCCATCGAGAACAGCGCGATCAGCGTCATATAGAGCCCGCCGCCGATCACCGCGCGCAGCACGCCCGGATCGCCGATGTACGCCCGCAGGTCGCCCAGCACCGTCTGCCCGGCGAAGAACGTCACAAAGCTGGTCGCCAGGCCGACGACGAAGACCAGCGCGGTGGCCACCAGCAGCTTGCAGAACAGAAAGGTGCCGCGCTGCGGTACGGCCGCCAGCGAGGCGCGGATCATGCCGGTGCTGTATTCGTTCGTCACCACCAGCACACCGAAGACGATCATCGCCAGCTGGCCCAGCCCCATCCCGGCGAAACTGATGTTGGTCGCGTCGAACGCCAACCGGGCCCTGGCCGGCATCGAGTTGAAGTCGCTGCTGGTCAGGCTGCAGATCAGCACGCCGACCCCGATGGTGACCACCACGGCGATGCCCAGCGTCCACACCGTGGACCGCACCGACCTGATCTTGGTCCACTCCGACCGAATGACCTGCCCGACCGCCGCCATCCGTCAGCTCCTCTTCTTCTTCTGCCAGTCCGCACCCCAGCCGGTCGGCTGCGGCTCGCCCGGCCGCGCCCCGGCCGCTTGCGGTTGTCCCGGGTGCTGCATCGCCGGCGGCCCTCCGGCCTGCGCCGGCACCGGTTCGCCGTCGTGCGCGTGGTACTCCACCGACTCCGCCGTCAGCTGCATGAACGCCTCCTCCAGGGACGCCTGCTGGGGGCTCAGCTCATGGAGCACCAGCTGATGCCGGGCGGCCAGTTCGCCCAGCCGCTCCGCCGGCACCCCGTCGACCTCCAGCGAGCCGTTGCCGGCCGCCACCGCCTGCATGCCCTCGGCGTGCAGCAGATCCAGCAGCTTCTCCTGCTCCGGGGACCGCATCCGCACGTACGACCGCGAGTTCTGGCGGATGAACTCCTTCATCGAGGTGTCCGCCATCAGCCGGCCCTGCCCGATCACGATCAGGTGCTCGGCGGTCACCGCCATCTCGCTCATCAGATGCGAGGAGACGAAGACCGTCCGGCCCTGGGCCGCGAGATTCTGCATGAGGGTGCGGATCCAGTGGATGCCTTCGGGGTCGAGGCCGTTGACGGGCTCGTCGAAGAGCAGCACCTGCGGATCGCCGAGCAGTGCCGCGGCGATGCCCAGCCGCTGGCTCATCCCGAGCGAGAAACCCTTCGTCCGCTTCTTGGTGACCGTGGTCAGCCCCACGGTGTCCAGCACCTCGCCGACCCGCCTGCGGGGAATGCCGTTGCTCTGCGCCAGGCACAGCAGATGGTTGGCGGCGCTCCGGCCGCCGTGCACCGCCTTCGCCTCCAGCAGCGCCCCGATGTACGTCAGCGGGTCCTGCAGCTGCCGGTAGTGCTTGCCGTCGATCCGGACCGTGCCCGACGTGGGGTTGTCCAGGTCGAGCATCATCCGCATGGTCGTCGACTTGCCCGCGCCGTTGGGCCCGAGAAAACCGGTGACGATGCCGGGCCGCACCGTGAAGGTGAGGTGGTCCACGGCGACCTTGTCGCCGTAGTGCTTGGTCAGCCCCTCGAGCTCGATCATGTACAGCACGCTAGGCGCGCTCCCTGGCCCCTGCCACCGGGGCGGGGCCGCCCGGCTGACCCCCCGTACGCACCGCGCCCCCACACCGCCGCAGAGGCGGTACGGGGGCGCGGGACCGTTTCGGAACCTGCCTGGGGGGACCTCCCAGCGATAGCCGGGGGAGGTCAGCGGGTCTGCTGGGCGGGGACGCCGTGGGAAGCGGTCTCGTCGTCGCCCGGGGCGCCGGCCGCGGCCACCGCCGCGCCGGTCAGCGTGGCCAGCATCTCGCGGACGTTGGTCAGCTGGGCGTTGATCGAGTCGCGGCGGTTGGTCAGCGCCGCCAGCTCGCGCTCGGATTCGCTGCGGATACGATCCGCCTTCGCGTTGGCGTCCGCCACGATGTCCTCGGCCTGACGCTGCGCGGTCTCCACCGTCTGGCGGGCCCGGCGCTCCGCGTCCGTGCGCAGCTTCTCGGCCTCCAGGCGGAGCTGCTCGGCGCGGTGCTCGATCTCCGCGAGGCGCTTCTCGGCCTTGGCCTGACGCGAGGCCAGGTCGCGCTCGGACTGCTCACGGCGCTTGGCGAGGTTGGTCTCGAAGTCGGCCGCGGCCTGCGCCGCCTTGGCCCGGGTCTCCTCGAAGAGGGAGTCCGCCTCCTCACGCTTGGACTGCGCGTCCTTCTGCGCCTCGGCACGCAGCGCGGCCGCCTCGCCCTTGGCCTTCTCGACGATCCGGGAGCCCTCGTCCTCCGCCTTCGCCTTCCGGTCGGTGGCGAACTGCTCGGCGTCGTTACGGACCTGCTGGGCGGCCGACTCGGCCAGCTCGCGGTGCTGCTCGGCGGCCCGGCGGGCCTCCTCGCGCAGATCCTTCGCCTCCTCTTCGGCGAGACGGAGGATCTTCTCCACGCGTGCTCCGAGGCCCGCGTAGGACGGTTCGGCGTCATTGACCTGCGCCTGGGCGTTCTGCGTCTCGAGGTGCAGCTCCTCGATCCGCTTTTCCAGCGACGTGATGCGGGCCAGCGCGCTGTCGCGGTCGGCGACGAGCTTCGTAATGCGGTCGTCCACCTGACCGCGGTCGTACCCACGCCGCACGAGCT
>Ga0207426_1001448_pt1 | contig 19646 bp, 24 predicted proteins | sample AraplaMF_Cvi_mMS_FD_184265 | JGI IMG/M metagenome (GOLD analysis project Ga0207426, IMG submission 184265) | Arabidopsis root microbial communities from the University of North Carolina, USA - plate scrape MF_Cvi_mMS (SPAdes) (version 2) | ecosystem: Host-associated > Plants > Roots > Endosphere... | reverse complement strand
GAAGGTATGCGTCACTAAGGCTGCCTCTGTTGGCTGCCTCTCTGATGATCTGATGCGAGCGACGCAATGTCCGCTTCCGCGCCGCTGTGGGCGATAACGCGGACGTCCGGCATTTAAGAGGACACGCCCTAGCGGGGACGGACGACAGACAAGCTATTGAATACGCCGGCCCGCGCGCCAGGCCATCTCCCAGAAGTCTGCCTCGAGCCGGGTGGCTTCCCTGAAGATCGCAATCAGCTCGGCCTCGCGCGCCGGCGTGGCGTAGAGATCGGCGAGATGCTCCATGTGCGCCAGCGCTTTGGCCGCGACCTCCTGGTACGGCGCGCCGGCATACTCGGCAATCCAGACGCGATAGGCGTTGGTCGCGGCGTCCGCGAGAGGGAGCGAGGCGAGCCGCGTCGCGATCTCCGCGTACCCGATCACGCAAGGCGCAAGCGCCACCTTGAGCGCCAGCAGATCGCCGCGCATTCCCGCATCGAGCACGTAGCGCGTATAGGCCAGCATCTCGGCCGCCGGAGGGGCTTGTTCAAGGTCGGCCGGGGACAGCCCCCAATCGGCACAGAGTTTGACATGCAGGTTCATCTCGACATCGAGGATGGCCGACAGGCCGGCCGCGGCCTCACGCATGTCGGCAAGCCCAGGCGACTTGTAGACCGCGAGCGCGTAGGCGCGCGCAAACTCGATGAGGAACAGATAGTCCTGAACGAGGTAGTGCCGAAACGCAGCTTCAGGGAGCGAGCCGTCCGCCAATCCGTTCGTGAAGGGATGCTCGGTATAGGCCCGCCATTCGGCGGAGGCTGCTGTCTTGAGACGTTCGAAGAAGGTCACGATGTTTTTTGCCCGGCTTGGTGGTCCATCTCTGGCGCGCTACCGATAGCGCATCGCGGGCCGAGGAGCCATGGTGGGCGCGGCACAATTGGCCTTGAGCGGGTCGCCGATAGGAAACGCGCCGCGTCACGAGTCTGACGCGGCTGCCGTACATGCCAGGCGCGATCTCTTGCGGCCGCGTTAATTCGCCGCCTTGACGATCAGCTCGGAGACCTCTTTCGGGAACGACAGCATCGCGACGTGGCCCGAGGGCAGCTCGATGGCCGTCGCCTTGGCCGCTTTCACCTGGTCCCGTTCCATCTGCGGCGGAATGATCGCATCCTTAGCCGCGACGACCATGAAAGTCGGCTTCTCCCGCCACGCAGCCCGGGTGATCGGAGCCGTCAGCGTCCTGATGTGGAAGGGCCCCTGGGTCGCTGCGACGACGGCTTGTTCCTCCGGCGGGAGGTCGGCCGCGAAATATTTCCTGATTCCTTCGTCGCTGATCGTAAGATAGCCGTCCGGATCCTTGACGAAGGCTTTCAGGCTCTCGGGATCAGGATATTTCGAGGTGGCGCTTTTCACCGACTCGCCCTTGTCAGGCGCATAGGCCGCCACATACACGAGCGATTTGACCTTCTCGTCATTTCCCGCCTCGGTGATGACGGCGCCTGCCCAGGAATGGCCGACGAGGACGACAGGACCTTCTGCATTCCGGATCGCCCGCTTGGTCGCGGCAACGTCGTTGTCCAAGGAGTCGAGCGGGTTCTGGACTGCAATGACCTTGAGCCCGGCCTTTTCGAGATAGGGAATGACTCTCTCCCAACTCGAGCCGTCCGCGAACGCGCCATGGACGAGGACCGCCGTCTTGGCTTTCTGCTCGGCAGCCCACGCCGGCTGACCGACCGCAATCATCGCAGTCAGGACGCTCAGGCCGATCGCGCTATTGTAGGATTGCATAGCTAAATTCCTTCATCTGGCGGAGGTCTCGGTATCGCCGTTTCCGCAATCGGCACGAGAAAATCGAGCGCTGCATGCGACCGCCCAACCATCAACTCACGGCGGCGGCGCATATGGCGGGGCACACGCAGACCGGCCGTTGCGAGCATCGTTGGGGATTCGCATTGCCTCGGAACGTCGGCCACGAAGGAGATCATTGTCGTGATCTTCCTATCGGGCCGCGTCTGTGTCGTCAGTAGATGCGTCCGGCCGTGGTAACGCCAGTTAAAAGAGGTAAAAGCGGGTGGCGCGTCACCAGCCAAGCAATATCGAAAGCGTTGTGAACGGAAGCTTTCAATGACCAAACAATATTATGTTTACGAGAACTGGCGCCGCAAGCGAGGCCGAACCCATCTCGCCGAATGTCGTTATTGCAATCACGGCACAGGTACCCAGTCGTCGGACAGCGGCAAGAATGGCAAATGGCACGGCCCGTTTGACCGAAACGGTGCATTCTCAGCGGCCGAAGAAATCATCAAGAGGGGTGTGGATGTTCAACCCTGCGCGGTGTGTGCCCCTTAGACAGAGGCGACTTCAGAATTGCGAACTACGGTAGTAACTTCGCTCTCCGCCGAGCGGAAGCTGCCGTTGCAAACGCACCATGCCGCGCTTTCGGGGCGCGGTAGCCGAGAAGAGACGCGTTTCGCAAGGGCTCAACCGTCTTACGCGCTACTTGTTGGCAATCCGGCCGTCAAAAGGGCATTCAACGCATGCTGACTACCCCACATTGCCTTGGCGTTACCGCGTTCAACCAAAGGCCAAGCTCTTGAGGAAAAATAAATCGCTGACTGAACATAGGGCGACACCGACCCGTAAATACCAATCAGCGATTTGCGACGGGCATGGGCTCCGAAGCGGCCGATGTACACAGCAGCAGCCGCTCTTAAGGCCTCATGCCGATCCCCGTCCTTCAAGATTGCAGATGCAGCTTTGACGAAAGAATCATCAGCGTCGCTCGCTTGCGAAAGCCCCGCGATCACCCACATCCTTTGCCAGTCCATAAGCCAGTCATCTCCGAGCAGCTCCAACAAAAACTCACAAATTTCGTCCTGCTCGATAAATTTCGCAAGATAAGCAACGTAAATTTGCGACATCGCCGGGCGCTTCTTAAAAGCGTCCTTTACATGCTCGACAGCGTAGTCCGCACTTGCCCTTGCGAATATCGGAAGACAGAAGCGCTCGATATTCTCTTCATGCCCAGCGTAATCCCCGATTGAGTCGAAGAGCATCTCGGTGGCAGCGAGCTCAAGGTCGCTATCCTCATCGTCCTCTTCGGTTTCGCCCCTGCCATCTTCCCAATCAGACTGGAAGCCGTAATCGGCATCAAAATCCTCTTCATCGATTTGCGACGAAATCTCTTCGATGGCATTCGAAAACAGCTCTTCCAGGTCAGGCTCTTCTGCCATTAAGGAAGACTTTGGAAGTATCTTTGATTTCGCTTCGTTGAGTGTCAGATCGTAGCTTCGCAGAGCCGGAATCAACTCGCGGAGCAAACGATCCGCAGCCTTCATGCTTCGCACGAAGATATAGAGATCGTCCACATAACGCGCGGATGGAACTCCGTGTTCTTCGAGTATCGCATCAACCGGCGTCATATAAAAATTACCGAACAAGTCAGACGGGTACATTCCCTGCAGAATGCCGCGCGAGCTTCTGTCGCCGGTGTAGCTAGTAAGGATAGCCTCAAGCCGAGAGTGAAGTGACCTTGGATAACCGCAATCATTCAAAACATTTATAAGCTCATGCTGGTTCAGCGAACCGAAATAGTTCGCGACGTCGGCTTTTACGACATAAAGTAAGTTGCCGTCTTGAGTGTGGGCTTTGAGCTTCTTCTGCAAAGCATTCCAACAGGTGCGGGTTGCCAGAAACATGTTCGGCCCACCCGCAGGGTCCAACCGATGACTGAACGAGCGGGAATGATCGGAGTTAGCCTCAATGATGGGCGCTGCTTCGTCAGCGAGTGCTTGGTAGAGCAGCCTATCTTTTGGAAGAAGTATGCTTCCGGGTCGAGAGAAGTTAGGACCTAATCGTTTGATCTGGGTCGCAACGCCGATGCGAAAAGATTTCGGAACTTCAATTGTGACAGGCACACCAGGACTGTAGGTGCCGGCTTTCAGGTCGCCTTTCAGAGACCTAATAAGTTCATCACCGGCTTTGCCATAGATAAAGTTGAGATGAGGTGCGTAAATGAAATCCGAACGCGCGTCGTGAATTATGCGCTTGACCGCGAGCTCCCAATCGATCTTCGCAATCGAGGCTGCCTCCAGCCCAAATGGCGCTCCCGTTTTCAAGTCACCCATCGAATGCTGCCCACGCGTAGATCCCGGTCCGCCCCACCGTCTGATATACTTAAAGTTGTATTGTTATACTCATATCTCGCAAACGCCACAAGGCGCCCGAGCAGGTCATTGTGGCGGGCGGTTGGCTTTTTGATCCTTTTCGTGAGCTGATCCGTGCCCAAATTGATCTATCGAGACATCAAGCGGATTTGGCACACTATAAGAATAATGCCGCTGGTACAGTTGGGTGGGCTCGAACCACCGACCTCCTGTTCCACAGCCACATCCGATCTTTGATCAGGGCTGCTCTTCCTTACTCATCCTGGCATTAATTATAGTTTACGGTTCAATGACTTAGCCTCCATATGCTATCCATCTTTGATCGCGGCTGATCGCGGCTAATCACCGGGTCTGCCTCCGCTAAGCCTCCGCTAGATCGAGGATGGAGATGCCGAAAAAACGCCTCACGGAAGAGGCCTGCAATCGCCTGAAGCCGACTGCTGGCAAGCAGATCGAATATCTCGATACCGTGCTACCAGGGCTGATGCTCCGCGTGAGCTACGGCGGGGCCAAAACCTTCATCGCCATCTACTACGTCAATTACCGAACCAAGACCTTCAAGCTCGGCCGTTACCATCCGGATGGGGCCGACGCCTTTCCCGATCCGGAGAGCGGCGAAGAGTGGCCGCGGGACCTGACGCTTGGCGGCGCTCGTGACGCGGCGCGAAAGTTCTTCGCCAAGCCCTCAGCTTTCCTGAGTCCAAAAAGCCACAGCTTGGCGAAGGCCTCCTTCAAAGTGGTGTCCGAGGCCTACCTTGAGCGCCATGCCGCCGGCTTCCGCTCCAAGGCGGAACTGGAGCGCTGCCTCAAGAAGTACGTGTATCCAGAACTGGGAGAGAAGCCCTTCAAGGCCATCAAGCGATCGGAGGTCATCGCTCTCCGCTCGGACATCGCCGAGAACCACGGCGCTCGCATGGCCGACACGGTCTTTGGGATCGTCCGAGGGGTCATGCGCTGGTTCGAGGCCGAGGGTGATGACGACGATTATATCTGCCCGATCAAAGCCCGGAAGCAGAAAGCAGCCCCGAGGAGCCGCCGCAAGCGGATCCTTACCCCGGATGAGATCAAGCTCGTCTGGAGTGCGGCTGGCCAGCTCGGCCCCTATGGCAGTCTCGTCAAGCTTCTCCTCTTGACAGCTCAGCGCCGCGACAAGGTCGTCACCATGCGGTGGGCCGATATCGAGGACGACGTGTGGACGATCCCCAGCGAAGAGCGAGAGAAAGGCAACGCCGGCAAACTCCGCTTGCCGCCTCTCGCCATGGCCGTCCTCGGGGGCGTCCCCAAAATTGCAGAGTGCTCCTATGTCTTCGCTGGCCGGTACGGCGACAAGCCTCTCAACTCTTTCAGCCAGGGTGCGGAAGAAGTCCGGAAGCTCCTGCCGGCGACGATGCCGCGCTGGACCCTTCATGACCTTCGGCGCACCGCGCGCACGCTCATGACTGATTTACGGATCGATGACCGAATTGCGGAGCAAGTGCTTGGCCATGCAATTGAAGGCGTCGAGGGCGTCTACAACTTATCCCTCTATTTCGAGCAGAAGGCCGAGGCTCTTGCGCGCGTTGCGGGATATATTCAGCAAATTGTCGAACCGACGCCGGCGAATGTGGTTGCGCTAGCGGCCCGCAAGGTGCGCAGTTCGGAAGCCGCTTCCGCTCAATAAGCAGCTCCGTCATCGCGCGTCTCAAGTTGAGCTGGGCAAGCAGCTGATAAATTTTCGCGCATGACGGAGCTTCTAATGCGCGACTAGCCCTATTGCTCATCTTTGATTTCTTCAGATAAAATGTGCGCAGCCAATGATGGAGGCAACGCCACTTCCCAGCCCAGCCCTGAAAGCTGAGCTGAGTTGAGAGAGTAAAGCAGAGCTGAGACCGGAGAGTCCAAAGCGGCGCCACCGAGCCCGCAAGCTTCTGCAGCTTGTGCTCAAATTCGAAGTGACAGGGCCGATCGAAGCCGCTGAGCTGAGCCCAGCAGGCCAGATCCTTTAGCAAGCGACGGACTCTGTCCGGCGCGCAGAAGGACTGTGCCTATGTCTAACACAAACCTAACTAAATCAAATATTGGCCGCGTGCGCGCGGAAGCAATCCCCGAAGATCGACTTCTCTTCACACGGAAGCAGGTCATGCGGATGCTCGGCGGTATTTCATACCCGACCATCATCCGCCTCGAGAAGTGCGGAAAGCTTCCTCCCGTAAAGCTGAAGCCTGGCAAGACTTGCAAAGCATTCTATCGGCGCGCCGATGTGATGGCGCTCATCCCAGCCGCCACACTGGCTAATGGTTGAAGGAGCGCTGCCATGCAAGAATTCAATCACGAGAAGATGGCTGCCGATCTTTTTCGAAGCTTAGCCAAGATATACCGCGCCACACCAAAAATAAGCCAGCTACACCCGGAGCAGCAAGACGAGCTTGTCCGCACCCTTCAAGTACTATCAAGGGAGACGCGTGGGCTCACGGAATGTACCTGGCTTTCCTTCGCGGAGAAAGATGAGAAATTTGTCGAAGCGCTGAGGCGCTTTCTCAAGCGGTGCCTCAGCTTGATAGAGAGGTCTTGAGCCTCGTCAGCATTGGGGCGCATCCCGACCACCAAAAGGATGCGCCCCATCCAGCACGCCGGCCGCCTAGCCAGCGCTCGCACACCGCTCCATGAAAGCGATGCTATGTCGAAGATTAAATCCCTGCGCCCCCGAAGCGCCACCCCACCGCTCGGCCCAATTAGAAGCTCGTCTGCACCGATAAAGTGTGTCCGGGCTATCGATCATGCTCCGTCCCCCGCTGGCGAGCTGGACGAGTCGCTTATCGCGAATGTAGAGGCTTACATCGACACTGTCGAAATCACCTACCCTCGCCGACCGAAAGGCTTACTTGCCGAGGCGAGAGCAATCCTCGGCCGCAAAGTCTGGTTCGAGGACGTCATCGACGCCAAAGGTAACCGATGGTTCAGCCGCCTAATCGTCCATCAGCCGAATGAGCGGCTGCTGCTTGCGCTCGACAAGTATGGCGGCAGCGTCACCCGCGTCGATCTCGCTTTCGACTTCTTCCCAATCGATATGTCCGTCGAATTGCTGGCGCAAGTGATCCGCGCGAACACCTTCCTACGTTGGCGACGAGCGCAGCCGATGCACGAGTATGAGACCACGCTCTATTGGGCTCAGCAGCATCGAGAGAAGGCACGACCCGACCGAAACCTTGCCGAGTATCATGATCTGCCGAGCAAGCTGACCGGCAGTCCGGTCTCGCACCTGGAGCTGCGACTGCAGACATCTGACGCAACCAAGGCAGAGGGCTTCGACCGACCTTCCGCACTCGGAAAGCTGAACCCAAGAGCGATATTCGATAAACACATCCGCATCGTCCATTTCGAGCGGCATAGACTGAACACGATCGACGGGGACAAGCGCACGCGCGCTCACTTCCAGCGCGCCTATCAAGATCGCGTGCAGCTCTTCAAAGACCGACAGCCGCACCTCATCAAGCTCTTGGAGCCGCTGAATGGCCGCTTCGCCGTCAAAGATCGCCTGACGTGGGGAGCGGTGTCTGGCCCTAAGGACGCATTCACTTGGCTAACACGTGATCAGAAGCATCAGCATTCATCTCAGTCTGATCATCCATCTTCGGCTCTTATCATGCAGCCGACCAACCCAGAGGTCTCACCATGAGCGACGACGACAGAATTGACTATCGCCAGATGTTTCCAATCGAGGGACGCAATCGGAAGCGCAACGCGGCAAACCCGCGCAAACCAAAGGAGGCAGCAAAGCCCTATGGCTTCTTCGCTCCTTCCCGCACCAAGGAACGCAACGAGAGAGCGCAGCCGACCCGGAGCAATCTCGGCAAGCCCTATGACGATGACGGCCGAACAAGGCCTAGCATGGAAAAGATGATCAGGATGCGAGTGGCCAAGGACCTGAACCGGTCCGCCAAAAGCATTGCAGCAGAGCTAGACGCTCTCGGTTACGAAGCCGCCCATTTGACCGTGTCGGCAATACGACAGCACATGATCTCCATCATCTCGCTTTGCGAGGAACACGGCAGCATTATTGTCCCTTCCTGGAACGACTAGGTCACCAAATCTAGGGGGCCGGCTTATCGCGAGCGGACGGCAAATTATTGAGAGCAAATTCGTCAGCGACCCTCACCCTGACATTTGAGTCGAGCGCCATCACTCTAACAACGTACCTTGCTCCTTTGGTCGTCAGGCAACGTCTTCCGATAGCATCCCCTAAATCTCTCGGCTGACCATCAGCTTCGCGCCACAAATGCACGCGAGCGGGTGCTCCAGTCATAGCATCGTTAAAATCCAAGCAAATCTGTCGGGGGATACCGAGTGTCACGGCGGCGGCGACATCTCTCCGTGTCCCTTGGAAGACATCGAGAAACGCCGCTTGCGCGGACACTGTCATGGCGGACAACCCGACGGTAGTAGCCAAAACCGAATGAATAAAATTCACAGTTCCGCTCCCCAATTAATATTTGTGCATTAAAACATAAGAAACAGAATAGAGCACCACCAATTTGAATGCGAAGCCGAACAATTAGTATAAGACGACAGGAATTGACACCTTAAGTAGGTGAACGCGCCGCAGTCGCGAAGTATTCGAAGCGGCTTTTTGAGCACCGACAGACAAACGCCCCAGCCGAATATTTTTGCTCGGATGAGCGAGTGCAGCGCATTTTCTGATTTGCGACCAGAGGGTCGACATCGGCAAACCTCCTTAGAAAGGCAGCCTTCCAGCACGGGGTTGCAATTAGCGGAGATATAGACCCAGCTTGCGCAAAATCTCGAAGCATCTGGAATGCAGATGGCGGCAAGCAAGCAACTCACTCAGCGAAAGACTAAAGCGAGATCGCGCGTCACGAATGGCAAAAGTCTATTTCCGAAAGAAGTGGACCAGCGCACTCTATACTACCGAAGATTTCGCGATCTCATCGATTTGCTTTCGGCTGATCTTGGTGGCGTCGATCGTCTCAGCACGAGCGAGATGGCGCTTGTGCGGACCGCGTCCACCCATATGACCGCGCTGGAGCAACTGGAGATGAAGTTCGCGCTGGCCGAAGGCAAGGCTGCGAATGAAGACCTGATGCTTTACCAGACGCTTTCGAATTCATTGCGTCGGCTGCTCAAGGAACTCGGCATCAAGCGGAAGCCGCGCGACGTGACGCCGGCCAGCCCTCGCGAGTATCTGCGTAGCCGCATCGTCGATGATGACGAGCCGCATCGACTGAATGGCAGCCACCGAGTGAGGGCTGCATGATCCAGAGGTATCGGGCTTCCGCTGAACACAGGAAGCCCCTACCTCGTCTCCGATCCAAGAGCGAAGGCTCGATTATCGACTGCATCCATGATCCGCAGCTCTTCGCGTCATGGTTCAAGGACGATTGGCAAAGCTGGCAGCCATGGCTCGCTTTTCTCTGCGCCCTTTTCGCCCTTCCGATGGATGCGGATCAGCTCGGCGTCTATTACGACTGCACGTCCCGCAAGGATGCGCCGGCTGCAATTGCCAGAGAGGCATGGCTTATCTGCGGCCGCCGTGCCGGCAAGAGCTTCATCCTCGCCCTCGTCGCCGTCTTCCTAGCTGCATTCTTCGACTATCGGCCCTATCTGGCTCCGGGCGAGCGCGGGACGATCCTCGTCATTGCAGCCGACCGAAAGCAGAGCCGGGTTATCCTTCGTTACATCGCTGCCCTGCTTAAAGGGGTGCCGATGCTGGCTCAGCTCATCACCCGAGAGACGGCGGAGGGCTTCGATCTCGCCAATTCGGTCTCAATCGAGGTCGCAACTTGCTCCTTCCGCTCAGTGCGCGGGTACACGCTCGTCGCGGCTCTTCTGGACGAAGTCGCTTTCTGGCGAACCGAGGACAGCACCGAGCCCGACTATGAAGTGCTGAACGCGCTGCGACCAGGGATGAGCACGATCCCCAATTCGATGTTGCTGTGTGCTTCCAGCCCATACGCGCGGCGTGGCGTGCTCTACGAGGCGCATCGTGCGCATTTCGGCCGCGACAATGATCCGGTTCTCGTCTGGCAAGCTGCTACTCGCCGGATGAACCCGAGCGTGCCGCAGAGCTTCATCGACGCCGAGATAGAGCGCGACGCAGCATCCGCTCGCGCCGAATATCTGGCCCAATTCCGAACGGACGTGGAGGCATTCCTTACCCGTGAAGCCGTCGAGGCCTGCATCTCGAAGAATGTCTATGAGCGCGGCCGGATTGAGAAGGTCAGATACTCGGCCTTCTGCGACCCGTCAGGCGGCTCCGCCGACTCCATGACCTTGGCGATCGCTTCACAGCAAAATGGCATCGCGACGCTTGACGCCTTGAGGGAGCGCAAGCCGCCTTTCTCGCCGGAGCAAGTCGTCGGAGAGTTCGCCAAGCTGCTCAAATCCTACGGTATCAATAGAGTGCTGGGTGACCGTTACGCCGGCGAATGGGTGAAGGAGCCCTTCCGCGCCCATGGCATCACTTACGAGAGCGCCGCCAAGCCGAAGTCGGACCTCTATCGGGACTTCTTGCCGCTCGTTAATTCGCGCAAGGTCGATCTGCTCGACCATCCGAAGCTCTTGCAGCAACTCGTCGGCCTCGAGCGCCGCGTGGCGCGCTCCGGCAAAGACAGCATCGATCACGGCCCCGGCGCTCACGACGACATCGCAAACGCTGTGGCCGGCGCGCTCACAAGCGTCGGCGTGCGGAAGTACGCCTACGACTCGTCAATGGCATGGGTCGGGGCTGGCCATCTCAACGAGAGCATGGATTTCCGAGCCGGGCGGATTTCCCGGTATCTCTTCTCAGGAGGACTGATCAGATGAAGAGCGAAGTTTTCGACAAGGACGGCAAGCGGATCACGCTGGCCGGCAATGTGATCCCGGATGGTGCAACTATTCGCGTGCCGCAGATGATCATGGACGCCGCGCCGGCCGGGCTTCACCGCCCCGGATCGCTACCGCTGGCGGACGCCGAGCTGGATGCTCGGCAGGCCGCCTATGAAGATCGCAAGCGGAGCTTGTCGGATCGATGGCGGCATCCCGCGCCTGCTCATCCCCCGGCCGACGCCAGAACCGCCCAGACGCGGCCGCCAGCGGCCATGGCAGGCGCGTCAGATGCCGATGCTCGATATGCGGAGCGCTGCGCAGCTCTTGGAACGGCTTGGCGGGGGGCCTGACATGCTTCAATTGCCAACCCTGGCCCGGGTGAAGCTGGACCGGCTCGACACGAAAGCCATGGACCTGCATGACGCCGTCGCGTCGATCGCGCGTCGAGCTTCCGAGCTGTCCAAGGCGCGCAGCACAGCTCCAGCTTCCGAGCTGGCATCGATGGATCAGGAACTGACGCGCCTTCAAGGCCGGCTGACCGACCTTCAGGAGCAACACCGAACGCTGGCCAACCTCGTCGCCAACATCAAGCATTGGCTCACAGGCACGACGGAGACCTACGAGATCGCCAAGCCGAGCCGAGCCGCGCCTGAGGGGAAGACGACTCTGGCGCAAGCGGTGTCGAACCTGCGGACACAGATCAAGGCGCTAGCTGCGGAACGCGTCAAAGTCTTGAAATCGGCGTTGCCTGCTGCCGATCTGAAGAAGCAAGCATCAGCTTACGTCGACGCTCAGCGCGACCGCGGCCGGCCAAAAATCACCTTCGATCACGGGCGGCCCTTCCAAGTCCATTTTGACGCATCGGTGGAGGGCGCTTGGACGGCAAAGCTAGACATCGGCGCAGCGCTTGCCTGGCTCGACTCGGCCGCGTTCGAGAAGCGGCTGCACGATGAGATCGACAAGCTTCCGCAGCCGGCGCTCGCCATGTCGGCAGATGTGCGGGCGGCTAAGCTGCTGGAACTGGAGGTCGAGCTGCTGGCCCGTGAGCGTGACGAGGAGGCGCTGATTGAACACGCCGAAGAGCAAGGACTAGCTCTCGGTCGCAGGTTGGACGCGGACCCGCGTGCTGTACTCGGCATCGCGATCGCGAGCGTAAAGAAGTCGAAGCCGGAGCGGATCAGAGCAGCGTAGCGGATACCCTTCCTGATTGCCGTCGAGTCGGGAGGGTAAGCCGGCTGGTCCTTGGTCTTTCATTCCAGCCGGGGCGCGCAGTGTGCAGGTCGTGCCATCCAACAACAGCACACAGCTTGCGGCCTCTATTCCTTTCCGGGGCGCGGCAGGCAGAGCGAGCCGCCGCCCCTTGTCCGGCGTCCCAGCGGCGGCTCGCTTGCTAGCTTTGCCTTTCAATACCTCCCAAGAGGTTGTTATCACTCTCGCAAGCGGTTAAAAATTCGAGGTAGGACGCGGGGAGCTTGAAATGAGCGCCGACCGAATTGAAGTTGAACCAAAGCCGAATTTAATCGACGTTATTATCATCCTAGTAATTTGCTCAGCGATAGCGCTTTTCGTCTTTTGGTTGGCGACCCGCGTTATGGACCGTTCAAGTTTCGAGCAACTTCCCGAATGGCTGAAGGGGTCCTTTGGCGCGATTTTTTCTGTGCTGACTGGGACAGCTGGTATCGGCGCCGCCGTCCTCCACGAGTTGCGGAGACCGCCCAACACAAGTCCGAACTACCTAAAGCTCATCGGGTGGTGCTTGACCTCCCTATTTGCGATGATTGTAGCCATTATCCTGATCACCCGCTTTGCAGTTCCGGCGCCAGGGCCCGTAGCACCGCCCTCTCCGCCTTCTCCGCCGCCATCTCACAAGTCGTTCAAAATCTGCTTCGGGGAAGGCGGAGGCGACAACTGTTTGGCCGGAGCTGACGCAAGGTTCGATTGCGATCAGAGAAATGGATGGACGCAGGAAAAGTGGGAGCAGCTTGCAGGCAATCTCTGCGGCTATACTATTACAAAGCTCCCACCCAACTCACTTGCGAACATTCAGGGCAATGGCGGTGGAAAATGCGGGTGGTCAGCATTTCGCCTGACATGCCCCTGATTACGGCTCGCCGCCGCGACCGATGAATTAGATCGCGGCGCTTTTTCAGGATCGACGTTGGCCTGACTAGTGTCCTTTGCCGAGTTCTCAACTAAACCTAGCGGCTCGACTCTCTGTTCCCTTTATGTTCTATTCTGCCTATGGGCAAAGAGCGGATGGCTGGCCGGCGGATGTTCTCAAGAAAGCAGATCGACAAGCACGCGAATGTCGCTCAGCAACGGAGGGCGTCGGCTCCCGATCCGGTCCCCTCAGACCAGATCTCAGATGCCCTCTGGCAATCCCTTCTGGACGACCCTGCCGACAAGCCCACGGTTCCGATCCAGCAATCCTGCCTCGCTAATATCCAGTGCCATATGCTACGCGTCGAATGCTCGCGCTGCTCTCGCATTGTCGAGATGCAAAAGGTTGAAGCGATCCGTTATTTTGGAGCCGACGCGATCTGGAAGAATGTCGGCCAGCGCTTACTCGACCAGACCTGCACCAATCGGACGGGGCGGCATGAAGAGGATGGCTGCTGGCCGAATTGGTCAATCTAAAGCCGCACATCTTCAAAATGGGGTTGCCAGGGCAAAATAAAGTCTTTGACGTAGTTGTGCTGCGGTCTTGCGTGCTTCCGAGCCATCGTCCTCATAACATGTTCGACGGCTTGCTCAGAAAGTGTCATGCGCGCTTCGCTGAAAGCAGTCACGTCATCGGGCTCGAAATGACCTTTGGTATTCTGGATGTGCAGTCGGTTCCGAATTTTGCGCAGATCGTCTAACGCATCATTAAAACCGTTGTCTCCTTGATCGAAGAGATCGTGCTTCCTCGCGCTAGCTATGTATCGCTCGAGCTCGTCGATTTTCTTACCCCGAATGTACTCTATTACAGTCGATTGAAGATTTGCCACGCCTTCGCTTGTGAATGTTCTAACGCGGAAATGAAGATCGTAGAGCACAGCTTCGATTATCGAGATGTTTAGTACGGTGATCGGCTTTTGCAGATGTCGCTTCTGCAATGGATTTCCGGCCGCACGAAGGTCATAGAGCGTCTTCAAGATCGCGAGATTGAAGCAGATATTGTCCCCGAGCTTGAAGTTTCCCATGAAGTTGCTTTTGATCGTGACCATATCGGCCTCACCTAGAAGGTCCGGACTCCAACGGCCCGAAGCTCGGCCAAGTCGCTCGGGCTCGCATCATCCGGTGCAATTACGCGGAAGATCACGCCCGGCACCGTCTTCTTGAATTCGGCCATGAAGTTCTGCACCTCAGCCCAATCGGCCAGAAGGTAATGCTCCTCAGCCTTCGTCGAGGTCGGCGTGTACCATTCGACGTACCATTTCGAGGAAACAGACTTCTCAGCCAATGACACCATGACATCCACCCATGACTTGAGCGCTTCAAAGCTCTTTCGAGAAAGACCCGACGGGATTTCGAGCGCGGCGACACCCTCGGGGAGCGGCAAGGTCGCGCGCGGCGATCCCACCGCTCGAGGTGCAACAAGACGCGGCGGTGCATTCGCGGCTCGAGAGAGGCCCGCTACGGGCGAGAGATCAACGGCCTCGCCCCCTCCCCCGTAAAATCGAGCAGGCGTCGGATGGCTCTGTTGCCAGGGTAACTTAAATGGCAGTGCTTCCTCGGGAACTGTTAACTCTCCTCGCTGCGCTGCGGCTATAACCTCGGCGAGCTCGGGATCCTCCCTCTCACTGGAGACTTTGGCAGCGACTTGAGATAGATTATCTTCACCTGAGAGATTGGCAAAAGAAAAGGTCTCATCGAAGGACCGCAAAAACACTTTCGACGCAGCGTCTGTGAAGCCACGATCAAGACGAAGTTCACTCAAGCAATGACTGTCGCTTGGCCTGATTGGAAGCCATTTCTCTGCGTATTCCGCGAACAATCGAGGACTGAGCGCCGCGTCTTTTACGGCCGCCTCCTTCGCACCAGGGCGAGTATCGTGGAGAATTCTCTGCGCAAGGTCGGTAAGCTGAACTTTTCTCTCTGACCCTTTTCCGTTATCTTCTAGGAGGCCATAGGCCTTCAGGGCTGAGAGCGTCTGGAGAAGTCCGCTGCTGGAGGGGGCGTATCGCCAAGTGTCTGCAACTACAGACACGCGCGCTGGGCTACGGCGGTGCGCGTCACTAAATTGCTGCGCGCGTTCGATCGCGCGGGGCAGCGAAATAAAGGGATATGAGGGACTGCGCTCTTTCTTCGCGCGATCTTCAGTGTCTTCGATGTTGCTCATTAATCAAGCCTCCGAGTCGTCCTTTAGCACAGACAAGAGACTGGAACAAGATAAGCAATGGACTACTGATAAGAATTACTGATAAATTTTTTACTCAAAAATTTTCTGACTAGGTATTGACGAGAGGGCGACCTTGATGAATAGTGCGGATGTTCGGTCGGCCCGGTGTAGGGGCCACTGCCGGACCCCGGAGAGCGCCGGCCGCGCTTGAAGGCGAAAAAAAGCCCCCGTCGCGCACGGGGGCTTTTTCATTTCCCTCAGACTGAGGGTCTCTTTCCGTCGGGCAATTGCGAAGCGGTGCCCCCTTCAATGGCCTTCGTCATTTCTTCGGCCATTTCTCGATCTCGCTCGCCGCGTTGTTTCTGATCCCTAGCAACCGATGTCAATTCATCCTGAAATGACTGCCAAGGCGTATACAGTTCTGGCCGTTCGGGACGAGGTATTTTGTAAGTCTCGCAGAGCGTATCGATAACAGCCAAAGCCTTCAGGCCAAGCCTCGACCAATGTTCTCTGCGGTACTCGTACAACTCATCATAGTCTGGAGGACCGCTGTACTCCCAGGCCGACGCCAGGCCCTCTTTGATGCTGTCTAGCCGGTTCGGCATCGATAGTACCTCGTACATCAATTTCCGAGGCAAAGCCTTATAATCACCTTCCGGCAGTGTCAGCTCTGGATCTGCGACGGTGCTTTGGGTGATCCCCTCTTGATCTGGCATCAGCGGATCATGGACGGCGTTGTAGCAGTCGTTCACAAGACCATCGAAAATCAGCACGAGACGCATAGCGAGGTACTCGGCCTCTTTGCGGTCCTTGCTTGCAGCGAACCAAGCCTCCTTGATCCAAGCGATCACAGGTACTGCAAGCTGACCGCCAAGCGCGATCAAGCCGCCTAATGCCACTTTGCCAGCATCGCTTTCAAAAAACTCGATCATGCTCCTCGCGACGCCTTTCACGAACTCGTGACAACTTTTTTTGCGATGTCATTTCAAGGGCTTGTTTGGCTCGCACCAATGTCGGGCCTATCTGAGGTAGCGTCAAGGACCGGAATAAACTTTCCGCTCAGTATGACTCTGAAGAGGCCCAAATTCCTGCGGCTCCTCTCGCAATCAAAGGAGCAATTCATGAAAAATACGAAGCGAGCAAAAAGAGCGATGTCGGTCATTGCAGGTGCGACATACTCGGAAGCACATTCCATCTACGATCGCGTGATGTATCGAGGCCGCGCTGTGCCGAGCTGCGAGAGCAGACGTCGGCTTCAGAAATGCATCGACGATAACGAGCATCATGAGGGGACAGCAAACCTCCACGCATTCATCGATTTCATCCAAGCGCTAAACGGCGAGCCGGATCGGCGGATGCTCCTATCCGAAATCGCCATGATTTGGTTTCTCAAAGAGTACGGAGCGATGGCGCAAGCCAGTGAAGATGGACGGGACTAATCTCTAATTCCAAAGCGAGCCGCGTCATCTTTGGTGACGCGGCTTTTTTGTGTCAGATGCCATCTCCGCTATAGCCTCCGCTAAGCGAACTTCGTCGTCTCCAAGGATCGATGCAAGATGCTGAAATTGTTGGTACAGTTGGGTGGGCTCGAACCACCGACCTCCTGTTCCACAGACAGGCGCTCTAACCAACTGAGCTACAACTGCATCCTGGCGAGCCGCCCTCGGGGCTACCTGAAAAGGCCGTCGACCTAGGGGGCTGGACGGGGCGGAAACTAGGTGCAACGGCCCGGTTTGGCAAGGCCGCAATGCGGTGAAAAAACGGGTGAAATTGCCCGAGGGCGACGAAATCGTGGCGACGGCGGCACCGGAGCGTTGTGCAGTCTCTGCCGCCTTTCGAGGCACTCCCCGGGCGGAGAGAAACCCTCACCCGTCGCCCTGCGATGCTTTGCATCGCGGGGGCGCCGGCCTCTCCCGCAAGCGGGAGAGGCAAGAAAAAAACCCGGGCGTTTCGGCCCGGGTTTCTCGCATTCAACCTGCCTTACCGCTCAGGCGGCGGGCGGCATGTACTTCGATGCGCTGGCCTTGATCGGCTCGGCGGTCTCGGCGGCGACGCGCTGGGTCAGCTCGACCAGCTCCTTGGCCTGGGACTGGAAGGTCTCGAGCTGGGTCTTGGAATGGCCGGTCCACAGCGCGAACGCATCCTGCGGCGACTTCACGCTGAACAGCTGCTGGGTGAACTCCAGCTGGGCGGTGGTGTTGGCCTTCATGAACTCCATCACCTTGGCGGCGTATTCGCTCGCGCCCTTGTGGGCGGAGGAGAACACGGCCTCGACGGTGCCGTTATGGGTCTCGGCGGCGTCCTTGAACTTGGCGTAGTTTTCGCGGGCCTGCGAAACGCCCTTCTCGGCGAACGCACGCATTTGCTCCGGAACCTCGAACGGAATGACGGAGGAGGAGAATGGATCAGTCGCACCTGTCATGGTTGTCCCTCACGCTAATTGAAAAAATGGAGTGAGCCTTCTGGCGCGCCCGCCGGCCCAACCGGGGCCTCGTCTCAGCTTTGAAAACTGGCGGGAACGAAGACTGGAAACGCGAACAAACGAGATGGCTCGTCCAGTGCCCAGTGTTATGGCTGCCTATCATGTCAACATTGTGCAGCGCAACGCGCCAACAGGGTGCGGTGCGAAATTTAATCTCGGCGAGGGTGAGGTTCCGGTGTGGGGGAACCGGGGGTTGAAGGTGGGGGATGGTCGGCCATGCCGGCGGTTGCTCCCTCCCGCCTGCGAGAGAGGGGGCTTCCGCAATGGGACAGCCCCAATGAGGAGAGAGCCCTCACCCGCGCCTTCGGCGCGACCTCTCCCGCGAGCGGGAGAGGTGACACCCGAATCCCTTGGATGAACCGGGCGGCGGCTTGCGGGGTTGGACGGATTAAGGTTATCGCGGCTTTGGGCACCCGCCGGGGCGTGGAGCCGTGGACCTGCCCGCGGGCGCGGGCGATACTAACTCTTTCTTAAGGCTGTCATTCCCGGCAGCCACAAGCTTCAAGCGCGAGACACAGCCGGTCGGATGACGAGTTCGGATTTCCAGTTGCGAGGTGTGGGCGATCCCCGGCTGGCCGTGCACGCGACCTCGCCGCTCGCGACCTGGCTGTGGTCGATCGACGGCACGCGCGTGCTGTGGGCCAATCCGGTCGGCGCAAGACTGTTCGGCGCGGCGAATGGCGCAGCGCTGGCGGAGCGGAGTTTTGGCCCGGCGGACGGCCACCGCCGCCAGATCGCCCGGCTCGCCCGACAGTTGCCGGCCAACGGCACCGTGCGGCTCGAACGTCTGCGCGGCTTCGGCGCCCGGCTCGGCACGCTGATGACCTGCGCCTGCGCCCGGCTCGACTTTGCAGACGGCGGACACGCCGTGCTCGTCACCGCGATGGACCCGGCCTTGCGCGCCATGCCGCTGGTCGAGAGGCTGCATCGCCTGGTCGAGGGCGCGACGACGCCGATGGCGGCGTTCGCGCCCGACGGCCTGTTCGTCGGCGCCAGCGCAGCCGCCCGCGCCCTGCTCGGCTTCCGCGATCTCGGCGAGGCCGGGCTCGAACAGGCGCGCAGCGATGCGTTGCGCGACGGCCGCGCCGAGACGCCGATCGGCATCGGCCAGATGGTGCTGCAGCGGGTCGGCCGAGGGGCCGATGTCGGCCTGGTCGCGCTGATCGAGCCTGCCGCGCAGGCTGCGCCAGAAGCCGCCGCGCCCGAGAGCATGCCCGAGGTCGCCGCCAGCGACGTGCCGGTCGAACCCGCGCCGCAGGCTGAGGAGATGCCAGGCGAGACGCCGCCATCGCAAGATGCGCAGCAGGATGCGCAGGCGGGCATCGCCCTGTTCGATGCCTTCGCCGAGCCCGTCGAAACAACCGCGCCCGCGCCGCCGCCAAGCGAGGCGGCAGCTGAGATCGCGACCGGCGAGGACGCCGTCGCGGATCTCGTCGAAGAGATTGTCCCAGAACGGGAGCCGGACGCGCCCGACGAGAGCGCCGACATCGTGCCAAAAACTCCGGTTGAAAACCCGCATCAAGCCATGGTGTCGCCGCAGGCTGCGCCGATCACATCGGGCATGGTCGAGCCGCCGTCGGGTCAGCAATTGCGGGGCCGGGAATCATCGAGCCATGAGCCGCCCGCACCGCGTCAGCATCCGCTGCGCTTCCTCTGGCAGATGGATGCGGAGGGCCGCTTTGTGCTTCTCTCCGACGAATTCATCCAGCTGATCGGCGCGCGCGCCGCCTCCGGCTTCGGCCGCCCCTGGCGCGACATCGCCGAGGAATTTTCGCTCGATCCGGAGGCGCGCGTCGCGCAGGCGCTTGCAAGCCACGACACCTGGGCCGGGATCACCGTGAACTGGCCGGCTGACGGCGGCGCGCCTTTGCCGGTCGAGCTCGCGGGCCTG